>Ga0181523_10004139_pt1 | contig 12731 bp, 11 predicted proteins | sample PEATcosm2014_Bin_43_FD_119752 | JGI IMG/M metagenome (GOLD analysis project Ga0181523, IMG submission 119752) | Peatland microbial communities from MTU Mesocosm Facility, Houghton, MI, USA - PEATcosm2014_Bin05_30_metaG | ecosystem: Environmental > Terrestrial > Soil > Wetlands > Peat | place... | reverse complement strand
GTGGCATTGATGATGACGTCGAAGGCCAGTTTCTTCAGGTCGGGGCGCTTGACGATGCGGGCTCGCGCCTGATGAGCCAGTTTCTTGGCGGGAGCGGCGGTGCGGTTCAGAATGTAGACTTCGGCTCCTCTTTCCTTGAGCCCAAAAACGGCGGCGCGGGCTGCCCCTCCGGCGCCGATCACCAGAATGCGGGCGCTTTCCAGCGTGTTCAGACGGCGTTCGAGCGGGCGGACAATGCCGGAAGCGTCCGTATTGAAGCCATAGAGTTTGCCATCCTGGGCGCGAACCACCGTGTTGCAGGCGCCGATCTTGCTGGTGTGGGAGTCTGTGTTGTCGAGATGCGGCAGGATCGCTTCCTTGTACGGCATGGTCACGCTGATGCCGTGGATGGGGATTTCGCGTACGCAGGTGAGCAAGTCCTTCAGCGTCTTGGCATGCAGGGCCAGGTAAACCGCATTGACATTCTCGCGGCGGAAGGCCGCGTTCATGATGGCGGGGGACAGCGAATGCGCAATAGGATCGCCCACGACTCCGTAGACGCGGGTGGCCACATCCACGCGCTCGATGCGATACACGTTGCGCAATTCCTGCGCGGTCACCTGGCCGGGGGCGGTCTCTTCCCCGGCAGTGGCGGCGGCGAAAGTGAAGACGCTACCGGCACGCACGCCCAGAACGCGGCTGATGATTCCCTGTTCGCCCATGCACATGCCCACCAGCGAGTGCCGGTCGCCCGCGCGGGCCAGAAACTTGATCATAGTGACGTTGTCGGCGAGTGTGGTGGCCGTGCTGACAATCTTGTAGAAGTCAGCCGGGTAGGCGAGCATTTTTTCCAGAGTTTCGTCCAACTTCTTGGTCGCCCGGAAATCGTGGAAGGACAAGATCAGAGCAGCGCGAGTGCGGAGCTTTTGGAGTTGTTCCGGCTTGCACTTGCCGGCAGTTTGCAACTCGACATCGACCAGCTGGCATCCTGAGGCTGCGGCTTTAGCGAGCAGGTCCAACTGGGAGGCGATGGAACCGCGGAACTTTCCCCCACTGGCGACGCGGCGGCAGGTGGCAATGACCACAGTTCCAGGATGGGTTTCGATGAAGCGCTTGATTCTGGGCATGGCCAGGCCGGGCTTGGAAAGGTAGTCCAACCTGAACTCCAGAAAGGGGTTATCCCGAACCAGGAGTTCGGCCTTCTCGGCCATCTCGTTGGGGTCAGAGCCGATGACGGCCACGCAGACTCGCGGCAATCGCAGGGGCAAAAGACGGGGCGCGTAAGAGGGAGCGGAATTCATCGTTCCAAATTCAGAGAATCGGTGTTCAAACGCCCGGCTCCGGGGCACCTACTGCCGGGTTCGGGCAGATACTGAATGACGGCGAATTATTACAGGGCCTTAATTACTTATGCAACAACCGATTAATAGTCCCAGCGAAAATCTTCTACCCTAGGGTGCCCAACACCCTCGTAACCTTGACCCGCCCTTACCTGCTTGTTACCTTCCGGCTGAAGCCTTTCTTTTCTGGCATTTAACTAGGGCGGGGACCAACAGGGTTCTTCCCCGGAGGTAACATGAAGAAAACAGGACTGTTCGTGTTGTTGCTTGCAACGGCGGCTTGGGCGCAAAGCGGTGCTGACGGCAATTCCGCCGATGCGCCGCAGGGGACTTCGCCGACTTCAGCCAGCTTTCCCACCCTGCGGGTTCAGACGCCCACCTACGCCGACTTGTATTGTGCTGGATTTATCAGCAAACAGATCCTGCCGGACGCGAACTTCGTGGCGGGTGGACTGCAGACGCCCACGACAACGAAATTCACCCGTGGCGACATGGTCTACCTCGAGGGTAGGGGATACAGCGCGGGAGCGGAGTACGAGATTGTGCGCGCGCTCCGCGATATGAACGAATATGAGATGTACCCCGGGCAAGCGAAACTGCTGAAGGAAACCGGCCAGCCTTACGAAGAAGTGGGACGCGTGAAGATCATTGACACGCGCAACAAGACCGCGATCGGCCAGGTCGAATACTCGTGCGACGGGATCAATCCCGGCGATACGGCGATTCCGTTTGCAGAAAAACAGGCCGTGACCTTCCATACCCCGATCCGCTTTGATCGCTTCCTGCCTTCCAGCAGCAAGCTCTCCGGCCGCATCGTGATGGGGAAGGACTTCGATTCTGTACTGGGTACCGGACAGAAAGTTTATCTGAACATCGGCTCGAACCAGGGCGTGAAGATCGGCGACTTCTTCCGCGCGGTGCGGTCGTATGAGGCAGATCTGAAGGACCCGGTCGATTCCCTTTCATTCAAGGCTGCGATTGCCGAGGACACGCAGAAAAAGACGCCTTCGGTCGATCCTGCGATGTTCACCAAGGGGAACGGTCCTGTGATTCACGTGCGGGACTTGCCGCGGCGAGCCGTGGGCGAGATCGTGATCATCGGCGTGACCAACACCACGGCGACGGGCATGATCGTGTTCGCTTTGGAAGACGTGCATGCCGGAGACGGCGTGGAAGCGGATCAGGTGCAGTAGAAGTTTACTCGTAAATCAGTGGGAAGCCGGGGACGGGAAACCGTCCCCGGTTTTGTTTGGGGAGAGGCTCTAGCGTGATTGAAGCGCGAACATTCCGCGTGAGCCCCGCAATCCGCGGGACGGCGGTGGGTTCACGATGCCGAGCCATGAGTGCAATCGCGATTTTTCGCCAAGCAATCAGCGATCAGGCTGAAAGCCTGCGAATCATCATGGATTTTGGCGGCACGGCTGAAGCCGTGCCCTTCCCCAACCCATTTTCGAGATCAGTTCTAGACGGAGTGCTTGTCTCCGAAAATTTCCGCGGTGAAGGCTTCGATCGTCGCGCCTTTTTGCCATGCATCCAGGGGCAGGCCGGCTTTGCGGCAGGTTTGTTCGAGGAAAGTTGTGCGGTCCCAGTTATGCTCCGTGGGCACTTGGGGGAGAAGCAGGCCGCGATGTCCGGCCATGCTGACGAGCAGGCCGTGGCGGCCGATTTCGACGGCATCCGGGGAAATGGGTTGCGGCGGCGACAGGATGCTGAGTTCAATTTCGAGATCGCGTGCTTCGGGCAATGTCACGGGATAAAAGCGCGTGTCTTCGAAAGCGGCGGCGCGCGCGGTGTCGACCACGGCACGATACACCGGGCTTATGGGAAGCACGTAGCCAACACATCCTCGCAACTCGCCGTTCAGGTAAAGGGACGTGAAGGCCCCGCGAGGTTGAGCGAGGTGATTGGTGGGCGGGTCGAGCGGGATGTCGCGCCGTTCGAGCGCCGAGAGAATGGAGTCGTGGGCGAGGCGAAGCAGCAGAGTGCGCTCGTCTTTTGAGAATTCGAGCCGTGAGAGTTCAGCCCCCGAGGACTCGCAGTGGGAGGACTCGTTAGACTCCACGGCAACCGGACTAGGTCGAGGCAGCGACATCGCGGTCCGCCTGCTGCGGCGGCACGGGCTTTCTGCGCCGGCTGAGGATGAACGCGCGGCGACGGCGCTTCACCACGCGCTGGTCAATCTTCGACCAGAAGGCGACAAAATAGTCGATCGCCGACACCAGTGAAACACACACCATGAACCCGATCGCGAAACGCGCGATCCAGTAAATCGAGAAGACGTAATGGCCGTAGACTGGCCATTCTGTCCAGCGGTGGTCGAGGATGACGGCCACGACGGAGACGATCTGCACCACCATCTTGAACTTGCCGAGTTCGCTGGCTTCGATGGTGAAGCCCTCGGAGGCGGCAATGGAACGCAGACCGCTGACCAGAAATTCGCGCCCAATTACGATCACGGCAATCCACGCTGGAACCAAGACGGGGTTGAATTGCACGAGCGTAACGAATGCTGCCGCGATGAGAAGCTTGTCGGCCAATGGGTCGAGCAGAATCCCCATGGTGGTGACTTGCCCGCGCTTGCGAGCGAGATAACCGTCAATCCCATCGGTCATGGAAGCGGCGATGAACAGCGCCGAGGCCAATAGCTCCTTTTCGCCGGTCACGCTGCTGAAGCGGCCGCTGGAAAGGATCCACATCAGCAGAGGAATGCTGAAGATCCGGATGAGCGTGATGGAGTTGGGCAGGTTCACACTACTGGGGTGGCTCCGGAGGGCCAGCCGGAATCCAGATTGATTATGCTCCACGGGGAGAGGGAACGCAATGCTAGCAAGACCGGAGGAGACCGGAGGAACAACCATGGAGGACACAGAGGACACGGAGGTGCAGAGAGCTTCCTCCCTGCACTCTGTGTGCTCCGGAGTGATTAAAGTTACTTCGAAGTGGGCGCCATCTTGTCGGCCTTCGGCTGCTTGGCGATGATCACGTCCTGGATCTTGTCGTAAGTGGCTTGCGGGATGATTTTCTTCTGCACCAGTTCGTTCTTGGCGCGGTAGGGCCGGCCGTCAATGATCTTTTGCGAATAGGCGTCGCCGATGCCGGGCAGTGCCTTCAGCTGATCTTTGGTCGCAGTATTGAGGTCGAGTTTGTCGGCGGCGGCTGGTTTCGCCGTCTGCGCCGGCGCGGCCATGGCTTCAGGTTTTGAACCTGGCTCGGCTCCCTGCCCGGCTGCGTAGCCACTGATCAGGGAAAGCGCGAAGATCAAGACTGCAATCTGTGCCGTGAGCTTTCTTTCCATGAATTTCATCGATCCTCCTGGGGCGGACTCTTACGCGTAAATGCCGCGCTGCCGGATGGTGTAAGCCACACGGTCGATCGCCAGCATGTAGGCCGCGATGCGGTTGTTGACGTGGTGAGTCTCGGCGTAACGGACGACGTCTTCGAAGGAAGACTTCATGATGGCGTCGAGTTGTTCGTTGACCACCGACTCTTTCCAGAAATAGCCCTGGCGGTCCTGTACCCACTCGAAATAAGAAGTGGTGACGCCGCCGGCGTTGGCCAGAATGTCGGGGATCACGAAAACGCCTTTGTCGGTGAGGATATCGTCGGCAGCGGATGTTGTCGGACCGTTCGCTCCCTCAGCCAGGATGCGGCACTTTACGCGGTCGGCATTGCGGCTGGTGATGACGTTCTCGGTGGCCGCGGGAATGAGAATTTCACATTCCTCGACCAGCAGATCGGCCGTCTCCGCCTTTTCCGCGCCGGGGAAGCCGTGGACGGTGCCATTTTTCTGGCGGAAGTCCACCAGAGCTTGCAAGTCGATGCCGTTCTTGTTGTGCAGACCACCGCCAACTTCGGCGATGCCGATCACCTTGTAACCGGCCTGATGCATGAGCAGAGCGGCATTGGAGCCGACGTTGCCAAAGCCCTGCACGATGACGCGGGTGCTTTGGCGGCTGAGGCCCAGCTTCTGGCAAGCTTCATCGCAAACGATCATTACGCCGCGGCCGGTGGCTTCGCGGCGTCCGCGGGAACCGCCAATGTTGATAGGCTTTCCGGTTACGACTGCCGTGACGGTCTGGCGCATGTGCATGGAGTACGTGTCCATCATCCAGGCCATGATTTGCTCGTTGGTGTTGACGTCGGGGGCGGGAACGTCTTTTTCGGGGCCGATGAATTCGATCAGTTCAGAAGTGTAGCGGCGCGTCATGCGCTCGACCTCGCCCATCGACATTTTGTGCGGATCGCAGATCACGCCACCCTTGGCTCCGCCGAAGGGAATGTTGACGACAGCGCACTTCCAGGTCATCCAGCTGGCCAGCGCGCGAACTTCATCGAGCGTGACGTCGGGCGCGTAACGGATGCCGCCTTTGGCCGGACCGCGCGCAATGGAATGCTGCACGCGGAAGCCGGTGAAGACTTCGAGGTGGCCGTCATCCATCTGGACGGGGATGTAGACCGTGAGCTCACGGTTCGGATAACGCAAGACGCGCCACAGGCCCTCGTCAAGATTGAGCTTCTGCGCAGCCAGGTCGAAGCGGGCCCGCTGGGACTCCCACGGGTTGCTCTCTTTGTCCACGTGCGGGGGCGTCATCGTCGTCGTCATAGAATGGTCTCCGGAATGAATGCAGGTCGGGTCCGCGCCGGCGCCGGGAGGGTTCCCGGACGGAGCGGGCAAACGTTCAGAGTATATGAGGGCGGGCGGCAGGGAAGCAAGCCACGAGAGAGTGCGAAGAGTGCGATAGGGTGCGATGATGGGTACCCGGTGCTGTTCCGTTAAGAACACCGATCCTATGTCCTTGCCGAACTCTTCTTCTTCTCATCAGTTTCACAATGCTTCGACTGGGCCGGTCCGCATGCTCTGTATCTGCTCTCCTGCGGGGAGGCGAAGTTCTTCATCGCGGTGGGAGTGCCGGTGGCTACGCGTACGACGCCCCCGCCGAAGCTAGGCGAAAAAGAGCAGGCCGCATTCCTCGAGAAAGTGCAAGCGCTCGCGCCCAAGTACCGCACCGAACTACTTCGAGAGCGTAGGCGGCAAAGGATGGGCCCGTCGCCGTGTGCGCTCGCGGGCCATCCAGCGGGCAGTTTTGCGCGCTCAGAGATTCAGAACTCCACGAGGGCTCGAAGCGATAAAGAAAGAGTTCGGCTGGCGTCATCCGCTTCCGACACTAGCGGTCTTGCGCTCGATGTTTCGCAGCCTACGCGACGATGTGGTCTGAGCGAGGGCTACAGCAGAATCTCCATGCCTTCGGCGGCGGCGCGGACCTTGGGATAGTAGTTGCGGGCGTCCCGGACGACTTTATCGACGATGATGTCGGTGTGGTCGGGGTCGTGGTGGTAGAGGATCAATTCCTTGGCGCCGCTTTCCATGACAACGTTGACGGCTTCGCGCCAGTGGCTGTGCCCCCAGCCGCGGCGGCGGGCTTCGTACTCTTCGGGAAGATATTGCGCGTCGTAAATCAGGATGTCGGCGCCTTCGGCCAGCTTGCGCACGGCCTTGTCGAAGTTTGTGTCGCCGGGCTCGTTGTCGGTGGCGTAGACCAGGACGCCTTCCGTTGTTTCCAAGCGAAATCCCATGCATCCCTGCGGATGATTCAGCCACGCGGTCTTGATCTTGGTGCCGTCTGCCATGGGCAGGCATCCATTGTCGATGTTGTAGAAGTCGAGCTTCGCTTTCATCTGATCAAGGTTGACGGGAAAGTACGGCGAAGCCATCTGCTCGGCCATCACCTGTTCGAGGCTGCGCGTGCGGCTGGACGAGTGGAAGACGAGCTGACTGCTGGGACTTTCATACAGTGGGCGAAAGAAAGGCATGCCTTGGATGTGGTCCCAGTGGAAATGCGAAACGAAAACGTGCGCGGCGAAGGGGCGATCGGCGAACTCGCGTTTCAATTCGCGTCCCAGCACGCGGAAGCCGGTGCCGCAGTCGAAGATGTAGATCTGGTCTCCCAGACGCACTTCGACGCAGGAGGTGTTGCCTCCGTAGCGTAGATTCTCGGCCTGTGGAGTGGGCGTGGAACCGCGCACGCCCCAAAACTTGACTCGCATAAGCTGTGATGCTTGCTTAGTTCGTAATCTTCGACCGCAAATGCTTTCCCGTCAATTTGATTGCTGGTCCCTCTCAGTTCGTGGTCTGAGGTCAAAATTGCCCTCAAATTCGCCGGAGGCCCAAGATGCTCATAATACTCGGGATATTCTCGATTCTAGCGTTTCTGAAGGGCGCAACAAGTGACTAAAGTTTCAGGCGTCCGGCGGCGAATCGGCACGACCGAGGACCGGCAAGCTGGGATTGCTGAGGTTGGACTGACGGGATGCGGCGATCACGCACTGCGACAAGGTGGCTGCTGTCATTTACTCTCGAACGTCACTAAGGCCGCGCTCGCAGCAGGAAGGTCGAGGACCGCAGATCCGTTCTCCATCGACAATGCTTCTTCCCGCGCGGCCGACCATGCGCCGCCTGCGCCTACCGGCGCTCCGCCGAAGGTCGTGTCCGTGGTGTCGTCGACTCGCGGAGCCCGCAGACGCAGCGCACTTACACGCTTGGCAGGTTGCCCGGAATCGATGGTGAAGCGAACGCCGCGGTCCAGGTTCTTGTTGAAAGCCGCTACCTTAGATTGCTCCAGCATTGCTGCGGAGACCATAAGCCGTCAGCAGAGGCGCCTGTTCCAACGGTTCGAATTTGCTCTCTACAAGCTGCCCTGGGCCGGCCTGGGCAAACAGCAACATGCCGTAATAGATTGGCCGCGCCAGAAATCCGTTTTCCTGGGTTCCGGCAATCGGGGTGTACCAGCCATAACCTCCGCCGTGAAAATTGATGCCCATGCCCCCCGCTGACGCGAGCTGATACATGAGGTCAACGCTCCAGAGCGCGGAGGCGAAAGTGTCGCTGACACCCGGTTTGCCTCCCTGATAGCAGGAGTTCGTTTCTGCCAGCCGGAAGGGCAGGCCGGATTCCTGCATGGTTGCCTGCATGCCTTCGAACTCGTCCTGCAGCTTGGGATTCGGGTGAAGCAGGCGCTCAATCGTCATCGACGGATCGGTCGGTGGACCCTCCGCATAATAGTGCTGCGAAAGAAACCCGGCCTCGTGCTTGAATTGCTTGGCGAAAGGGACGAGCCACTCGTTGTTGTAAGCGGTGTCTGGTCCGGCAAAGGGCGCATTCGGAAGGCGGGCGCGGATGGTCTGATAAAAATGCTGCCATTCGACGGCGAATTGTTTGAAATCGTAATCGGACTTGCGAATTCCATTGCGAAAGAAGAGATCGGGCTCGTTGCAGAGTTGGAAGGCAATCAGCTTCGAGCCGGCTGCGTCCCTCACGCGGGCGGCCTCATCGGCCGCATCTTCGGCGGTGCCGGTGCCCATGTTCAGACCGTAAATCAGCTTCCATCCGCAGGCGTCGAGGAACTCCCGCAAATTGCGGATCGCTTCCGGCGTGATATGCACGGGCGCAGGAGCTTTGTGCCCGGTATCGGGACCGACGGCCATTCCGAAGGCAGCGGGATTCGCTTTGTCTCCCGTGCGCATGCTCTCCAGATTTCGTACGTCGTTCTGCACCTTCGCCCGCTTTGCGGGATCCGGAGTCCAGTAGCAATACTCGCTGGTATTGCCGCCGATGCGCAGAACGCCGGAGGTGCCTAACCGTTGTATAAAACCCGCCAGCTCGGTGTTCGCTCCCGAGAAGAAATGGGGATTGCCGAGCTGCGCGGATTCGTAGCTCAGGCCTGTGAAGTCGTCGCCGATCTTGTTCCCGATCCGGTCGGGACGAAGAGTCAGCCGGACGGAAGGACTGGGGTTGATCTCGGCAAAGCTGAACGGAGGGGAGAGAACCGCTGCGGAAGCGGCGGCTGCGAAGCCAATAAACCTTCGGCGATTCATGGCAGTGATTGCATCACAGGATGCGCTGGTTGAGCAACGATTCTGCCGTCTCGCGAACGTCGCCTATAATGAAAATCCCGCCGCAGCGGCGGTTTGGATCGCAAACGATGCTGCAACCGGACTTCAAAGAGTTTTCTCGTCTGGCCCGCGAGGCTACGCTCGTCCCGGTGGTGAAATCCGTCAGCGCGGATTTGCTCACGCCGGTTTCCGCATTTCTCGCCATCGCGGAGAAGGAACCGCACGCGTTCCTGCTGGAGTCGGTGGAGCGCGGCGAGCAGATCGGACGCTACACGTTTCTGGGCGCACGGCCGTACATGCGGGTCAAAGCCCGGCAGGGAAGAGTCGAAATTGAGCGCGGACGCCGGCGCGAAGTGGTGCAAGATAACATTTTCCACGTGGTAAAGCGATTGCTGCGGCAGCATCGGCCCGCCAGCGTTCCCGGTCTGCCCCCATTCACCGCGGGCGCGGTCGGGTATTTCGCTTATGACGTGGTTCGCCAGTTGGAAAAGATTGGCGATCACGCGCAGGATGATCTGACGCTGCCCGATGCCGAGTTAATGTTCTTCGACCGTTTGCTCGCGTTCGATCACCTGCACCACCAGATTCACATCGTGGCTGCCGCGGACGTGGCTCGCGAGAGCCCGCGTCGCGCCTATGACCGCGGGCTGCGCGACATTGCTGGGTTGGAGAGGAAGCTGGCGACGGGATTGAGCCCGGCTCTCTGGCGCAAATCCGCCAGGGTGAAGGCGGGCAAACTCAAGGTGCATGCGGTCACACGGCGAGAGACCTTCCTGCGCGGTGTGGAGCGCTGCAAGGAATACATTGCGGCCGGCGACATCTTTCAGGTCGTGCTGTCGCAGAGGCTCGACTTCACGCCTGAGGTTGCCCCCTTTGACTTGTATCGCTCGCTGCGACAGGTGAATCCGTCGCCCTATCTTTATTTTCTGCGCTCGGGCGATACCCACATTCTCGGTTCTTCTCCCGAGATGCTGGTGCGGGTAACGGGACGCAAGCTGGAGTACCGGCCGATCGCAGGCACGCATCCGCGCGGGCGTGACGAAGCCGAAGATCTGCGCCTGGAACAGAAGATGCGCACCGACCAAAAGGAACGTGCGGAACACGTCATGCTGGTCGACCTCGGCCGCAACGACCTGGGCCGTGTGAGCGACTATGGATCGGTCAAAGTGAAGGATCTGATGTACGTGGAGCGGTATTCGCACGTGATGCATCTGGTATCGGCATTGGAAGGCACGTTGCGCAAGGATCTCGATGCGCTCGACGCCTTCGCCGCGTGTTTCCCGGCGGGAACGCTCAGCGGGGCGCCCAAGGTGCGGGCCATGCAGATCATCGAGGAATTGGAACCGACGCGCCGCGGCATTTACGGTGGATCGGTGCTCTATGCGGACTTCGCAGGGAATCTCGATTCCTGCATCGGCATTCGCACGCTGCTCATGCAGGGCAAGAAGGCTTATCTGCAGGCGGGGGCAGGAATTGTCGCAGACTCGGATCCAGCCAGCGAGTTTCAGGAGTCGATGAACAAGGCTCAGGCCCTGCTGCGGGCGGTGGAAAAAGCGCGCGGCCAGTGATCGGCGCCCACCTCTTAAGGAGACGGAGCAGGGGCCGGCGTGGTGCTCGTCTTCGGTGGCGCGCAACGCGGCGTGATGTCCGCCGCATTCGGCTCCGTGTTTTGCGAGTTGTGGGCGAAGCACCACGGCACCACCGTAGTGGGATAGCGCTGGCGCACATACGGCGGAACGTCGGACTCGCGCACTTCCTCAAACGAAAATCGGATTGTGCCATCGGCGGACACAGTGGCCAGCAGGTAGCCGTAGACGTCCGTCTTCGCGGTGGGCGGAGCTCCCTCTGGCAGCGGATAGCGCACGGCTCCGGCAGTTCCGATAATCCAGCCGGGAAGAGGCTTGACGCCGTTTTCCGTGAGCTGGGGAGTGTCGAAGATGTTTTCCATGTAAAAATGCGAATGGGTAGCGAGCACGTATACCAGCTTGCGGCTCTGGTCGCGGAAACTGGCGAGAGCTTGGTAGACCTTTTCGCCGCTGGGGCGGGCGGCCGGATTGTCGCCCATGCTGTGGAAATTTGCGACGCTGTCGGGCAGCGCTTCGTGCATGCCGACGACGACGCTTTTTACCGTGGGATTGCTTTTTGCGCTCTCCAGACGGTGCACCAGCCAAGCCAGTTGCTCGTCGGAGAATACATTCGATGCGTTATCCAGGGAGATGAAATCGACGCCGCCCTGAATCCAGTGGTAGTAGGCCTCGGCTTGCGCCGGTTCCTTGTCTAGCAAACGCTGGCTGCGCAATGCGGGCTGGTCCAGCCAATCGGCGAACTGGCGTTTAAAGGCGTCTTCGGTCTTTGGGGGAATCACCTCGTGGTTGCCAATGCCTACATAGAACGGCAGGCTGCCAAACGCGGCAATCTGGTTTTCGACGAAGTCGTTCCAGGCGCGTCGCTCATAAACGTCGCAGGCCAGAACCTGGCCGCGGGTGGCGGCTTCGAACGCCATATCTTCATCCACTTTGTAAATGGCACGCAGATCGCCCAGGTGCCAGTAGAAACTCGGAGCAAACGGAACGCTGTGCGCGGCGATCGCGGGCATGACGACATCTCCGCAGTTGCGCGAGTCACCAGCCACGATGAAGCGCCACGATCCTGCGGGCCATGGAGATGCGTCACTGGCCAGCTTTGCAGCAGCTCGGTCGGTGGCGCGGTTGGGGCCGGGAGCCGACTGCGCAACGCTGGAACCGCTGAGCACCGCCATCAACAGAGCTCCGGTCAGCATCCGCGCAGTGAGGTGTCGGACGAATTGTCCGTGGCGTTTGAAACGTGACATGAAGCATTCCTATCGATTGCTCGCGAGCGACTGCGGGCGGAAGCAGTATAGACGAGGAGCGAACGGGTTTTATAGCGCCAGGAAGTTGGCCACGAGCTTCTTACCTGCGTCCGTCAGCACGCTTTCGGGATGGAATTGCACGCCTTCGACGGGATGATTACGATGGCGCAGGCCCATGATGGTGCGGGTGCCGTCTTTCTCGGTGGTCCAGGCGCTGATTTCCAATTCGGCGGGCAAATCTTTTTCCGCGACGATGAGCGAATGGTAGCGCGTCGCCGTCATGGGCATGGGAAGGCCCTGAAAAACGGTTCTGTTGTCGTGCATGACGGCGCTAGTCTTGCCGTGCATGAGATGAGCCGCACGAACCACGCGGCCGCCGAAGGCTTCGCCGATTGCCTGGTGTCCGAGGCAGACTCCCAGCACCGGAACTTTCCCTGCGAAGTGGCGGATCAGATCGATGCTGATGCCCGCTTCATGCGGCGTGCACGGCCCGGGAGAGACCACGATCCGCTCGGGCCGCATCTTCTCGACCTGGCGGACTGTGACCTGATCGTTGCGGCGAACCTCGACTTCGGCGCCCAGTTCGCCGATGTACTGCACCAGGTTGTAGGTGAACGAATCGTAGTTGTCGAGTACGAAAATCAAGGGTCTGCCGCTCCTCACACCAGCTTACACCGGAGAAGCGATTTGGC
>Ga0181523_10004137_pt1 | contig 12734 bp, 11 predicted proteins | sample PEATcosm2014_Bin_43_FD_119752 | JGI IMG/M metagenome (GOLD analysis project Ga0181523, IMG submission 119752) | Peatland microbial communities from MTU Mesocosm Facility, Houghton, MI, USA - PEATcosm2014_Bin05_30_metaG | ecosystem: Environmental > Terrestrial > Soil > Wetlands > Peat | place... | reverse complement strand
GTGCGGCAACAGATAGATCAGCATTTCGGAAATGCGGTTAATGAACTCCTGCGTCTGCGGAAACGATCGGATGTATTTCGCAACCCGCGGATCGCGTCCCGTCAGCGCGCGGAACTCCGGTACGAAATGCGGATTGGGCAAAAAGCGTACATCGAACACCAGGTCGGCATCGTCCGGCAAGCCGTGTTTGTATCCGAAACTCACGCACGAAACCAGGATCGTCTGCTGGCTCCCCGAGTGCTGTTTGAAGCGATCGGTCAAGTGCGCCCGCAACTCGTGCACATTGAACTTGGAAGTGTCAATGACCAGGTCGGCCAGCTTGCGAATCGCCCGAAGATGGCGCCGCTCGGCCCCGAGCGACGCTCTCACCGTGGTGCCCGTTCCCAGCGGATGCGGCCGTCGCGTCTCGCTGAAACGCCGCAGCAGCGCGGCATCGCTCGCTTCCAGAAAAATTACCCGGGTCGCGATCGTCCGCTTCACCGACTTCAGAATCGCCGGCAGCTTCTCTAATTGTGACCCCTCGCGCACATCCACCACCAGCGCCGTGCGCGGAATCTCTCCTGACGTCAGAGCCAGTTCGGCAAAACGCGGAATCAACTCCACCGGTAAGTTGTCTACGCAGTAGTAGCCAAGATCTTCGAAGGCCTTAAGCGCCGAGGCCTTGCCCGATCCGCTCATGCCGGTAATGATCACCAGCTCCGCCGCGTGCGGCTCGCTCGCACGCCCGCGAATCGTCTTTCCCGCCGCACGCGTGATCTTCTTCAATTTGCTGCGCAGTGGCATGCCCGAAATCTTAGCATTTCAGGGGGAATGGAGCCGGGAAGGTCTTCGCGTTGTAAGAGAAAAAGAGAAACGGGCTTCTCCCCCGGCCGAGGGGGTGAGATGCCCGTTTCTCCACCGCACGAATTGTCGCGCGCTTGCGCTGCCAGCTCGCAGCCCGAAGCTTGCAGCTGGCAGCAGCGGTTTATAGCGAGCGCAGGAAGTTCAGGAGGTCCTGAACCTGCGACGGGCTGAGCAGTTTGAAGTTGCGGATCACGCCGTCGGCCTCCGAGCCACAGTTGCGCTGGTTCGACCGGCGATCGTACTGGCCCCCACAGCCGTCAGGACTTCCATGGTCTTTGATGGCCTGCAACAGGTCGGAAGTGCGTCCGTCATGCAGGAAAAACAGGCGCTGGCCGACACCCCATAACGGAGCGGTGCGGAACTGGTCCGGCCCCGCCGCGCCTTGATTGATACCGTCCGCCAGACCCGGCCCCATGTGGTGGAGCGCAAAATCCGAGAACGGATTGTAAGTTACTCCGCCCATACCGGTATTGGGAGACACTGCCGTCGTCAGCGATTGAGAATGGCACAGAGCACAACCCACGCTGGCAAAAAGCTTGGAACCATTCGATGTGGATGGAGTCGGGGTGATCGGTATAGCCGGCGCCGACAGCCGTATAGCATCGACAAACGCATCAACGTCAGAACCACCGGCTTGGGAATGCGAATCTTCCGGCGTAGGATTGAATACGCACCCTGGGATCGCGTTTCGCTCGTTCGGCATCACGTCGTTGCTGATGCCCATTTCCACGTTATAGGCTTCCCCGGCAAAAATGGTCAGAGACTTGTTCTGCGCCTTCCAGCCAAATTTCATGATGGTTCCGTCGTTGCCGCTAAGGTTAAACATTCCTCCGATTCCCAGAGCTTGCCTTTGGGCGGCCGTGCTGGCCAGATTTTGTTTCAAGACAGAATCGGGCGTGTTCTCGACCAACCCCAGTCCAAACAGCGGCGTCGGGATTCGAAAGATCACATTGTTCGCAGCCAGTTGACCAGCGAAGTCAGGCTGCTGCAGGTTGCAACCCGGGGCATCGGTCCTCCCTGCGATGGAAAACAGGTCATGCACCCCACCGTCAAGTGTTCCATCAGGATTCCGAATGAATCTGGCTTCTCGTACCGGACCACTCAGCGTAATAAAAGGTGGGATCGTATTCGTAGCTCCCATCTCCGCCGCCGCCGCTATTTGCGGATTGGGCTGGGGAACCTGAGGACTTGACGGGCTCGGACTCGTGCCCAGGGTGGCTGGCTGGGAATGGCATGAGCCGCAACTCGTGCTATTGAATCCCGGCCCCAGTCCTCCGTTGCCTTGCGGAACGTCAATGACCGGTTCATCTTCAATGAACTGAGAAATGCCGTTGGCAAACGCGGCTTGCTCGGTTGGATTCAGAGTTGGATAAAAACTGCCTGCTCCAGCGGGACCGGGCCGCGGGCCTGGGTCCTTTTGAGCCCACGCCCCGACTGAAGTTATCCAAAGGGTAATAAACAAAGCTATGCTGGTTGCGTTCCATTTCTTCATTTTGAACACTCCTTGGCTGGCCAGACACACTACGGCTCACGTCGTTTTGTTGAGAGACGATGGCGCCATGCTTAATGCCAGGTCGAGCACAGGCCGGCCAGCGATCGCCGACGTCGTCCTGTTCGTGCGAGGACAGTTGCGCCACGGGCCGGAAGGCCCGAAGCTGAAAGCATCCGCTAACCACGCGGAGGTTTAGAAAGCCTTGAGTGACAATCGTTGAGTCGCAATCTACGTTTGAAACCGCGTCCGGTCAATGTGCCCTTAGTGCACCGGGAACGCGTGCCAAGACACACAAGTGCATCGTTCGGAAACACCCAGACTCGATGTCCAGATTCCCAACCTGGGAATCGTCCCAATACCGACCGTGCTCGCCGAGAACACTCAGAGGTTATTCGGGATCCTCGAAGTTGGCATCGGCCACGATCCGGTTTTGTTCCGTTTTGCCGGGGAGGGATAACTATCGAAAACGGCCGTCCTCTGTTGTTGTTATGATTTACTAGATTGTGAGTCACTCTATCCATGTTTTAATCCGTAGTGTTTCGTCTATTCTTTGCCTGATTCTTGCCGTCACTCACGCGGGCTTGGCACGCCCTGTGAGTGCGCCCGGTATGGTTACAACGACGCCCGTCATCGTTATCGGTTTCGTTGGCGGATTTATCAGGCACGATGACATGGTCCACAGCGCGGTCCAAGTTGCGGCCCATCTCCGCAAAGACTACCCATCGGGCGTGTACGCGGAGGTGCTGGAGAATCGTCGCCGGGAAGAAGCTCACGCAGAGATCATTCGATTGGTCGACACCGACCACGACGGCACGCTATCGGCCGAAGAAAAACGGAACGCCCGCATCATCCTATACGGACACAGCTGGGGCGCTTCGGAAGCCATTACGCTGGCGCGAGAACTGGGAAAAGAAGGCATTCCGGTGTTGCTCACCGTTCAGGTCGATAGCGTCTCCAAGCCCGGCGAGAATGATAGAGACATTCCCGCCAATGTCGCCGAGGCCGCGAATTTCTATCAACTCAATGGCCTTCTGCACGGCGAACCCCAGATCCGCGCCGCCGATCCGGCACGCACCCACATCATCGGAAATTTCCGCTCCGACTACAAAGCCAGTCCGATCGATTGCAAGCAGTATCCCTGGTACGACCGTGTCTTCATGAAGGCCCACACGCAAATCGAGTGTGATCCCAAGGTTTGGACTCAGGTAGAATCCCTGATCCATGCGCGACTGCCCCCGCAGCACCAATAATTAGGAATACTCCTGGTGCGTGAGATCGCTAGTTACAACAATTTGAGAGGTTCCTGCTTTCGCGGAAATGTTTGGACGTAGCTGCGAAACCCGCCCCAAAGACTGTCATGACGGCAATATAGGTTCTCCTGTATTAATGCTGCCCGTGAGTTCCGCGAAAGCTACTGGCGATCGAAAAGCTATCGACATCAGCTTTTAGGCGAAATAGATAGGCCTGCTGATTTCAGTTCACCCAAGCATATGGATGGAGGCCTTATGAGACACTTCACATTCTTCTTGCTTGCAGTTGCAACAATGGCCGGCCTTGTCGCCCTCATTGCCCCTGCACCAGGACACGCAAATGGGGAAACCGCCCCGATCTTCGTTACCGAAATCCCTCACGGGTACCGCGACTGGCAGTGGATTTCCTCCGCCCATGAAGCAGGCAACCTCAACAGTTTAGGTGCCGTCCTGGGCAACGATGTAGCGATCAACGCCTACCGGGAGGGGAAGCTTCCGTTCCCGGACGGCACGATCATTGCTGCTTTGCATTACCGGAACGTCCCGTCGGAGGAAAACAACAAAGTCTTTGGCCAAGCCCAATCTTTCGTTCCCGGGCCCCCCACGAACATTCAGTTTATGGTCAAGGACTCAAAAAAGTACGCCGCAACCGGCGGCTGGGGGTTCGCTCACTTCGCAGACGGCAAACCTGGCGACGCGGCGTTTATGAAAAGCTGCTTCCCCTGCCACGAGAAGGCCAAAGCGACCGACCTTGTCTTTACTCGTTATGCACCTTGATGCTGAAACTAGAGCAGAAAGGAACGAGACGATGGCCACCCACAAATCAAATCGAGTCGCGTGCCTGTAATGATTGGCGTAACATCCCCTGTTCTCGTCAACCATTCAGAACCCCCGCTTTGCAAATGGGCGAAATCCCGCCTAAAGTCCTAACCAAGTTGGACTATGGGACGGCTTAATTAGACGCGTCAAGTGCCGATTGCGCCCCTCCACTATTAAGGCGTATAAGTCATGCGAGCGAAAAGAAGGACATAGGTAACAAGATGTTGGATTCGGTTGGCGGTTCAACTACTCAAGCTCTTAAAGCAGTGCAGGGCGGCATCGTCGCCGGCTTCTTTGCCTGCCTCGCGTACCCTGTGGCCGCGTTCGGACATCTTCCGAGGATCCCGACAGCAGCGCTGGTGGCGTGCTTCGGCCCCGCCCTGGGTATCGCGTGTTTCGGCCTGCGAAAATTGCTCGATGTCGAAAAAACGCTATCTACAAGCGCCCTCGGCCTGATGCTCAACGCGCTGGCGGGTGCTCTGTTTTCAGCCATGGGATTAGTCCAGTTGGCAGTCGGGTACACCTCCGGGAGTGAGGAAGTGCCACGCCTGTTCATTGCTATCTGGCTAGGCTTGGATGTCGCCTGGGACGCCTTCGTGGGTTTCGGCACCGTCTGCTTTGCTCTGGCGATGTTCCGACATTCACGCTTCGGGAGAATCTTCGCCATTTCGGGCATCGCCCTAGGCGTGGGTTTATTGGGGCTGCATCTGTACACATTTCCCATCCCACCCCAGAATGCCCACCTGCTGGACCTCGGCCCGGCTTTGGGTCTCTGGTACTTGGCGGTCACGATCCAGATGTGGCGTTCCTGCGGATGGGTCCGGCAAAACACCCCCCAATCCTGATTTGCACCACTCCGGCATCTCTCCCCTCACCTACGAAAAGGGACGGCCACCAGGGTTCGCTTAAGCGATCTGTCATAGAGTTGCATCGTCCAAGTTAACCTCTTCCTGCGGGCACAGCCTCCTCGTAGCGGGAACCACTGGCGACGCTTGATAACTGTTGTAATATCCCCATTACACTCATAATGGGTCATTCGCGCGGCGAGCCGGCCCCGGCTGGAGCGTGATTGTCGTTCGCAGGCGGTGCGATGGCGACTTCTCTCGGCGGCAGCCTCAGCAGTTGCCGGAGCAGGGCCAGATCTTCTTCCACGTCGCGGGGAGAAGCCTTGCGCGCTATGGCGGGTTGCAATTCCTCGCGGAGCCGCGCCTCCACCAGCCTCGTGGCAAAGTCCGACGAGTCAGAAATGCTCAAGATATTGGATCGCGAAAGGCCCACTTGAGCCAATCCATCTCCCACGCGCAACTGCAGGGCCGGCCGTCCGGCAGTATCGATTCCGGGCGTAGCGCTCGCTTGCAAACGCTCCCAGGCTTTCAATTCGTTGGTTTTGTGTTCGCTTAAAGAATCAATCGAAGCGGTTTTGCCCAGCTCGTCAAGCCGACTTTGAAAAGCGAGCCGCTGATCGCGGGTCATGGGCGAATCCAACCGGTTGCGCGAATCAAGAGTCGAATCAAAAGAAAGAATAAGCGCGTTTCGTGCCGGGTCGAAACGCCGATGGCCAAAATACTCTACCAGCACGCCGCCTCCGATATAAGGATGCAGTACCACCAGCGGCAGCATATATTTCTTCGCCGCCATCACCGATTCCAATACCCCGTGGATGGGCTTGCTGCGCCGGACCGAGCCAGGGACCTGCGGCAGAAGGAAAACCGAGCTCTGTAACTCCGGATGGTGATGGCTGTATTTGGCCAGCATTTTCGCGATCTGTTTGGGCGTCGTCACCCCGAGATCGCCAATCACGCTGCGATGCAGCGCGTGCGGATAATAAAAATCGACGACCTCGCGCACAAAATCGGCGCAGTTTCTCTTTATGAAGTTATAACGCTCGCGATTGGGCTGGCTGTTGAATCGGCCGATCAGCAGCGCATCTTGTTCCGGCTTAGTTTCAATTTCGAATCCATAGATCGTCCGGTCATAAGATGACCCAACCAACTCATACCAGTTACTCGCGGGCATCCCGCCATCAGAAAGATCCGGAGCCAGCGATTCCAGGTAATCGCGACGGTATTGATCTCTGAGAAAAGCAACCAGTTTTGCGTCGGCGAACAGCGGAATCGCCTCCGGCCGGTCCACCGCGTACAGGTAAGGTATGAGAGGGATCGCAATCCAGTCATACCCCGCAATACCGTCGTACCGGCTCAGGACCACGCCCGATTCGCCCTCGGCACACCGACGCAGCACGACCGGGGTGGCCGCACAAACGTTACTCAGATACACAGCGACGTGCCCGGTTCCGGCGAAAGCGCCATCGTAGCTGTACGGTTCCTCGAGAAGCAGCGTCGCACCAGCGTGCGCACGCGGAATGCCCCCGAGGCAAAAGAGCAGGGCGCATAGCCCAAGTCTCCAAGAGCCTCTCGCCACAGCAAACGGTTTTGTGAGAGCGCGCACCTTGAATTTGATGATCAAAGGCTCCGCAGGGCTGTCCGGCCTTGTCTAAGGTAATGAAGCAGGAAATACAGCAGGGCAATGGCCAAAGCCTCCAAGTCCTTGCCAGAAGGCGGTTTTGCGACCCTTGTCGTCTCTCAGCAGTAAGAATTCGTTTTTCTGTTTATTGACTGGAAGTACTAGCCCTCACGTACCTTGTGGCCGGCCAGATTGCCGAGCCCCTCGTAGGCAGCGTACTTGTAGGTCTCGCTAAGCGTGGGATAGTTGAAGACCTGTTCGATAAACTCGTCAATCGTTCCGTTGTGATCGAGAACCATCATTCCGATGTGAATCAACTCGGTGGCGCTCTCGCCGATCATGCTTACTCCCAGCAGCTTTTTGTCAGCACGCGCGAAGATCAGCTTCAACATTCCCGCCGTATCGCCCATGATGTGGCCACGGGCATTGTTGGCATAGAGCGCCCGCCCCACACAGTATTCGATCTTTTTCTCCCGGCAAGATTCTTCCGTCTCGCCCGCGGCGGAAATTTCCGGGATCGTATAAATCCCCATCGGCAGCATCGAGGCGACCCGCTGTTTGTACTTGAATCCGAAAGCATGGCATACGGCCACGCGCCCTTGTTCCATCGACGTCGAAGCCAGCGCGGGAAATCCGATGACATCGCCCGCCGCGTAGATATTGGGCACCGCCGTACGATAATGCTCATCGACGGATATATATCCCCGCTCATTGACGGCGAGGCCGACCTTTTCGAGAGAGAGGCCATCCGCGGCGGCGCGCCGACCGGCAGCGAACAGCACCGATTCCGCCTGCAGCGTCTTGCCGCTCTTCATCGTCAGCTGTACGTCTGAGGCCGTATTTTGCACCTTCACCGGCCGTTCGTTGAACCAGAAGCGCATGCCGATCGCGGCCAGCCGCACCCGCAATCTTTCGGAAATCTCCGCATCAAGAAACGGCAGCAAACGGTCCCGGCCATCCACCAGCGTGACCACGACCCCGAGCGCGGCAAACATGGACGCGTACTCGCAGCCGATCACGCCGCCGCCAATCACCGCCAGACTGCGAGGGATGCGATCCATCTGTAAGAATGTGTCGGAGTCAAAAACCCGGACGTCGTCAAAAGCGATTTCCGCCGGACGGTGCGGCTTGCTTCCGGTGGAAATCAGAATCACCTCGCCGCGCAGTTGCCGTGTACCATTCGCACCGGAGACGCTCACGGTGTGCGCGTCTTCAAAAGAAGCCCGGCCGCGGACCAACTCAATCTGATGCAGGGCCAGATTCTTCAAAATGCGCTGCCGCTCCATTTCCACCACTTCCCGCTCGTGGTGCATGAAATCATTGACGGTGAGATTCTCTTTCAGCGAGTAGTCGATGCCATAAAGACCGCGTTGCTTGAGCCCGGAGAAATAGAGCGCGCATTCACGAAGCGTCTTGCTCGGGACGGTGCCGGTATTGATGCAGCTTCCGCCCACATATTCAGCGCCCTCAATGACGGCGACACGTTTGCCAAAATATGCGGCTTGTGCCCCAGCCTTTTCTCCTGCCGGGCCGCAGCCGATCACAATGAGGTCGAAATTTTCGCTAGAAATTGCCATGGGAGTGATTGGAAATGGTGGGCGCTGTAGGATTTGAACCTACGACTTCCACCGTGTGAGGATGGCACTCTACCGCTGAGTTAAGCGCCCACTGATTGCGGTTTCGCCATTGTAACAAATCGTGCCGGCCCTTTCGGCATCCGCCGAGCCTCTTGACCGCCTTCGCCGCTCCCGATAGCCTCTTTTCATCGCCCTTTCATGCCCGGCTCCGACATACCGGACGCTCGACCCGTAACTGGTTCACGGGAAAACACTTCCGCTGATCCCCTTGATCCGGACCAGGCGCAACTTTGTCCCCCCAACGGGGTTTCCACTGATGTGAGCAGTGTGGCCCTCGATGGCGGCGTCCTTGATCGCGGATTACTCGATCGCGGATTACTGAATGGCGGAGTCCTCGATCGCGGAACTCTGGATCGCGGGCTGCTGAATTTTGCGGGAACGCCGTCCTCTGCACCCGGCAACATGACAAATTCCGTCAACTCCGGCGAGGCCGTTTCCGACGTCGACGTGATGCTGCGTGTGAAGACGGGCGACGAATCCGCCTTCGCTTACCTGGTGCAGAAATATCGCCGGTCGATGGTCGGCTTCATGTACCGCATGTGCCATAACCCGTCGACCGCCGAAGAGTTGGCGCAGGAGGTTTTTCTGCGCGTGTATCGCTCGCGCACCAGTTACGAGCCGAGCGCTAAGTTCACGACCTGGCTGTATCGCATCGCGACCAATCTGGCGGTGAACCACGCCCGCGACACGCGCCACGAGCGTCCGGAGAATACCGTGCGCCTCGATGAACCGGACCAGGAAACGGGCACGACGCCCGACCTGGCCGACGATTCGCTCACCGCGGAAGAGCAGATCTTGAAACGGGAGCGGCTGGCAGCCATCCGCGGCAAGGTGAACGCGCTGCCCGAGCGCCAGCGCATCGCGGTCATCATGCATAAGTATCAGCAGATGGATTACCGGCAGATTGCAGGTGTGCTGAAGCTGAGCGAATCCGCCACCAAGTCATTGCTGTTTCGCGCCTACGAAACGTTGCGCGAGCAGTTGAAAGAATTTGTTTCGGAGAAATAGAGGAAGCAGTATGAATTGCAATCAAATTCGCGAATTGCTGCCGGACCTGGCCGCTGGCATCGACGCAACATCACTGCAGCCGGAGGTCAATCAGCACATCGCATCCTGTAACGACTGTGCCACCCATCTGCGCGAGCTGCAGAAAACCATGGCGCTGCTCGATGAATGGCAAGCGCCCGAGCCGTCTCCGTATTTTGACACCCGCCTGCAGGCGCGCCTGTCCGAAGCAAGACGCGAAGAAATGGCGCGCCCGCACGCTGGATGGTTCAGTTGGCTGCGGCGTCCGGCGTGGGCCATGTCGCTCGCAGCCATGATATTTGCCGGAGCGCTGGTGGTGGGCAACAAGTCGTATATTGTTCCGCCCGATACTATCGCCACCAGGCCACCCTCCCTCGGTCTGCCGGTTGAGCCAGGAACGGCCGTCGGCGATCTGCAGGCGCTCGACAAGAACGACGATCTATACGCCGATTTTGATGTACTCGACGATCTGCAGGTGCAGGACGACGTAACCGCGAATCCGTGAGAATTGAAGATGCGCGGGCTGGCAGGGAACCAAAACATGTTAGAGCGGGGGACAATCGCGGGCTGTCTAGTGGCGCTTCTGCTGCTGACTCCGTCCTTCGCCCAATCCCCGTATGCGCCCCATCCACCAACTCGTCCGGATGGCCAATGGCACCATTTTCAAAAAGAAGGTCAACCTAACCCCGGCCGCGCCTATGGAGCACGTCCGCCGCAGAACCAACCCGGCCACGCCGGAAACTGGCTCCGTCGCTATAAAGATCTCCCGCCGGCCCAGCAGCGCCGCGCCCTCGAAAACGACCCCCAGTTCCGAAAACTTCCCCCGCAGCAGCAAGCCCGTTTGCAAAACCGGTTGCAGCATTTTTCCAGCCTGCCTCCACAGCAGCAGGAGCGCGTGCTCAGTCGCATGGAAACCTGGGAGCACCTGACTCCGGACCAGAAACAGCAGGCGCGCCAACTCTTTCAGCAGTTCAAGCAGTTGCCGCCCGATCGCCGCCAGGCCGTCAACCGCGCGATCCGAGAGATGCGCGGCCTGCCGCCGGCACAGCGCGATCAACTCATCAACTCCCCGCAGTACAGGAGCGAGTTCTCGCCGCAGGAACGCAGCATCCTCAGCGGAGCCTCCCGCCTGCCGCTCGCCCCCGGCGACGGCCTGCAACCCGGACCGCCGGAATAACACCCCGAAGAAGAGATAGAGTGCGGATGTTGGACGTTAGCTTCCGAGTAGCTGACAATCCGCCCACTGAGTCGGATACTGCCAACACCTGCCTGATCGAGAGCGGAAATCCGTTGGCGAGGTGATCACCAGACGTGTGGTACCAACCGGTAACGCACCTTCTGGAGATACTCCTTGTAGCCCTCCAGATCGCGTGCCAACAGCTTCTCCTCGCCAAAGATGCGCACAACGAGCAGCCCGACCAGGGCGAGGGCTAAGAGAAGGCCGGAAATGGAGCCGAGCAGTAACGCGGCACCCACAAATGCCAGACTTGCCCCAAGATACATGGGATGGCGAACAAAGCCGTAGATGCCGGTGTCAATGACGTGCTGGCCGCGCTCGGTCTGAATTCGCACCAGCTGCGACGCAAAGGTGTTATCGGTGAACGCGCGGAAGAAGGGAAAACTACCCCCGAGGAGCAGGATACCTCCGCATACTTCGCTCCACAGCGGTAGACGGGGTGTCCAACCGAAGCGCTTATCCAGCGCTGGCACAACGATCAAAGCCAGGAAGCACAATTTCATCGCGATGAGGATCGCCACATCGGAGCGCGATTCGCCGCCGGTGCCGGGCATGCGGAAGCGCTCGGCCAACAGCGCAGGGTCCCGGTAGTGAAGCCAGAAGAGAACGGCGGCAATGAGGGATACCCACCAGATACCGAAGATCCAGCCCTCCACCCAGCGCCAATCGCCCGACAGCCATAGCAGTAGTCCTATATAGACAACGGCGGCAGCCACCAACAGGAGCCCGATGATGATCGGTGTGGGGCGCATGGGAAGCCGAAAACATCATACTCGGGAACAGCAATCCGCATTGCATCGGAAGTCGCCTGCCGGAGGGCAGGAGCTAAGGGCTAATAGCTAAGAGCCGATTACTGCAGCCTTACCGCCGAATCAGCGCCATCACCCATCCGGCGACAAAAACTCCACCTACGAACAGCGCGAAGCAATAAAGGCCGTACTTTACCTGTTCCATCGTCGAATTGCGCTGCGTGATCCCGAAGACCACCGAGGCAAATAGCGCGAACACAACCGCAGCCGAGAAGTGCGACAAGTTGATGGTCACGGCTTCTTCCCCAGCGCAATGTGATGCGCATCCGCCGCCGCGATAAAGTTCAATAGCCCGGCAACGATCAGAAACGTCTTGCCATAATCCGCTGCCGCATTTGAGGCCATCGCGCTGCCCCAGTCCATAATGCGTGCCAGAAAGTAGAGGACTCCCGCGCCCACGTCCCCCACAAAGCCCAATATGTCGAGGATGTCTCCGCCGTTCGGCTGATAAATCCGCCCCTGCATGCCCAGACCAATCAGGAACATCGCGACCACCGAGATCAGCAGCAGAATGCCGCGCCCATAGCGCCCGAGCAGAAAGTGTCCGCCCCCTGGAATCAGCCAGCCCACAATCGGCGCGACCACCGCCATCGTGGTCAGCGGATACTCCGGCTCACTCACTACTTTTTTTGCTTTATCTGTTGTCGGCTTGGCCATTCAGATCGTCACGATCTCTCGTTGGATTTTACCAGTGACCTCGGCGCTTCCCGGCCGCACCAGCACATCCACCTCCAGGCGCACGCCGAACTCGGGCAAATAGATTCCGGGCTCGATCGAGAACAAGGAGTTGGGCAGAATGCGCCGCTCGTCGTGAATCTCCAGGTCATCCATGTTCGCGCCATTCGCATGCACTTCGGTGGCAATCGAATGGCCGGTGCGATGGATGAAGTAATCTCCAAACTTTGCCTGCTTGATGTGGTTGCGCACCGCGTGATCCACTTCCCATCCCGCGATCGGCTTGGTGGCAGAACTTGCAGAAGTCGCCGCGACGGCGCTCTGCACGGTCTTGACGCCGATATCCCGCGCCTCGCTCACAATCTTGAAAATCTCGCGCTGCCGGTCCGACGGAGCCTTGCCCACAATTCCCACCCACGTAATGTCGTAGTAAACTGCGCGCGGCGTGTTTTTCTTCGCCCAGACGTCTAGCAAAACAAAATC
>Ga0181523_10004133_pt1 | contig 12748 bp, 11 predicted proteins | sample PEATcosm2014_Bin_43_FD_119752 | JGI IMG/M metagenome (GOLD analysis project Ga0181523, IMG submission 119752) | Peatland microbial communities from MTU Mesocosm Facility, Houghton, MI, USA - PEATcosm2014_Bin05_30_metaG | ecosystem: Environmental > Terrestrial > Soil > Wetlands > Peat | place... | reverse complement strand
TTCTTAAGCTTTGCCTGGCGATGAGACGACGGCAATGGTTTGAAGGGCTCTGGGGCAAATCAAAGGATTTTGATCTGCCTGTTTCATTCACTTCACATCTCTAATGACAATTCTGGGTTAATCTGATGACCGTCGATATCAGTTTTGGGGCGATTTTCGATATCGCCTATAACTGTTACGATTACGGGTGGGTTCACGATAATTAGCTACATTAAAGGACTTTTGTATTCATGCACTCGTTCGGCTTGCATCAGGTGTATTGAAGCGGCGGGAAGAAAGGGGTACTTTATTTCTACGTTGCGGACCTTTATAGTGGTTCGTCTATGTTAAATTATTTTCAAGTTGTCCGTCAACAATTCCAGCACGCAGTAAGGAGAATCACTAGGATGCATTTTTTAATTAGGGCAACTCCGCTTTTACCTTATCTTGTTGAACAACGACGATATATGAGTAGATGAATCTGTCCCTGAACGAAATGTCATTACTTGAAATGGATATATCTACGTCGTTCATCCTGTTAAATCTCTCGACAACTGAGCGGATAAGTTCGCCCAATGCCACATTCTCTGATAGATCGCGCACCAAAATACAATGCCTGCCGTCGTTATGCGTAATCGGCACGTTCTCCAGACATAGAATTCCGCATTCCAGCTTGTCCATTAAAGCTCCCATTATGTGCATGTATCTTGGGGCCTTTTTAACTATTGGCTTATTCGATGTCTTGCCACTGGCGATATGACTGATCATTAAAGAAGTCCTCCCTTTTTTGTGCTATATCGAAACAATAGTATCTGTCGTCCTTCATGCCCCTGGAATCTAGTAACAGAGTTCTTTTACAGGTTCTTCCGGATAAATACCGCTCGCATTTATTGCATTAAGTCCGGCCTCAATTGCATTGGCTATCTCCTTTGCAAGCGCATGGTCAATTTCGCCTATTCTAAAGAATCCTGCTATCATCCCCTTTTCCTGGGGTGTAAGGTTACTTCTATTGATGCAATCCTCAAATCTATCGGGTCCGAGTTGCCGAAAAGAATATCTGGCAAAAGCCATGAATTTTCTGGCGTCATTCTGAGTTCCGTTTTGACAGAGATCGACAACTTTTCGCAAGATCCGTGAATTATCAAAGTAGACCTTGCAGATAAACCAAACCTCCATCTTCTTAATCTCCTCGGCGAACCTAAATGCCACGTCAGGATCTTTCTGATAAAGCTCTCTGTTTTCCAAGAAATTGTCGATCTCTGAAATCACTTGTGAGACTTCAAATTTCTTTGTCATCAACAATTATCCTCCTGGTTCCAATTTTCTGTTTCGCCTCGGTAAATTCCTCTTTCTGACCTTTGGACGCCGGTTTTCGGCCATATGCCCTGAGGTTTTATTAAAGGCAACATATAGTATCTCCGAATATTGGTTTGTCATATTCTTTTTCGAAGACTGACTCGATACCCCTACCAAGGTCCTGTGCTGTAAATGGTTTTTCGATGTATTGTGAAATACCTACAGAGCGCAGCCGTTTGTCAGCTTCGTCGCACTTCAAGCCGGTCATCACTATGATTTTTGTATCTGGGTATTGCGCCTTCGCCCGGCAGACAAGTTCGCAGCCATCCATGACAGGCATCTCCAAGTCAGTCAGGATTAGGTCTACCCGCTCTGAAGCCAATATTTTCAAAGCTTCCTCACCATTCTGAGCAGTTAGGGGTGTACACTCTTTCGAAATCGTCGTACAAAACGCCGGCAGCAGGCGCCTTACGATTGGATCATCATCTACGATCAGAATATTCATGCAGGTTGAAGAGCAAATTCCAGGCCAGGAAGGTAAATTACATATTACATCAATATTCCAAGTAGTTATTAATTACTTGGGGCTACAGATAAATAAAGCAGCTCAGTTTAGGAGCTCATTTTGCGCCGGTGGCTCATAATGAGCCGTATTCTTTGATTCGTCGTTTGAGAGTTGCCAGGGACATGCCTAAAGCCGCGGCGGTTTTTGTGACATTGCCGGAGAATCGCTTAAGAGCCATTTTAATGTGACACCTCTCCATTTCATCCAATGTCATGATCGATTCGTCATGCGGGAAGTTGACTGTATTGTCTGAGCCGCTTCCATTAATCAATTCAGAGGGTCTGACCTTGGAGCCGTCCTGTAGCATTACCGCCCTTTCCAGAATATTCCTCAACTCACGCACATTGCCGGGCCAGTGATAATCCATCAGTCTTGTCAGCTCAGGCCCCGAAAGCATTATGTTGTGCCCTGTAAGTCCCTTCAAAAAAAAGTGGCAAAGCTCCGGGATGTCGCCCAATCTCTCTTTGAGGGTCGGCATGTGTATTCTTATAACGCTCAGGCGATAGTAGAGATCTTTCCTGAAAGAAGATCCCAGGGCCTTTTCAAGGTCAATGTTCGTAGATGCCACAATACGCGTTTCGAGATCCCTCGAAATCACTCCGCCCAGTCTGCGCAAACTCTTGTCCTCTATGACGCTAAGCAGCTTCGCCTGAAGATGAAGCGGCAATTCGCCTATCTCATCCAGATAGATGGTGCCGCCTTCGGCCATCTCGAAGAGTCCCCGTTTAGTCGCGACAGCACTCGTAAAAGCGCCTCTTTCATAGCCGAAAAGCTCGGCCTCGATCATGTTTTCAGGCAATGCCGCACAATTTATGGCTATGAATGGCCCTTTTCTTAAAGCACCCTTATAATGTATTGCTTTTGCAGCAAGGTTCTTTCCAGTACCGGTCTCTCCGGTTATAAGCACAGGCGCCTCGGATGCTGCAGCAAGATTTATCAGTTTATTGGCTTCCTGCATGGCAGCACTGTCCCCTATGATGACAACACGGGCAGAATCCCTCGCGCTTTGAGCTTTGATGCGATCTTCGATTATTCTCCCTTTGATTGCCTTGTTCAAGGTTAAAGGGAGGATTTTTAGATAGTTACGGTCGCTATCTTTGATGAGATAATCGTTTACCCCAGCTTTCATGGCGTCGACGGCGACCTGTTCACTTCCGGCCCCAGTCACAATAATGATTGGGACATCCAGTCCCAACTCCAGGATGTCAAAGGCATTACCGTCCGGCAGGTGAAAGTCAGTTACAACAACATCGAATGATTCTTTCTTGAGGAAGGCTTTTGCCTCATTTATAGTGTCAACCAATTCATATGCCCATGGAAGGTGTTCGGTTGAAACAAGCCGTTTTAAGGCCATCTGGTCCACATAGTCGTCTTCGACAAACAGGCAGTGAATCATTTATCTATTCCCCTGGATCCGGACGGCCTTGGGAGAGAGAAGAAGAAGGTGCTTCCTCGTCCGACTTCCGAGTCGACCCAGATTCTGCCCCCATGCATCTCCACAATCTTCTTTGCTATGGCTAACCCGGCGCCCATCCCTTTTTTCTCATCGCCATGGAGCGACTGGAAAAGCTGAAATATCCTCTGATAATGTTTTTTCTCGATTCCCGGCCCGTTGTCGGCCACACTGAACGTCCATTGTTTGTCGTCTCCTACACACCCAATCCTGATTTCCCCTTCCTGCTTATCCATATGTTTTACAGCGTTGTCCACTAGATTTTGGAATACCTGGCCGATTCGGACCATATCACATGTAACTACAGGCAACTGATTGCCTATGGTGATGCGTATGTTCTCGGGACATAAGAGAGAAGCTATGACCTTATCCACCAAACTACCGAGATCGACCTCAGCAACATCCTTGACGAGCCTTCCTATTCGGGAATACTCCAAAATACTGTCGATCAGGTCTCGAAGATGATCGATCCTGCTGTTAAGAAGCACCATCTTTTCCTTGCCATACTCACCTATTGCATCCGCATGGTCTTGCATTACCCAGTCCGAAAGAGATTTTATGGCACGAAGCGGCGCCTTAAGGTCATGAGAGATAATATGAGCAAAATCGTCCAGTTCGCGGTTGATGCTTTCAAGTTCTTTGATAAGATGCGTCTGACGTTCCTCGAAAAGCTTCCGCTCGGCAATCTCTGCATCCAGAGCTTCGTTGACCTTAATAAGCTCTGTTGTACGCTCCGCTACCCTAGTCTCCAGCTTGTCATGAGCGCTTCTGAGCTCCTCAATAGCCCGCTTTCTTTCGGTTATGTCCCTGAAAGTAACGACTGCTCCAACGATTTCATTGTTTTCTCTAATCGGGGTGCTTGTCATTTCTACAGGGAAGTTTGTGCCGTCCATCCTCCAAAATAACTCTTCGGCATGATGAACTGAGCCATCTCTGTATGTAGCACAAATTGGAGATTCAAACTCAGGATACGCACTGCCATCAATTTTGGAATGATGTATAAGCGAATGGCTATGTTTGCCGCTGAGGTATCCGGCTTCATACCCAAGCATTTTTGCCGCAGCTGGATTTACAAAGGTATAATTTCCGTTCAGGTCGAGTCCGAAAATTCCTTCTCCGGCAGAATTCAATATAAGTTCAATCTGATGCCGGAGCTTTTTAATTGCCATTTCCGATCGCTTGCGCTCGATAGCATACATCATGGAACGGGCCATCAGTTTGCCGTCAATCTGCCCCTTGACCAGATAGTCCTGTGCCCCTTCACTGACTGCCTTGACCGCAACAGACTCATCATGCAGGCCGGACAAAACTACTATCGGCACTCCTGGAAATTGTGATTGGGCCTTCGAATATGTGTCAAGCCCCTGGCTGTCGGGCAAGCCCAAATCCAGCAGAATCACATCAGCGCCGTCTTCAGCCTGCTTCTGAAGTCCCGAAGACAGCTTTTCACGCCATTCCAGTTTAAAAGGGATACTCTTTGCCTCGTTCAGCATCTCCTGAATCAGGCGCGCGTCTCCCAGATTGTCCTCGATCAACAAGATCCGCATTGGTCTGTCATTCATCTGTTGATATTCGGTTCGGTCAAACGCGCATCTCCGGGATCGTCCTGTGTGCTTGTTGTTATCGACGGATTATTATAAGGAGTCCCCGCCTCTTTGTCTTTCGGAATGCTGATTTTGATGGTGGTCCCCTTAATACGGTCGCCTGTAATCTGCACGTCACCTTTCCATGGGTAAACGCGCTCGTGCATCCCAACTAGGCCAAATGAATTGGACTTTGCTAAATCTTTCTCGGTTATCCCGATTCCATTGTCGGATATCTCAAACACGATATTGTTGTCGTATTTTGCCAGTACTGCCCTGACTTTTGTGGCTTTTGAATGACGTAATATATTGGTGAGAGCCTCCTGAAGTATGCGGAACAGAGCTATGCTTAGATTTTTATCAGCAGTGACCTCTTCGGCTGACAATACGAGTTCGCATTTAATGCCGCTCCTTTCTTGAAACTCATGCACCTGCCATTCGATTGCAGGACCGAGGCCGAGATGATCCAAAATCCCAGGCCTTAATTCGGTACAAATCTTTTTTACGGTCCTTATAGTACTGTCTATAAGCTCAACGTCAGCGCTCACAGCTTTATGGAGAGGTTCGTTTATATTCTTCAGTTTTGAGGCAATTCTAACCCAGTTGAATTTCAATACAGTCAGGATTTGCCCCAATTCATCATGCACCTCTCTTGCGATGTTCGCCCTTTCCTCTTCCCTTACGCTTTGCATATGAGCGGCAAGATTGTGCAGATCCTCATGGGACTTCCCAAGCTCTTCCTGGGCCTTATGCCGTTCTCGGCGAATACGGATCATGAGAACGCCGAATGCCACATCATCGGCAAGTTCCTTCAATAATCTTATCTCTTCATCAATGAAGACATCCCGTTCAGGCGCGTAGATGGTCAGTACCCCGAAGCATTGCTCATCTGCGACTAAAGGAAAGGCGATCGTTGAAGAATACCCTCTCTTCAAGGCCTCTTCCCGCCAAGGAGCAAAGTCAGGATTTGTGGAGATGTCGTTTTGAACGCACACAGAACGCGTCCTGACGGCTGTTCCGGTGGGGCCACGACCACGTGCTACGTCCTGCCAGGTTACGTTTATAGTGCTGAGATAGCCGTCCTCATGCCCCGCATGTACCAGCGGCAGCACCCTCTCATCACCTTCCTGTTCGGCATAGCCAATCCATGCCATGCGATAGCCCCCTTCTTCAATCAGCAAATCGCATATCTTCTGCAGAAAGGCAGATTCTTCGACAGCATGCACCAATGCTTCATTGCACACGCTGATAGTTTTTAAGGCGCGATTGACCTTTTTCAGCTCGACCTCAGCCCGTTTACGCTCTGTGATGTCATGAGCTACATGAACAGCTCCGATCATCTGCCCCGACTCATTGTAAAGAGGGGTTGCGCTGATCACAAAGTCGCCCCCAAGGCAGCCCTCATGTATCTCTTCACTGTGTTGCAGACCATCCTTCATCGTGCGAGAAATAGGACAGTTCTCTAAGGGCCCGGCAACACCGTGCACGGCTTCATAACAAAGCAGCTCCACACACTCATCGGCCGTTCGCCCCAGACGTTGCGCCATTGCTTTGTTGACACGCCGAATCCGGTATTCCTTATCAATGATTGCAATCAAATCCGGAACGCTGTCGAATGTCATTTCCCACTCTTCTTTTGCGCGTATAGTCGCATCTGTTGAGCGCTTATGCTCGACTAGTTCCCATGCCACATCCGCCATATACGTCACAAGTTCAACGTCTCTTTCAGTATAATCCGAAGATTTGTTTCCGACCCCCAGGATAGCTACAATCCGCTGCGAGCGCATAATTGGGACAACCAATTCACGGGTAAGGTGGGCATGCCCCTCGGGCATCCCCTTGCGGTTGGTAAGGGAGGCATAATCGTTATGGATAACAGGAGCGCGTTGATGTATGCAATCGACCCACACCCCTGCATCTTGAATATTATAATGCAAGCCTTTTCCAGATATGGTACAAAACTCTTTTAGCGTTCGAGTGGACCATGCCTGAAGCGAAAGGGTCTTCTGATCCTCTCCGACAAAATGATAAAACCCTATAGGACTGTCGACAATTTCACCTATTTCATCCAGAGTTTTTTGCAAAACTTCTTCGAGTGAATGTGTGGTAGCAAAGTCCATCAGATGCAGTCGCGCCCGGAGCAAGTTTTCCGTTTGCTTGCGCTCAGTGATGTCAATAAAACTGACCACTGCACCCGTTATTTTATTATCTTGTTTTATAGGTGTGCTAATGTATCTGATTGGAAAACTCGACCCGTCCTTTCTCCAAAATACTTCGGTTTCTACGTTATGTGAAATGCCGTCCCTAAGGGTGGCATAGATTGGACAATATTTCTCTGGATATGTACTGCCGTCCAGCCGTGAATGATGGATAATGGAATGACTATGCAGCGCAATGAGTTCATCCACTTGATACCCCAGCATTTTGGCTGCTAAGGGATTTACAAAGGTATGATTACCGTTCAGGTCAAGTCCGAAAATTCCTTCACCTGCGGAGTTCAATATAAGCTCAAATTGCCGACCGAGCTTTTCTACTGCCATCTCCGATCTCTTGCGCTCGATAGCATACATCATGGAACGGGACAGTAGTTTCCCCTCAATCTGCCCCTTGACCAGATAGTCCTGCGCCCCGTCCCTGACCGTCTTGACCGCTACAGACTCATCGCTAAGGCCGGACAACACCACTATAGGTACTCTAGGGAATTGCGCATGCAATTTCTGATATGTATCAAGCCCCTGACTGTCAGACAAACCCAAATCCAACAGAACCACATCAGCGCCATCTTCAGCAAGTTTCTGAAGCCCCGCACTCAGACTGTCGCGCCATTCCAGTATAAACGTGGCGCTTTGCGCCTCATTCAGCATCTCCTTAATGAGGCGTGCGTCTCCAGGGTTGTCCTCGATCAATAAAATTTGTATGTGACTATTACTCATCTCTTCATATCGTGCGGCAATTTGACAATGGTCAGCCAGAAGTCCTCGATGGATCTCACGACAGTGATGAACTGCTCCAGATTGATCGGCTTTGTAATGTAGCAGTTGGCATAAAGGTCGTAAGACTTCAGTATGTCCTCCTCATCCTTAGAGACCGTCAGGACGACCACTGGTATGCGCCTAAGGATAGGGTCGGTCTTTATCTCGGCCAGCACTTCCCTGCCGTCTTTCTTTGGCAAGTTCAAGTCAAGAAGTATCAGGTCCGGATGGGGAGCGTCAGCATATTCTCCCTCACGCCTGAGAAACGCCATCGCTGCAACTCCATCTTTGACCATGCTCATATGGTTACGCACCCGGGCATCCTTCAGTACCTCCAGGGTCAGGCGTACATCGCCGGGATTGTCCTCCACCAACAAGATTTCGATAGGCTGCTCAGTATTCGTCATTATTTTATCTCCATTTGCACTGGTATAGTAAAATTAAAAACAGATCCCGAACCCTGCTTAGATTCCACCCAAATCCTTCCTCCATGCTGCTCCACGACCTTCCTGCAGATCGCAAGACCTATGCCAGTCCCCTGATACTCTTGCCTGCCGTGCAGCCGCTGAAAGATCGAAAAAATGCGCTCGAAATACTCAGGTGCTATGCCGATACCGTTGTCGCGGACCGAAAAGACCCATTCGTTTTTCTTCCGTTCAGCCGAAATGTGAATACTCGGTGTCTGGTCTTTGCAAAACTTGATCGCATTGCCGACAAGATTTTGGAACAGCTGGGTAAGCTGGGAGCCGTCCCCCATCACTTCGGGCAACGGCTCTCGTGTCACCACAGCCCCGCTCTGTTCAACAACTGCCTGCAGATTAGACAGGGCGCGGTCAAGCGCAGCCTCAGATGATGTCTCCTTGAAATCCTTGCCCCGTCTCCCCACTCTGGAATAAGCAAGGAGGTCCGTGATTAATATCTGCATCCGGTTGGCGCCGTCCACAGCATAGTTTATGAAGTCGTCGGCGTCCTGGTCAAGATGTCCTTTATACCGTTTTTCCAGGAGTTGAACAAAGCTTGATACCATTCGCAGAGGTTCCTGCAAGTCATGAGACGCTACATAGGCGAACTTCTCGAGTTCTTCATTAGAACGGGTCAATTCCTCCATGGCCTGAGAGAGTTTTGCTTCAGCCTGCTTCCTTTCGCTGATGTCTCTGATTATGCTCTGAAAAAAGTCGGTCCCTTCAATCTTAATTTCCCTCGCACTTACTTCTGCCGGGAAGGTCGTCCCATCTTTCCGTCGATGCACTGTCTCAAAGACCAGACCCTTCTCCATGATGCCTTCAAGCCTCGTCATCTGCAGTTCATAATCTTCGAGTGTGTCCTGGGACTGCAAATCGGTCATGTTCGTCTGGAGCAATTCATCACGCGAATATCCGTAGGATGCAACTGCCTTTTCGTTTGCCTCCATTATCCTGCCGTGCTTGTCGGTCATGACAATGACATCATTTGCATATTTGGTCAGATATTCGAAATGGCGGATGAGGGCCAGCTTTTCGAGCTCCCCCTCATACTGTTTGCGGTATCCCTGCGCTTGCTGATTGCGCCAGACCAACCCTACGCCTGTTCCTGCTGCGATGATCAAGACCCCGCCTATTATCAACACTATCCAGAAACGCTCACGAATAGGCGCGTAGACCTCTTCCGCATCCACCTTGGCAATGACTATCCATGTCGATTCAGGCACAGGTTTTATTGCTGCAAGTACCCTGATCCCGCGATAATCAATACCCTCTGCAACACCTTCCACTCCTCTTGCAGCCATAGACGCAATAAGGTCTTTTTCTTCTACAGGATAGCGAAGGGTAAGTGCAGAGTCACTTCGATGTCGCAACTCGTTAAGGAAGACTACTTCATTGCCCTCCCTGCGGACCAGCGTCGTCTCAGCCGTCCGGCTCGGTGTCGGCCACGATTGGATAAGCGGATAGAGAAAGGCATATGGGTCGATGCGCATCAGGAATGCCCCATCAGGTATCCCACTATGGTGACCCGGGGGGGCAATCGGCGCAACAAGACTGAGGCGGGTTGCCTTCGCAAACTTGCTGCTGTAAAGGTCCGAGAAGATCATCCTGCCGGACTTCATGGACTCACTGATCAGTCTTTTATCGTTAGGACCAAGGATATCCTCCCCTTCGGGCATCAAAAGCTGAATACTCTGTTCGGAATTTACGATGATGACTCGGTCATACCTGGAGCGACCGTGTAAAGACTTCATCCATGTCAGTATCTCTTCTTTTTGTCTGTTTGCCTTGGGATCACGCAGCCAATGATAAAGTTGAGAGATAATTAACGGGTTATCAAGAACAGCGGTTAGATCAGCAAGACGTTCGTTGCGCCAGTTGACGATCTGGTCTACCTTCAGATCCGCTATGGCCATGAGTTCGTTCTGTTTTTCTTTCCGGATGTGATCCTTCTGGTTTTCAAAATAAAAAAAGCCCAGAATATTAACGACGATGATCAGAACAAAGAAAATGATAAGTAAGACCAATGGCGTCGTTAGTGGAGCTGATTTGGTCGGCATTACCATTTCTAAGGTGACAGAAGTATCATTTCTTACGTTCCTTGCGTCCCTCTCATCTCCATTTTGAGCTTCTTGACACAACAAGTATCTCTGCACGGAGCATAGCAAAAAATTATGGCTACATGCAAGGACACGGCCTTATTAAGAGTCCTCCCCTTCCAGATCGCCAGCTGTTACAGTTGTCCACTCTACTTCTTCTACGTATTACCAGATTACGTCGTGGTGCTCTTTGTTTGTGGCAAGGGCAGAGGTCAAGCCCTTCGCCCTTGCCTGTGCTCCACATTCTTGATAGCATTCATCATAAGGAACATCAGCTGCAGCGTTTCCGCACTCGTCCCTGGCGACGAGAAAACGGCTTTCAAACACCATTAAGGAGACAGATCATGAAACGAAAGGATTATCAAGTTGCTTTTCCATCACTCGTTGTGATGGTGGCGTTTCTGGCCACTATCTTTCTAGCCAATGCAAATCTTTCTTTTGCGGCTTCCGGGAAGAAATCGCCGGCACATGCTAAGACCTCTGCCGTCGAGCAGACAGAGGTGCAGATTAAACAGCTTCAAAGTGCGCTAACGATCACCGAGGCCCAAGAACCACTATGGAATAACCTTACTCAGGTGATGCGGGAAAATGCTAAAGATATGGACGCCCTCATAAAGGACAAGGCTGAAAACGTCAAGACGATGAACTCAGTAGAGCATTTGAAATTGCACAGTCAAATTACCGAAGCCCATTTGGCTCAGCTGAAGAAGCTCATCCCTCCTTTTGAGGCCTTCTATAACAGTCAGTCGGATGAACAGAAAAAGGTTACCGATACATTATTCAGGACAGGGAAATATGCGAAAAAACACAAGAGGAAATAATCGGTAGTATTATACAGCCAAAGATTGACGCCAAACTGGCGATTAGAATCGAATCAAGACAGGAGCGACATGTATGAAAACATCAAATATATGGAAATTTAGATCCATAGCGGGTAAGATTATGATGGTGTTGATTTTCGCAGCATTAGTAGGCAGTATAAACGTAGTGACGGCCCTCGGAGACGACCATGGCCGCAATGGCAGACATGACAACAGGCGTTACGAGCACCGAGGACATGGTCATGACCGCGACCGCTATGAGCATAGCAGGCGCTTTCATGGGCCTTATGGTTACAGGGAACGGTTTTATGCTCCGCCGCCGGTAATCTATGAGCCGCCTCCAGCGCCGGGCATCAGTATATTTATACACTAAAAGTATTGCCTCGGGTCGGCCGTTCATCGCCGACCCGAAGCAGCACGCAGTTCTTTATCAGTTTCTGCGGCTTCGCATCATCTGGTGAGCGATCCATAGATGTCGACCGTGGATACAACGATTTCAGGAAAGTCGGTCCATCGAAGCATTGAGAAAGGGAATTAGTTGGAGGTTACTCCGAAGGGTGAATATAGGTAAAAAAATCGTGTCTGAAGACAAGAAAGACAAGAAATACAAGAAAGACAACATAGGCGGTTTGCCCAGTACCTTTTGGAGGTATATTGCAGCACTTGCCATCGCTTCAGTAGTTTTACTTGCATGGAACAGCTTTTTCAACCTCGGCACTCCTCAGCAATATACAATAAATTACAGTCAGTTCATGGAGCAATTAGACGCTGGCAATATAAAATCCGTTTCAATAAAGAAGCTGCTCGTAGACGGCGAATTAGTGAAAGATGTGAGCATACAGTTGCCGATAGAAAAGAAGCCCGTACAGGTAAAATATTTTCAGACCGTCCTGCCTACTTTCCAGGATGAGTCGCTCCTGCCCGAATTGCGGGAAAAGAAAGTGCTTATCACCATCGAATCCGGTGAGCAGGGATATTTATCGCAGCTTCTGATCGGGATCGTACCATGGGTGCTTATCATCGGTTTCTGGGTCATGATGATGAAACGGAATCAGCAGCTCCAAGGTGGCCCGGGAGGGCTCTTTTCTTTCGGAGCAAGCAAGGCAAAACTGTTTGATGCAAGAAAGCCGAGTGTGACCTTTAAAGACGTTGCGGGGATGGACAATGTCAAGATGGAACTGAGGGAAACGATTGAGTTCCTGAAAGACCCCTCTAGATTCGCAAAGATCGGCGCCAAAGTACCTAAGGGTGTGCTGCTGATCGGGCCTCCTGGTACAGGGAAGACCCTCCTTGCACGAGCAACTGCTGGTGAAGCCGATGTCCCTTTCTACAGTATCAGTGCTTCTGAATTCATAGAAATGTTTGTGGGTGTAGGTGCCTCGCGCGTAAGGGACATGTTCAAAAAAGCAAAGGATACCCATCCGAGCATTATTTTTATAGACGAGATCGATGCCGTAGGACGTACACGCGGCACGGGGCTTGGAGGCGGACATGATGAAAGGGAACAGACACTGAATCA
>Ga0181523_10004132_pt1 | contig 12750 bp, 13 predicted proteins | sample PEATcosm2014_Bin_43_FD_119752 | JGI IMG/M metagenome (GOLD analysis project Ga0181523, IMG submission 119752) | Peatland microbial communities from MTU Mesocosm Facility, Houghton, MI, USA - PEATcosm2014_Bin05_30_metaG | ecosystem: Environmental > Terrestrial > Soil > Wetlands > Peat | place... | reverse complement strand
TATCTGGGGCAGGAGATCGTGGAGCGCATCCGCTCGCGAGGCGCAGTGCACCGGCAGTTCGGGGCGTTCGCAGTCGAGGGTGCGCTGCCCGAACCGGGGTCGAAGATTGTGGCTAGGGTAACCCAGGAAGAGAAAGAAGTAGGCGAGATCACCAGCAGCGCTGTTTTGCCTCTTCCCGGCGGAGATCGATCGGTCGCACTGGGTTATCTGCGCCGCGAGGCTATCGGGAAAGATTTGACTGCGGGAACGACGAAGCTGAAGCCGGCGTCGTTGCCGATCGCTTGAAATTTCAAGAAGAATTTTCCAGGAAGAGTTACGAAACCAGGTAAATCATATGGCTCAAAAAAGAAAAGAAGAAAGCGAATTCAAAGTAAGCGACCGGCGCTTGTTCACTGCCGACGGAGAACTTCGAGATTCCGCCGAAGAGCAGGCGCCCCAGCCCGTCGCAGCGACGGCTGCGGCAACAGCGCCTTCGGCAGCGGCCACATCGGTGGCGCCCCCGGCGATCATCCCCGAAGTCGCACCCACAGCAGCCGCGCCCACGCGCGAATCGGATATCCCCGAACATCCCACCGCCTCCGAGCAGCAGGTGCAGCACGACGCCTACAAGAAATCGTCGCGTGATTTGGACGCGCGAGTCGAGTTGAGCGGACACTCGTCGAAAGAACTCGAAATGAATTTCGAGCGCTTCATGGCGTCGCTCTATATGACCGCCATGATGCAGCTCGGCCTGATGCACGAACAAGGCGGCCAGCCCGGAGTTGACCTGATCGGCGCGCGGCAGACGATCGACACGCTCGGTATGATCGCTGAAAAAACTAAGGGCAATCTCACTCCGAAAGAGCAGGGATTTTTGCAGAACTGTCTCTATGAATTGCGCATGGCCTACGTGGAAGTGACCAATGCTCTGGCGCGTTCTCCGCAGGCGCCCGGCCCGCACACAGGTACAAACGGCTGATGCATGCGACCCTGACGGTATTGGGCAGCGGCACCTCGATGGGCGTACCCACGATCGGCTGCGACTGCTCCGTATGCCGTTCGCCCGACCCGCGTGATCGCCGCACCCGGCCGTCGGTGATGATCAGCTACCGTGATCCTCACGACCATGCCCGCCACGTCATGATCGACAGTACGCCGGACTTTCGTGAACAGGCGCTGCGCGAGCATATTACGCAGCTCGATGCCGTGCTCTACACGCACACGCATGCCGACCACATCCTTGGAATCGACGATCTCCGGCCTCTGACTTATCACCACAAGCCGGGCAAGCTGCCGCTTTATGCCACGCCGCGAGCCTGCGACTTCCTGCGCAACATGTTTCGCTACATATTTGACGCCAAGTATAAGTTTGGCGGACTGCCGCTGGTTGAACTGCATCCCGTCGAGGGCCCGGTCGAACTGTTCGGCGCGCGCTTCGAGCCATTGACGGTGATTCACGGAGAAACTCCGATTCTAGGCTTTCGCTTCGGATCGGCTGCCTATCTCACCGATCACAGCGTGGTGCCGCCGGAAACGCGGGAGAAGCTGCGCGGCCTCGACATTCTGTTTCTGGACGCGCTGCGCTACAAGCCGCATCCCACGCATTCGACGGTCGAGCAGTCGCTGGAAATCGTGGCCGAGGTAAAACCGAAGCGCACGTTTTTTACGCACATCTGCCACGACCTGCCGCATGAGGCGACCAACGCCGCGCTGCCTCCGGGCGTGCGTCTGGCGTTTGATGGAATGAAATTGGAGTTTGAGATCTGAGGATGAAGATTAAACCGCGGAAATCGCAGAACTCGCCGAGAATTTAGAAAGAATGGTTTTTTCGCCCAGATGTTCTCAGCGCTCTCTGCGATCTCCGCGGTTGATGGTTTTGATGAACGTATTTCACAAACTCGACGACATCCCCCGTGACTTCGGTCCCTCGCTCGTCAGCGTCGGCAACTTCGACGGCGTGCACCGCGCTCACCGCTCGGTTCTTGACGAAATTGTGCGGCGCGCGAAGGCCGCGAACGCGCACTCGGTGGTTGTTACCTTTGAGCCTCACCCAGCCCGCATTCTGCGTCCCGATCACAGCCTGAAGCTGTTGACTCCACTTCCGGAAAAACTGCGGCTGTTGGAAGCGACCGGCATCGACGCGGTTCTGCTGCTTCCCTTTTCGCGCGATCTTTCGCTGATGACTCCTCACCAGTTTGCTCACGAAATTCTGAAGAAGCGCCTGCATGCCCGCGAAGTTCATGAAGGCTACAACTTTCACTTCGGGCACAAGGCTGCGGGAAATATCGAACTGCTGCGCGAGCTGGGCAAGGGTAAAGAGATGGGATTTGAAGTGCACGATTATGCCGAGATGCGCCTGCGCGGCGAGCGGGTTTCGAGCAGCCACATCCGTAAGTTGATTACCGAGGGCCGAGTGAGCCGGGCACGCCACTTGCTGGGGCGTCCGTTCAGCATTCTTTCCACCGCCGGGCGCGGACGCGGATATGGCGCGAAGTATACCGTCCCGACGATCAATCTGGCGCACTACGACGAGCTTGTGCCCAGGGATGGCGTGTACATCACTCGCACGCGAATTGGGCGGGAGTGCTTTGATTCGGTGACGAACGTCGGAAATCGGCCAACGTTTGGCGCAGATTCTTTTGCCATTGAAACTCACCTGCTGAATTTTCATCCGATCGAGCTTTCGGCGGAGACGGAAGTCGAGATTCATTTTCTCGATCGTCTGCGCGACGAGATCAAGTTCCCGTCGGTCGAAGCTCTGAAAGAGCAGATTGGGCGGGATGTGCGGAAGGCACAGAAATATTTGCGGCGGCTGGGGCAGTCGGCGGCGCGTTCCTAAGCTTAGAGGACATGCTATTGCTCATCTTGTTGCGCGGACTATTCCTAGCTTTGCTTAGCGTCTATTTAGTTGTGTTCATTTTTGCCCTCTTCTTTTCCGATCAACTGATTTTTCAGCCGCAGCGGGCAGGATACCGGGATGACGCTGAGGTTCTGAAAGTCAATAGCTCAGATGGCGCCAGAATCTCTGCAAGATACCTACCCAACCCCAGCGCTACTTTTACGATCCTCTTCAGTCACGGAAACGCGGAAGATATCGGCTACATTGAGCCACTGCTGGAGGGCATGAGGTCTGCTGGGTTCGCGGTCCTCGCGTATGACTATCAAGGCTACGGCACGAGCGAGGGCAAGCCGTCGGAGCGCCACGCTTATCAAGATGAAGATGCAGCTTACGATTACCTTGTGCAAACCTTGCACACCCCACCGGACAGAATCATAGCGTTCGGCCGCTCCGTCGGAGGCGGTCCGGCGACCGACCTGGCATCACGCCGCCGGGTGGCTGCACTGGTTCTTGAGAGCTCATTTACCAGCGCCTTCCGAGTCATGACCAGAGTCCGCATCCTGCCCTTTGACAAGTTTGACAATCTTGGCAAGATCAAGAAAGTGCATTGCCCCGTGTTGATTATTCATGGGACCCAAGATTCGGTGATCGATCCTTCCCACGGAAAAAGACTCTTCGCGGCCGCAAACGACCCCAAACAATTCCTTTGGGTAGAAGGGGCAAATCATAATGACGTGGAATTCGTCGCCGGCAGTCGGTACTCCGAATCGCTAAGAAAGTTCGCGGATTTGGTTCGGGAGTATCCCCCGAACCGCTGATACAATCCCTCCCGCATGGCCATTGGCCCAATCCAACTTCTGAAGCAAGCAACCTCCGCACAGCGTCGCACCTTACTCGCCGCCGCTCTCGGCTGGATGCTCGACGCTTTTGACGCCATGCTTTACGCGCTCGTCCTCACGTACGTGATGCGCGATCTTGGGATGTCGAAAGCCACATCTGGCTTTTTGCAGACGCTTACTTTGCTGGCCTCCGGCATCGGCGGCTTGTTTTTCGGCTTTCTTGCCGACCGCATCGGACGCAAGCGGGCGCTGATGTTTAGCATCCTGACTTACTCGGTCTGCTCGTTTTTTTCCGGCCTTTCCACGACCGTGGCGATGCTGGCAGTATGCCGTTTCATCCTCGGACTCGGCATGGGAGGCGAGTGGAACACGGGCGCGACCCTGGTCGCTGAAACCTGGCCTGACGAATTGCGCGCCAAGGCAATTGCCTTAGTGCAGAGTTCCTGGGCGATCGGCTATGCGCTGGCGGCGCTGGTCGCGGGGATTGTTCTGCGCTACGCGAACTGGCGGATGGTCTTTTTTGTTGGAATTCTTCCCGCCTTGGTTACGCTCTGGATTCGGCGGAGCGTGCCGGAATCGCAGATGTGGCTGGATCATCGGCCGCCGGCTCGGCTGGATCGAGAGCTTGAACCACAGGGGGCACTGGAAACACAGGGGAACAGATCTTTCTTTGGCATTTTCCGTACGCCATATCGCAAGAGCACGATCGTCCTTCTCCTGCTTAACTTTTTTGGTCTGTTTGCCTGGTGGGGACTGTTCATCTGGATTCCTCCTTATCTTTCACTTTCGATCGCACAGGGCGGACGCGGCTTTAGCGTCATGCGCACCGCTACTTTGCTCATCGTGCTTAACCTGTTTGGCATGTTTCCCGGATACATCAGCTTCGGATGGGTTGCCGACCATCTGGGCCGGCGCAAGTCCTTCGCTCTTTACCTTTTTGCCGCTGCCCTTCTGGTGCCTCTTTACGCCATGGCGCGTTCGCCGTCGGCGTTGCTTGTGCTGGGAACGATTGTCGCGTTCTTTGGGACGGGATTCTTCTCCGGCTCGGGCCTCATCGGCAGCGAAATCTTTCCGACTCGCCTGCGAGCTCGCGCCTTGGGCTTTACCTACAATGGCGCACGCGCTTTGAGTTGCGTCTCGCCCTGGATCATTGGATGGGTGGGACAGACTCACGGACTGAGCTCTGCTTTCTATCTTTGCGGCGCAGCGTTCTTTCTGGCCAGTGTTATGGCGACGCAGTTGCCGGAGACGAAGGGAAAGAGGCTGGAGTGAGTAGTGGTCGTTGGTCGATAGTCGTTAGTCGTTCGCCAAGTCGGTTTTGCTGACGACCAACGACTATCGACCAACGACTGCCTCTCACTCGATCGGCTCGACCACTAACTCCTCGCTCCGGGCGGCCGGTTCGGGTAACTGGATCAGTACAATCGCTACCAGCACCAGAATAATTCCGACCGTCTGCATCGACCTCACTAACTCTCCCAGCACGAGCGCTGCTAGCACGATGCTGAACACCGGTTCCAGACAACTGGCAACGATGGCTCGGGTGGGCTCGAGATGCTGCAGGCCGGCGAAGTAACAGGAGAATGGGCCGAGTACGGATACCAGCGAAAACACGAGCATGAACTCCCACTGCTGGCGGTTATAGTGGGCAGCAACAATTTTCCACGGAGGATTCACAAACATCCAGAATGCTGAAGTACCCGCTAACACCCAGAACAGCACTTTCCAGCGGTCGTAGCGGGCCAGCACTTTGTGGCCGCCGACGTTATAGAACGCGAAAGAACATGCTGCAAGCAGTGCGGCGGCGACTCCGATTTTGTCCATACGGAAGCCGCCCGAGCCGACGAAGCCCACTGCCAACGCGCAGCCCAGCACCGCCAGTCCCACCGCAGCGATTCTGCGCAACGACGGGCGCTGCGCTCCGCGTGCCACCGTGTAAAGCAGCACCCAGACGGGGGCTGTGTATTGCAGAATAATGGCCGTGGCCACGTTAGTCCGCTGGATCGCGACATAGTAGAAGTAATTCGAGACCGCGACTCCGAGAACTCCAAGCAAAGAAAACTGCAGCAGATCGCGCGCGGGAACGCGCAGCGCGGATGCTCCTCGTCTCGCCAACAGCACCGGTAACAACACTACGAGCGATAAGGTCGCCCGGCTCTGCGACAGGATCAGTGGATCGATTTTACCCAGCGCTGCGCTCAGCGACGCCCCGCCTGGCAGCAGATGCCCAGTGAACGCCGCGCGGCCGAGCGTCGCCGACACGCCCCAAAGAAAGGCGGCACTCCCAATGTAGAAGTAACCCCGCAGCGCATGCAGATGTGGGCCAGCTTTCACGCCACGTACTCAATCGTGTAAGTGATCTTCGCCGTCTTCTCCAGCATGGCGGAGACCGAGCAGTACTTCACTTTCGACAGCCGCACCGCGTCTTCCATGGCTTTCTGCGAAACGGCGCCGTGAACCAGGTAGGTCAGGTGAATCGACGTATAGACGGCGGGATAACCTTGCGCTCTTTCGCCTTTTGCCGTGACTTCGAGGCCGGTGAACGGCTCGCGTTTTTTGCGGAGAATTCCCACGACGTCTGATGCCGTGCAACCGCATAGTGCTATGAGCACTAACTCCATCGGGCTATTGGCTGTCTTCTCGGTTGCGGCGTCCATCACGATCGAGTGCCGTGAGGTTGCCGCGCCTACGAATCGGTCTTTGTCCGTCCAGTTGACTGTAGCTTCAATCATGGTGCCTCACTGTACTAACTTTAGGGAGCGACGGGCGCTCCAACATCTTCGCTACCGCCGGTTATCTGTCATCGGCTCGGGATGAATCAGCACTCGAAACAGTTCCGGCGCGTCGTGCTTGAAGCGGATTTCCAGGGATGTCTGCACATCATGAACTCGCGAGAGCGGCATGTCGTCGGGCAGCGTGCAATGGCAGGAGACATAGAGCCGCGCTCGCACCTTCTTGAATTGAAACTCGTGCACGTCCATCACCTCTGGAAAGTCCTTAACAATATTTTTGAGACGCTGTTCCAACTCCGGCTCGCGGACAATCTCCTCTCCCCTTTCAATGGTCGCAGGCTCGCTTTCAATATGCGTCAGGATGGTCGCAATTTCCGGAATCTCGCCCCGCATCTCGGTTTCGAGGCGCGTGACTTCGTCGTGCGCCTGCTTCATGCTCAGTTGCTCGTCGAGTTCAAGATGCTGTTCCACATGCAACTGTCCGTTCAAATCCTGCACACTGACGTCGTGCACATTGAAGTTGTGGCGGGTAGCCACGGCGCGAATGCGATCAAAGATATTTTCGGTGCGGCGGGCGCGTGGAACCGTGTGCACCATCACGTCAGCATCGGGCAGAATCTCGCGCACTCGCGATGTCACCGCGTCGGACACCTGCTCGGAACGCTGGAAGGTAAAATTGCGTTCCAGGCCCACCGAAACGTCGGCGAAGAAGCGGTTCCCGGCTTTCCGGAAGCGCACCCGCTCCACTTCCAGCACGCCATCGACCGTCCTGATGCGGTCGAGGATCTGGCTGCGCACTCCCACCGGCGCCGCATCGAGCAGCGCGTCCACCGTTCTGCGCGCCAACCGCCAACTCACGTAAACCACCACGCCCGCCACGACCAGCGCGGATATTGGATCGGCCTGACGCAGCCATCCGACTTGATAAGCACGCCCCAGCCAAACCAACGCGAGGCCCAGGATCACTACGCTGCTTGACCAGATGTCCGTCGAAAAATGCAGCGCGTCGGCCTCGAGTGCCTGACTGTCGTACTTGGTGGCGATGCGGCCGAGCGCTCGGGAGCGCCAGGCATCGACTGCGATCGAGAGGAACATGACCAGAAACGCGGCTATGCTCGGTTCAATTTCCACGCTGTGAAAGAACAGCCGCCGGATCGCTTCATACACGATCCAGGCGCAGGTCAGCAGCAGCAGGCCAGTTTCGATGAAGGCGGAAAAATTCTCGACTTTACCATGCCCATACTGATGGTCGGCGTCCGCCGGCTTGTCGGAAACCTGCACCGAAAGAAACGTCACCAGGGCTGCGATCAGATCTAATCCAGAGTGTGCCGCCTCTGACAAAATTCCCAGTGAGCCGGTCGCGATTCCCACCGCAATTTTCAGGCTGGTGATCACCAGGGCCGCCAGCACCGAGTTTCCGGCAACCGCACGTTTGTCCCGGCGCATCGACCTGGAGGTAAAGGTGGCCCGCATTTCTGGCATAGACGCCATTATCGCTTCGGATTCGCTTGTCGCCAACCCCTTCACTTTGCCAGCATGCCCGCGTCCTGCGCTCTTCGTCGGTCGCTATTCGCTTGTCCTTCGCGGAATCGCGGTCTTAGCGAACGACGAACCGCGAACGACGCGCCCCGGCGTCTAGCGAGACATGCTACGATTAAACGATCTGTAATCTCTCCCTTGGAGGATATTGGTTCATGCGTTCTCAGTCCCTGGTGTGTCTCCTGCTCGCCGGCTTGGCCTACGGACAAGCTGCGCAACCGGCTACACCTCCCGCTGCCGGAGCCAAGGCGGAACAAGGCGCTTCCACCGCACCTGCTAAGGCTCCCGAAGTAAAGGTTGGACCCGATGACACCGTGATCACGATCACGGGATTCTGCGCTGACAGCACCCTACAAGGGGATGCCTGCAAGACCACGATCACGCGCGCGCAATTTGAAAAGCTCGCCGACGCGCTGCAGCCGGGAATGTCTCCAGCGATCCGCCGCCAACTGGCAACTGCCTATACGCGCATGGTGAGGATGGCGAGCGTGGCGGAAAAACGCGGCCTCGACAAAGATCCCAAGTTCGACGAGATGATGGTCTATGCGCGCATGCAAATTCTTTCCCAGGAATTGGGTCGAGCGCTGCAGGACGATTCCGGCAAGGTCAGCGACAGCGATATCGAGGATTACTACAAGAAAAACGAAGCTTCGTACCAGCAAGCCACTATGGCGCGAATATTTGTGCCCCGGTCAAAGCAAATCGTGAATCCTCCCGCAGCCTCCGACAAGCCCGACGCGAAACCTAGTGCGCCGGTGCCGCCCACCGAGGAGCAAAAAAAGGCCGCCGAAGAGGCGATGAAGCAAGTTGCAACCGACATTCACGAGCGCGCGGTTAAAGGTGAAGATCCTGACAAACTGCAGAAAGAAGTTTTTGTCGCCGCCGGTCTGCCCAACAATGTCACCACCACAAAGATGGAGAATGTGCGCCGCAACACTTTACCTGCGGGTCATCAGGCAATCATGGATTTGAAGCCCGGCGCAGTGTCCGACGTGATCTCCGACGCTAACGGCCCGTATTACATCTACAAGATGGTCAGCGTGGAGACCTTACCTTTGGAGAAAGTGAAACCGGAGATCCGCAACCTTATTTCCAGCCAGCGCTATCGCGATAGCATGGCAGGTTTCCAGGGTAACTTTGAGCTCAATGATACTTACTTCGGAGCCGCCGCCCGCGGTCCTTCCACGCCGCCAATTCCCAGGGGAGCAAGGCCACCCATCCGGCCGAGCCAAGACCCAGACAAAGACTGAGAAGATCCGGACTCAATGGATACGGCCAAACCAACCATCCTGGTCACCGGCGTTTCCGGCAATCTTGGTCAGCGGCTTCTGCCGCAGCTCGCGGATGTTTACAAGGTGGTCGGCATCGACGTCACGCCCCCGGCGCATTCCCCGCAAACTGTTGACCGTTTCGTGCCGCTCGATCTGGGCAGAGAAGAATCCACCCGCGAGCTGCTCCTGCTGCTGCGCGAGTTGCAGCCAGCGTCGGTGGTGCACCTCGCGTTTATCATCGATCCGCAGCGTTCCGGGATCCTGGACGTCGACCGGATGTGGCGCATCAACGTGGCCGGCACCGCCCGCGTGATGGAGGCCATCGCCGAAGCCAACCGGAACACACAAGCCGCCATCCGGCAGTTCATCTTTCCCAGCAGCGTGTCGGCCTATGGCTCCGACCTGCCCGCGCCCGTGGCGGAAGACGCGCCCCTCGGCGCTCACACGCTGCCCTACGCCATCCACAAGAAGGAAAGCGATCTGGTGGTGCAGCAGCGCGCGCCGTCTCTTCGCGGGTGCGGAGTATTCATCCTGCGGCCGCACATCTTTGCGGGCGCCACCGTGGAAAACTATCTGATGGGATCCTTCCGCGGAACGCCCAATGGAAAGGGGCCGCGCGCCGCCCGTATGCGCCAGTCGGCGAAGCGCCTGCCGTGCATGCTGCCCTACGGCCAGAAATACCTGGACAACAAAATCCAATTCGTCCATGTAGACGACATGGCCCGGCTGATCACATGGATACTAAAGCGCGAACCCGAGGCCCAGCGTTTGACCATCCTCAATGTTGCCGGGCGCGGCGATCCACTGACCTTCGCACAGTGTATTGAAATGGCGCACGCCAAGCTGCTGCGCGTTCCCGGACAGTGGGCGATGCGTCGTGTTCTGCAGTTCTTGTGGAGCCGGAACATCTCGGCGATCCCGCCCGACGCCGTCCCTTACATGACCGGCCAGTACATTATGAACACCGACCGCCTAAGAAACTTTCTCGGCAGCGATTACGAGCGGGTCATTGAAAAAACGAATCACGAGGCGTTCGCCGATTCGTTCCCGAGAAACTGACCACAAAAGGGGTGGAATTCCCGATCGCGTCGCGCTTGGTATCGTCTATCCCCAGATTTTATTCTCGGACAAGGAGTAACAATGCAAAAGCGCAAACTTGGAAAAAGCAATCTTGAAGTGTCGGCCATCGGCCTCGGCTGCATGGGAATGAGCTTCGGTTTTGGTCCGCCTGCGGACAAAAAGGAGATGATCTCTCTGATTCGGTCTGCCGTCGAAAAAGGCGTAACCTTCTTCGACACCGCCGAAGTTTACGGTCCTTTCATCAACGAAGAACTCGTGGGCGAAGCGCTGGCTCCACTCCGTGACCAGGTCGTGATCGCCACTAAATTCGGGTTCATACCTGATCCCAATGGCGGACCGCGCTGGAGCGGTCTGGACAGTCGCCCGGAACATGTTAAGCAGGTCGCCGAGGCCTCGCTCAACCGCCTCAAAACCGATGTAATCGACTTGTTCTACCAGCACCGCGTCGATCCAAATGTGCCAATCGAAGACGTTGCCGGAGCCGTAAAGGACCTGATTCAGCAAGGCAAAGTCAAGCACTTCGGCCTTTCTGAAGCAGGAGTGGGAACAATCCGTCGCGCCCACAAAATTCAGCCCGTCGCGGCACTCCAGAGCGAATACTCGCTTTGGTGGAGAGAACCTGAGGCCGAAGTCATACCGGCACTCGAGGAACTCGGCATCGGGTTCGTTCCATTCAGCCCGTTGGGCAAGGGCTTCCTCACCGGCAAGATCAGCGAAGACACGCAGTTCGACAAGACTGACTTCCGCAACATCGTTCCTCGCTTTACGCCGGAGAACCGTAAGACGAATCAGGCATTGGTTGATCTGATTGGCAAGTTCGCGCAACAGAAAAAGGCGACACCTGCTCAGATCGCGCTTGTCTGGCTGCTAGCCCAGAAACCGTGGATCGTTCCGATCCCGGGTACAACCAAGCAGCATCGACTCGAAGAGAACATCGGAGCCGCCGCCGTCGAACTTACGCGCGAGGATATCCGGCAGCTGGAAACCGCAGCCTCAAAGATCCCGTTGCAGGGCGCTCGTTACCCCGAAGAACTGCAGAAGTTGGTGGGCCGCTGAGGCGGGTGGCGGAGCCATCGCAATCATTTGAACTCACGAGCGTGCCCCGTCAACCCAAAGCTGCACACATACTATTTGTTGGCGTAGTGGTCAGCCCCAAGGAAATGCAGCGAGACGTAAGGCTCATCGCCGACCACCCAACTATCGTGACCGGGAGGTCCGGGTGGAATGTAAAAGAGCGTGCCGGCGCGGAGTTCATGAACTGTCCCATCCTCCATAGCAGCCGTGGCGCAGCCGGAAAGCACCAGCCCAACATGCTCGACGTTGCAGCGCGACGCGCCCACGCCGGGCCCGACGTGAAGGGACCACTTCCATCCCGGCTCGTAGGTGGCGCGGCCAATGGTGATGCCCCCGATGCGGACGAGTTCGAATTTTCCTTTTTCGAAGGTTCGCACCTCGTCGGGCTCTTCAAAGCGCTTAAGAACTGTGTCAAGCATGGCTCTAATTACCTCGCAAGTATTCCTCGGCGTCCTCTGCGTCTCGGCGGTTAGACCTTCTTCACGCCGCGGTACAGCCCCGCGATGCCGAACGTGTACGGAGTCCAGGAAGCATCGCGGAATCCAGCCTGAGCCATGCGCCCGAGCATTTCGTCGGGCGCGGGAAAGCGTTCGACCGACGCCGGCAAATATGCGTACGGACCTGTTACTCCTGAAATCATCGTCCCGATCGCGGGAAGAACTTTCTTGAAGTAGACGCGGTAGCACTGTCCGAGCAAGCCGCCCGGCTCTCCGAAATCGAGGATGCCACATTCTCCGCCGGGAGCAAGCACGCGCGCAATCTCTCGCAATCCCGCATCGTAGTCGGCGAGGTTGCGAAAGCCGAAGGCCGAGGTCACCAGATTGAAATGTCCATCGGGAAACGGCAGCCGAAGCGCGTCGGCTTCAATCCAGGAGAGCGTCGGTCCGCTTCCCTTCTCCGCCGACTTCGCCGCTGCGCGCTGCAACATGGCGTGAGAAAAATCCGCTCCGAGAATCTGCGGAGCTTTCGATCCGGCGCGCCGGCGTAACGCGAAAGCCATGTCCCCGGTGCCGCAACAAAGATCGAGCACGCGGGCCTCGGGACGCTTCAGAATGGCATTGAACCGGCGCGCGGTGCGCCACCACCACAAACGGTCGATGTTGAACGAGAGAACGTGATTCAGCAGGTCGTAGCGCGGCGCAATCGAGGTAAACATCTCCCGGACGGCCGCCGCTGCCGACTCGCGATCCTGCGCACCGGCGGGAGCCGCGCCTACGATTCGCTGATTTATTTCTTGACTCATATTGCGGTTGCTGGTTGAGAACCCTCAGGGCTAAAGCCCGCGGTTTTGTCGGCCCTTAACGGCACGGCTGAACGGTTTGCTGAAAAACTCGATTTTCGATGTCCAGCCCTAAAAGGGCATCTGATGTCGATGGGCTTACGGTATCGCTAAAGCG
>Ga0181523_10004129_pt1 | contig 12757 bp, 10 predicted proteins | sample PEATcosm2014_Bin_43_FD_119752 | JGI IMG/M metagenome (GOLD analysis project Ga0181523, IMG submission 119752) | Peatland microbial communities from MTU Mesocosm Facility, Houghton, MI, USA - PEATcosm2014_Bin05_30_metaG | ecosystem: Environmental > Terrestrial > Soil > Wetlands > Peat | place... | reverse complement strand
TTTTCCAGTTCCTGAACGATTTTCTCGAGACGCTCGAGGCATTCTTCAAACTTCACCAATCCAATTGCTCCTACACTCTATTGTAATGCTGTTTTCGATGGAAAATGTCCAGTGAATTTTTTTATCCTGCGAATTTCTTAAACAGAAGGAGTTTCAAAATTGAACATTGCAAAACTATACAGAAGCCGGCCGTTTTGATCCGAGAGCCTCCAGCACATCCGCCGCCGAGCTATAGCGTCCCTGCGGAGCGCTGATTTGCGCGCCCTGAACCCGGTCCCGGACCGCCGCCAGCATTTCGCGGGCGATGGCCACACCTTCTTCCCGAGCGGCTTCTGGACTTGCGGCCCTGGCCATTCTATTGAGAATTTCGTCAGGTACAGAAACCCGCAGCTCATTCTTCATAAACTCCGCGTTGCGGATACTTACCAGGGGCCAGATTCCGGCCACCACGGGAATTCGGCAGTGTTCGATCCGCTTCAGAAAATTCTCCAGCAGGCTGAGGTCGAATACCGGCTGCGTTACCACGTATTCGGCACCGGCTTGCACCTTGTATTCGAAGCGCTTGATCTCCTCGTCCAGGGTCGGTAGGCCCGGATTTGCACCCACTCCAATGACGAAGCTGGTCCCGGCGCCAATCGGGTTTCCGCCCAGGTCCAATCCCCGGTTCAGGTTGTGGACGATATTCACCAGTCCGATTGCATCCACGTCAAACACTGCCGTGGCATCGGGATAGTTCCCCATCTTCGGGGGATCTCCGGTAATGCAAATCAGGTTGCGGATTCCGGTGGCCGCCGCTCCCAGCAAGTCAGACTGAATGCCCAGCACGTTTCGGTCGCGGCAGGTGTAGTGCAGGATGGCTTCAATGCCAACCGCCTGCTGCATCAGCAGCGACAGGGCCTGGTTGCTCATGCGCGCCGAGGCGCGCGGGCTGTCCGGAATGTTCACCGCGTCCACGCCGACCGACTTGACGAACTTCGCGCCCTCGATTTCTTTTCGGATGTCGATGCCCTTGGGCGGCACGATCTCGACCATGGTCACAAATTCGCCGGCCGCAATCTTTGCGCCGAGGCGCGAACGCTCCGCCATCGGAATACTCGCCGGAGCTAAGGGCGTCGAATGAATCGCCTCCGAAATCGCGGTCTTGCCGCGCGCTTCGCGCACCCGCAAAGCCGACTTCATCGCGCGGATATGTTCCGGAGTGGTGCCGCAGCAACCGCCGATCAGCTGTACGCCCGCCGCCACGAATTTTCGCGCATAGCTCGCCATGTATTCCGGCGAACAGAGATAGATGTTCCGTCCTTCCACGGATCGCGGCATGCCGGCGTTCGGTTGCGCGGCCAGGGGCAGGGAAGTCACCGCTCGTACGCGCTCGATTGCGTCCAGCATGGCGACCGGTCCCACGCTGCAGTTGATGCCCAGTACGTCGACGTTCCATTCCGTCAGCCGTGCCGCGAAAGCCTCGGGGTCGGAGCCATCCAGGCAGTTCCCGTCCTCGTCAATGGTGACCTGGGCGACGATGGGAATCTTCGGATTCACGTCCCGGCAGGCCAGCACCGCCTGATGTAATTCCTCGACGTAGCCGAAGGTTTCAAGCATCAGCAAGTCGACGCCGCCCTCGACCAGGGCCGCAATCTGTTCGCGAAACGCTGTCCGGGCCTCTTCAAACGAAGTCTTGCCCAGCGGTTCAATGCGGACCCCCAGCGGGCCAATCGATCCCGCGACCCAAACATCAAAGCTCTTGGCCGCCTCGCGAGCCACGTGAGCGCCTGCCATATTGATGTCACGCACCCGGTCCGCCAGGCTATGCCGCGCCAGGCGAAAGCTGTTTCCGCCGAAAGTATTGGTTTCGACGATCTCGGCGCCAGCCTGCAGATAGTCGTGGTGGACGCCGCGGATCAGCTCCGGCTGCGACAGGTTCAGCTCGTCATAGCAGCGGTTGATGAAGATGCCCTTGGCATAAAGCAGCGTTCCCATGGCTCCATCACAGAGCACGGGCCCTTGCTTCAGACGTTCAATAAAGTTCTGTGCCATTTCTTTGAGAATACAAGAAGGTGCGGGATAATTGAATCATTGAAGATTAGAGTCATTGAATCATTGAGCGATTGAGGCATTGAATCATTGAAGGTCAATGGCCTCAATGCCTCAATACCTCAATGATTCAATGTCTCAATGCTATTACCGGAGGTCGTATGGGCTTAGAAATTCGAGGCATGGCGCCTCTGCTGCAGGTGTTCGATATGCCGACGTCCATCGCGTTTTACCGGGATGTGCTGGGGTTCGAGGTGGTGAGCACTTCGAATCCTGGAGGAGACCGATTCGGTTGGGCGCTGCTCCGGCTGAATGGCATGGAGTTGATGCTGAACACGGCTTACGAAGAGGACTCCCGGCCACCCAAACCCGATCCCGCGCGGATTGCCGCCCACGACGACACGGCAATTTTCTTCGGTTGCCCCGACGTGGATGCGGCATACGCTTATCTGCGGTTGCGCAGCGAGAATGTGCAAGCGCCGAAAGTTGCGCCCTATGGCATGAAGCAAATGTACGTTCGCGATCCGGACGGGTATAACCTGTGCTTTCAGTGGCCGGCCGCGTAGTAAGCTATTCGCTAACCTCCGACCCTGCAGACTTCAAGCAGAGCCTGTGCCGGAATTTTGGAACTCTGAAACCTGGGAACCCTGAAACCGTGAATCCTGGCACTTTTCCTCTTTGCTATAATCCTTGTTCTTGCATCCAAGTGATTATCCTGCATGAGGTTGGAGTCCCAGGTTTGAAAAGAGTCCTGATTCTTTTATTTTCTGTGCTGCCCGCCAGCTTGATCTGCCTGAGCTGTGGCAGTTCCACGCCGTCTAGCACACAAACTACCACCATTAAATACCGGGCGCTCATCACGAATAACGTTTCCGCCGGCACGTTGGCTGCGGGCGTATATATCCTTAACGATCAAAACGATGAGCGTGCCAGCGGTTCCGCGATTTCCGCGGGCAACAACCCGGGCATGATGGTGGTTACGCCCAACCTGACGCAGACCCTGGTTTTTAGCGGTATCGGCACGCAGGGCTCCGACAACCAGTTGACCGTCGTCAACAACGCCAGCGAAGCTGCCGCGGGTAAACTGACGTTGCCAGGCGTGACCGAGAGCATTGTGGTCTCGCCCGACAGCTCCGTCGCGTACGTTGCCGTGCCCACCGCGCCGATAACTGGACAATCTCCCGGTACCATGGAGGTCATCGCACTAAGCAGCGGCAATGTCACCGGACAGGCCGACGTTCCCGCGGTTCACTACCTGGCAATCAACAACGGCGGCAGTCGGGTTCTTGGCTTCAGCGATAACTCCGATTTCATCGCCGAGATCACGCCGTCGCAAATCGGGATCGGCAATGCCGTAACCTACATCGGCGGTCCGGGCGTTTTCGACCGTCCGGTTGCAGCCTTCTTCAGCAGCGACGACAGCACCGCGTTCGTGCTGAGCTGCGGCGCCGAGTGCGGCGGAACCCAGGCCAGCGTGCAGCAGTACAATCTGCTCACCAACACTCTGGTCGCTTCCATTCCAACCTGCGTTCCCCAGCCCGGCTCAAATCCAGTAACCTGTGCGAACGGGAGCCTACCCGCCGGCAGCGTTGCTCTGGTCAATGGCTCGACCATGTATGTGGCCGGCACTCCGCCGTATGTCGGGGGACTTCCGCAGCAGCCCTGCACCGGAGAAACCACCGCGTCACAATCCTGCGGGCTGCTCACCATTGTCAATCTAGCCACGATGTCTGTCGTCAATACCGCCCCGATCATCATCACCGACGGATACCACGACCGTATGGCTCTAGGCGCCAACGGACAGCTCTTCATCGGCGCGCACACTTGCACCGAAATCGTCCAGCCCGTCCCGCCGCCGGTCGGAGCCGAAGTACGCGGTTGCCTCTCTATCTACAACACGCTGAATACTGCGGTGGGGAGCGTACCGTCCAATGGCGTCTTGATCCCTCCCGCGAACGGAGACGTGACTGGCATCGAGCCCATCGCCTTGCGACAGGTAATCTATGTCGTCCAGGGCGGATCGCTCGGTATCTACGACGCCTTGACCGATGTGTTCGAGTACAACCCGAACGACCCAAATAACCCTGGTCAGATCAACAACCTCGTCGGCCAGTTCATCGACGTCAAGAGCATCGATTTTTAAAGCGCGCGGCTCGTCGTTCGCGAATGACCAACGACGAACGATAGAAGACTGCCTTTCCCTACCTCGGCTCAATCGTCATCTCATGCGCTCGGTGCCGCTCCGTCGCAGCCTGCGAAAAGGGGAAGGCGAAAGTCGAGCCTCCGTACCACGCCGCCCACTGGTCTTTGTAATACGGACTGAGGAAGATCCCGCTTTCCCCCGTGACCACATTCAGCGTGCTCTCGTCGAAGTTCGCAAAGTTCCAAGTCGCCCGCTCCGAAGGCCCAAACCCACGCCCCACCGCCTTCACCGTGTAATTGCTCCCGCTCAGCGGATGCAATCCCGGCCCCGTGAAGCGCCCAATCACAGGCAGTTGGCTGAGCACGAGATGATCAATTTCGACGGGATAATTCTCTCCCCACTTCCATTGATTAAGGTCGGCGGGAGCCAGCGAAACCGGAGTCTGCGAAACATTGCCTGAAGGCTGGTTCTCAACCAGCGCCGCCTCCTTCACCACGTTCTCAACCGCCGCCGTCAGCAGGCTTCCATAGTCGGAGTATCCCGGCGGCAGCCAGCGCGCCGGTTGCCTGGTGAGCACATTTTCCAGCCAGACCGTAGACATGGCCCAGCGATAGCTCTTCCAACTTAACTCGCCACCATTGGGGCCATTCGCCGCCGCGCCCAGCTTCGGCTCCAGCAACATACGCGCCAGTTCCTGACGCGCTTTCGTCTCAATCGTTGGCGCCGCCGAATCCGCCGACATTCGTCCATCCCAATCCCGCAGAATTTCCGCAGCCTGCTTCGCCCGCGCCGAGGCGCTCGGAGCATGATCAACCGCGTACACAATCTTGTCGGCGCAGAATCGGTCGTAAGTAGAGGACACATCCATCTGCAGCGCCAGCATATCCGCGGGCGCAAACCTCTTTCCCGATTGCAGCACTCGGTAAATGCGATCCGTTCGCCAGGGCGCTTCCCACTCCGTGCTGATCGAATACTTGTAGCCGTCCGGAGTAATACGCCCGTTGGCGGTCGCCAGAATTCCTTCCGGCGGATCGTAAACGTGCGGCATCTCGTCGAAAGGAATCCAACCCTTCCATTCATGCGCATCATCGCTGCCGCTAACCGGCAGGCTGCCATCGCCCGCTGCGCGGATCGGCACGCGCCCCGTTGCCTGATATCCGATATGGCCATCCACGTCGGCGTACATCACGTTTTGTCCCGGAGCGCCGAAGGCCGAGAAAGCCTTGCGGAATTCTTCCCAGTTCTGCGCCGAGTTCACGTCGAAGAAAACCAGTCCCTCGCCGTCCTGCAGCGTCCAGCGCAACGCGATTTTGCGCGTCTCGCCGGGAAGCAATTCAGTAATCACCGGCCCATGCCGCGTCGTCACCACGTCCATAACCACGTCGGGTTTTCCCTTGACATGAATCGTTTCCTGGCGGTGCTGCGCGTCGACCCATCCCGCCGGAGTCTTGTACTGCCCCTGCGCATTGAACTCCTCAATGAAATCGTCTTCCACTGTCGGCCCAACGTTGGTGAATCCCCAGCCGATGCGCTGGTTGTGGCCCACAATCACAAATGGAACTCCTGGCAAGGTAACTCCGGCCACGTCGAAGCTGCCGGAAATCGTGGTTGTTCTCAGGTGCGTCTCATACCACAGGTTCGGCATCTGGTGGTCGAGGTGCATATCGTTCGACAGCAGCGGCTTTCCCGAAACCGTGTGCTGACCAGAAACCACCCAGTTGTTCGACCCCGGCCGGAACGACTCAGTTTCCTGCGATTCCAGGTAGCCCAAGCCCTGCGTAGAGACGGGGCTTGCCCCGTCTAGCCCCGCCCATGAATTACGCACGAGCAAGAACGGCAAGGCCGCGGCGTCAAGAGCCTGCCCTGAGCGAAGCCGAAGGGTGCCATTGGAGCCGGGAACGAATGCGGGCTTTAGCCCCTGAGGGACGTGCTCAGGTGAAGTAGCCGTGATCCGGCTGTTTCCGCCTGCCGGGTCGACCTCCTCTTCGTCGTCATCGTCATCCTCATCCCCGCTGGTGGCTGCCGGTTCATCTTCCATCCGCCGCTTCTCGGTTGGAGGACGGTCCCGCCAGGAAGAATTAACGTAGAGGTCGGCCGTCAGTTCCGGTCCCAGTTTTGCCAGAATCTTTTCGCGCGTCAGCGGAGGAGGATTGCGGTAGTGGTTCAAGTCCTGCACCATGCGCGCGCCCACTAGCATGGAATCGGTCACCGTCCACGGTCGCGGCGTGTGCTTCATGAGGCGGAATTCCAGCGAAAGCCGGTCGCGGTGCGATTCGAGAAACGCATTCACACCCCGGGCGTAAGCGTCAAAATAAGCCCGGTCGCGCGCGGAAACATTCTTCTCCGCCGCCTCCGCCGCCAGTCGCAGCCCCAGAATCCGCGCTTCGCGGTCCATCTTCACCGTGTCTTCACCGATCACTTCCGAAAGTTCTCCGGCCGCGGCGCGACGCATCATGTCCATCTGCCACAGCCGGTCCTGCGCGGTCACGTACCCCTGGGCAAAGAACAAATCGTCGAGCGTAGCCGCCTCAATCGTTGGGACGCCGTGTTCATCGCGCAGCACCCGCACCTTGGAAGAAATTCCCGGCACCGCGACGGAACCATCCAGTTGCGGCAGAGGACGGCGCGCGATCCAGTAGAGCCCCCAGACGCCGACGATGAGCGCCACCAGCAGCAAGCAAATCACGTAGTAAAAGATCCGCAGCGCAGGATTGCGCCGGCGGACTTCGGTGTGTGAGATCTCAGGCAGCGAAGCGGCAGAAGACATTACTGAAAGATTGTAGGGGCGCGCGCTGCCCGTGACAACCGCGTACCCCGACTGGCGCGATTCGTGTCACGCACGGTGCAAGCAACTGTCATCCTGAGCGGAGCAGGGACTTCACGAACTGAAGCCCCTGCGGAGTCGAAGGACCCCTGCACCCTTCTCCGCTCCAGCAGGATTTTGGGTGGCGCAGCGGTTTACCGCTGCGATTCCAAGCGCTCAATTCCGGCGGCTTTAGCCGCTGAGGTCAGACTGCACGCGCAAAGCTAAAGTATCAAGTCAGTTTATTACGGCGAAGGGGGATAGTTGGTGTAAACGTGATTGCGACAGTTATCATTCGCAAGATGGTTCGCCACCGCCGTTCATTACGATGGGCGCAATGAAGAAAAGGATATTAGTAGCGGCGATAGGGATTTTGGCAGTGGCAGCAGGCTTGGATGCGTCTTTCTTTGCAATCAGGGCGAGTGAAGATTTTAGCAACCCTGCCGTCAACTTCTGGGTCACTGCATTGGGAGAAACCATTATTTGCGCAACAGCATTCGTCAGCATCGGACTGTTTTTTCCGGGTTTTATATTTTCCTTACCCCTAACACTATTTTGCGCAAGTCGAGCTTGGCGAAAACCGGAAATTGCGTTGCCAATTAGCATGAGTATCGGTCTCGTTTCGTCCGTCCTGTGCTCCGCTTGGTTTGCGAAGAAGCGCAAAGCCGTCCGACAGTTGGTGGTTGGCCCGTCCAAGCTTGCTTGGGCGGGGCCTTTGACCTTTTCATCACATCCGCCAGGTGACGACCCTCACAGACATCCAGTCCAGCATGCGCGAAAATAACAATCTGATTGGCGTAGCAAGAGGTGTGCCCGTCTACCCAGAGGGTCCTCGAAGCCAGTCTATTTGTTAGTTGTTGTTTGTAACTAAATTTAAATCGATGGATTTCGAGGCAATGAACGGGCGTCAAAACGTCGACAAAACTATGAATTGTAGTAGAAAAGAGAGAAAAATCGAGCTAACTCCTTATTCCGGAATATTTTGAAAATAAGTCCCTGGCGCTCTAGCTAGAGATCTTGGCGGGAAGACCCCCTAACCCCATGATTCCCTAGGGCCGGGGGGAGGGGTGGTGGTAAACCCCCATTAATACCTTAAGCGTGAACCTGCAAGAAAAGGAAATGAATTAGGAACTCGAACATTTCTCCGTGTCTCCGTGGTGGGTGTTTTTCGTCCGGAGCGCAAATGGATTAACTCTGACAGGCCGCCGCAAGAGAACTTGGTTGGCGCAACCCACGCTCCGCCCAGTATCATGGGGGAACCTTGGGAGTGCATTATCATCTTGAGTGTCCGCGTCGCCCAACATGCTGCAGAAACGAATCGACGATCAGCCGACCATCTCGCCGGAGAACATCCGCGAAGCTGAAGGAATTTTCCTGCAGCATCTCAAACGCGTCGGCTTGAAACAGACTGGACAACGCAACGCAATTCTGCGCACCTTCCTGGAAACTCGTGAACATCTTTCGATCGACGAACTGCATCGCCTGGTCAAGAAAACCGATCCGCGCATCGGATTCACCACCGTCTACCGCACGCTGAAGCTGCTTGCAGGTTGTGGCCTGGCCAGCGAAGTTGCCTTTCACGACGGCATCGCGCGCTACGAACACCAGTACAACCGCCGCAGTCATCACCACATGGTCTGCACCGAGTGCGGCGCTTCGGTCGAATTTTTCGCGGAGAAAGTCGGAGAAATCGAACAGGAAATCGGACGCAAGCACCACTACGTTACCACCCGCCACACGTTCCAGATCTACGGCATTTGCGAAGCCTGCCGAAAGAAGAAGAATGGACGCCCAATTGTCTAGTCCTGCGAATACTCCGGAGAATAGTTCGGGAAATAGTTCGGGAAATAGTTCGGGAATCATTGCGGAGAGCAGTCCGACGAACCCCGAACCAGGTTCGATCAAGTGTCCACACTGCGTAACGGTGATGCCGGCGATCGCCGCATTCTGTCCGGGATGCGGATGGTCGATGACGCCGCTTCCTGCCGCCGACCGGGCAATTGCGGCGGTTGCATATCTCACGTTTGTCGCTGGCGCAGTGATCTTGTTGCTGCCGGAATTTCGCCGCAGCCGCTTTGTTCGCTTTCATGCCTGGCAGAGCGTTTTGCTCTGGGGAGTTTTTTTCGTTCTGACCGTCGCCGCGCTCTTCCTTTCGAATGTCGCTGCCGCCATGCTTTTTCTGCTGTTTGGAATTCTGGCGTCGCTGGCCATGTTGTTTCTGTGGATTGTTCTGACGCTCAAAGCATGGCAGGGCGAGCGCTTTGAGTTGCCGCTGTTCGGAGAGTTGGCCGCGCGCCTGAAATAGGTCTCAGGAAGGCAGGTCTCAGGTGTCAGGAAAAGCAAAGTCAAATCCTTTCCGCCGTCACGGTTTTCCTGAGACCTGAGACCTGACCTGACACCTTGCCGTTCTCGCGCGCATCGTTGAGAATAACTAATTCACCTCGTACCGCACTATGCACGCACTATGCATCTCAGGAGACCGCATTGAGTCAGCTTCAGCGCGTTAAGATCAGCGCTCTCGGCACATACGTTCCACCCCGCCTTCTCACAAACGCCGACCTCGAAAAACTTGTCGATACCAATGACCAGTGGATCATGGAGCGTGTCGGCATCCGCAAACGTCACCTCGTGGACAAAGGGGTTGCGACCAGCGACCTTGCGGCGGAGGCGGCGAAGAAAGCGCTCGCCGAGCGCGGCATTGCGGCTTCCGATCTCGACGCGATTATTGTGGGGACGGTTACGCCCGACATGTTTTTCCCCTCGACCGCTTGTCTCGTCCAACACAAACTCGGCGCGAAGAATGTCTGGGGATTCGATCTTTCGGGCGCCTGTTCGGCGTTTGTTTACGCGTTACAGGCTGGAGCGCAATTCGTGGCCACCGGATCCCATAAGAAAGTGCTGGTGATCGGCGCCGACGTGATGTCGTCGATCATCGACTACACCGATCGCGCGACTTGCGTCATCTTTGGCGATGGAGCGGGTGCAGTCCTGCTCGAACCCGCGGAAGACGAGTCCGTCGGGCTCATTGACTTTCTGCACGAAGTGGACGGATCGGGTGGGTGTTCGCTGTACATGCCTGGTGGCGGCAGTCTGAATCCGTCGACCCGGGAAACCGTCGACAAGAAGATGCACTTCGTTCATCAGGACGGAGCAGCGGTCTTTAAATTTGCGGTGCGCAAGATGGCGGCACTCTGTGAAGAAATTCTCCAGCGCAACAACATCAAAGGAAGCGAAATCGATGCTTTCATTCCGCATCAGGCGAATAAGCGCATCATCACTGCTACTGCCGATCGCCTGAATATGCGTCCCGAAGCCGTGATCATCAACATAGAGAACTACGGAAACACCACCGCTGGGACGATTCCGCTCGCCATGGAAACGGCGCGCCAGGAAGGCAAACTGAAGAAGGGAAGTCTGGTGCTGCTGGCGTCGGTGGGAGCAGGGTTTACGAGTGGAGCGACATTGCTCCGTTGGGCATACTAGACGCGAGCAGAGACGCGGTAAGCCGTGTCTCTACGGTTTACTTCGTTGCCATTGCTCCAACTAACGATTCGAAAATCTTGAAGCCATCGGTGCCGCCCAATTCAGGTTCGGCGGCACGCTCGGGATGGGGCATCATGCCCAGTACGTTGCGTCCGGGGCTGCATATACCGGCAATATTTTCCAGCGATCCGTTGGGGTTCGCTTCCGGCGTAATTTCGCCTTGCGCGTTCGCGTAGCGAAATACGATGCGGTTGTCGCGCTTCAGTTCGGCGAGTGTAGTCTCATCGCAAAAATAATTGCCTTCCATGTGCCCGATGGGGATGGTCAGCACTTCGCCTTTGCGGCACGTGTTCGTGAACGGGGTCTCGTTGTTTTCAACCCGCACCTGCACCGGCTTGCAGACATATTTCAAGCCGATGTTGCGCATCAGCGCTCCGGGCAGCAACCCCGCTTCACACAAAATCTGGAAGCCGTTACAAATGCCGAGAACCAGTCCACCCGCGGCGGCGAACTTGCGGACGGATTCCATCACAGGCGAGAACTTGGCGATGGCGCCGGTACGCAGATAGTCGCCGTAAGCGAACCCTCCGGGCACAATCACCACATCGCAATTCTCAAGGTCGTGCGAGTCGTGCCAAAGGAACGTCGCCTTCTGCTTCGCCACCTGCTCAGCCGTCCAGAAAGCATCGTGATCGCAGTTCGATCCGGGAAAAATTATGACGCCAAATTTCATCGAAATCCTCGCGTGACCAATGTGGTGATGCAGATGGTCTATGGTGACAAGCTCCCGTTTTTAGGTCAAGGTAATAGTTCCTATTCTGCAAGCGGCCAGCCGCCTATTGTCTTTATTGTCGTGCCGGCCGCGCCGTCTGGGCCAGCCACAGGATCCCGGAGATAGTTTTGGCATCACGGATACGGCCATTGAGAGCCATCCGTTTCGCCTCCGATAAAGGGAAAAGTCTGATTGCGATCCTTTCGTCCGGCTCGGGCTGGGCCTCGCCAGCCTGGAGACCCCGGGCCAGGTAGATGGTCATGGTCTCGTCGAGAAAACCAGGGCTTACGTAGAAATGCAGGACTCTTTTCCATTGGCGGGCGGAATAGCCGGTTTCCTCGAGTAACTCGCGCTTGGCGGCGGTGAGCGAGGTTTCGCCGTCGTCGATGCGTCCGGCAGGCAGCTCCCACATCATCGACTGCGCGGCGTGCCGATACTGGCGTTCGAGCAGGATGCGCGGCTCGGCTTTGCGGCCGGCTTTCGCTGACCGGAGATCATCGACCGCCAGAACCACGATGGAGCCCGTATGGCGGATCACATCGCGCCGGGCGCGCACGCCCCCAGGCTCTTCCACTTCATCGGTGGTGACGCTGAACACCGGGCCCCGGTAACTGACCCGCGAAGAAAGAACACGTCCTTGCTTTGATTTCGCTTCTGCCGATTTCGCCATGACCACAATATAAGGTATGCTGCGCGGTTGAGCCGAAAACCAATTGCCGCAAGGCGAAGACGGAAGACGAAAGACGAATGATCAGAAAGCCAACTTTGGCTATCGTCGGCGCCGGGCGCCTGGGGACTTTTCTGGCCGTTGCACTGCACGAAGCCGGTTTCACGATTACCGAAATCCTCACGCGCGATTCCGCTCGGTCATGCAGCCGCGCTCGTGCGCTCGCCGCAAGGGTGGGCGCGCAAGTGGGCACTGCACAGCGCGCCGTGCTGCACGCCACGTTGCTGTGGTTCTGCGTCCCCGACGGTGAGATCCAGAAAACAGCTTCGGCTATTGCGGATCGTCTCGCAGCAAGCGCGGCTGCGAACAAAAGAGGCAGGTCTGAGAACAAAGTTCCAGGCAGGTTTCGTTTCGCCTTCCATTCCAGCGGAGCGCTGCTCAGCCGCGAACTCGAACCTCTGCGCAAGACAGGCGCTGCGGTCGCGTCCGTGCATCCGCTGATGACGTTTGTTGCCGGAGCTCCGCCTGCTTTGACCGGTGTGCCTTTTGCCATCCAAGGCGACGAGGCCGCTACGCGAGTTGCACGACGAATTGTCCGCGAGCTGGGGGGCGAGAGCTTTTCATTGCCCGCGGCGCGCAAAGCGGCGTACCACGCATGGGCGACGATGACTTCGCCACTGCTGCTGGCGTTCCTGGTGACGCTCGAAGAAGCCGCTCGCGCCGCCGGGCTCACGCGTGAGGATGCGCGCCACAAGAGCCTGCCCATCATCCGCCAGACTTTGGCAAACTACTCGCGCCTCGGTCCAGCGCGCTCCTTCAGCGGTCCGCTAATTCGCGGAGACGCGGAGACGGTGACGAAAC
>Ga0181523_10004125_pt1 | contig 12766 bp, 12 predicted proteins | sample PEATcosm2014_Bin_43_FD_119752 | JGI IMG/M metagenome (GOLD analysis project Ga0181523, IMG submission 119752) | Peatland microbial communities from MTU Mesocosm Facility, Houghton, MI, USA - PEATcosm2014_Bin05_30_metaG | ecosystem: Environmental > Terrestrial > Soil > Wetlands > Peat | place... | reverse complement strand
TTGCCCCTGCCCGAAAGCTGGAATCAACAGTGCAACACTGAACGCCAGGAGTAAAGATAGTTTTCGCATGGGTCTACTCTAGCTTCCCGCTGTCACTAAAGGCAGGTAACGAAAGTCACCTGTTGGCCTGGCCAGGGAGAGCGAAACTTGGACCACAGCGGGCACAGGGTTTCACAGGGAGAATCAGGGAAGTCTTTCCGCTGTGTCCCTCTGTGGTTAAGATTTTTGATTCCCCCTGAAATGCTCCCATCCCAAGGCCTGGAGCGGTCGCGCCTTCCCATCCGCCCCGATCAGCCGCATTCCCGCGGATTGCGTGATCCGCCCGATGCGCGTTACGGGAACTCCCGCGATCTTGAAAGGGATCGTCGCCGAGGACGTAAACAACAGCTCATAATCGTCGCCGCCGTGCAGCGCCAGTTCGAGCGAGACCCGCTTTCTTCCCAGCTCTTTTTCCCCTCGTCCCACCTGTCCCCCGCTTCCCACCTGCGCCCGCGGAATCGCCTCCGCCTCTATCTCCGCGCCCACGTGGCTTTCCTCGCAGATGTGTTCGAGGTCAGTGGAAAGCCCGTCGCTCACATCAATCATGGCCGAGGCCACTCCGCGCTGACGCAGCCATCGACCCACCGCAACCCGCGGCAGCGGACGAGAAAGCATGTGAGACTGTCGGAAATGCTTCGCTCCAGCGGCCTTCGATTCCATCAGCCGGGCCAGATCCGCCGCCGACCCGCCCAGCTCCCCGGTTACATAAATCTGATCGCCCGCCTTCGCCCCCGACCGCAGCACTGCCTTTCCCTTCGGTACCGAGCCCACAACCACGATATCCGCCTGAATCCCGCCGGCCGACTGCGCCGTATCTCCACCCGCCAGCGGAACCTTGAATTCTCTAGCCAGATCCAGCAGTCCCTTCAAGAAGCGATCCACCCACTTCTGCGGAACGTCACGCGGAACGGCCAGCGATAAGAATGCCGCCAGCGGCTCGCCACCCATCGCCGCGATATCGCTCAGCCCGCGCGTCAGGCAGCGCCGACCTACCAACTCGGGACGATGCCACTCCCGCCGGAAATGCACCTTCTCGATGGTGAAGTCGGTGGTGACCAGCAACTCGTGTCCGGGAGGAACCCGCAGCACGGCACAGTCGTCTCCGATGCCGGTCACGACCGACCTGTCTTTATCGCCATCTCTGTCTCTATCTCTGCGGTCAGAGCGGCGAATCTGCTGAATCAGTTTCTTTTCGCTAAGTGGCACGTCGATCACTATACCTCCGGCCCCCAGAGTAACGTGTTCCCCGGTGCCATCGGTAACGGGCACCTGTCCCCCTGACGGCTGTAATCTGGCCGGTTGGTCACAGCGATTACCTGCCTTGGTAACCGTCCAAAGGGCGCAGTGCGGTTGACATGGGGAATCAGGTTTGCTACCTTTTAATTCGCCGTTCATAAACATTGTGCCGATACCAAGTACTGCAAGCTGAATCAGTTGCAGCTACATTGAGTTTTGGCTTGCCTGGTTCCGTGGTGTAGGGAAAGAGCCAGCCTGCTCCTGATGCGGCTGGTGGAATCAGGATTCCGAGCCCGAGCGTGACAGTGCAAGCTCTGGCAGGATTCCGAAGCAAAAATTTGCTTTGCGGAAGATGGGATATTGCGTAAACGTTTCTACATATTTTTCGTAGCCCGGGACGAAGCGGGACAGCTTCGTAAGATCACCATTCCCGTCCAATACCTGTACGTGCTTCTGGCCGGGGCGGCAATCGGTGTACTTTGCCTCACGGGAATCGCCAGTTCTTATACCAAGATGCTGCGCGAGGTTGCCCACTTCCACCAACTCCGCACCGAGCATGCCCAGCTCAAGGACAACTATTCGCGTCTGGAACAGGCGGAAAAGGAACGTGACATTCAGGTAGCCTCTCTGGGATCGCTGGCCAGCGAGGTTTCCGCGCTGTACGGACTCAAGTCGGATCCCGCGATGGTGTCCGCCTCCAGCGAGCAGATTCAGGCAGCGCAGGTGAATTCGTCGCTCGACCAGCTTTACGCGTTGAAGCACACCGCCCTGAGCGGAGCAGCCAGCGTGGGCATCTCACTCGGCCTTACCAAGAACTCGACCACAGCCGATTGGATTCGCGCCAACTCGGCTCCAAACCTCTGGCCGGTCGAGGGGCAGATCACGGCTTCCTTCGGCGAGCGCATCGATCCGTTTAACGGAGAAGGCGCCTTCCACTCCGGCGTTGATATCTCCGCCGTTGTCGGCTCAGCGGTAGTCGCTCCGGCGGACGGTGCCGTCACCTTCGCCGACTTCCTGGGCGGCTACGGACGCGCCATAATGGTCGACCACGGCCACGGCATCACCACCCGATACGGCCATCTTTCCAGCTTCGCTGTCACCGCCGGACAATACATCCACCGCGGCGACACCATCGGTTACGTAGGCTCCAGCGGACGCTCCACCGGCCCCCACCTCCACTACGAAGTCCGCATCAACGACGCCCCGGTAAACCCCTACAAATACCTGCGCCTGACCGTGGCACGCGTCGGCGGGTTTGCAGCCGGCTCGTAAGTCTCCACTCTTTCAGTCCAATCCCTTAAAGAAAAATTGTCATCCTGAGCGAAGCGAAGGACCTCTGCAGCCAACCGGCCAAGGCCGTACCCAGCCGTTTCCTCCCAGATTTAGATGGCGAACACATGGCGAATGATGTTAATTTACGATCGTGAACGGTGCGCCTAGCTAGGGGGAGTGCCATATTGGAAACCGAGCGGAGCGTCGAGGCGCGGTCTCAGGTCTGATAAATTAAGATTTCACAGCGGTGCCGCCGATCTACCACATTACGCACGTCGACAACCTTCCGGGGATCATCAGGGAAGGTGGGCTGCATTGTGATCGTACGGCCCACAGCATAAAGTCAATGAACATTGGCCATGCGCACATCAAGGCAAGGCGGCTAAATAGAAATGTACCCGTGGGACCAAGGGGAACCGTTGGAGACTATGTACCATTCTATTTCGCACCACGGTCGCCGATGTTGTTTGCGATATCCCGCGGAAACGTAGAGGGGTATACTGCGGGGCAACAACCAGTCATTTATCTGTGTTCGTCAACTGAGGCCGTAGACGCGGCGAAACTGCTATGGGTCTTCACCGAAGGGCACGCCGATATGGATTACACAGACTTTTTTGATGATTTCAACGATCTTGAGAAAATAGACTGGAAGTTGATGACGGCAAAGTATTGGAATGCCATCCCTGAGGACCCGGACCGCTCACGCCGCCGGCAAGCAGAATTTCTAGTCAAAGATTTTTTTCCATGGAATTTAGTCGAGCAAATAGCCGTCTACGGCAATGCCACGGCAAGAGTGGTGAGCGATATCTTAGCGGGGAGCCCTCCGCCGATTGTTATTCAACAAGGTTGGTACTATTAATGATTCTTCACGCCGAAGGCGACCTTCTCGCTACAGATGCAGAAGCCCTCGTAAACACGGTTAATACGGTTGGCGTAATGGGGAAGGGGATAGCCTTGCAGTTCAAATTAGCGTATCCCGAAAACTACGCCGCGTATGAAGCCGCATGCAAGCGTGAGGAAGTGCAGATCGGCAAAATGTTCGTATTCCACCAGGGTACGACGAACCCGAGAATCATAATCAATTTCCCAACCAAGAAGCACTGGAAGGGCAAGTCAAAGATTGAGGACATTCAATCCGGCCTTAAAGCGCTGATCGAAGTCGTGAAGAAAGAACGCATCCAGTCAATAGCCGTGCCGCCGTTAGGATGCGGCAACGGAGGTTTAGATTGGACAGACGTTAAGCCGCTAATTGAACAAGCGTTCTCAGAACTGCCAAATGTAAAAGTTCAATTGTTCCACCCTGAGGGTGCGCCGGCCGCCGCGGACATGAAGATTGCGACCGAGCGTCCAAACATGACGCCAACGCGAGCGGTAATACTGGAAGTTCTAAACCGATACGCCCTTCCAGGATATCGCCTCACTCGTTTAGAAATTCAGAAGCTTGCCTACTTCCTCCAGGAGGCGGGACAGCCTTTAAAGATGAATTTCCAAAAGCAACAGTATGGTCCATACACAGAGCAACTGCATCACGTATTGCAGCGAATAGAAGGGCATTTTGTTCGGGGTTATGGTGATCGCAGCCGCGATGTTTCGTTAGAGTTGTACCCCGATGCAGTGAATGAGGCTGAAGTGTTCCTAGCCAGCGAAAAGGACACACAGGAACGCCTCACTCGCGTGGCCGCACTGATTGATGGATATGAAACGCCCTACGGCTTGGAATTGCTATCCACAGTTCATTGGGTGGTTGTGCACGATGCGGTCGCGGGAGGGCGTGACAAATTTAATGAAGCTGTTGTTGAGGCAGTGCATGCGTGGAATGACCACAAACGTAGAACCTTTACACCGCAACGTATTTCAACCGCTTGGCAACGGCTCAAGAGCGAAGGCTGGTTTGACCCTGCCAGACCGGCAAGATGATTGTGCTAATTTGTCCTGCGCAACGAACTTGCGGGACAGAACGCTACCCCTTCGCCTTCTTCACTTCCTCAATCAGCGGCGGCACGATGTCGAACAAATTTCCGACCACGGCAATATCCGCGATCTCAAAAATCGGCGCCTCGGCATCTTTGTTGATGGCCACGACATTCCGCGAACCCTTCATCCCGACAAGATGCTGAATCGCGCCTGAGATACCGAGCGCCAGATACAGCTTCGGAGCGACCGTCTGTCCCGACGATCCGACTTGACGATCCATCGGCAACCATCCGTTATCGCAGATCGGACGCGACGCCGCGAGCTCGCCGCCCAGCGCATCCGCCAACTGCTTCGCCAGTACGATGTTTTTCTCCTCCTTGATGCCGCGCCCCACCGACACAATAATCTCAGCCTGGGTCAGATCGACGGCCTGCTTGGCTTCCTTGAAGACTGCCTGCGGCTTATTTCGCACCACGCCATCCGGAATTTCGACATTCACGGTCTCGACTGGAGCCAACATCGATGTTGCACTCGCTTCGACTTTATCGGCGCGGAACGAGCCGTTCTGAAACGTCACAAAGCACGGCCCGGAGCCCGCAAAACTCACGTCAGCCACAAACTTTCCCTGGAACATTTGCCGCGTGAACAGCAGCTTCCCGCCTTCGTACTTGTAGCCGATCACGTCGCTGATGGCCGTGGTTTGCAAGGCGGTCGCCAGCTTCGGCACAAAATCCCGTACCTGGTAGGTATGCGGCATCAACACCAGCTTCGCCGGATGCTTCCCCAGGAATTCCTTCAACCCATGCGCGAACGCGTCTGGAGTATAGGGCTCGAGCCTGGCCGACTCGACGGCGTAGACTTTCGCGACCTTCTTCGCCGCCACCTCGCTAGCGACAGCGGCCACGCCCGAGCCGGAGTTGGAGCCCGAGTTGGAGCCAACGACGGCGGCCTCCAGCGTCCACCCAGTCTGAGCGGCAATCGCCTGCCCGGCGGCAATGGTCTCCCACGAGACACGGTTCAGTTTTCCTTCGCGCTGTTCAACGATTACCAGAATTGTGTCAGCCATAAAGTCAGTTCTCGGTTCTCGGTTCTCAGTTCTCAGAAAACCCCCAGCCCTTCACTGAGAACTGAGAACCGGAACCTGAGAACCGGGAACTGAGAACTTTTCTTTCAAATCACGCGCAGTTCATTCTTCAGCTTTTCCACCAGCTTCTTCGCCACTTCCGCCGGAGGGCCTTCCAGAAATTCCGTATTCTTCGATTTCTGAGGCAGGTACAGCTTCTCGATCTTCTGCAGATTTGCGCCCACCGCCGACTGCACCTCGGCCATGGTGACCTTGCGCATGGGTTTGTTCTTAGCCTGCTTGATCCCGATCAGCGTCGCATAGCGCAACTTGTCGATCCCCGATTGGATGGTCAAAACCGCCGGCAACGGCATGTCGACATACTGAAAGAACCCGGCTTCCAGTTCCCTTTTCACCCGGATACCACCGTCAGTCTTTTCAATCTGCATAATGATGGTCGCATGCGGCAATCCAAGAATCTCGGCCAGAATCACGCCCGTCTGCGCATAGCCGTAGTCGTCCGACTGCAGGCCGGTAAAGATCAGATCGAATTTTTCATCCTTGATTGCCGCGGCGATGGCCCGCGCCGTGTTGTAGGCATCGAGCCCGACAAAAGCGTCGTCCTCGAGATGGATCGCCCGGTCCGCGCCTTTCGCCAGCGCCTCGCGCAGCACCTGGGACGCCCGCGCCGGCCCCGCCGTAATGACCACCACTTCGCCGGTGTGCTTTTCCTTCTGCCGCAATGCGGTCTCCAGCGCAAATGCATCCGGCTCATTCACTTCGTAAGTGATATCTTCGCGGATCCACGTCCCCGCATCATTCAGCTTCAACGGAGCGTCTTTCTGCGGCACCTGCTTCAGGCAAACCAAAATCCTCACAAATCGACTCCAATCCCATGCAGCGTCCGTCCGCTACAGGCCAAACATATGAGTATAAACGAGGGAAAGGAACACCGACATTGCCCGTGCCGGTGTCGCGGCGCAACTCCATGCCTGGAACCGGGTCTCAGAGGGGTGCACGGCCGTAACCTTGACCGGGCTCTTCTCGCTTGCGATGCTAACTGTTGTGAAGAAGTCCCAGAAACCCGCTAAGAGTCCACGCGCTCCGCGCATCCGCGTCCCCAACAGCGAGCGCGCTGTATTTACGGTTGACGGCGTCCGCTTTGTTGGCGTCCTTCATCGCCTTTCTCTCACGGGAGGATCGGCGGTCCTGTCCAAAGGTCCGATTTCCCGTGGGACCATGGGTGAAATGGCTTTGGGTACCGTCTTCGGCAAAGTCAGCGCTCACATCGAATTCCTTCAGACGGGCGCCGATGGTGTGGCGCTCGCGCAAGCTTTCCGTTTTCTCGCGATGGACGATGCCAGTTCCAGACGCTTCGCCGCCGCCGCAAAACAAATGGAAAAGGAGGGCTTCAGCGACGCTCCGCCAAAACCGCTTTCCACCCCAGCCTCCGAAACGCTAGGCCATCTCCTCCACAGCGTCCGCCGGCTCGCTGCCACCCTCGTCGCCAACCGCTCCTCGGCCAAGAGCTGAGGTTCGCCTGGCTCAAATCAAACTGCTAGAGAGCGACCAGCCGAGGATCAACGACCACCGGCCGGCAGGCCATCCTGCAGAAACGCGACGCTCTGCACGCTAGTAATCTCAAATCGCTTTCGGCAACGCATGTTCTTGCACATCATCATGTCGTCTCGCCGCAGCATATAGGACTGCGCCTTGGCGAATTTTGCCCGGTCGCGGTCGTCCGCCCGCGGTGGCAGACTCTTTTTCTTCATGCGCACCAGCCACTGGATCTCATACTCCGCCGACTGATGGCAATGCGGACAACTTAAATTTGCCGGCTTTTTATCGGACCGCTCCTCAAAAAACTCACGCTCATCCATAAATATCAGGCCCTCGGATCTATAACGCAGGGGTGCCCCACTCATTCGCGCCTTTTGCCAATGAATGGGACTCCGCGCCATCTCAGATTATTGCATTTTTGCGAATGGAATGTGCAATGTGCGAAGATGCGAGCATTACGACCATGCCGCGCAAGCGCAAGAAAAAGACCTTCTCCGCCGCCCAGGTGGTTCGCGAAATGGCCCGCGAACGCGTCGGCAGTCCCAAACCCTCGCGCCTGGTCCCCGCTAAGAAGACGAAGCCTGAGAGGCACAAGCCCACGCTGGGGAAACTGCTTGCGGAGGAGTAGCGGACGGAGTTCTCCGCACTCTGTTAGAAGGTGGCACTCACCGCAGTGCCACCAGTGGGTATGGTAACCACGCAAGAGTTTGTCCCCGCCGCGCCGGGGCAATTCTGCCATACAGGAACCGAACTAGCCGTAAGCAAAACCGAGGCCCCCACGTCGAAAACCGCGATGCACGTCCCCCCGTTTGCCGTGCAACTGATGCCGGCGGGGAGACTCGTCACTAACCCGCTTCCGAAGACCCCGACGGCCAATGTCCCGATCTTGCCGCCGCCCGGACAAAGTGCGTTGGCTGAATCGTTCACCGTGACGCTCGCTAGCGCGATGACTACATTGCTAGACCCGCCCGTGCCCTCAGGGATACTTGCCGAAATATCCGCGACACCGCACGGCCCAGGCGTATTTGGTGGGGAGCCCGCCGGCGGCGGCGTCGCATTGAAGAGGCCGGGGGACGACATCGTGGCCACGTCGTTGTCAATTGTCCAGGTCGCTTGACTAGTCACATCCATCGTGGCCGGGGGATGGATGTAAGTGGCGGTCGCGACGTACTGCTGCGTGGGATTGGCAGGTGGTGGAGTGAAACCCGGGGACGCAAAAGTAGACGTTGTGGGCGTGATCGTAAGGCTGACCACCTTCTGGTCGTGTCCGCAACTCGGCAGACTCAGCGCCGCTCCCAACGCCACCAGCGCGCCTAAGGCCAGCCCGATATAACTCCGCTTCATACGCACCGCTCCTAGAGGCAAGTTTCGCCCGGCCCGCTCGTCAGATTCAGATCGTCAAACAAGAGTCGTCAGACCACGGGAAAGATAAAAGCTAGCGGAAGCACGCTCAAAAAGCAAGAAATGGAGTGTTGGCTGTTGGCCGTCAGCGTGGAGTTCGACTCTAGTGCAGGCTGTCACTGCTATTCAGAACGACGGGTCTCCGATATCGTTGAAAGAGCACGCGCTTCATGTCGGAATAGTATTCGGAGAGAACGTTGTAGACGCTGTTGCCACCCAGGTTCACGCCCCAATTCGAGAACACACGGCTGACGCTGCGGTCCTGCTGCGGATAATAGCTGGTCGAGATGCCGCAGGATATCAATTGACCGAATATCTCCGAGTTGTTGAATCCTGAGGAGCCGTCGTCTCTGCGCGTGACAAACGTGCGATTCACCGCATACCAGATACGGGCGAACGTCGATCCTCTGCCTTGACGGAAATAGCGAGGGTCCTCGTGCAGAAGCGAAGGCAGCACACCATAGATCAGAAGGCTTCCCGAGATCTGATCGCCCTCGCTTGCCACAAAGCGTTTTCCATAGGCGTTCCAGCCCTCGCCGTAATGCGGCTGGCTGTCCGTGGCTTGTTGAAACGCTGCCTGAAAGGCGTTTCCAATGTGCGCGCTGACGTCGAAGGCCTGATGAAGCGAAAGGATGTACTTTTCAGGAATAGTTAACGGATCGCGGTTGCCGGGAACATCGTTCGTGTTCTGAAAGTCCGGGATCATCCCGAACATACGCTTAGGGGGATCCGGAAGGTTGGGCACGGGCGGCTGTTCCGGGGACGGGTTCGTCGTTGCATCTACGGCGCGCAGCACTGGCGGATCTAGTTTCGCGTCTTGAATCGATTGCGGATTCGACCCGCTTTGGGCGGAAAGGGAGCGTATGCCGGCAACCGACACCAGCGCGACGACCCACAGGGCCCTCAACAGAATCGAACTCATTATTCGGAAATCGTCCCTTCAAAGTAGAAGCGTGAGCTGGAGTATATGTCGCTGCGCGCGCGGTTGAAACCGTATACCAGCTATGAAGGTGACGAAAGTATCGAATGATCGCGTCGTTGGTTGATCGACTCATTATCCAAATGCCTAATCCACATGCTCGCCCACTTCGAACCCTTCTTCGGCGGCGGGCAGGACATCACGTTCCCCCGCGATCCACACGTACAGGGTTGGCAGCAGGAAAATGCTCATGATGAGGGCGGCAATCAGACCCCCTACGATAACGATCGCGAACGGGCGTTGAGAGTCGGAGCCAATGGCGTGCGAGAGAGCGGCCGGTAGCAGGCCCAGCGTTGCCACTAGCATTGTCATCATGATGGGTCGCAGCCTCAGGACGGCACCCTCCACCGCAGCGTCCTCGATGGAATAGCGCCGGGCTCTAAGTTGATTGATGTATTCCAGCATGATGACTCCGGTTTGCACCGACACGCCGAACAAGGCCAGGAAACCCACACCGGAGGAAACACTGAAATTGGTGCCGGTAAGCCAAAGAGCAAGCAGACCGCCGATGGGTGCGATGGCAATATTCGCCATAATCAACAGCGCCCATTTGAACGATTTGAACATCGTGTAAAGGATGACGAAGATGATGAGGATGGTGATCGGGAGCACGATAAGCAAGCGCGCGTTGGCTCGTTTCTGGCTCTCGTATTCGCCTTCCCAATCTAGGGTGTATCCGATTGGCAATTTAACTTGTTCATTTACCTTCTTGATCGCCTCTTCCACGGTGCTGCCCAGGTCTCGGCCACGAACGCTGTACTTGATGGCTACATAACGCCGATTGCCCTCGCGATAGATTTCCGAGGCACCGTCGGTCACGCTGATCTTGCAGAGCTGCGCCAGCGATACCCGTTCGCCGGAAGGCGACAGCAGGCGAACATTCTCGATCGCTTCCTGGGTATCGCGGTATTTTGGCAGGTAGCGCAGCGTAAGGTCATATCGCGCTTCGCCCTGCAGCACTTGGGTGAGTGCGTTCCCGCCGACCGCGGTCTGAATCGCATCCTGTACATCCGCGACGTTGATCTGGTAACGAGCCGCCGCCTCGCGATCCACGGTTACGTTGAGGTTGGGCTGGCCGAGGACACGAAACACGCCAAGATCCTCAATGCCCTTGATTCGGCGCATGATATTGACGATCTCATCGCTTTTCGCTTCCAGAACTTTCAAATCGTCGCCATAAATCTTCGTGGCCAGCGCGCCCTTCACTCCGCTTACGGCCTCTTCCATGTTGTCTTCGATGGGCTGCGAAAAGCCCCAAACCACGCCCGGGATTTTATCGAGTTCGCGATTCATGGCGGCGATCAACTCGTCTTTGTTTTCGTGGAAGACGGGCCGCCACTGTTCTTTCGGCTTCAAATCGACGAAGTACTCGGTATTGAAAAAGCTGGTTGTGTCCGTGCCATCATCCGGCCGCCCCGTTTGACTGGTGCATTGCGGGACCTCGGGGAAAGAGCAAAGTACGACCCGCGCTTGATTGGATACTCGGATACCCTCGTCCGGGCCGGTGCTGGGCGCAAGCGTGCCCCGCACCCAGAGCGCACCTTCATCCAGGTGGGGCAGAAATTCGGAACCGATAGTGCCGCTGAAGGCGAGATAATTCCCCACGGCCGCCAGCAGAACGCAAACGCCGATGGTGATCGCGCGGTGACGAATGGCCCAACGTACTCCGTTGCGATACCGCTCAACCAGGAAGTGCATGACCGGGTTGTGCCATTCCTTCGCTCCTTTCTGGAAGGCGAAACTGGCCAATACGGGCGCGATCACAATCGAGAAGAGCAATGCCCCGAGCAGCGCAAAGGCTACCGTCCAAGCCATGGGATGAAACAGACGGCCCTCGACGCGTTGCAGCGTAAAGATGGGCAAATAAGCGGTAATGATGATGGCGATTGCGTAAAAGACCGGACGTTGAACTTCGTGCGAAGCATCGCTGATTTGCTCGCGTGCCGTCTTGACCCCGCTCCTTTGGCCTAAATGACGCACGATGTTTTCGACCATCACCACCGCGCCATCCACTACCATGCCAAAATCCAATGCACCAAGAGACAGAAGGTTTGCGGGAATGTGCCTCAAGTCCAAACAGATGGACGCAAACAACAACGAAAACGGAATCGTCGCGGCAACGATGAAGGCGCCCCGGATGTTGCCCAAGAATAAGAACAGGATGATCGAGACCAGGATCATTCCTTCCGTGAGATTGTGAAGCACCGTGTGGCTGGTGAAGTGGACAAGCGTGCTGCGATCGATAAAGGGAACAACCTTCACACCGGGAGGCAAAATGTGATTATTCAGTTCCTCCACTTTGTCGTGGATGCCTTGAAGGGCTTTCTCCGCCACCGCACCTTTCCGCAACAACACGATGCCTGACACGACATCGTCGTTATCGATGATCTTCCCGTCCTCGCGGTGAATGGCTTTGGCGAACTGGCCGAGGCGAATCTTTGGACCTTGCGAAACCACCGCAATATTCTTCACCCGCAGCGGCGTGCCATTCTTGGTCACAATGACCGTTTGTTCAATGTCCTGGGTACGGTCGACCAACCCGACGGAGCGCACGTTGATCTGCTGCAGACCCTCCTGGATAAAGCTGCCGCCTGCGTTGACGTTGTTGTTGGTGAGTTGCTGCTCGACTTGGGCCAGGCTCAGGCCATAGGCGACGAGTTTGTCGGGATCGAGACGGACCTGATATTCGCGTGTGGGACCGCCGAAACTGGAAACGTCAACGATATTCGGCACGGCTTTGAAATTCTTTTCGATGACCCAGTCTTCAATCGACTTCAGCTCCATCGGGTCATAGGCCGGATTGGTGCTGTGCAGTGTGAAGAAATAAATTTGGCCGACCGGGCTCCAATCGGTGCCCATCTGCGGTACGACGTTTGGTGGTAGAGTGACTTGGCTCAACCGCTCCAACACCCGCTCCCGGTTCCAGTCGTTGTCCGATTCTTCGTCAAAAATCAGCTTCAGGTCCGAGAGTCCGAACAGCGAAAACGAACGCAGATGTACCACGTGCGGGATGCCGTTCATCACGATTTCGAGCGGAATCGTGACCTGCTGTTCGATTTGTTCGGCTGAGATTCCCGGCCATTGCGTAATGACCTCAACATAGTTGTCGGCCACATCGGGATAGGCCTCGATGGGAAGATCGCGGAACGCGACGATGCCCCCGGCGAAAAGAATCAGCCCAAAACCCAGCACCAGCAGCCGGTTGTTAAGAGCAAAATCAACGACTCGACGAATCATTCATTGCTCCCATTTTATTGCTCCAAGGTGTTTTCCAGTACCAGCGCATTCGAGACCACTTGATC
>Ga0181523_10004123_pt1 | contig 12768 bp, 9 predicted proteins | sample PEATcosm2014_Bin_43_FD_119752 | JGI IMG/M metagenome (GOLD analysis project Ga0181523, IMG submission 119752) | Peatland microbial communities from MTU Mesocosm Facility, Houghton, MI, USA - PEATcosm2014_Bin05_30_metaG | ecosystem: Environmental > Terrestrial > Soil > Wetlands > Peat | place... | reverse complement strand
GTTGCAGTCACCGACGTGTTGGCAGTAACCGTAATTGAACAAGTGGCAGTGCCGCTGCAGTCGGCGCCGTTCCATCCCGCAAAAGTGTATCCGCTGTTCGGGGTTGCGGTAAGGATGACGTCGGTGCCATAGGCAAATGAGCCAAAACAACCGTCCCCGCCGGGCGTGCACTGAGTAATGTTCCCAGGATTGCCCGCGACCGACCCGGAGCCTGTAGCGCCCGAGATTGTAACCACTAAGGCAGGAGGATCGTTCCAACTAGGTGGCGGAACCAGGCTACACTCACCGTCCGTCACTTGAGTGGGCGGCGCTGGAGGACTAGCCCAGGGCTTGTTCACAAAATCAAAAAACTCGGTCATGTCCATTTGAGAGCCGTCGCGTGCGGTGAGGGCCGGCAGGCCGAAGCGGGTCTCAACCATCTTGAGCACGGCTGTGGTGTCGCGAACATTGTGAGAGACGAAGTTCTTCACGGAATAAGGCGAAATCACGATCAGCGGCACCCGATACCCGGTCCACGCGAAATCACAAGTTCCTTGTCCGAGTTCCTGGCCCGGCTTGGTGCAGATATCGTTGAGCGCGGGGTTCAGATCGAACGGCGATAGATAGTCGCCAGGAGGTGTCGCCGGTTGCGGTGGCACGTGGTCGTAAAGACCACCGCCTTCGTCGAAGGTGAAAATCATGGCCGAGTCCGTCCAATTGGGGCTCGCCATAAGGTCGTTGATCAGCCCGGCTGCGTAGTTAGCTCCCAGCTGGACGTCGGCGGGGGTAGAAGTATCGAGATCGTTGGGGTGCTCATCGAGTGACGCGGCAGAGGCGGGCTCAATCAGCGCGAATTGGGGCAAAGTCCCATTCGCTGCGTCGACAGAAAATTGTGTTACCGGGACTATATTTTGCAACAAGTCCGGGGCCTGGCCGGCGCTATCGATGATCGTCTGTTCGTACGTGAACATATTGATATAGGAGCTTTCGATAAGGCACTCCGCGTTCGCGTCCGAAATATCGTTGTTACATGCGGCACCGGTGATCGGATTAATGGTGGCCTCAGAGTTGACATAAATCTTCCAGGTGATGCCGGCATTCTGCAGGGCTTCGAAAATAGTTTCATTGACGAGGGGTCCCTCCGGGGCGGCCAGGGGATACGCGTGTCCGGCGGAAGTGGCGGCCAGCATGTACATGCGGTTGAGTTGGGTCCGATTCATCAGCGGAGAAAACCAGGTGTCCGAGGTGCCGAAATTGGAGGCCATGAAGTAGTAGTAATTCAGGTCCGTCCAGTCAAAATAACCCATGGCGCGCACGCCGTTGACATCCATCAACGGAGGGATTTGCGATTCAGCGTCATATGCGGCGGTGTAAACGAATCCGTTCAGCGGCGGAGGGTTTTCGGCCGGTTGATCAGCCTGGTTGGTGTAGTCCCAGTTGTTATGGGCCTCGTTCCAGAAGGGGCTCTGCTCTTCCGTACACTCGGATGCGAAATGAAAGGAGCTAACGGGATAGTTGGGGTTCGGAGTGCATCCATCGGTGATGGTCGGATCGCAGCCCGGGTTCGTAGGCGGCGCTGGGGTTACACCGTTAACCGGCGGATTAAACTGCGGCAATCCGTTGAAGGTTTGCCCCTTCGTACCATATCCGTTCGCCGACCAGTATCCCAGCATCGCGCCAAAGTAATGATCTAAAGACCGATTCTCCTGGGCGAAGAGGATGATGTGGTTCAGGGCAGCGTAGGGGTTACCGGGGCTGAAGGTCGCAGTCACGGATTCCGCCGCGGTCACAGTGACGCTACAGGTTGCCGTTCCCGTACACGCGCCGCTCCAACCTGCAAAGGTGCTGCCCGTTCCCGGAGCTTCGCTCAGCGTGACCAGAGTATTCTGCGGGAAACTCGCAGAGCACGTAGTCGGGCAGTTGATTCCGGCTGGGCTGCTGGTCACGGTTCCCGTCCCTGCCTCAGTCACGGTTACTGCATAACTGGGAGACGCTGAGTTGAAGGTCGCAGTCACGGATTCCGCCGCAGCCACGGTGACGCTGCAGGTTCCCGTTCCCGTGCACGCGCCACTCCAACCTGTAAAGCTGCTGTTCGTTCCCGGAGTTTCGCTCAGCGTGACCTGGCTATTCTGCGGAAAACTCGCGGAGCACATAGTCGGACAATTGATTCCCGCCGGACTGCTGGTAATCGTTCCTCTGCCCGTCCCTGCCATCGCCACGGTCAATCCGTCACCGGGATTGAACGTAGCGCTAACGCTCGCGGGGGCAGCCAGGGTCAGGTTGCAGATGCCGGTGCCCGAACAGCCGCCGCTCCATCCACCGAAAAAATAGTTGCTGCCCGCAGTTGCGGTCAGCGTGATTTGCGTATTTTGGTTAAAGCTGGCGCTGCACGTCGTGGGACAGTTAATCCCTGCCGGGCTGCTGGTCACCGTTCCCGTACCCATGGCCGGGGCCGTCACGGTTAACTGATACGTTTGAGGTTGCGTATGGGACCCGCCGCCCGCACTTACGCAACCGCTCAGCAGAAGGGTGGGCAGGGCCGACAACAACGTCAACCAAAACGTATACCGAGACTTCATGGGTGTGTTGCTCCTGGGAACAGTCTGAATTTCGATGAAAGTGAGTACCCAGACGGTTGTGTGTCGCGATGAAGGGAGTTGACGAGGAGCCCGTTCGTGGAGTAACCCACCTCCGCAATCAAGGCGCAAACAATTCTTGTCGCGCCCAAGCGATTGAGGGCCCGCCCAAGCCTGGCCGCATTCCACTTCCGAGCAGGCTTTGAACTCTTACCTGGTCCGGTGGTCAGGCGAACGCGAGTGAATGGCCTCCCGGAGTTCCGCCTTTTTTCCAAGCATCGGCGGTGGCGGGGTGGCTCTGGACGGCCTGCATGATAATCCATTGAATATCGGTTCGCTTGTAGGGAGCAGAAATCACGTCGAACGCGCCCAATTCGATCGCCTGGCGGTAGCCATCCTCCGAGTGCGACTCAGCCAGGACGATGACGCGGATCTGGTCTAGCTTTTGCTTTAACAAGGTAATCACGTCCTGATAGGTCCCATCGGGAAGCTCCGCCTCGCAGAGCACCAGCGCGTGGTTCCCCCGTCGCAGGCCGCGGCGAGCTTCCTGCAACGTTAAGCACCAACAGACCTCCAGTGACCACTCCAGAATGGCGCTTTCGATCACCTGCCGATTCTCAGTGGAGCAGATCACTAACATCCGCCATCGCATGGTTATCTCACCGCTCACTCTTCACTCTTGACCTCGAACCGCGTCCGCTGGCACGCCCCGCGACCAGACATGCACAGGCTTTCTCCGTGGGTTCGGGAAAACCCTGGGAGCAACGCTCTTCGCTGCACGGCCCCATATTGTGGTGCGTCTTTTAGTTGTGCAAAGCAGTGCGATGGTTGCTTGTCATTTTGATGGACAGCATACGTATTTCGAATCCGTCCGGCAGAACGCCGATCCCCGGGGCCTTGATCGTTCTCTGCGGAATTGGGCCGAGCAAGGGTGTCGAACGATCCTTGCGCGCACTTTAACGTGGATTAGTTAGCGGGTTGATCACCGGCGAGGTATTTCATTTCCGCGCACGATTCCGGGTCCACCAAACTGGACGGTGCAACAACGACTGCGGGCGCCACACAGTCATCCCGGCGTGAGTCCGGCGTATGGTCCAAGGGCAGCCGGACAAAAACCACGGTGCCCTTGTGACTCGAGCGAATCCTGAAACTGCCGCGCAGTTGCCGGACGCGTTCTCGCATCCCGCGCAGCCCCACGCCGGACGCGCGGCCCGCTTGAATCTCGCTGATCTTCTGTCTTGGAATGCCTCTTCCTGCGTCCGCTATGGCCACCGAAACCAGGTCTGGCGAACGCACAATGCGAATGGTCACACTCCCGCTTTCGGAATGCCGGTGAACGTTGGTCAGGCCTTCCTGCACGATGCGAAACAGAGTCGTCTCCAGCTCGCGCGGCAATCGCCCAAAATCCTCTGTGATCTCAAACTGAACCTTCATGCGGCTGCGTTCCGCGAATCCTTCGAGATACTCCCGCACGCCCGGCGCTAATCCCACCTGATCCAGAAGCGGGGGGTGCAGCAGATGACAAATCGTGCGAATTTCCTGGGAGACTTGGGCCAGTAGTGCTGCGTTCTCAGAGATAGCCCTCGCTGCCATCGGACTCAGATGCTTCTCCGCCAATGCTCGACCGTGATTCATCGACATTGCCACCAGCAATTGACCTACACTGTCATGCAATTCACGAGCAACCCGCCTTTGTTCTTCATCCCGCAACTGAAGCAACCTGCCGGTGAGCTCCATCAGGTTTTCCTCTGCCAGCTTGCGCTCGGCCACTTGCGCTTTCAGCTCAGCGGCCTGTCTGACAATTTCGTTGGCCGCGTGGAGTTGCGCCGAACGCTCCGCATCCAGCAACTGAATCACACGCAGAGCTGAGCTGGTGAAGTCAGCCAGATCCGTCAGGATGCGCACGTCTTCGGAATCGAAAACGATGCATTCTTCGTGAGAGAGAATCCAAATCGCTCCGGCCGGGCCTGCTCCCGAGAGAGGAACCACCAAAGCTTCTACGACTGGGACCGGAAGCTCGTTGAGAAACGGAAAATGTCTGGCGGGATACAAGAACAGTTGCGGCGCCTTGCGGTCGAGAGATACCCCGCACGGGCTGAAGGTTCGCGGAGTGGAGCCACCCAAGTGTTTCTCGAGCAACCCCGCCAAACTTGTCCAACGAAAGATTGGCTCACTCCCAGGCGGCGTTTCAACCAAGCTGATACCGGCCGTGCCCGCCCGGCAAAGTTCCAACGCAAGCCGAAGCAATGTGTCCGGAAGTTGCCGCGGAGAATTCGCCATGACCCGCGCCAGGATGCGGAAAGCTTTGCCCTCGCTTTCCAGATTTGCCGCCCGGTGAGGTCGCGAGCGCAGTTCACCGCTGATGAGGACGTCCTCCAATCGGCTACGACCTTCGTTGCTCTGCATAGGATTGGCCAGTACGGGGAAGTTATCTGAGACCTCAGGGAAAAGCTGGGCAATATTGACCACTTGCCAACGCATTTGAGTTAACGGCCGCGTCGAATGAGAATAAACATTAGTGTCTCCTATTGATCAGTATGGAGAAGGCCCTACTGTTAGATTCTCCTCATGTCCGAGCCTAGTGGTATTCGCGTATCTCCCGAGCATGCCCCGATCGTCAGTAGCAGCAAACCGCTTTTTCGCGGTGAGCAACTCCCACAACAAGCCCCACCAGATGTCTGGATGACGCCGGTCGCACCGCGGCATATACCCAGCCATTTGAGTAATGAGAGCCGGACTGCGAAATCATTCCGAATCTTGATCGCGGACGACCACGATGTCGTGCGCCGCGGTGTTCGCACGTTGCTGGAAGGCCATCCGGGATGGGCTGTCTGTGGCGAAGCGCGCGATGGCCGAGAAGCAGTGGCCAAAGTGGCGGAATTGAAGCCGGACTTGGTCGTGATGGATGTAGCCATGCCGACGCTGAACGGGATGGATGCGGCGCGCCAGATTCTCAAGGACAGACCTGGAACACCGATCCTTATTTTCACGTTGTATGAATCGGACGAATTGATCCGTCAGGTTCTCGAAACCGGAGCTCGCGGATTCATTCTGAAGTCCGACGCGGCGGAAAACCTGCTGTTGGCGGTTGAGGCGTTGCAGAGGCGGGCCACCTTCTTCACGGCCCGTGCGGCGAAGATGATGCTTGACGGCTACCTGCACCGCAACAACGGCGATCCCGGCAATGCTACGAGAGATCTGTTAACCGCCCGGGAACGCGAAGTGGTGCAATTGTTGGCCGAAGGCAATAGCAGCAAGGAAGCAGCGGTCCTGTTGAATTTGAGCGTTAAGACCATCGAGACTCACCGCACCAATGTGATGCACAAGCTGGATGTCCACTCAGTTGCCGGACTGGTTCGCTATGCCGTGCGCAACTCCATTGTGCAGGCCGCGTAAGCGGTCACCGCATCATCCATATGCGGCCCGGGTCACGGGCCGCCGCTCTTGGTACCGGAGCAGCTCCGATTTCCGTCCACAGCATCCCCCCTCGATCCGTTTTAGAGCGATCGCGCTGGTGCGAGCGATTTAAGACCAAGAGAAGATCTGCCGGGCGAGTTCCGCAGCGTCCTGTGTTTGTGGATCAATTCAGCTTGAAAACTACCTGCACGCTGATCAGAACGGGCACCGCCGTCCCATCTTTGGTTGCCGGCGCGAATGTCCATTGACTCACGGCGGCCATCGCCTTTTCGTCCAGACCCATCCCCAGAGAGCGGATCACATGAATGTCCCGTGGTTTTCCGTCCGCACCCACAATCAGCTTGAGTACGCACATACCCTGCAACTTGGCTTCGCGCGCTTGTTCGGTATAGTCCGGATCGGGCATGGCCAAAGGACGCGGCGCCAGCACCGACCCTCCAACTTTATATGCTCCTCCGCCGGCGCCACCGCCGTACCCTTCGCCTACGCCCGCGCCGGAGCCCTTACCAACTCCTCCGCCTGAGCCCGACCCAATACCGCCGCCCGATCCAGTCCCGTTGGAAGCGGCGAGGGTTGGGAGAGCGGATGCGGCCGGAACTCCCAGATTCGGTACGGAAGCGGCCATCTGGAGCTGTGGCGGCGCAACCACTGTGGGCGCGGCCATCAGCTTCGGGTGTTCATTGCGTACCAGGATCTCCGGAGGTGTGATCTGTTGCTTGGCCACGCGCGGGAGTGCCCCTCGCGGCGCTTGGAGCTGGTCGCGATCTCCACCTCCGCCGCCTCCTCCAGCCTGCTTCGTGGCCAGCGGCAATGCGTAAGATTCGAGGGAAGGTGCGATGAGTGTGACTCTCGTAGCCGGTTTTGCCTCGGATCGCACTTCGCGAGTCAGCAGTGAGAAGGCCGCTACAATGATCAGCGCGTGTACCAGGAACGAACCCAGTGCGCTCCGCGTTGTCGAGACTCTGTGCCGGCCCCACGAGTCGCTAAGCGTAAACGCATTCGGAGATAGAACTGGTTGCGAGATCGCCCGTAGGCGCACTTCCCGAATGGGAAGCGTGGCGCCTGCCTCGGCTTTACGGACGCGATCTACAGATTCAGTTGGCATGGCCAGTTCCAGCCTGGTCATGGTTTCTCCTGCGATAACGAACTGAATCCGCTCAAACCAAACGGCACTCGCGTCGAACAGAAATTCATTTGCTGACCTATGCGTCCTCAATTACCTTACGGTGGGCAGGCGCATGCGTCCATGCAGTGGACACCGTATACCGGGCCCGCAGTTCGAGTAGCCGGGACGCGCGGTTCGACCAGGCTTTTGAGAATCTACGGCATTCTCCTCTCGGACATAAGGACTTTCGCCGAGCGGAATCGACACCTGCCAGATTCCTCTTGCGCCCTGTCCCCCTCTTTCCGCTACATGCTCGGGCTACTGACTGAAAACGCACTGTTTTCCAAAATTCCTACGCCGCACCCCCTTCGTTTTGCATCAGAAACGAATTGCATCAGAATCTCGCACATTCGGTTCCAGCATTCCCCGGAGGCACATGTCGTTGAATGAACTGCCAGCTGTCCGATCTCCCGCTCAAATTCCGGCCCATGGAGTCACTTCCGAAAAGGATGGCCAGTCGCAGATGATCCGCGATCGCGGACCACTGCTCGGCTTGGCTCGCAAGTTGCACGAAAATGAGACGACGCTCGCCTTCATGCGACACGCCTTCCGCATGTTCCAGCGCATCGGGATCACAGTGAGTCCGAACCACTACTACTGGCCGGTGCCGGACTTCCGCGAACTCGAGGCCCGGAAATGGCCAGCCGAGGAAGTGCCGGTCGGTTTTGACCTTGCCGTCGACCGGCAGTTGGATTTCCTGCAAACCGTGGTTCCGCAATACCAGAGCGAATGGGAATCAGACTCGGCGCCGTTCTTCAGCGTGGGCTACAACTACAGCAATGGCTTCTTCGAGGCCGTCGACGCGGAGATCGCTTACTGTCTGGTCCGCCATTACAAGCCGCGACGGATCGTGGAAGTGGGGGGCGGTTACAGCAGCCGTGTCATGGCAGCTGCCCTCGACCTAAACCTGAAGCTGGATGGAGTGCGCGGCGAGCTGGTCACCATTGACCCAAACCCGGACCGGTTCCCCAAGAAGGCGCTGAGCGATCGGGTTCATCTCATCGCCCAAAACATTCAGAATGTGGACCTCGATATATTCCTCAGTCTGCAAAGCGGTGATTTTCTGTTTCTGGATTCCAGTCATGTGGTGGGAATCGGCAGCGATGTCGTCCGCGAGTATCTCGAAATCGTTCCTCGCATCGCCAGCGGTGTGCTGATCCACGCTCATGACATTTTCATCCCCTCCGACTATCCCCGCGAGGCGGTATTGCACAATCTCGCCTTCTGGTCCGAGCAGTACCTGCTGCAGGCCTTGCTGATGTTCAATCCGAAATTTGAAGTGCTGTGGGGCAGCAGTTGCATGCAAAGCCGCGCCACCACTGCGCTCGAAAGTGCTTTCCCGCACTGGAGGCACAGCTATCGCAACATGCCCCCCAAAAAGCGGCGCTTCCTTCCCACGCGCGATGGCGACCACATCTGGCCCTCCAGCTTCTGGATGCGGAAGCTGGCTTGAGTCGATAGGGCTTCCTGCGAAGAACGCCGGAAGGTTGGCGCTTGACCAGGAGTTGCTCGACCAGGAGTTACAGCCTCACCAAATCCCCTTGTCGTCACCGGTCACCCTCAGATTGACGAATGCGGCAGCAGCCAGCACCGGTAATAGAGACAAGCGAGCCGCAGAGTGAAAGTGTCGCGCCGCTCCTGTTCCAATGAGTTGCTGCAGGAACAGTTGCGAACCCTGCGGCACCAGGGGCACGCGTAAGAACTGTTCTCCGACGTATGTGACGCCGGTCCCAAAACGTGCAGCACGCAGCACAAATTCTGGCAGCGGGAGCGGACCAACACCTGCGCGCTCGTTGTAGTCCGAAGTAATCTTCAGCAGGGTCGCCACTCCCGGCCATATCGACCAGCGCTCGGCGGACGAGCGCAGCTGCGCAAAGTCGAGACTGCCTGCCCGCGCCAGCCCAGTAAGGTTGAGCAGGTCGGTCAAACGAATGTAGAAATGGCGGTACATTCTTTGCAGAGTCGCCAGCGTGACCTGTTCCTCCGGAGCCGGGACGCGAAAGCTGAAAACACCGATATCGCGCACCACACTGGTTTCTTCCAAGTGGCGAGGCAGAGCGTCCTGCTCACCGGTTTGTCCGAGGCAGCCCACGTGGATCTCTACCAATCGAGGCAGTCCTGGAATGCGGAAGTTCCATTTGTGGGCCAACCGATCGCCCCAGCTCTGCGGCTGCGGCTCCGCTCGCAGTTCGCTCTGCATCACGCGCACGGTATCGGCTTCGCTGGCGGCGATAAATAGATCGAGATCGCTGCCGATGTCGGGCCAGTGATCGAGGGTCTTAATCACGACGGGGGAGTGTCCGGTGAGTTCGAGCGCGAGCACAACCTTTTGCAAAGCCGCGAGCGCGCATCCGATCTGCCGCTCCTCGACCTGCGCCAGATCCTCCAGGCCGAAAGGTCCGGCAAAGCCCGACCCGGCAGCACCATCCAAATTCCATTTCTCCAAGAGTTGCAGCGTACGGAGGTATACGCGTTGCATTTCGGCAAAGCGTAGAAAGTCAGACCACTCGTCCTTGGACATACTATGCAATCCAGAGAGCGCCTTTGCTATCTGCGGGCTTTGGCCTCGCTGCCCCCCGGGTGGTAGAGTATGCAGATGTAAGACCGCCAGCGTCTCGAACATCGCCGCTGCGCGTTCTCTCAGAGCCATCATGGATGTCCTCCTGGCGCGATGGCCGCCTTCGGTTCGTCACAGTGCGGCAGGCCGCGCTCAATCGCCGTTCCTTCTTCGTAATCGTTCCAGGTCGCGATCAGGACAAACGGAATGGGGTGGGAAGGTTCGTTGTTCTCGTCGAACAAGCGAAGGGTATCTTCGAGGGTCTTTCCGCACCGTGCGTCGATGTGCCGGTTCAAACTCCAGGAAGCCTTTGTGTCGTTGAAGCCCGGCCACACCCCGCCCACTGTAACCTCGTCCGGATGCTTTCGCATCTTCGTGTAGAAATCCCTCAGGTAATCTTCGCCCCACGCGTGACCGTCCGGCGTCCAGCCCGCGCGCCCGGGATACACCCATGCGTATTCACCGTCGAAAGTTTTGGCGAACTGAACGGGCGGGTCGTCCTCATACAGCAGGATTGGCGGCGATTCCCACTGATTCACCTGCTGGCGCACTTGATTCCAATCCGTGTGTCCGCGCTTAGGAAACACAAAGACGACTGGCCGCCCCTGGTACAGCAGGTAGGCATCGCGCCCCGGAGCGGTGGGGCCAATGTATTTCTGGTATGCCAGTTCCATCGCCTCCATCGCGTCTTCGGTCGCGTGTCCGTTGTCATCCTGGGTTTCGTCGTACATGAGCGCGATGTGAAAATGCTGCTCGCTGGCAATTCGGGCGAGAAGCGCCGTACTACGATCGAGAAAAGGACGCCGCGGACCGTACCAATCGACTACGAAGGCATAGATGCCCAGGTTGCGGGCCTGCTCAATTTGCTTGCGCAGCACATTCGGGTCTTGGCTGTTATAGCCGACGTCGATGTGGTCGGGGTCGCCGAACCACGGCTGGTAGTCCGCAAGAACCTTGGGGTTGCCGGATGAGGCGGAGATATCCTTGAGGGCGAGAGTGCGCGAACTCGCGTGCGTGCACGCATCCGGAGTCGCACCCACGATCAAGACCTGCGTCAATAGGACAAGCTGATAGAGTTTCATCCACGACTTTCCGCTCAGCTTACGATGAAACGGCGCTGAAAACAGTTGGTTCGAAGCGGCGTTCGCAGTATCTCTTCAGAAGGATTTTGAAGAAACTTCCTCGAGATCGCGAATGTACCAGCGATCTGCGCCGGGGGTCATGAGAACGATGTACTCGTGGGGCGCATTCTGCGTATCGATCAACTTATTTCCGTCGAAAGTCTGGATCTCCAACTGCGCTTCATCGAGAAGCTGCATGGCCGTCCCATCGCTGGAATAGAAAACCGCCCTCAGACGGTGGCCGTGATCGACGATCCGAACATGCACTCCCGCCTGCTCTTGCTCGGCGATTCTGTGCGTCAGGCGATCCTTCGCAAGTCCGACGAACTCTTCATCGATGCGCCCGGACCGATTGGATTCCAGGGCCTCCGCCAGATCATGCCATGCCAGTGCGTAATGGCGCGCAATCGTCGTTCCCGTGAGTTCTTCAATGGGACGCGGCGTAAGTCCGTCAGCCTCGAGGTGAACCTGAGGGAGGTTAACCTTCGGCGACGATTGGGCGATCGCCAGAACACAAGCCGCAATCACGAAGCTCGCAGCCTTGACGAACCCAAGTTTGCCGAACCCAGCCTTGACGAACCCAGGCTTGACCCTCTTAAGCGCCAATGCCCCGGCGACGATGCTTTTCATAGTCCTCCGTTGAGGGCGACTTCATTCCCCAGCACCACGCCGCATGCGACACTAATCTGCGCTCGCCCGTGAACGCTGAACTGTGCTCGCGCGATGCCTTTCTTGATTGGCGTGTCCACCGTGCTTTTCCCCAACTTGTCAATTTTGGTAAATGAAACGATAGTGCCATCGGGAAGTGCGTTGCCGCTGCAATCGCGCACCGGATCAGTTTCGAGGCTCACCCTATCCCCGCTCCCTACAGCTTTCATGCGCAATCCGCAGGCTTCCGCCGCGACCTGTTGAATCACTCTCGCTTCTTCCACATTGCCCAGGGCCGCGGTCACCTGAACCCGTCCCTCATGTGGCGTAGAGTCCATGCGCATCCAGGCCACACCCTTCCTCGTGGTGCCTCGCCGTGAGAAGCCCGCTCCGCTGGCCGGGGTGATGCGGAAATCCACTGCTTCCGGAGTCAAGGCAAGATTGAAATACTGGTCAAACACAAACGCAGTGGCATCAATCGAGTCTGGAGTGGAGACAGGTACTCGCGAAGGATGCAGAAAGAAGCTCAAGTGCGCCGGTTGTGCGGCTTTTACTTCGAACGTTGCGGAAGTGCATGATGATGTCGAGTCGACGCATAGGATTACCTGGTAGAGTCCCGCGCTGCGCACATCGCTGGACTGAATCTGCAGCTCACTCCCGAGGCTCACACTGCGTTTCACAACATGGTCGGGTCCCACGAGATAGAAAGTGGCTTGTCCGGAACCCACGACGGGAATCGAGAAGCTGTGGCCTGCTTCGACAGTCTCGGGCACATGCAACTCTGCAGTCTGTGCCCAACCAGGCAACGCGCACCAACTCAATATGCACCATGGCAACATGCACCACAACGCCAATCCGGTCAGGCGCTTGCAAATTGCGAAAATGCCACGCGTGCCGCACTTCATGTCAGTTGCTCGACCGCGAATAGTGATTGACGATGATGCGATAATTCTTCAACCGCGCCGCGATGTCATCCGGGATGTCAACAGCAAACGCTACGGGCACCTGCGGCATGAGCGCCTGATCGACATAACCATCCGAGACCCAGATTACTTTTCCGAAGTTGTCGTAGTAGGCCGCCAGAACCTGTGCAATGTTGACGGGGCGCCCGCTTTGATTCACCAGTTCGCCCTTCAGCACGTTTCGGTTCAATCCATCTTTGCTCACCGCCTGGTCGGTGACCGCAATTACCGGATCAGCGCTGGCCGGGACTAACAGAGCGCGCGCATCCATGCGTACACTCTTCACCGCATCCATGCGCACACTCGGAAAGTCAATGCGATAAGGCGAAACCTGCTTGGGGAG
>Ga0181523_10004122_pt1 | contig 12771 bp, 13 predicted proteins | sample PEATcosm2014_Bin_43_FD_119752 | JGI IMG/M metagenome (GOLD analysis project Ga0181523, IMG submission 119752) | Peatland microbial communities from MTU Mesocosm Facility, Houghton, MI, USA - PEATcosm2014_Bin05_30_metaG | ecosystem: Environmental > Terrestrial > Soil > Wetlands > Peat | place... | reverse complement strand
GCAGATTGCGCAGCGCGTCATGTGGCACAAGTGCAGACTCATGCATGGGCAAAAATGCCCTGGAAGGCAGAGTATTCATTCTCGCGGCACTTCATCTGCCCAGACGCGGAAGCCCGACAAGGTTGCTAGGCCAAAGGTATGGGTTAGAGGTACGTCCGCGGCGTCGCGGGCCTGCGCGATGAGGACGCGCCCGATCCGGGGGGCGTTGTTGCGCGGGTCGAATGTGTGCCAACGGCCGCCGAGATAGACTTCGATCCACGCTGCAAAATCATTAGGTGGGTAGGGCGGCGGAAGGCCTACATCGGTAAGGTAACCGGTGCAATAGCGTGCCGGGATGTTCAAGCAGCGACAAAAAGTGACGGCAAGATGAGCGTAGTCACGCACACCCCGCTGCGCTCTCCGTATGTTTCAAATGCCGTTCTGGTTGCACGGGAATGCTCATAACCGAATGTTATGTGACTATGTACGAAGTCGCAGATAGCCTGCACCCGCGGCCAACCAAGCGGCGTGTTTGCGAAGAGGCGCCAAGCCTCGTCGGATAGACGATCGGTCTCACAGTAACGACTGCCAAGCAAAAACCGTACAACTTCTGCCGGCAAGTGCTGAACTTGGTGCTGCAGAGCGTTCAGATCGATCGGATCCGACATGCCCGAGTCACGAACAATGGCGTCCGTGCCGAGGCTGAAGTGCCCGCTTGGCGCAACGAAGCGACTGCACCAATTTCCGAAGCTGTCGCGGTAACCTTCAATGGGAACCGAAGGGTTCGTTATCAGATAATCTGGACGCTCCAGTCCAGAAACGCGCGAGAAGTGTACGTTCAACATTACAATCATAGGCGTTGTTCGCAGAAATTCGAAGCTGAGCTCGCAACCAACATGGATACGCATGAGGTCTTCGATTCTGAATAAGCAGCGCTTCCTAGCCACGCGTGATTTAGTTAATTGACGGGGTGCCAACTGAGGCACCCTTACGTCACCCTTCCTTTGTATCGACCCCTTTGCAGGAAGGGCAGACGAAGATGAGCCGTCTTTGACGCACTCCAAGTTTTGAGATCGTGCGGAAGTGCTTCATGGTGTCGCCGCAGGAGAGGCACACTGTGGTTGGCGTCCTGTCGGGCACAGGGGGCGAGCGTTCGATGGTGGGGGTTGAGGGCGCCGCCCTCAAATCCACAGCGGCTACCGAATATTCGTTGTGGTCGAAACGCACCAGGCGCGTCTTCGAGACCGCCGCCGGCACGGCGTGGAATCCATCGAACCGACCAGCATAGGGAACAAGCTTCGGCCGCTCGGTGCCGCCTCAGCCCTCTCGCGCGGCGCGCCAGCCGATCTCGGCGTAGACGTCGGCGAGACCGCCGATCTCCTCGGCGTTGGACGACGCCGCACTGCCCTGGCGCGCGCGAGCGCGCACGCCGAACAGGATCGAGGCGACGCGGAACGCGGCGAAAGCGACGAAAAACGGCCAGTTCGCGCATTTCGCGCATTCAGACCCGTTCCCGGTCGCGGCGATCGGGACGACGACTTTGAGGCGCGCTGATGCTGCTGTTCGTCCGCGGCCGGATCGCGCCGGAACACAAAAACCCAGTGAACCGTGCGCTGATCTGGATGTATCGACCTGTGATCCGCACGGCACTTCGTTACAAAGCCGGGGCGGGACTGCTGCCCATCATGTGGAGCCACGGCACCGGGGCCAAAGATGATGACGGTCGCCGCCATCGAGGCCCTAGAGCGCATGGAGAAGGTAGACACCCTCGTCGTAGACAAAACCGGCACGCTCACGGAAGGCAAGCCCAAGGTGATAGCCATCGTTCCGGCAGCGGGGCTGTCGGAGTCCGAGATTCTGCCGTTGGCAGCCGGTCTTGAGCATTCCAGCGAACATCCCCTCGCTGCGGCCATCGTCACCGCCGCACGGGATCGCAGTGCTTCAATCCAGGAGCCAACGGACTTCGCTTCTGTGACCGGCAAGGGTGTTACCGGCAAAATCGGCGACAGGTCGGTGGCACTGGGCAATGCGAAGCTTATGGCGGACCTCGGCATCGCGCTCGGCAATCTTGAACACAAGGCCAACGAGCTTCGCAGCGACGGGGCGACCGCTCTGTTTCTCGCGATAGACGGCAATCCGGGTGGCATCATCGCCATTGCCGACCCGATCAAATCAACGACGCAAGCGGCCCTCGATAGCCTGCTGAAAGACGGCATACGGATTGTGATGCTGACCGGCGACAACAAGACGACTGCCCAGGCTGTCGCCCGCAAGCTTGGCATCAAGGAGGTCGAAGCCGATATTCTGCCGCAGGACAAGGACCGCATCATCAAAAAACTCACGGCCGAGGGACGCATTGTTGCCATGGCTGGCGATGGGGTGAACGATGCTCCGGCTTTGGCCGAAGCCGCGGTTGGCATCGCCATGGGAACGGGAACCGAAGTCGCAATCCAGAGTGCCGGGATTACCTTGGTCAGAGGCGATCTTGCCGGCATCGCGCGGGCCATAGTCTTGAGCCGGGCGACGATGAGGAACATCCGGCAAAATCTGGTATTTGCATTCGCCTACAACGCGATCGGCATCCCGATTGCCGCAGGCGTCCTCTACCCGGCCTTCGGCCTTCTTCTCAATCCGATGGTTGCCGCGCTTGCGATGTCGCTCAGCTCCGTATCGGTGATTGTGAACGCGCTGCGCTTGCGTACGCTCGACACCGAATGACACTCTGGCGTCGCCGACTGGACTCGCAGCGTCCTCCGCTGGACGAAGCAGACATTCGGCAATGCGGTTTGCACGGCCGCTTTGGGCAAACGAGACGTGCAGGGTCGGCTGTGCGCGGTGCGGATCAGTGCCAGGCGATAAGACTTCGATTAGGCTGGTCGCTTAGTAGCGGTTTCCCGAACAGCGAAGGCAGCAGGTCGTCGAGAAAGAAAAGAAGCTGCGCTCGGAAACCAGTCCCGCTCCCACCCTCTCTGTTTAGCGGCACAATGACCTCGGCTGCGATCTGCCACGTCACCGCCACGTAGGCAAAACCAGGGTTCATGGTAGCGGCTGTACTTTGCCCTCGCGGGCTGTCGAAACTGAATTCAACAAGCGGCAAGAGTTGATTTAGCGGCTCCTCCTTTGGCGGTCCGCCGGTGAAGCGGCTAGTCAGATACAGGGTGCTGTATTGGATCGAAAAGCCCCAATGAAGCGTCTCGACTTGCGGCACTAGGATCGTTTCAAATCTGCCGGTTGTCAGGTTGGAGGCGAGGGCGTTGCTTGTCGTTCCAATCGGTAGCTCGTCCACAATCGCTCCAGTAATGGCGAAAGGTCTCGCCCAAGCGAGCCAATCAGGTAGATCTCCGAAGCCCTTGCCAAAAAACAATCCCGGCTGAATGGAGTTGGGTTCGTCAGCGCCGACCTCTGCGGCACCCGAGTGCCCAATGCCCCAAGCTACACCCGCCGACACGAGAGCTTCGTGCTCATTGTTTCGGAAAATCTCGCCCTTAATTCCAATGTCAGTTGTATCGAACCCGGATGTCCGCGCCGTGGGCCAACTTTGGTTTATCCAGCCGCTATCAATTGAAATTTGGAGGGTCGGCGTGAGCAACCGGACAAAGGACCAATTGATCCGGTTATTGGCAGCATTGCCTCCTTCAACCGGCTGGTTGAGCGTGGAGATGTTAGGCAGGACTGCCTCGTCGGCGACAGCCGGATCATCAAAAGTAAGGGTGCCGACGAAGAACCGATTGCCTGCAATCCCATGGGCGTGTGCCGAATGAGCACACGTCAGAAGCGCGAATGCGATCACAGCGCGCCGAACTGACATTTGCGTCCCGCCCCCTTGCGGCCATACCGCAATATAGTATACCCCCCTATGTACACAGCAAGGAGGTTCTATGCACACCGTTCGCGAAAAATCCAAGCTGCTGGCCCGCGTACGGCGTATCCGAGGGCAGGTTGAAGCCATCGAACGCGCCCTTGAAGCCGAGGTGGGCTGCGCCGACGTGTTGCAAGTCATCGCTTCCGTCCGCGGAGCCGTGAACGGACTCATGGCGGAGGTGATCGAGGACCATGTCCGCTGTCACGTGGCTGCGCCCTCGCTCGCGGCCAACAAGCGCGCCGAAGGCGCCGACGATCTGATCGAAGTCGTCCATGCCTATCTAAAATGAAGTCACCTCCCGAGGGATCGATCATGGCGAACACCTTTTCGAGTACCCACAATCACGTGTTTCTTGGGGAAGGCCACGAGCAGAACGAGCGCCGTACATGGATGGTTATCGCGCTGTGCAGCTTCATGATGGTCGCGGAAATTGTCGGCGGGTTGCTGTTTGGCTCAATCGCGCTCGTCGCAGACGGCTTGCACATGTCAACGCACGCAAGCGCGCTGTTACTCGCCGCGCTCGCCTATAGCTACGCGCGGCGGCACGCAAACGATTCCCGTTTCACTTTCGGCACTGGCAAGCTCGGCGATCTGGCCGGATTTTCAAGCGCCATCATCCTCGCCATGATCGCTATCCTCATCGGCTACGAAGCCCTTACGCGCTTTATTTGGCCTGTTCCAATCAACTTCAACAATGCGATCCCAATCGCCGGCCTTGGATTGATCGTCAACATCGCAAGCGTTCTCCTCCTCGGTGGTGGTGGCCACCATAAACATGGTCACAGTCATAACCATTCTCACGCTGGTCACGACTACGACCATGACGAGTCCTGTTACTTTCAAACGAGCGCAGGTCCCTTAACCCTCCAAATATTCGAGGACGGCGTGCCGCCGCCGCGTTTCAGGCTCTCGGCTGCGGGAAGGACCTTTTCCCGGATGAAGCAACCATTGAGACCGTGCTTGCGCTCCAATGGTGTGCGGCAGGCCTTTCCAATGGTGCTGCGCGAAGGTTATCTTGAGTCCATAGACGAAATCCCGGAGCCGCACGCCTTCACTGTGCGGGTCTCGCTTAATCGCGGAGCCGATACTTACACCCTCAATTTTGAAGAACACGAGCATGCACAGGGCGCAGCACAGCGCGATAACAATATGCGGGCGGCTATCGTTCACGTCTTGGCGGATGCGGCGGTCTCGGTTCTGGTAATAGTCGGCCTCTTGCTGGGCCGATTTTTCGGCTGGGTATGGATGGACCCCGCAGCGGGTCTTGTCGGAGCCGTCGTCATCGCCGCTTGGGCGTACGGCCTCGTGCGCGATACTGGCGCGATCTTGCTCGACATGAATCCCGACCGCAACATGGCGGAGCGCATGCGCGCCATCATAGAGACAGATGGTGACCAACTGACTGATCTACACCTGTGGCGTCTCGGGCCTGGTCACTTGGGGGCAATCCTCTCAGTCACGACACAGCAGCAGCGCGGACCGGTGTACTATCAATCGCTGCTCAGTCGTTTTCGCGCCTTATCCCACGTGACGGTCCAAGTGCAGCATCAATGATCCGCATTTCCGCTCAGGGGTCATCTGCGACGGTTCGGATGAAGGCCGGGGACTTCCGAAGTTCCCCCGAAGCTTAGCTCAATCTCCTACCGGAGCGTAGAAGCTTCGCACGAGCCTGTAATGGCCGCCTACGAAAACCCAAACCTGATGCAAGCAAACGGACGGGTTGCAAAAGGTGTGTCGTTGATCGCAATAGAAATGTTCAAAATGCAACACGATCCGCTGAGAGTTATCGAAATAGCTGGCGAACGGATGTAAAGCTCTCGGCGTGCTGCACCTGTGATAGATCGCGTTACGAATCTCGGGAGGCAGGCTGTCAATGTGCTGCGGGTTGTAGCGATCCTCGCTGTGCATTCCGCCGCCCTTCGCTGACGACTGATTGCTGAGCAACGACACCAGGATAAGTGCGCACAGACACCGCGAGGCGCACATGCGATGTGATGCACCGAACTTGCATATCACGTTGCAGTAGGAGCTAAGTGAAGGGGCCATAGCACAGCATTTCCGAACGGTTATGGAATTGCGATGAGCAGGCCGACGCTCACGCCAAGCGATTGTTCGTGGTCCCTGCTGAAAGAGTAGCTATAGCTTGGTTCCACAATGGCTCATCGGTGATCGGACTCGGCGGATTGTTATGTCCGACCGTTGGGACGGCGGGTTCGGTCGGTTCCGCCGCAGTCGCGAGAACCGCGTTGCGCGTTTTGCGCATGCATTGCTCCCATTAAAAGTCGATGAGAGCGAGGTGGTGCTTTTCGAACAATCCGCTAGGAACAGGTTTGCCAGTCGCCAGTCTGCTAATCGGTTCCTTAGCGGCGGCGACGAGCTTTCCGTTTCCAAATGACCCTGACACCTTTCGGGGACGTTTGGGGGGAGGTCCACATGCCAGTCGGTTTGTTCACTATCATTTGCAGCTGCTGCTCGGCGCGACGACGCTCATTCATGACAGGGACGCAGTGATGCTGTCTCAGATCAACACCGCGTCGGCCGGTGAGACCTTCATACACAAGGCTTGCAATTTGACAGTAAGGACCTTTGGTGTAGCCGGTCGGTTCGCCGGCGAACTGCTTCACCAAATCAAACGCAAACAAGGCAGAGTAGCGTTGAACGTAATCCATCTCCTCGCCGGCCGGTTGTTTATCTTGCGCCTGATCGGAGATGAACTTTTCGCAGTCGAAGCATACACCCCGTAGCGGCTCCAACATTGTCTCCTGGTATTTCGTCCTTGCTACCAAAAGATCGTCCGGCGGGAGCGGCTTGCCGACGCGCGCTGCCGGCGGCGTTAATAGGTAATAAAGCGGCGGTGGAAGGGTCGCCAATTCCCTTTCCACGGCGGTGATGACGTCAACAATCTTTTTGGCTCGTTGGACAAGAGTGGTCTTGCCTTCGCGCGTGATCAAGCCGAGGCCAATGCGCCCAAAAGACTTATCGATGATGCCGGTCACTTCGACACCCGCGTCCGGCGCGACGCCAAGTTTATCAATGATGGCATTAAGGACTTCGGGCCAGCTTCTTGGCTCCAAAACACCGCCTCCTGTATGTCGCAGATGTGTCGCGTGGAGCCGCCGGGAGCAAGTGGCACCGGCTGAAATTGCTAGGTAATTTCTTGCAACATACGCGACATGAAAAAGGCCGAAATTTAATCGGCCTATTCCTCGTTAAGTGTTTGAATAAAAAGGAACAAAAGCTTGGCTGGGGAACTAGGATTCGAACCTAGATTCTCGGAGTCAGAGTCCGATGTTCTACCGTTGAACTATTCCCCAAATTTTTCAGCGCGTTCAACAACTCGGTCCGGCCGCAATGCCGCCGTGCGCAAGAGGTCTCCTCTAAGACATCTCAACGCGCTTTCCAAGTCTTTCGACAGACGGGCCTGCCATTCCCTGGCTGCCCACTCTTTGCAAGACCGCCGGTTCAGCGCTTGCCCCGGCCTGAGAACCCGACGGTCACCGTGGCGATGCAGAGAATGCTGCAGGCGGCGGAAAACAGGAACACGGCGCGCGGCTCGCCGTGATCCATGAACATACCGTAGATCGTCGGCGCCATCATGGAGCCGATGTTGAATCCGGAGGACACGAAGCCGAAGACGCGTCCGAACGCACCAGGCGGCGTCGCCGCACGGACCAGCATGTCTCGCGACGGGGTGGCGATGCCGACGAACAGCCCGGAAAGCGAGGTCATCAGCACAAGCGCAAAGGAGGAGAAACCAACCAGGCCGACGAGAGCGGTCACGATTCCGGCGAAGGCCAAGCCGAGGCCGGCAACGGCGGCGTGGCGGGCGGTACGTGAGGCGAGGATGCCGCCAACAAGGACGCCCAGCGCATTCATCAACAGCAGTCCGGTGAGCGCCACATTGGCGAGCGAATCGGAGGTGCCGTAGAGGGCGCCGAGCGCAACCACGAGAAAGGTATTGAGCCCTCCCATGACCGATATCAGGACGAAAAAGCAAAGACTGAGAATGATCGGCGGGGAAACCAGGAGCCGCCAGCCGCCGTCATCGCTCGGCGAAGCGCCGGAGCCGCCGGCCGGTGCCGCGAGGCGGGGCTTTTCCGCCAATCGGTCCGCGGCCGTTGGCCGCTGCGCGACAAGGACCGCAAGTACCGCGAAGCCGAGTATTGCAGCGCCGATATAGGCGCCGCGCCACCCGAAGTGGCTCTGCATCACGAGCATCGTGGCCGGAGCGACTGCAGAGCCCAAAATCCCGGCGAAGGTGTGGAAGGAGAAGACCTGGCCCATCCGTGCCGGCGCGCTGTGGTGGGACAAAAGTGAATAATCGGCCGGGTGATAGGCCGTATTGCCGAGGCCGGCGACGGCATACATGGCGATGAACACGACGAACGAGTGGACGATCCCCGCGACCGCGAAGGCGGCGGTGCCGATCGCGACGCCCGCCATCAGCACGAAGCGTGCGCCGATTCGATCGACCAGAAAACCGGCCGGCGTCTGCAATAGGGCCGACACGACATTGAAGGCGGTGAGCGCGAGCGCGAGGTCGGTATAGCTCACGCCGTAATCCGCGCGCACGAACGCGAATACCGGCGCAAGCATGATCATGTAATAGTGACTCAGAAAGTGTGCGGCGCACACCGGCGCGACCACCCTCATTTCGCCGAAACGGCCTGCCGGAACGGAAATGGCTTGCGTCATCGATCAGCGCGCCCGGGCGCTGCGCGGAGCGCCTGCCAGATATGAAACGGCGTCAACGGCATGTCGACATGGCGGATGCCGTGATCGGCGAGAGCATCGACAACCGCATTCATCACCGAGGTGAGTGCGCCGGCGCAGCCGGCTTCGCCGCAGCCCTTGACGCCAAGCGGGTTGGTTTTCGCCGGCACCGGGTGCTCGGCAAGGACGAATGGCGGCGCATCCGCCGCGCGCGGCATGGCGTAGTCCATGAACGAGCCGGTGAGCAATTGCCCGTCGCCGTCGTAGACCGTCATTTCCATGAGCGCCTGGCCGATACCCTGCACGACGCCGCCGTGGAGCTGGCCGGCGACGATCATCGGATTGACGATGGTGCCGAAGTCATTGACGCAAGTGTATTTCACCACTTCGACGACGCCGGTCTCGGGATCGATCTCGACCTCGGCGATATGACAGCCGTTGGGAAAGGTCGCGGCGCCGGGTCCGTCGCTCACGTGAGTGACGTTGAGCGATTGCGGTGCCCCCGGCGGGAGCTTGGCGCTACCGTTGCGCAGCATCTGCGCGAGTTCGACGAGCGAGATCGCGCGGTCCGTTCCGGCGATGACGAAGCGACCCCGGCTGAATTCGATGTCGGAGGCCGCCGCTTCAAGCACGTGGCTGGCGATCTCCTTGCCCTTTTCGATAACCTTGGCGGCGGCTTCGACGATCGCGGTGCCGCTGTGCATGATCGATTTTGAGCCGCCGCTGCCACCGCCAACCACGATCCGATCGCTGTCGCCCTGAACCAGCGAGATTTTCTCTAAGGGAATGCCGAGCTTCTCACTCAATACTTGCGCAAACGGTGTGGCATGCCCCATGCCGAAATCGAGCGTACCGGTCGCAAGCGTCACCGTGCCGTCGGCATTGAAAATGATCCCGGCCAATTCTTTCGACGGCGGCGCGGTGACTTCCAAGAAATTGCCGATGCCGAAGCCGCGCAGCTTGCCGCGCTTGCGGCTCTCGCGCTTGCGGCGGGCAAAGCCCTTGCCGTCGGCGAGTTTGAACGCCTGCTTCGTCAGCGCGGCGAAATCGCCGCTGTCGTAAGTCATCTCGGAAGCGGTCTTGTACGGCAGCTCTCGCGGGCTGATCTGATTGCGCCGGCGCAGCGCGAGGCGGTCAATGCCGGTCTCGGCCGCCGCCGTGTCGATCAGCCGCTCCATATAGTAATTTCCCTCCGGCCGGCCGGCGCCGCGGTAGGCGGAGACGTGCGAGGTGTTGGTAAACACGCACTTGGCCGAGACTTCGATCAGCGGCGTGCGATACATGCCCTGCACGTTCTTCACCGCATTGATTGTTCCCATCATCGGCGCAACGGGCGAGAGGAACGCGCCCATATTGGCGAAACTGGTGATGCGCACCGCAAGGAAGGTCCCATCGCCGGCAAGTGCGAGCTCAGCGGTAACATCGTGATTGCGGCCATGGCTGTCGGACACGAAACTGCCGGCGCGCTCGTCAGTCCACTTCACCGGCCGGCCGAGCGCGCGAGCGGCATGCAGCAGGCAGATATATTCGGGGAAGACCGCGGCTTTCATGCCGAACGAGCCGCCGACCTGGCCGGTCAGAATATGAACGTCCTTGGCGGCGACGCCGAGCGCCTCGGCGATGTTGGCGCGCATGCCGAAAACGCCCTGCGAGGCAACATGGAGCGTGAAGCGACCGTCGTCGTAGACTGCGAGCGCGGCACGCGGTTCCATGGCGTTGACGACGACACGGCTGTTCACAAGCTTCAATCGTGTCACATGCGACGCTTTGGCGAACGCCGCCTTGACGGCGGCGGTGTCGCCAAAATGATAGTCGAGCGCAACGTTGCCCAGCACCTCGTCGTAGAGGAGCGGGGCGCCATCGTGCGCGGCGTCTTCCGCCGAAATCACGGCGGGCAGCGCCTCGATCTTGAGGTTGACCACTTCGGCCGCATCCTTCGCGGCGAGCGCTGTCTCGGCGACGACGAAGGCGACCGGGTCGCCGACGTAGCGTACTTTGTCCGCCGCCAGCGCGCCGCGCCACGGCTTCTTCATCGGCGAGCCATCGCGATTTTTGAACGGCACGATGCACTTGAGCGGACCGTAACCTTTTAGATCGGCGGCGGTGTAGACGCCGAGTACGCCCGGTATGTTCCGCGCGGCGTCCGCATCGATTGCGCGGATGATGCCATGGGCATTACGGCTGCGCACCATCACCGCATAAGCCTGGTTGGGCAGGCTGACGTCGTCGGTATAATGACCCTGACCGCGCAGCAGCATCGGGTCTTCGCTGCGCGGCACGGACTGTCCGACGGCAAATTTCTCAACCGCCAATCTCTCCGCCGCCAATTCGTCTGCAGTCAATTTGTCCGCCTGTCGGTCGACAGGCTGGTGCAAATTCATGCTCGTCCAATCCCGTAAAATACCATCTCGCGGTGACATAGTGGACTTGGCAGAGCGCGACAAGCTAGGCGCGGAACATGGCTCATAGGCAAGAAAAGCAAAGTATTGGCCCTGCCGCTTCCGGCTGATACATTTGTCCTGATTTGAGCTTGAACAAGGCCGCAGCCGTTGAGCCGCAGAGTTCCTGCGCGGCAGGAAGGTATTGGATGAACGAGGACGCGCCGCCGACCGGCGGCCTCGATGGCCGTGGAGCGCGGCGGCGCGCGCGCTGGCCTCGCCGAACGCCGTACGGCATCCGCCGCGAGGGCCTTGGGTGCGACGAACCGCACGCATTCCTGAACGAGCGTGCCGATGGAACCTACGCCGCGCTCGATCTCGGCACCAATAATCGCCGGCTTCTGATCGCGCGTCCGACTGTCGACGGGTTTCGCGTTGTCGACGCGTTCTCTCGCATCATTCGTCTCGGTGAGGGTGTTGCCGCCTCGCGCCGCATCAGCGAGGCGGCGATCACCCGCGCCGTCGAGGCGCTGCTGGTCTGTCGCGATAAGATGCGCGCACGCGGCGTGCGGCGGGCGCGGCTCATTGCCACGGAGGCCTGCCGCGCGGCCGAGAACGGCGAAGAATTCCGCGCCCGCGTCGCCGAGCAAGCGGGCCTCGAGCTCGAGATCGTCGATGCCGCAACCGAGGCAAGGTTGGCGGCGGCGGGCTGCACCGAGCTGTTCGATCCCGCGGCGACCGGCGTCATCCTCTTCGATATCGGCGGCGGATCCTCGGAGCTGGTGCGGCTCGGCCGGCCGAACGGCGTCCGGCGCGGGCCGCCGCGGCCCGATATCATCGGCTGGGCGTCGTTCCCGGTCGGCGTCGTCACTCTGGCGGAGCGCTACGGCGGTACCGTGGTGCCGCGAGAGATCTATGAGGCCATGGTGGAAGAGGTCGGCGCGTTCGTGGAAAAATTCGCGGACGCGCATCGCGGCGGCCTCGACGACTTCCACATGCTCGGCACGTCGGGCACGGTGACGACGATCGCCGGGGTGTTCTTGCGGCTGCGGCGCTACGACCGCCGGCGCGTCGACGGCTGTTGGCTTGCCAACGACGAGATTTCGCGTGTGGTTGCCGAGCTCATGGCGATGAGCTTCGACGAACGCGCGGCGAATCCTTGCATTGGCGCCGAGCGCGCCGACCTCGTGCTTGCCGGCTGCGCCATCCTCGACGCGATCCGCCGCGCCTTTCCCTGCCCGAGGCTGCGCGTCGCCGACCGCGGTCTGCGCGAGGGCATGCTGGTCGAGATGATGCGGGCCGACGGCGTGTGGGGAGAGGCCTGATCGGCTATGGCGCGGCTCAAGGGCGAGAAGCGCCGCACACTGTCGTCGCGGACTTGGCTCGAACGCCAGATCAGCGATCCTTATGTGGCGCGCGCCAAGCGCGAAGGCTTTCGCTCCCGCGCGGCTTATAAGCTCGTCGAAATCGACGACAAATATCGCTTGCTCAAGCCGGGAACGCGCGTCGTCGATCTCGGCGCGGCGCCGGGGGGCTGGAGTGAGGTCGCCGCGCGGCGCGTCGGCGAGGGCGGGCGGGTGCTCGCGATCGACGTTCTCGATATGAAGCCGATCGCCGGAGTCGAATTCCTCAAGCTCGATTTTCTCGACAACACCGCGCCGCATCAGCTCAAGGCCTTGCTCGGCGGGCAGGCCGACCTCGTGCTCTCGGACATGGCAGCCAACGCCACCGGTCACCGGCAGACCGATCATCTCCGCATCATGGCGCTAGCCGAGGCGGCGGCGCATTTCGCCCGCGAGGTGCTCGCCCCGGGCGGAAGTTTTCTCTGCAAGGTCTTGC
>Ga0181523_10004121_pt1 | contig 12771 bp, 2 predicted proteins | sample PEATcosm2014_Bin_43_FD_119752 | JGI IMG/M metagenome (GOLD analysis project Ga0181523, IMG submission 119752) | Peatland microbial communities from MTU Mesocosm Facility, Houghton, MI, USA - PEATcosm2014_Bin05_30_metaG | ecosystem: Environmental > Terrestrial > Soil > Wetlands > Peat | place... | reverse complement strand
AAGTCCTATGCGATAGGTAGCAAGGCGGAAGCAATAGCTCCGAACCCGTCCGATCCTCACAGCAAAGATGCAGATGCTCGGCGAGCGAGCCGCCCTAGCGACTCGAAAGCCAACGCTGGAACGGCTCGCGCGAGACGCGCCAGGTCCGTCCAATCTTGAAGGCTCCTGGCAGCTCGCCGGCCTTGGCCCGACGGTAGACGGTCTCCGCACAGACGCCGAGTTCCCATGCGACATCGGAGATGGAGAGCGTCGCTCGAGGGCTGTGCTCGCCGGGATCGTCCGGCCGGATAGGCCGCGGCGGCCCCCCACGCTGTTCAACGAGCGTGATGAAGCGACGGCGGTTCGCGTCGGCATTCACGGGTGAGCTTCGTGACGCCGCGTGCACGTTGTGCTCACCACGCGAAGGATCGGCGCCCGGCTCGAGCGCCTCACAAAACAAAGGAGTGAGGTGCTTGTCGTGACGGTCATCACTGCGCTCTGTGCGGGGTGGCTCAAATTCCCACTCCCTTTTCCATGTTGGGGCGCGCGTCCACGGCGGCTCCGACTGCCTGCGACTGGGAACGGAGTCCGCGATTGAGAGCGACTGCCTGTCGCAGGGCGCTCCGTGCCAGCTCGCGCTGACCGGCTTGCTCCGTGCTGACAATGGTGTTTCCGGGTCCCAGAGGTCGGTGGTCGTCACCGACGTTCCAGCGCTCCCGGTAGGCGGCGAGGGTGCAGATGGCTCGGAGCCACTGTTTCTGACCGGCGGACTTGGCGGGTGGCTCGCCGAGCTGGCGCAACCAGGGGGCGCGGCTGGTGACGGCCTCTTGGGCGAGAGTCCAAGCTCGGCCCTGCAAGGCGCGCTCGCGTTCCTCGAGGGCTCGTGCGAGGTCGGGATCGGTGACGTTGAGGGCTCGGGGGATGAGACCGGCGATGAGGTTGGTGCTGCCCACTCGGCGGCTGGCGGATGCTTGTGTGAATCGTTCGACGCGTTGATGGAGCAGGGAAGCGACGTCGTCGGCGTCAGCGATTGGGCGGGCTCGGAGGAGGCGGGGGAGTACAGCGCCGATATCGACTCCGCGAGCCTCTGCTCGCCTGAAGGCGGCGACGAGCGGCCCCTGTGCGTCGCTTGAGCGGACCTCTTCCAGCTGTTGGACAGTGAGCCCGGACTGGCCGAGGAGAACATTCCAGCGATCCCTTTGGGCGGCTTGGGCAAGCGTTTCATACTCGGCGTGCAGGCGCGCCCAGCTTTCGACCTCCTGCTGTGCCCGGCGGAGAGTCTCGTGGGCAGAGGTCTCGGCTCCGGTGTTGGCGAGCACCCGGGCCAGCACCTCTCTGGCGGTTCGGGGGTCGCCGGCGGGGTCGTGGCTGGTTTGGGAGTCGGGGTCGTAGGCGATGTCGACGTAGAGCAGATTGGCGTCGCGGCCTCGCGTGGCGGCGACATAGAGGGCTTCTCGGGTGGTGCTGGGGGAGACGAGCGCGTGCGCGGTTCCTACGGTGCGGCCTTGGGAGCGATGGGCGGTCGTCGCGTAGGCAAGCTCGACATGTTCGGCGACGTAGTCGGCCGGCAGAACGACGAGGCCGTGCCCGCCGGCCTTACGGACAGTCATGGTCCCGTCGGCATCGGTGCCAGTCACGACCCAGCGGTCGCCGTTTTTGACCCAGCCGGTCCCGGTGGCGAGGTGGCGGTCGTTGCGACGGGTGACGACGTGGTCGCCGACGCCGATCATCTGCCCGGCGGCGACGGTCACACCGTGTTCGGCGACTTCCCCAGCGGCGATGCGGTCGGCTCGGGCGCGACGGTTCAGCTCGGCCACGGTGGCGGTGTCAGGGGCGATCATGAGGCTCGACGTGCCGGCGTCGATGTCGTGCTTCCATGCCGTGTAGATGGTCTCAAGAAGGTCTTCGCGAGTGCCGCCGGCGATCCTGCCGTGGGACTCGTAGGTGTCGAGAGCGCACTCGTTGCCGTGGCGGAGTCCGATGCTGGCGGTGCGTTCCCATTCCGAGCTGAACCGGTGGACCTCTGCCAGCTCCGCCGAGACGGTCTCGTCGCGGGCGAGGAGACCGAACGCACCGCCGGCGTCGACGGAGCCCTGCTGAGCCCAGTCGCCAGAGAGGAGGACCTTCGACCCGGCGTCACCTGCCGCCCTGACGAGCTCGTCGAGGGCGAAGGTCCCCGCAAGGCCGGCCTCGTCGATGATGAGCAACTGACCGGGCTGTAGGCGCCATCGGGCGATTTCGGCGTCCAACGATTGCAGGCGTTCCCGGAGCCGCTGGGCGTTGGCGGAGTCGGGGTAAGCCGCTAGGGCGGCTGCGATCCGCTGGCGTTCCTCGATTCGGGTCGGAGACTTGCGATGCTCTGTGAGCCACTTGGCGGTGTTGTCGGTGCCGACGCCGAGTTCGCCGGCGAGAACCTCGGCAGCGGCTGCTGACGGTGCCAAACCGATCACCGAGCCTGGTCCGTGCTCCGCTTCCCAGACCGCTTTGAGGCCCGCCAGGGTTGTGGACTTGCCGGTCCCGGCCGGCCCGACCAACACGTCGACCCATCGTGTGGAGGTGGCGACCTTCTCCACCGCGACGGCCTGGTCGACCGACAGACGATGGTTCCGTCCGGGCAGGTTCTCCTCTGTGATCCTCGCGACGGTGGCTGTCGTGACTGTCGGCCCACCGCTCCGTTGTGCGCTCTCGACGAGGCGGGCCTCAGCCTCCAGCAAGGTCTCGGTCGTGTAGATGCGATGGCTGCGGGGCGCCAGTCGGGACGATCCGTCGGGGCGCAGATAGCGCTCGGGTGTGTGATGCAAGACAGGCGGGGTGAGGGTCAACGAGGCGTCGACGGCGAGTTCGGTGATCTGTTCCGCCACGATGAAGCGCTCGTTGGGGCTGGCGAAACGGACACCCTGGAGGAGACGGTGGGCCTCGTCGAGGAGGTTGTCGCGCCGGAAGGTGGCGCGCCGCTCGGCCACCGAGGCGACGACGGCGCGGGCGGCGTCTTCGAGCATCGGCTCCGCCAGGTCGCCGGAGGTGAGCAGGGGGAGATCGCTGCGATCCCGGAGCGACGCCACCCACGCTCTCTCGGCGTAGGCGGCATCGATATCGCCGGCGCGTCGGCGCCAGTGTTCGGTCATCTCAGAGAGGCTGCGATGTGACTTGGCGGGTCGGGTGGCGATGGTCGCCTGCTGGCGGAGGCGCACGATCTCAACCCCTGTCGGCTGGCGGCCGTGGTCGGCGACGAAGGCCTCGATCAGGTCGTCTTTGGAGCGCTCGATCTGCTCGACGCGCTGCGAGAACCCGGCCATCAGGGTCTCGGGGACACCGGTGATCTCCCAATGGGTGCGTTCCGAATGACGGCGGTCGCGGGCGTTCCATCCCACTCCCAACCGCTTCGTGAGGAGGTCTGAGAGGACTCCCTGGTGCATGGAGGAGAGAGAGGAGCGGGCCCGGAAGATCGCCCTGCTGTCGAGGGTCCTCCAGCGCCCGTCGGAGATCGAGCGAGCCCTATTCCAGATGATGATGTGATCGTGCAGCTGAGGGTCGCCCGCCCGCGAGTCGAAATGCGTGAACACCGCCGCGATTACCCCGTCGATGTCCTCGGTGACGATACCGTTCGTGCCGGAGCGGGAGTGGAACACCTCACGCTCTGTGTAGGAGAGTACGCAGTCGACGGCCTGGCGGTGGCAGTCGAAGATCGCCTGCCGGGTCTCATCATCGGCCAGCGCCCAGGCCACAGATACCGACTTGCTCGGGCTGAAGGTGAGATCAAAACCGGCCACCGGGGCCAGCTTCGAGCCCAGGTTCGGGCAGCGACCGAGCGGCTCGCGTGTGACGGGGTCACAGCACAGACCGAGCATGTTGAACAGATGCTCCTCAGTCACGACCGACCCTTTCTCCACCCCTCTGCCCCCGGCCAGAGCGCCGAGACCGGAGCCGAGGAATACCCCCGGAGGAGTCCCCGACGCCGCGTAGTAGGCGGCCAGGGACTCGGGGCGTTTGGGCGCGCCGTCACCGACGGCTACCGACTCCATCAGGTAGCGGAAGCCACCACCGAGACTGATCCGTCGCATCGAGATCACCGGCCCGTTCGTCCTCCTCTACCTACTGGCGCTCTGGCGCTCCACGTTTGGACGACTACGTGGAGCGCAACGGCCGAGCGCTCGCAGGACGTCAGCTCAGCGCTCAATCCGAACGGGCTGTCGCCTCCGGCCGGCGGCTGTCCGCGGCGACGACGGGGTTGACGTCGCAACCGACTCCACCGACTTCCTGGCAGGCGTGGTCGTCTCGATGCGTTGCTCGCTCCTCGTTCATCTGTCGCCGGCTGCTGCCCTGTCATCAGGTCATCGCTCCTCTGTGGAGCGCGGCCGCGCCCCTATAACGGAGGCAACGGCGGATACACACAAACTGCGAGCTCCCCAAAGGTGAGCTGCTCAGCTCAGATTTCGAAGACGACCGTCGGGTTCGGCCAATCCTTCCGGTCAGGAGACAGAGCCGTCAGACAGCCGGTCGGCAGGCCAGGTCAACGGGAACAATTACCGCCGGAGAGGTGCTGAGCGACGCTGAACGCGCGGCCCAGCGCTGTCGCCTTTTCGTCGAAAGACGACCCCTAATTCCTCGAATGCCCATCGTGTGAAGCCCGGTGAAGGTGCGGAGCATGGTGATAAGCGGGACGAACGGGCCGAGTGGCATGGGTCGGCCGGGATCGGTTCGGCGATCGTGGAGGCGGATCGTGGTGCGAGGATGAAGTCGCGGGAGGCATGGCGGATGGGGTGCGCTGCAGGCCGGGTGGGTAACGCGGTCGGCGGTCAACGGATCGCGATCGAGCCAAGTGACTTCGCTCGTCGGGCAGATGTGTTGCTGTCCCTTCGAGGGCGTCGTGCGGTGGTCGACCACTGAGGTCGGGCCATCGGGTGATCTTCGGTGTGAAGAACCACCAACACATCGAGGAAGACACCCGATGACCCTCATCCAGTTTGACGGCGCCGAGCTGCTCGACACGATCCGCGCGGCGGGGGCATCCGTTCGGGACGGGGCGCTGGTCCAGAAGACCACGCTCGCCGATACGGCTCGCCTTCTGAGGCCACCTTGGCCCGTCACGGCGAAACTCAACGGCGAGTGACGGGTGCTCTTGTCGACCGAAGGCTCAACGCTCCTGCTAACCGCTTTCCGGGGTCGTCCTCGGACGTCGCGACGGACGTAACTGAGCAGCGGGGGCGAGTACCTCCCACCACCCCCCAGCTGAGAGTTCTTTGTACGGCCGCCGAGCACCATTCCGCGATTCGGCGATGAGGTTGCACCGCTGTCGCCGCGCTTTGCGATATATCGCGTTTTAGTGCTAGACCCGGCCTTGGTGTCGATTTCGACACTTGCAGTAAAGGAGGGCCAGTCATGGCGCAGTCGGGCGAGTTCGGCCAGGCGGTCCTCAACAAGCCGGAGGCGGGGACAAGCCCCCGCGGACGCTCTGTCTTGCGCGCCGTTGTTACGGCCTGTCTCCTTGGCGGGCTGCTCGTGCTTGTTCCGGTTGCGGCAAAGCCGGCGCTGGCCAGCCCGAGCGGGATCTTGATTCTCTCTACGAGCGTCAACGGCGGCGCCTCGAGCGCCGAAGCGGAGGCTGCTGTCGCCGACGGTTACTCGGTGACCGTGGCTAACGCCACGACATGGGATTCGATGAGCGAGTCCACCTTCGCCGGGTACCAAGCCATCGTTCTCGGCGACGCCAGTGCATCGTCGAGCTGTGCCTCGAGCACCTCGTCGAGCCTCGCCGCCGCGACGAGCGATATCGCAACCTGGAGCGCCGCGGTTACCGGCAACGTCGCCGTCGTCGGCTCAGCGCCGGCCTTCGCGGCGGAGAGTGCGTCGAACCCGTCCGGCGCCAATGCCTTCCTCGATGCCGCCATCAGGTACGCCGCCTCCGGCTCGGCGACCGGGCTATACGTGTCTCTGGACTGCTACTACTCGACGGCGACCTCGGGCACCGCGGTCTCGATCCTCGCTGACATCGGCGGCGGCGGCTTTGCCGTCGCAGGCCAAGGTGGCGCGTCGTGCAACAACTCCGGCACGCTCAACGAACCGGTTGCCGATGCCGCTGGCGTCGCCAACCTCGATGACGCCGACCTCGACTCGTGGCCGTGCACGGTGCAGGAGGGGTTTACGGGGTATCCCTCCGGGTTCTCCGTCCTCGGCTTCGATCGGGCAGTCAGCTCGAGCTTCACCACCGCCGACGGCATGAGCGGGCAACCGTATCTCCTTATAAACAACAGTACGCAGACGCCTTTGGTGCCGGCCGGTGGCGACGTCGCGACATCCTCCACCTACGGGCTCTCGAACTCGGCAAGCCCAGGGATCACGGACTCAGTCACGACGGCGGCAGACGCCGTCAACCCGGCGACCGGTGACTTCAGCGAGAGCTACACCGACTTCTCCATCCCGACCTACGGTCCGTCGCTTACCTTCACGCGCACCTACGACGCCAAGCTCGCTCAGCAGGAGGCGATCACCGGAACTCCCGGACCGATGGGTTACGGCTGGAGCGACAAGTGGGGTGCGTCCCTCTCCTCAGGCACCGGGACCGGGGACCTCTACACGCTCGACGGTGCCGAGACGAACAACGGTGACGGAGGAAGTCCCACGTCGGCCCCGCTTGCTCAGCCGATGGGCGAGGCTTACCTCGGCGGCAACCTCTACATCGCCGACTTCGCTGACAACCGCGTGCAGGAAGTCGCCGGCGCGACCGGGACGCAGTGGGGGATCTCGATGCACGCCGGCGACATCTACACCATCGCCGGGAGTCCGATCGGTGCCTCCGGTGCCTCACCGAACGGGACCGTGGATACGAGCTCGCTTCTCTGGGGCCCGACCGGTGTGGTGATGGACGCTTCCAACGACCTCCTCATCGCCGACCAGGAGAACTGCAGGGTCGTCGAGCTCGCTCGCTCGAGCGGCACCCAGTGGGGCGTTCCGATGACTGCGAACGACATCTATACGATCGCCGGCAGCGCGTCGGGGAACTGCGGGGACTCCTCCAACGGAACGACCAACACGAGCGCCCTGCTGGACGCACCTTCTGACGTCCGGATCAGCGCCAGCAACCTGTTCATCGCCGACTCGGGCAACAACCGCGTCATCGAGATTCCCGCGTCCAATGGGACGAACTTCGGCATCAGCATGTCGGCCGACAAGATCTACGACGTCGCCGGCGGGACACTCGGTGACTCCCCGAACGGCACAACGGCCACCTCGGCGAAGTTCTCCGACCCGTGCTCGGTCGTCCTCGACGGCTCGGACAACCTCATCATCGCCGACTACTTCAACAACCGCGTCATCTACGTCCCTCAGACGACGGGCACGTGGTGGGGCATCCCCATGACTGCCGACAAGATCTACGACATCGCCGGCAACGTGAACGGCACAGCTGGGCACACGGGCGACGGGAGCAGCGGCCCGAGCGCCTACCTCAACGGACCTGACTACGTGCAGTTCGCCGACAACGACCTCTATATTGCCGACTCCGGCAACAACCGGGTCCAAGAGGTGCCGTGGAGCTCGCAGACGCAATGGAACATCGTGATGACGAGCGACCACATCTACACGATCGCCGGTAGCGCATCGGGGACGGGCGGCTACTCGGGCGACGGCGGCCTAGCCGCATCCGCGCTGATGGACCTCCCGTCGGGTATTCACACCGACTCCTCCGGCGACCTCGACATCTCAGATCTCGGCAACAACGTCGTTCGCCAGGTGAACGTCTCGACCTACGACATCTCGACCTATGCCGGCACCGGAGGATGGCTGTCGACTGACGGGGACGACTTTCCGGCACCAGGTGGCGGTCTGTATTCCCCCAGTCAAGTCGCCGTCGACGGAAGCGGCAACGTCTACATCGCTGACGAATTCAACAACCGCATCCAGGAGATCGCCGCCAACTCGCACACGCAGTGGGGCGTCCCCATGACGGCGGGCGACGTCTACACCATCGCCGGGCTGGCAAACGGGGTCGGTGGCGACTCGGGAGACGGCAGCGCCGCCACCTTGAGCGAGCTCAACAGTCCACAAGGCGTCGCCGTGGACGCCGCGGGCGATCTCTTCATCGCTGACACCGGCAGCTGTCGGATACGCGAGGTGCCGGCGCAAGGCGGTGTGAACTTCGGACACGCCATGACGGCCGACCACATGTACACAATCGCCGGGACGAACGGGACGTGCGGGCTGAGCGGCAACGGAGGATCGGGCACCTCGGCCGACCTCTTCTCGCCTGAGGGACTTGCTCTCGACGCTGCCGGCGACGTCGTGATCGCCGATAGCCAATCGAACGAAGTCAGGATCCTCGCAGCCACCTCGCACACGCAATGGGGCATCAGCGTCACCACCGGCGACATCTACCGGCTTGTCGGCTCGTCCTCGGGCAGCTCTGGCACCACTGGCGACGGCGGAGTCGATACCTCGGGGTTGCTCTACTACCCACAGGGTGTGATGATCGACTCCGCAGGCGATCTCTACATAGCCGACAGTCAAAATAACCGCATCCAGGAAGTGGCTGAAGCCGGAGGGGTGCAATGGGGCATCACCATGACGGCCAACGACGTCTACACCGTGGCTGGGAGCTCCTCGGGTGCGGCAGGTCTTACCGGTGACGGCGGTTCTGCCACGGCGGCCCGCCTTGACTGGCCGGAGGCTGTCAGTGTCGACCCTGCCGGCAACCTCTACGTCGCCGACACTGCCAACAACCGCATCCAGGAAGTGGCCGCCTCGACGGGCGTGCAGTGGGGTGCCTTGACCGACGACAGCTCGATGACCGCCGACGACGTCTATACGATCGCCGGGAGCGCAACAGGCACCGCAGGCTTCGGTGGCGACGGGGCGCTGGGAACCGCGAGCGGATCGCTCCTCAACACGCCCGCGGGGGTCGTGGTCGACGCCATGGGCAACCTCTACATCTCCGACACCGCCAACAACCGCCTCCGCGAGCTGGCGGCCGGTTCGGATTCGGTCTTGCAGACGACGCCGGTACCGAGTGCCATCACCTTCAACGACGGCTCTGGCGCAGAGGACACCTTCTACCCGCAGACGGGCGGTAGCTGCTCGCCCCCGCTCGTCGTAAACGGCGGTTACTGCACTCTGCCCGAGGTTCTTGGCATCCTCACGTACCACTCCGGCACGAACACCTACTCGCTGCTCACCCCGGATCAACAGACCGACACCTTCAACGGGCTGTCGTCGACTTCCAATCCTGGTGCCCTCGTCTCGGAGGAGGACTCGGCAGGGGACACGCTCAACATCACCTACGGGTCTCCCACGCCCGGCTCGGGCGACTGCCTCTCGACGGCCCACAGCTGCGACACGATCACCTCGGCATCCGGAAGAGCCCTCATCGAAGGATTCAACGCCGTTGGACAGCTCACCTCGGTGAGCGACCCGATGGACCGGACGTGGACGTATGGCTACGGCTCCGTCGGTGACCTCGTGACAGCAACCGATCCGATGAACAACGTCACCTCCTTCACCTACGACACCGGCAATGCTGACCCGGTCCTCGTGCACGACGTCCTCACGGTGACGAAGCCGAACGGGCAGCCGGGCGGCCCGGATGCCGGGGCTAAGACCGTCAACACCTATGATTCCCTTGGCCGCGTGACCACCCAGACCGATCCCGCCGGCTGGGAGACGACCTTCAACTACTCGGGCCTCAACACCTCGACCGGTGACGGCCAGGTCGTCGTCACCGATCCGGACGGCAACAAGACGACTTACGAGTACCAAGCCGGCGTAGAAACGTCACAGTACGTCGGCTACGACCCATCCGCGAGCGCCCCGGCGCCGGCCGATACCTTCTACTCACCGAAGCAGGCGACCTTGCTGCCTGACGTGACAGTCGATCCGGACGGCGCTACGACAACAGATGCCTACGACACCGAGGGCAGCATCATCTCGGTGACGAACGCCCTCGGGGAAGAAACGACGCAAGGCTACTCAGGAACCGAGACGCAGGATTGCTCCACGACACCTTTGGCCTCAGCCGCTTCAAAATGCGCCTCGCTCAGCCCGCCGTCAGCGGTCTCACCCGCTGGAGTAATTACACCCCCGACATCGGCGCCGCCCCTCGGTGTGACTTACTCGCTCACCGACACCGACGGAAACGTTCTCTATACGACGACGGGCGTCTATGAGCCGGGGGCACCAACCGCCTCGTACTCACAGACGAGCTACTCGCTCTACGCGGGCAACAGCGTCACCCTCAACAGCACGAACGTCTCCTGCACGTCGTCGCCGCCGTCTGCCTCTCTCCCGTGTGCCACGATCAACGCAGACGGCGTGGTGACCCAGCTCGGCTACGACTCGGTGGGAAACCTCGCCTCCGCCTCCACGCCGGATGGCAACGGTTCTCAAGTAGCCGAGGAGACCTACACTTACAACGGCGATGGTGAGCAGACTGCGGCGGTGGCAGCCGACGGCAACCTCTCGGGAGCAAACGTCGGCAACTACACGACGGTGACGGGTTACAACGCAGACGGCAACGTCACCTCGACCACCGAAGCCGGCGGAACCGGCGCGACCGTGACACCGCGGACGACCGATGACTACTACGACGGCAACGGCAACGAAACTTCGTCAAAGGACGCTCGTGGGTTCACGACGTACAACACCTACAACGCCGATGACGAGGAGACGGTCGCCGATAACCCGGACGGGAGCGAGACGCTCACCTGCTACGACGGGGACGGGAACGTCACCGAGACCGTGCCGCCCGTCGGCGTGGCCGCGAGCTCACTCACACCAGCCTCCTGCCCGACGAGCTATCCGACGGGCTACGGCGACCGTCTCGCCACAGACGCCACCACCTACACCTATGACGCCAACGGCGACAAAGTGGCGACTACAACTCCCGCGCCTGCTGGGCAGACAGGCTACGAGACGACGAGTTACAACTATGACGGAGCAGGCGACCTGATCGAGACAGTGGCACCGCCCACCAGCAACGCCGGAGGGGCGCCGAATGACGACACCTACGATGCCTACAATGCGCTCGGGCAGTTGACGTCTACGACGACGGGTTACGGGACGTCGGTCGCGTCGACGACGAGCTACTGCTACAACCCGGAGGGGGACCAGACGGCCGTCGTCGCGCCCGACGGCAACACATCGGGTACGGCCAGCTGCGAGCCATCCGCTCCCTGGATCGTCAGCTCGAGTGCATACCCGACGGAAGCCGCCTACCAGACGACCTCCAGCTACGATTCGACCAGCGAGCTTGTGTCGACGACGCTGCCGGCGACCTCGGCAGCCCCGAGCGGCATCACGACGAGCTTCACGTATGATGCGCAGGGCAACAAGCTCACGAGCACCGACGAGATCGGGGTTGTCACGACCTACACGTTCACGCCGTCCAACCTCGTGGCATCCATCAGCTACTCGGGGTCCGCGGCTCACGCGGTGAGCTACACATACGACGCAGACGGCAACAACACGGCCATGACAGATGCCAGCGGCTCTTCGAGCTACGTCTACGACCCCTTTGGCGAACTCATCTCGAGCGAGAACGGCGCGAGTCAGACGATCGCTTACACATATGACGCCGACAGAGATACGACCGCGGTCACGTATCCCTTGCCGAGTTCGGCCATCTGGCCGACAACCGACACGGTTGGCTACGGCTTCGATAATGCCGACGAGCTGATCTCGGTGACGGACTTCAACGGCAGCACGATCGGGATCTCGAACACCGCCGATGGCCTCCCCTACTCTGAGACACTCGGCTCCTCGGGAGACTCGATCGGCACCACATACGACCCGACAGACACAGCTTCTGCGATCGAGCTCAAGAACGGCTCGAACACCCTGCTCGGATTCTCGTACTCCGACGCTCCATCTGGAGCAATCCTCAGCGAGACGGACACCCCGAGCTCGTCTCAGTCCCCGGCAGACTACACCTACGACGCGCAGAGCCGCGTCACTTCCATGATCCCAGGGTCGGGCTCGACGCTCGACTACGGGTTCGACGCGTCGGGGAACCTGACAACGCTCCCGACCGGCGCCACCGGTACATATGATGGTGCTGGCGAACTCACTTCGTCCGTATTGTCCGGCACCACGACGAGCTACACCTACGACGCCGACGGCGATCGAACCCTGGAAAAGCAGGGGTCGACTACTGTCACTGACAGCACGTGGAATGGCGCCGCGGAGTTAACGTCATACTCGGACGGCGCGGCCGACATGACGTCGGCCACGTACAATGGCAACGGCTTGCGCACGTCGGACACTACGACTCCAGCGGGAGGATCTCCGACTACGCAAGGCTTCGTTTGGGACATGGCGACATCCGGGCCAAGTATGCTCATGGATGCCAATAATGCTTACATTGCTGTTAGCGGAACCCCGATTGAGCAGGTGAACCTATCAAGCGGGACTGTAGCTTACCTTGTTACGGATAGCCTCGGATCAGTACGCGGGATAGTGGCATCATCCGGGTCGCTCACGGCAGCGACGGCCTACGATGGGTGGGGTAATCCTGAAGGTGCTTCAGATGGCTTAAGTTCTTATACACCATTTGGTTTCGCTGGCGCTTACACCGACAATACGGGCTTGAGTTACCTTGTACACCGATACTACGACGCTGCGACGGGTCAACTGCTCTCCATTGATCCCCTATTCCACGAAACGAACCAGCAGTTCACATACACTGATGGAGATCCCATCAACGCCACTGACCCCGACGGTGAACTTTACGCGTATTCTGATGACGGAAGCTTGTCGTGTGTCGAGAATAAGGATCAAATCCCGGCTTATCTCTGGAACTTCTGCTTT
>Ga0181523_10004120_pt1 | contig 12773 bp, 11 predicted proteins | sample PEATcosm2014_Bin_43_FD_119752 | JGI IMG/M metagenome (GOLD analysis project Ga0181523, IMG submission 119752) | Peatland microbial communities from MTU Mesocosm Facility, Houghton, MI, USA - PEATcosm2014_Bin05_30_metaG | ecosystem: Environmental > Terrestrial > Soil > Wetlands > Peat | place... | reverse complement strand
GCGGACGTTAGGGGCTAAAGCCCGCATTTTATTTGAGACTTTTACGCGGCGCTGAAGCGCCGCTCTTCCACGGTACTACCGGCGTTCACGAATTGGTTCGGCGAGCTGGGTAGTTGTGTTCTTGCTCACAGGTTCGCATGCAGGAATTTTAGAACGGTAGCGCATCATTCTCTTTGTGCGTAGCATCTAGTGGCTATGGAATTCCGAACGTTGGGACGCTCTGGTTTGAAGGTGCCTGTGCTGAGTTATGGCACGGGAACGTTTGGTGGATCAAACGAATTTTTCCGCGCCTGGGGCGCAACCAGTGATGTCGCCGAGGCCACGCGACTGGTGGATGTCTGCCTGGATGCGGGAGTGAATCTTTTTGATACCGCCGATGTTTATTCGGACGGGCTCTCCGAAACAATTTTGGGGAAGGCGATTGCCGGACGGCGCGACGACGTACTGATTTCGACGAAAACTACGTTTCGGATGGGAAATCAAGCCGGGCCGAACGATGTGGGATCGTCGCGCTATCACGTGATCCGGGCTTGCGAAGCCAGTTTGCGACGGCTGGGAACGGATTACATCGACGTCTATCATCTGCATGGATTTGATGCGCTTACTCCGGTGGAAGAAGTTCTGAACACGCTGAATCAGTTGGTGGTGAGCGGGAAAGTCCGATACATTGCGTGCTCGAACTTTTCCGGCTGGCACTTGATGAAGTCGCTGGACGTCGCGGATCGATACGGCTGGACGCGGTACGTGGGGCATCAGGTGTATTACTCGCTAATTGGCAGAGAATACGAGTGGGAGCTGATGCCGCTGGCGCTCGATCAGGGGGTGGGTGCGCTGGTGTGGAGTCCGCTGGGATGGGGGCGGTTGACGGGCAAAATCCGGCGCGGGAAGCCGTTGCCTGCGGAGAGCCGCTTGCATAAGACTGCGGCACAGGGGCCACAGATGGCGGATGAATATTTATACAAAGTGGTCGACGCTCTGGACGAGGTTGCCAAAGAGACGGGAAAGACGGTGCCACAGGTGGCTCTGAACTGGCTGTTGCAGCGGCCGTCGGTTTCAACGGTGATCCTGGGAGCGCGGAACGAGGAACAGTTGAAACAGAACCTGGCGGCGGAGGGATGGAATCTTTCTGGGGAGCAGGTGGCGAAGTTAGATGCGGCCAGCGATGTGACGGCGGTTTATCCCTACTGGCATCAGTGGCAGTTTACCGAGCGGAATCCACGGCCGGTTCCTGTGCCGGAGAAAGCTGCCGTCTGATCGTTCTCTTTTCTGATCGTTTTCTTTATGGAGCTGATTTCGCGTGGGCGTTCTGTCCGCTCGATCGGTCGCCATCCGTCTTTGAAACCTGTTGCTGGCTAAACCTTTCGAGCTCGAGGCGAAGGCCGGCGCGGATGATTTCCGTATTCCGGTCATGCTCGGACTTCAAATGCGAAAGGATCGCCTCCTCGGAGTCGGACGCCTTTCGAAAAGGGTCGGCATTGGCCCGGCGGTAGGCTTCATTCAGGCAGGGATATTCGCTGGCGAGAATGTTGTCCAAAGTCGCGTCGTCCCAGTGCGCCACTTCCAGGCTTCCATCTTCTGTGGGAGAGAACTGAACTGCGAAACCATCCAGAGGCCGCACAGCTACCACTTCTGCCGCTGCATCGTGACTAAGTCTCTTGGCGGTTTCGACAGCGCTGCGCTCGTCAGCGGCCATGGTTACGATGCAATCCCCATTGGCGAGGCGCAAGATATACAGCATGGGACCTCCGTTGCTTATGCAGTCGGACGTCGTACGGAACGCTTTCCAATGATTGGCCCAGTACATGTTGCCATGGATAATCCGGCTGGGGGATAAGCAACAAGATTCCCTAAGGACATTAGTTGCCGTTAGAGAACAAAAGGATTACCCGACTTTCTCGGCTACTGATTTCGCCTGGGTAAACAAATACAAATAGTCCGGGCCACCGGACTTGGAATCCGTGCCCGACATGTTGAATCCTCCGAAGGGATGAGCGCCCACCATGGCGCCCGTGCATTTGCGGTTGATGTAGAGATTGCCCACGTGGAAGTCACGAGTGGCGCGATCGATCTTGTCGCGGGATTTCGTGTAGATGGCGCCGGTGAGGCCGAACTCGGTGTCGTTGGCGATTTCGAGAGCGTGATCGAAGCCGCGCGCCTTGATCACGGCGAGAACCGGGCCAAAGATTTCTTCCTGCTCGAGTTTTGATTTGGCGGGAATGTCGGCGATCACGGTGGGGCGGATGAAGTAGCCTTCTCCGGCTTCGGGGACGCGGTTACCGCCGGTGAGGATGCGCCCGTCTTTCTTGCCTTGCTCGATGTATTCGAGAATCGTCTTCATCGAGCCTTCATTGATGACGGCGCCCATGTTGGCATTTTCCGCAGGGTCGCCGACGGTGATTTTTTCCACGCGGGCTTTGAGTTGTTCGAGGAACTTCTCGTAGATCCGTTCGTCAACGATGGCGCGGGAGCATGCCGAGCACTTCTGTCCCTGGAAACCGAATGCCGCCTGAGCAACGCCCTCAACGGCGGAGTCGATATCGGCATCGGCGTCGACGATGATGGCGTCCTTGCCGCCCATTTCGAGGATAGTGCGCTTGATCCAGAGCTGCCCGGGAGCTTGGGTGGCGGCAGCCTTGTTGATGTGGAGGCCGACCTCGCGGGAGCCGGTGAAGGCAATGTAGCGAGTTTTGGGATGTGCGACGATCGCATCGCCAAAGCTGGCGCCAGCGCCGGGACAGAAATTCACCACGCCTTCGGGCATGCCGACTTCTTCCAGGAGTTCGACGAATTTGGCGGCGATGGTAGGCGAATCGCTCGAGGGCTTCAGGATTACGGTGTTGCCGCTAACGATGGAGGCGACGGTCATTCCGGCCATGATGGCGCAAGGAAAATTCCACGGCGGAATCACCGCGCCGACGCCGAGGGGAATGTAGGTGAGCGTATCGTGCTCGCCCGGCATCTGGACCGGCGGTTCAGTCTTGGCAAAGCGCAGAGCTTCGCGCGCGTAGAATTCGCAGAAGTCGATGGCTTCGGAAATGTCGGCGTCGGCCTCGGCCCAGTTCTTGCTGACTTCGAAAACCAGCCAGGCCATGTAATCCATTTTGCGTTCGCGCATGCGGTCGGCGGCGCGGAACAGGAGGCTGGCGCGCTCTTCCACGGAGGTGCGGCTCCAGGTGGTGAAGGCTTTTAACGCCGCTTGCATGGCGGGTTCGACGTGCTCTTTGCCGGCCTTCTGGTGGATGCCGACGATTTCGGACGGCTTCGAGGGATTCAGCGACTTGATCTTGTCGGTGGTCTTGATGCGCTGGCCGCCGATGATGAGGTCATACTCGCGGCCGAGTTGGCCGCGGACGCGTTCGATGGCGGCGCGCATCTTGCGGGCATTGTCTTCGTGGCGAAAATCATAAAAAGGTTCGTTGATAAACGGGCCTTGATGGGAAGATTGCGAACGCGGCCGGACGGGGGCTTCTAGCGTTGCCATGGGGAATCCTTTCGAACTTTGAAGCTTAGGCAGCAGGGTGTATCCGCTATTTTACACCTTGGGCGAAGTCAATACTCTCTCGCGGTCCGCAGCCCAAGGACTGCGACCGGAGTAAAGTCAAAACCCCCACCCTAACGTCGCGAAAGGCGCGACGTTAAGGATGGGGCACCCGCACGGGTGATAGACTCGAACGTTTTCATCGAGGTAATCCTTATGCAGATTCAGAAAGTAGGAGTAGTCGGCGCGGGGACGATGGGCAATGGGATTGCGCATGTGTTTGCGCGCAGCGGTTTCAAGGTGATTTTGTGCGATGTGGAGCAGCGCTTTCTGGAGCGCGGGATTGCGACGATCACCAAGAATCTGGATCGCGAGGTTGCGAAGAATAAGATCACTGCGGAAGACAAGGCGTCGGCGTTGGCGAAGATCGAGCCCGTGACTGAGCGCGCCCGGCTGGCCGACTGCGATTTCCTTGTGGAGGCTGCGACCGAGAAGTTCGAAATCAAGACGGAGATTTTTCGCGATCTCGACCGGCTGGCGCGGCAGGAAGTCATCTTAGCTTCCAATACTTCCTCGATCTCCATCACCAAGCTGGGGGCGTTGACCAAGCGTCCCGACAAAGTAATTGGGATGCACTTCTTTACTCCCGTGCCGGTGATGAAGTTGGTGGAGGTGATTCGCGGGCTGGCCACGTCGCAGGAGACATTTACCACGGTGCGCGACCTGGCGGTGAAGCTCGAAAAGACGCCGGTTGAGGTGAACGATGCGCCGGGATTCGTTTCCAACCGCGTGCTGATGCCGCTGCTAAATGAAGCTATGTATGCGGTGATGGAGGGCGTGGCCACGCCGGAGGCGGTCGACGAAGTATTCAAATTGGGCATGGCGCATCCCATGGGGCCGCTGACGCTGGCCGATTTTATCGGACTCGACGTATGCCTCGACATTATGAGGGTGATGCTGGATGGGTTGGGCGATCCCAAGTACCGGCCGTGTCCGCTGCTGATCAAGATGGTGGATGCGGGGTGGCTGGGGAGGAAGAGCGGGAGAGGGTTTTATCAGTATTGATGCGAGTCCCGAGACCTAGTGGCGAGCGGATTGTTGATTTCGGATTGGCGATCGAGCCGAGGAAGGACGACCACAGGGGCTGAAGCCCGTTCTGATTTGATGAGGATCACGCGGCACTGAAGCGCCGCTCTTCCACGGTACTACCCGCGCCATCGGTACCGCACGCCTCATCGCAGCGCTGGGACTGAAATGATGAACGGAGCCGGCGTAGACCGCAATGCCGACTGACTTGGCGCAGACTGTAATACTGTAATGACGACTGGGGCAGCCTAGGCAGTAATGATGACGGAGATAACTTAAACCGAATGACGAGTGACACCGTTTCGTCTCGGACGAAGAGCGATTTGGTTTTCTACGTCCTCGCCGCTCTGGCGGGGTTGGGGACCGGGTGGGTAGACGTCGTTGTTAACGACTTGCTATTCACGGCTTTGCTGGTGCTGGCGGCGTGCATGTTGCTGGGATTGCTGCGGCCGCGCTGGCCATGGCGGTGGGTGGTGGCCGTGGTAGTGTTCATCCCGCTGACGGAATTTGCGGCATATGCCATCTTGGCTGTGAAGCCTACACGGGGACAGGTGTATGGATCGTTTCTGACCGCGCTGCCGGGAACGGCTGGCGCGTACGGAGGCGCCGTGATGCGTCGGGTGATGGATAATCTGCGGCAGGGGAAGTGAGAAAGTTTCCGGTTTCTAGTTTCTGGTTTCCAGTTTTCGGTTCTGATCCCAAGTTGACCTCCGAAAGCCAGAACTGGAAACTGGAAACTAGACACCAGCAACTGCTCTCAAAGGTATCGGATAACCAGGAAGTTACTCCCGGTTCCACAGGAGGGTCGCGTATGCTGCGAGGATGGGTGTGACTGTCTCGATGCTGGCCAGCGGGAGCCGGGGAAATTGTGCGTTTGTGGCCAGCGCGCGAACCAAGATTCTGGTCGATGCCGGGATCTCCTGCCGCGAGACTTTCAAGCGCATGAAGTCGCTGGGGGAAGAGCCACAGTCGCTTTCGGCCATCCTGATCACGCACGAACATTCTGATCACGTATATGGCTTAGCGATGCTGGCCAGGAAGTTGCGCATTCCGGTTTTTATGACCGAGAAGACGCACCGGGCGTGGGCTCGGGCTCTGCGCAACGAGAATGGCGAACGGCCGAAGCTCGAGAAGTTGGAGGAGTTTCGATCGGGATATTCGTTCCAGGTGGGCGACATCGCCGTAACGCCGTTCACCATCCCGCACGACGCGGAGGATCCGGTTGGGTTTACTTTTCGCACCGAAGGCATCAAGGTGGGATTCGCCACCGATCTCGGGCGCTTGCTGCCGAATGCGCGCGACCAGTTACGCGGCTCGGACATTCTGGTCATGGAATCGAATCACGGGGTTGAGATGTTGCGGGCGGGGCCCTATCCCTGGTCGGTGAAGCAGCGGGTGGGAAGTCCTACCGGGCACCTTTCGAACGAGAAACTCGCGGATTTTTTCGCGGGAGACTATGATAATAAGGCAGCTTTTGTCGTGCTGGCGCATCTCTCTGAGGAGAACAATCATCCAGAAATAGCGCGGAGAGAGGCGGAAAAGGCGTTGGCGCTGCGCGGTGGCTTATTTCACAACCGCGTGCTGGTGGCGATGCAATCGGAGGTTCTGGCGCCAATTCAGCTGTAGGTCGCTCCAACTGCAGTTACTTATGAGTCAGCAGTGCATTGATCCAATCGTGGGTAAGATTCTGGCGGGCTGGCGCTACGATATTTCCGGCCTCGCGCCGGAGATGCGTGGCGACTACGAAAGCCACTTTGCGGGATGCGAGCGGTGCCACAGCCGGCAACGCTTAAACCGCATCATCGACGTGGGTCTGATCGCGCTGGCCTCGATTTCGGGCGGCGTGTTTCTGCTGGCGTTTGGCGTGATCCGCCATTTCGGACCGCGGCACGCGTTCTGGCTGGAGATTGCGGCGCTGGCAGGGTTTGTCTTATCCGCGCTGATCTGGCTGGTGGTGGCAGTAGCCACGCCGGCGCCGGTTACGGTGCTGGATGCGGCCAAGCAAGGTGCTCGGCGGGTGCATGACCGCCTGCCTCCCGAGATCCGGGAACGGCTTCCCGAAGAGCTTCGGGTGAAGATTACCGGAACGTAACGGTCTGCTGATCGTGTCCAAGCTTTTCTCCCAACTCGTCGCGATGATGTTGTTGGGAGCAGTTGTCGCCGCGGGCGCAGGGGTGGTCTGCGTGGTATCGGCGTCAACTCATTCTTCTTCCTCGATGACCGGGTGTCATGGGAGCGAAAAGCCATCGCATCCGCACCCTGCGGATTATCGTTGCTGCCTCAGTCGTCATGCTGTGCCGCTAGTTACGAGCGTAGTCACGCCGCGTCCGGCGCTGCAAGGGTTGCGGGCTGACGTGACTCCCGTTCTCGCGGCGGCGAATGATCGCGCCGTATTTCTTCCAGCGATTGCGCCTTCCGGCGGACCGCCCGGCGTTGTAGTTCTTCGAATCTAACCAACAATCTCCCTCTCAACCCTCTGAATTCTTTTCTTGGCAGAATGCGCTTACCGGCGCGTTGCGCGATTGCATTCTTCTTTTGCGATGGGAGGTTGTTGTGGCGAGAAGTTTCTTATGTTTTTTTGTCATTTTCTTTATCGTCGGAGGTGGGCTGCCAAGTCGCGGATTCGCGCAGGATTCTTCCATGGGCGGAATGCAGATGCCGATGGAGCAGCACGAAGCCAGTCAGTTGCCCTCGCCGCACGATGGTTCCGGCACGGCATGGGAGCCGGCGTCTGTGCCGGAGCATGCGTGGATGCTGATGCATGGTGGCTGGGAACTGATGGCGCACGGCGTGATCTTTACTGACTACAACCAGCAAGGTGGTCCGCGCGGCGAGGGCAAGGCCGAGTCCGTGAATTGGGGGATGCTGATGGAGCAGCACAAGCTCTGGGGCGGGACGATTCTGTTGCGGCAGATGTTCTCGGCGGAGTCGCTGACCTCGCCGCATCCCGGCTTTCCGGAATTATTTCAGACGGGCGAGACCTATCACGGGGAGCCGCTGGTCGACCACCAGCATCCGCATAATGTTTTTGCCGAACTGTCGGCGCAATACACCCTGGCGCTCTCGAAAAAAATCTCGTGGGAGTTGTATGGAGGACCGTCCGCCGAGCCGGCGCTGGGACCGGTAACCTACATTCACCGGACGTCGGCTGCGGAGTTGCCGCTGGCGCCACTCAGCCATCACCTGCAGGATTCCACGCATACCAGCTTCGGCGTGGTCACGACGGGATTTGTGATCGACCGGTTCAAGCTGGAAGGCTCGGCCTTCAACGGACACGAGCCGAATGAAGAACGCTGGAGCATCCAGCCAGCCGCGCTGGATTCCTGGTCAGTGCGCGGCAGTGTTGCTCCCGACCGAAACTGGACAGCGCAATACAGTATTGGGCATCTCGACCACCCCGAAGCGCTGGAACCGTGGAACCAATGGCGGGAGACGGCGTCGCTGGAATACAACCGGCCGATAGCGGCGGGGAATTGGGCGACGACGGCGGTGTGGGGACGCGTGCACAAGATCGGCAGCGACACGACTCTCAATAGCTACCTGGTGGAATCCACGCTGAACTTTTTGCGGCGCGATTATGCGTTTACGCGGATGGAGTTGGTTGATAAGGACGAACTGTTTCCCCAGGCGGCGGTGCATCCGGTCTACCGCATCGGGGCGTACACGTTCGGCGGCGTGCGCGATCTGGTGCAGAATCACGCGTGGCAACTGGGGCTGGGCGCGGATGTAACGGTTTACTCGAAGCCAGCGGTACTGGATGCGGCTTATGGAAATTATCCCGTGTCATTCCAGATTTTTCTGCGGATGAGGCCTGGGCTGCACGCGCATGCACAAAATCGTTAGTTCGAGAAAACGATATTGCCAACGCGGATGCTGGACGAAAGATTTTTCGCTTGCCCGCGGGGAACTGCGCGAGAATATATGTAATGAGGGGGACAATCAGAACGCTGCGTGCGGTGCAGTGGACCATGCTGGGCAGCATTCTTCTATATGCTGGCGCGGGTGAACTTCTGGGAGCGCGCGTTCGAGGCGTGGATCCGTCGCTGAGCTATGTTTTCACCACCGCTGGTGTGGCCATTGTGGGAGTGATTTTCGTAGTGAGACGCACGCTGGTGTTGCGCTCCGCGCAAAGCCTGGCTTCCCATCCCGACGATTCACTTACTCTGAACCATTGGAGGAGCGGCTATATTGCGACCTACGCATTGTGCGAGGCGCTGGGATTGTTTGGCTTGATTCTGCGTTGCATGGGCTGCAGTTTTCAGCAGAGCCTGCCGTTCTACATTGGGGGCTTTGTTCTGCTTTTTTTCTTCGGACCCCGGGAACCGGTGGCTGCCTGAGCTGCAGCGGCCGGTGGTCAGTGATCAGTGATCAGTAAGCCATCGTTACGCAGCGTTTCCTGGCCACTAATCACAGCCCACTTTCCACTTTCGGTATCATGTCGGTGAGGTAAATCCATGTCCATCAATGGGCCGGAAGAGTTGGTCGGGATGCGCGCCGCCGGCGCCATCGTGTGCTTGATGTTGAGAGCCATGACGAGCGCGGTGCGCGTGGGAATCACGACGGGCGAACTCGACGAAGTTGGCGGTGACGTGATGATGCAGCACGGAGCGCGCTCCGCTCCGGCGCTGGTTTACAAATTTCCTGGCGTGAACTGTATCAGTGTCAACGAGGAAGCGGTGCATGGCATTCCTGGCAAGCGCGCGTTGCGGAGCGGCGATTTGGTGAAGCTGGATGTAACCATCGAGAAAGATGGATTCATGGCGGACGCCGCGGTAACGGTTCCGGTGGGCGAAGTGACGGAAGAGCGCCAACGCCTGATGGAGTGCGCGGAGCGAGCATTTGCCAAGGCTATGCTGGTGGCGCGAGCCAGCTTTCGCGTTTCCGACATTGGAAGGGCCGTGGAGCGCGAGGTGAGGCGCAGCGGATTTTCGGTGATTCGCGACTTGGGCGGGCACGGCATCGGACGTACGATTCATGAAGCGCCGCGAGTGCCAAACTTCGCTGATCCCGAGGCGAATCAAGTCTTGACCGAAGGCCTGGTGATTACGGTCGAGCCGATTATTGCGGCGGGATCGGGACGGGCATTTGTCGCGGCCGATCAATGGACCATGATCACAGCGGACCACAGGCCGTCGGCGCACTACGAGCACACGCTGGTAATTACAAAGGGCGCACCGATGTTGCTGACAGCAGCGTAAGGATGTCCTGCAGCAGATGCCATCGCGCGGTTATTCGGGAATCGCGATGTTGCTGGTGAGTTGAAGCGGAGGGAACCTATGCCAGTCCGGAACGCCTTGCACAGTCTTTTGGCTGGAGCGGTCATCGCCTGCGCAACGTCTGTACCCTTTGCGGCGCAGTCGAGTTCGCTTTTGTTGAACGTGACCGCTGCCCCGGCGTCTCCGATCGAGGGTGCATCTGGATATGATCAGCCGCCAAAAAACATTCTCGATGTGATGAATGCGCCCTCACCGCCAGTACCCAGGGTGAGCCCCACCCAAGACGCGATTCTGCTGGTGTCCTGGCAGGATTACCCGCCAATTTCGCGGGTGGCGACACCTTTCTTGCGCCTTGCCGGGGCGCGCGTAGAGCCCAAGAATCACAGCAAGCACGATACCCTGGGTGGTTATGGGATCACACCCTGCGCCCGGGACTTCGAGTTGGTACATATCGCCGATGGCGCGCAGATTCAAATCGCGCTCCCCGAGGGCGCATGCCCCGGCGCGCCCATCTGGTCCGCCGACGGAAAGCGATTTGCGTTTGTGAATCTCGCTCCCGAGGCGGTCGAACTCTGGATTGGCGATGCGAAGACGGGCGAAGTACATCAAGTGCCGCGAGCGCATCTCAACCCGATGTTTAACGACGAACTGCAATGGATGGCTGATCAGAAAACGCTGCTGGTCAAGCTGGTGCCGGATGGGATGGGTTCGCCACCGCCCGAACCAGCGGTGCCGAGTGGTCCGAGCATCCAGGAGACGGAAGGCGAAAAAGGACAGAGCAGCACCTACGAAAACCGGGACACGCTGGGCAACAAGCACGACGAGGATCTCTTCGACTACTATGCGGCCTCGCAACTGGCTTTGGTCGACGCGAACACCGCGGCGATCACGCCGGTGGGAAAGCCGGCGAATTACGAAACGCTCAGCCCGGCGCCGGATGGAAGGCACATTTTCGTCAGCGCGATCCACAAGCCTTACTCGTACGTTACGACGTACGATCGCTTTCCGCAGGAAGTCGAAGTCTGGGACGTATCGGATCGCGCACACTTACTGGTTCATACGATCGCGTCGCTTCCGCTGGCGGATCGCGTGCCGATCGCGGGTGTTCCGGTGGGTCCGCGCGATTTTTCGTGGCGAGCCACCGAGCCGGCAACGCTGGTGTGGGCGGAGGCGCTGGATGGCGGCGACTGGAAAGTTAAAGTTCCCGCGCGCGACAAGATTTTGATGGTGAAGGCGCCGTTCGACTCACCCGCCGTTGAAATCACGCGGACAGAACAGCGATATATCAGCTTCGCCTGGGGTGAAAAGCCGAGCTTTGCTCTCTTGAACGAGTACGATGAAAACCGGCACTGGAGGCGGAACTTCGTCATCAACGTGGACGATCAACCGGCGAAGCCTCGCTTGCTCTGGGATCTCTCTACGGACGAGAAGTATGCCAACCCGGGCCTTCCGGTGACACGCCAGCTGGCGAACGGGTTCTGGGTGGTTCGCCAGGAAGGGGATTCGATCTATTTGGCGGGTCTCGGCTCTTCGCCCGACGGGGATCGTCCGTTCCTCGATCGGCTCGATCTGAAGACGCTGAAATCCGAACGTTTGTTTCGCAGCGATAGGACTTCCTTCGAGCGATTTCTTTCGTTCACCGGGAAGGACACGCGAACGTTTGTGACCTGGCGTCAATCGCCGACCGACCCTCCAAATGCGTTTGCACGGACGCTGGGAAAATCTGCCGATGCCCCGGCGGGAGAAGCGGCTTTTGATTCGACGAGCGTCGCGATTACGCACATCCCCGATCCGACGCCAGCGGTGCGAGCGATCAAGAAGAGGTTGGTGAAGTACAAGCGCGCGGACGGGCTTGATTTGTCGTTCACGCTCTACACGCCGCCCGGCTATCAAGAGGGAACGCGCGTGCCGACCATTCTTTATGCCTATCCGCTCGACTACGCCGACGCTGCGAAAGCCGGCCAGGTTGCAGGCTCGCAGGAGACCTTTACGCAGCTGCGGCAATATCGACTGCTACTGCTGGCGGGCTACGCGATCATCGACAACGCTGCATTCCCGATTGTGGGGGATCCGAAAAAGGCCTACGACACGTATCTGGAACAGCTCGTCGCCGACGCGAAGGCCGCCGTCGATGAGGCGGTGCGGCTCGGCGTTGCCGACCCCGATCGCATCGGAGTCACCGGACACAGCCACGGCGCTTTAATGACTGCAAATCTGGTGGCCCATTCCGACCTGTTCCGGGCTGGCGTCGCTACCAGCGGCTCCTACAACAAGACGCTCACACCTTTCGGTTTCCAGAACGAGCGGCGATCGGTTTGGGAAGCGCCGGATATCTATATGAAAGTCTCGCCATTTTTCTTCGCCGACAAATTGAAGACTCCGCTCCTGATCGTGCACGGCGCGGAAGATGCGAATCCTGGTACCACGCCGCTGCAGGCACACAAGCTCTACGAAGCGATTCGAGGCAACGGCGGCACCACTCGCCTGGTGATGCTGCCGCACGAGCCGCACTGGTATGCAGCGATGGAATCGAACGAACAGCTGGTTTACGAGATGCTGCGGTGGTTTGACAAATACGTGAAGAACGCGCCGCCGCGTCCGGTGACCGGGACTCGTTAGGAGAGTGGTTAAAGCTCCGGCTCGATAGAGTGTTGATCACAGCGCCGAAGACGCCGCGCCCCAAACAGCCCGTCCTTTATACCCTCTATTCGTCCCCTAGGTCTTGATGTGGCAACTCGCCATGCCGCGCTTTTCCAGATACTGCTGGTGATAGTCTTCGGCAGGGAAGAAAGTTACCGCGGGAACGATCTGCGTGGCGATTGGTTTGGAGTAGCGGTGAGCTTTCTCGAGCGATTCTTTCGAGGCTTGCGCGGCGGCCTGCTGCTCGGGCGAATGGAAGAAAATGGCGGAGCGGTATTGCGTGCCCCAGTCGGGTCCCTGGCGATTGAGCTGGGTGGGGTCATGGTTCTCCCAGAAGACTTTCAGCAGATCTT
>Ga0181523_10004118_pt1 | contig 12779 bp, 10 predicted proteins | sample PEATcosm2014_Bin_43_FD_119752 | JGI IMG/M metagenome (GOLD analysis project Ga0181523, IMG submission 119752) | Peatland microbial communities from MTU Mesocosm Facility, Houghton, MI, USA - PEATcosm2014_Bin05_30_metaG | ecosystem: Environmental > Terrestrial > Soil > Wetlands > Peat | place... | reverse complement strand
GCCGTCTTCGATGCGCTGCATCAAGCCGGCCTGCCGAACTTCGACGTATTCGTCGAGATTCGACCCTGTAATGGCCAGGAACTTCACGCGCTCCAGCAACGGGTTGGCCGCGTCTTCCGCCTCCTCCAGGACACGCCGATTGAACTGCATCCAGGAGTGGTCCCGCCCGTTGAAAAGCTTGATTTTTGGTGTACTTCTGGCCATTTTCCGGTCCGATTTGCCGTGTCCTGAAGTCTACCGCGTTTCACCGCGCGACGTCAGTCGAGCCCCGCCTCCTGCGCATGGGGACTCTTTCCGATGTTCCATCTTGAGTCGCGCGAAGGCATAGCTCAACCTGAGGTCCACGAGCCCCACAAAGCCATCCATACAGGACGCAACCCCTCGGCGTCGTTAAACAGAGAAGAAAAGCACTGGGAGTGCCGGAAACGGGCGACCGCCAAGGCCCCTCATCGATCCCTTCCAACCACTGCTTGATTAAAATGGTCTGACCGCCTTGGTCCGTCCGTCGAGGCTAGCTCATGAATCCCGTCAATCGCCGCACCGTCTTGAGTTCCGCCGGATCCGCAGTAGTCGCCGCCGCTGCGGGTCGCCACCTGTCTGCTCTGGCCGGCCTGCTCACGCCGCAGGAAGTCGCGGCGAATTCAACTCCCGTCGCCAAGACGCGCTACGGCCTCATCGGCGGCACTCTCGAAGACGGCATCAAAGTTTTCCGCAGCGTCCCTTACGGCGCAAACACTGCTCCCGTCCGTTTTCAGGCGCCCTTACCTCCCACTCCCTGGACCGGCGTCAAAGCTTGCGAGGCCTTCACCACGCGCGCTCCGCAACTCACAGTACTGCGCGGCCTCGAAGCGATCGGCTCCGCGCCGAGTCTTGGTTCGGCGGGATCCGCCATCGCCGGCGCTCCGTCGCGAGTCGCCCCAGAAAGCGGCGTGCAAAGCGAGGATTGCCTCCATCTCAACGTCTTCACTCCTGCGTTGCGCGATCATCGCAAGCGCCCGGTGCTCGTCTACTTTCACGGCGGCGCGTACAACAATGGCTCCGTCAACAGCGCGCTCTATGACGGCAAGCGTTTATGCCATCGCGGCGACGTTGTCGTCGTCACCGTCAACCACCGCCTCAATGCCTTCGGTTTTCTCTATCTCGGCGCCATCGATCCCAAACAATTTCCCGACTCCGGCAATGTCGGTATGCTCGACCTCGTGCTCGCCCTCAAGTGGGTCCGCGAAAACATCACCGAGTTTGGCGGCGACGCGTCTCGCGTCTTGATTTTTGGACAATCCGGTGGCGGTGCAAAGTGCGCGACGCTCATGGCCATGCCTTCCGCGCACGGCCTTTTCCATCGCGTCATGACCATGAGCGGCCAGCAGGTCAAAGGCGCGTCGATCAGCATCGCCTCCAGGCGCACCGAGCTGATCCTCGGCAAACTCGCCATCACTCCGGCCAATCTTGCCGACCTAAAAACCATGTCGTGGGAGAAGATCCAGGCCGCTGCCGCGGCAATCAGCTCCGACTGGCTCCCCGTCGTAGATGGCGTCGTCCTTTCGCGCGATCCGTTTACCCCCGATGCGCCGCCGCTCTCTGCCGCAGTGCCCATGATTCTCGGCAACACGCACGACGAAACAGCCGTCCCCGTTCGCGGCACGCTCACCTGGGACGATGCGCCCGCGGCGCTTCGCAACGGAGTCGCCATTTATCTTGGGCCCTACTCCGCTGAAGAAGTCATCGCCAAATACCGCACCATCTATCCCGATAGATCGCCGATCGATGTCGTGATCGCGGCCGCTACGGCCTTCCGCGCGTGGCCCGGCCAGGTGCTTGAGGCCGATCGCCGCGTCGCCGATCCCGTCAGCCAGCCTCACACCTGGGTCTATCAAATGAACTGGCATCGCGACGCTCCTGGCGCGCGTGCCGTCCACACCATCGACATTCCCTTCATGTTCGACAATCTTTCTGCTGCACCCGGCCAGATCGGCTCTTCGCCTGAAGACCTCGCCGCCGCACAGCCCCTCGCTGACATCATGTCTGGAATGTTGATTCACTACGCCGCCACCGGCAATCCCAATCATCCCGGTCTTCCGCTATGGCCGGACTACGACCTCAATGCGCGCAACACGATGATCTGGGACCGCTCGCCCCACATTGAACAAGACCCGCGCGGCCAGGAGCGCCGCTACGCCGCCGCGTCGCCCTACCGCCAGCCGGGAACATATTGAACCCGGCTGGCCACGTCGCTCGCAGTAGATCCGTCCCAACTCACCCGCGAGCACGCCACCTAAAGCCCGCATTCGATACACTAGATTTAAGAACCGCGCTGGCCTTCAGCCGCATCCATTTGTTGTAGGATGGCCATTTTCAGGCGCACACATCCGCCGCTCTGAAGCCCGTTGCCGAGCAAGGTCCAAATTGCCAAAGAAATCCATCAAAACCCTAATCCGTTTCTGTGCCGCGGCCGTTTTGGTCGGCGCTTGTCTTTCAGGCCCGGGCGCGATCGCACAGTCGTCGGTCATTCCGCCGCCGACTCTGCCTTCGCCGCCGACGGCGACGGATTTTCAGGGCAGCGTGAGCAAGGGCAACGCGTCCGCGCAACCCATCGATCTCTCGCTTGACGATGCCATTCAGCGCGGCTTGCAGACAAATCTGGGAATGATTCTCAGCGCCACGCAAACGGCGGGAGCCCGCGCCGCGCGTTTGAGCCAGTTGCAATCGCTGCTTCCGGGCATCGACTTCACCGCCAAGGAAACAGCATCACAAGTCGATCTTCCTGCCGAAGGCCTTCGCATCCCGGGCTTCCCCAAGATCATCGGGCCGTTCGGCTATACCGACGTACGCGCCTCGCTCAGTTGGTCCGTGGTCGATCTACAGTCGCTGCACAACTACCTCGCTGCCCGGCACAACTTTGCCGCTGCGCAGTTATCGGCCGAAGACGCGCGCGATATGGTCATGTTGACCGTTGGCAATGCGTATCTGCTTGTGCTCGCCGACCAGACCAACGTCAGCAGCGTTCAAGCGCAGGTTTCCACTGCAAAAGTCTCGCTCGATCAGGCCGCAGACAATCACCAGGCAGGAACGGCGCCGCTCCTCGATGAGCTGCGTGCCCGCGTCGATTACCAATCTCTCGAGCAGCAGTTGATCGCCACGCAGGACTCGCTCGAAAAAGACAAGCTCGCGCTCGCGCGCACCATCGGTCTGCCTCTGGCGCAGAGTTTCAACTTGACCGACACTGCGCCCTACGCCCCGTTCGATCAGCTCGATGCCGGCGCACTCATCCAGCAGGCAAAGGCAAACCGCAAGGATCTGGCCGCGCTCGTTGAAGAAACTGCGGCCGCGGCTGACCAGCGCAAAGCAGCCACCGCCGCGCGTTTTCCGGTTGTCGCCGCCGACGCCGACTACGGTGACATCGGCACCACGCTTGCCCACTCGCACGGCACTGTGGATGCGACCGCCTCGCTGAGCGTTCCTCTATTTGAGGAATTTGCCCTGCGCGGCCAGACCCAGCAGGCGCAGGCACAACTCGATACAGCGAAAGCCGAGTTGAGCGACAAAAATGCCCAGGTTGAAGCTGACGTTCGCGATGCGCTTCTTGACATTGCATCGGCACAGCAGCAAGTCGAAGTCGCACGGTCCAGCGTGGACCTCGCCGGCGAAGCTCTCAAGGAAGCGCAGGAGCGCTACGCCAACGGCGTCAGCGACAACCTCGCGGTTAGCCAGGCGCAGCAATCCGTCGCCCAGGCTGATAGTCAATATGTGGTCAGCCTCTACCGCGATAATGTTGCCAAGCTCAGCCTGGCCCGCGCGCTCGGAGACGGCCAGAATTACCAGAAGTATCTAGGAGGGAAGTGAACGTGCCCGACCCAACCCCAACACCTGACCCGAACTCGTCGGCAGCGGAGACTGAGATTGAAGCGCCGCGCTCCCGCCGCAGGGGCATCATCATTGTCGGCATCGCGGTGGTGGTCGTCGTTGCCCTAGCCATTTGGTGGCACTCCACCTTCAGTGAGGATACTGACGATGCGCAGGTCAACGGCCACCTCATCCAGGTCAGCGCCCGCGTTGGCGGCCAGGTCCTCAAGGTCGATGTGGAAGAGAACCAGACCGTGAAGGCTGGCGATCCCATCGTCGAGCTTGACCCGAGCGACTATCAAGTTGCCGTCGAGAACGCTGAGGCAGCGCTGGCCAGCGCCAAAGCCAATGCCGCCGTTGCTAGCGTCAATGTGCCCATCACCACGGTGAATACAGGATCCAATTTGAGCTCGGCAGGCCACGATGTCAGCGGCACGCAGGCAGCAGTGGCGCAGGCTGAGAGGCAACTCGAGGCGGCGCACGCCATGGTAGCCCAGGCTGCGGCCAACAACACCAAGGCGCAGTCCGACCTTGAGCGCTACAAACCGCTCGTCGAGAAAGACGTGATCAGCAAGCAGCAATTCGACGCCGCTGTTGCCGCCGCCGATGCCGCTAAGGCCGCACTGGCCGACGCGCTCGCCAATGAGCAAGCCGCCGCAGACGGCGTGCGCGTTGCCCACGAGCGGGAATTGCAGGCACAGGCGCAACTGAAGTATGCCGAGACCGGACCGCAGCAGGTCGCCGCTCAGGATGCGAAAGCCAGGCAGGCCGAGGCCCAGGTCCAGCAGGCTCTGGCGCAGCTCGATCAGGCCAAACTCAATTTGAGTTACTGCAAGATCGTCGCTCCCGCCGACGGCATCATCACCCGCAAGAGCGTCGAAATCGACCAGAATGTCTCCCCCGGCCAGAACCTACTCACCCTGGTCTCGCTTCAGGACATCTGGATCACCGCCAACTTCAAGGAGACGCAGCTCAAGCACATGGCGGCTGGCCAGGCGGTCAAAATCCATGTCGACGCCACCGGCAAGGACTATAGCGGCCGCGTCACGCAGATCGGCGGAGCCACCGGCTCGGTCCTTTCGCTCTTCCCGCCGGAGAACGCTACCGGCAACTACGTCAAAGTCGTCCAGCGTCTTCCCGTGCGTATCGACTTCACCGATCTGGCCCACGAGGACCCGAACCACCAACTTCGGCCCGGCCTCTCCGTCGAGCCTAACGTCCGCGTGAAATAGGGCGGGCAAACAAACGGAGGGACCAGGGGCCTTCAGGCCCGGAGATCCCGCGCGCAGCTTTGCGTCGAGGGCACTGTATAGAATGAACTGCCATGATAGTCTCCGGGCAAAAAACCACAACCCGCCGCCAATTCGTATCTCAATCCGCGCTTTTGGGCGGCATCTCCCTCGGCCTGAATTCCGTCGCCAGCAACCTGGTCGCCGAAACGGAAACCGCGTTCTCCGCATACCAGCAGCGCCGGCGCGCCGATCTCTGGGACCTCCTTGGCGATCTGCCCTGGCAGCATGAACCCAGGCCGCCCAAACTTGTCCGCACTGAAGAGCACGACGGCTACACCCTCGAACGGCTTGTCCTCGACCTGAATGGGATCGAACCGGTTCCCGCCCTCCTCTTGATTCCCAAGGTGCTGCAGCACCCCGCGCCCGGCGCTCTCTTCATTCACTGGCACGCAGGAATGTATGACCTGGGTAAGGAACAGCTGCTCAAAGGAACCAGCGTTCAACCCGCCTACGCTCCCGTTTTTGCGGAAATGGGAATCGTCACGCTGGCCATCGATAGCTGGTGCTTTGGTGAGCGCCAGCACGACACCGACGGCCACCGCGGAGAGGAAGACGCCTTCAAGCTCATGCTCTGGCGCGGCCAGGTGCTCTGGGGCATGATGATGTTCGACGAGCTCGGGGCCCTCTCTTACCTCGCATCCCGCCCGGAAGTGGATCCGCAAAGGCTCGGCGCGACAGGAATGTCGATGGGATCCACCAAGACCTGGTGGCTCGCCGCGCTCGATCCCCGCGTCAGATTGGCCATCGATCTTTGTTGCCTCACCGATTTCGATTCGCTCATCGCCGCGCACAACCTCAGCGGCCACAGCATTTTCTATTACGTTCCATCGCTGTTGAAGGAATTCGACACCACCGCGATCAACGAGTTGATCGTCCCGCGGCCTCATCTCAGCGTCAACGGTCGCAAGGATCCTCTCACGCCGCCCGCCGGGGTCGAGAAGATTCGCGATAATCTATTGCCGCTTTACGGTCGGTACGGCCACCAGGAGGATTGCCGCATCGAGCTATTCGATTGCACCCACGAAGAAACTCCAGAAATGCGTGGCCTGGTCATCGACTGGATGCGGAGATATCTGGCCGCAGGCTAATCCGATCTTCCCCTTGAGGGCACCGACCCAGCGACCGCAGCGTGATCGACCCCGTCCCTTCCCGCTTTTCCAGTTGGAGGATGGCCGACTCCACGATCCCCATCTTTTCCGTCATCTCCTCCATCGGTACGCGCAGCACCTCGTTCGTCGGTTCTTCTTCCCTCGCCGCAAGCGGGTAGGTCGAGAGATCCGCAGTTGTTCTTCCCGATCTCGACCCCGTCGGGTGTCCTCGGTGAAGAAGTGAAACAAGATTCATGAAATGAAGCAGTTAAAGAGTGAAAATGCACCGGTTGCAAAAGAGCAGGTCGCGCGTTGATTCCAAAGGAGTTGTTTGGCATAAATGCGGCACAATTAGGTGCATCTTTTCGACAATTCTGAGAATGGTTGGTTGATTCTAAACGAGTTAAGTGGCGAAAATTCAGCGAAACATACTAAATATTTTCTTATATCTTTTTCTTCTTTTCGGATTTTTCCCGCTTGCGCTCGTGGATGTGGTTCGGATTGTGGTAGATAGTGGACAAAGCAATCCGAGCGTCGGCCAGGCAATGCGTGGCTTCATTGTGCGTGACGACGCCCGTCATGGAAGCGTAGTTAATGCAGGCGATGAAGTCGCAGATGTTCCTGTAGCCGGAAAGCGAAGGCATGGCCTCGAGATAGGCTTTCTTGCCGGCCTTTTCGCAGTCCCGATCCGATGAGTCCTCATCTTCAGCTTGCTCGTTATGGGCGCAGTTCCACGCGCTCATACCAATGTCGATGACCTGTTTGCCGGAGTCATTAGATGGGGTTTGAGGCACGGCTGCGGTCGTGATTGCGGTAATGGCTTTGTATGCCATGAAGAATCCCCTTTCATCTTCAAGGCTAGCGATTTCGGCGAATTAATCGGCAAACTTGGGCAGATTTATTTGCAGAGCGTAAGGGATGGAGGGGGAAGGGTTTAGTGCATGGGCGAACTCGTTTTGTCGGAGGTTGACTATTGACAGCGGAAATCAGGGGCGGGTCTTAGTGTGTTCTTTGTGACGATAGAGAACGTCCCGTCTGTCCCCGGGTTCCAATCGTTGCTGATCGCCAGGGCTCCGACTTAAAGGGGAAAAATGCTCGGCCAAACAGGCTATGCCTTGGCACTTGGCGACAGCGGTTTTCATTGACGGGACCTTGTTTGCACGATTATGCTTCCACCTAAAATTTCTCCCCCGTGGAGGTTCACATGTTGCCTCGGGCCTTGGCTGCGGTGTTGGCGCTTGCCTGGTTCACCTGCCGCGCTCAAACACCTGCCAGTCAGACTCGGGCCACCATCCCCTCTGTTGACGAAGCGATTCATGGCCTGTCGGTCCAGAGGGATAACGCCAAGCAGTATGTTCAGCTCGCGCGCGAGATCAAAGATCCGTCGGCGCGGGAGCAGGCGTGGCTGCTCTATAGTGAGGCCCGCGCGCAGTACAACGCCTTCATCGACGACATTGCCACTGGGATCGACATCGGGGGCAAGAACGAGAGTGAGGCGATGAAGCATGCGAACGACGCATACCACGCCGGGGCAACCTTCCAGCAATATGTGGAGACGCAGCGCGCCGCGCAGTCCCAGGACCATATGGGCGCGACGCCGCTCTCGGTTCTGCTGCCGGTGGGCAAGAGGCTTCTCGACGCCTTCCTTGGAATCACGCTGAAGCCCCCGGCCGCCGACACCAAAAAGCTGAACCTGATCAGCCGGGTAGAGGGCTACAAGTGGCCCGAGTGGCCCACATCGAATGTTGATCTATCTCCGGATACACCGATAGCGTCCCCAGGGACCGCCGTCCAGCCTACCAAGCCACCGACGCCAGACTCCGACCATCAGGGCCCATAGACACGGCGGGTCCGCGCACCAGTCCCATGCTGCTGATCTGAATGGAGCAGAAGGCGGCGAAGGGCCGTCCGTCGAGCCGGTTGGACGAGGTGAAGGTGACGCTGGCGATGTAGGGTCCGTGCATGGTGAAGGTGTTTTCGGGGACTGCGCCCTTTTCTGCAGGGAAGGGCGGGATGTAGCGGATGAGATCCTCTCCGACGGGCTTGTCCTGAGGTATTTCCCGGCCATTCGGGTCGAAGGCGTGCGCCTCCCAGGAGGGATGGGTGATGCCGTTGCGGCTCTCGGCAAGCAGGCGGACGCGCGAAAAGGCGAACTGCTTGAGCGGCGGCGAGAAGTGCAGCGTGTATGACACGGATTCCACCTGAGTGCAGGTGTCTCCGTCCTGATGGAGGATGATGGCTGCGCCGTTCTCTGAAAATCCCGAATAGACAACGCCTGGCTTCATGAGGCCAATGTGCGTTCCGGACGTGACGTTGTCGATGGTGATGCCGTATTTGGCGAGGTAGGGTGCGGCCGGGACGTCCTGCTGCCCGGGCTGAGCAATGAAATCCGGCCCGGCGTTCACGGCCTCGTGAAAGTCAATGTACTGAATGGGACTGTCCGGCGGGATGAGATAGGTGTAAGGGGGAACGGTGCCGAAGGTGACCGGATCGGCTGGGGGATCTCCGTTTCTGGCGTCGTCATTGACTGTGCTGAAGATGGCTTCTACGTTCCAGACCTGACCGGCGGCGCCCTGGCGACTCATAGCGGCGAGCAGGTCAGGGACATAGGTGCTGGTGGCGTGGGCCAGTTCGCCGGAGCGTGTGGAGAAGGCGAGGTATTCGTTCCGGCCCGGTTCGGGCATGGGATAATTACTCGCGCCGGGGACGGCATCTGCGGAAGAACGGCAAGCGTTCACCACCACGACGGCGGCTTTGGCGTGGCGAGCTTCGAGGCGATCGAGGATGTCGGTCTTGAGCACAATGCAGCACGAGCCCATGGAGTCGCCGGTCGCTGCGTCGACGGGTACCAAAAGGCCCTCGACGCCGTGGCCGCTGTAGAAAACCCAGACGAGCGCGCCGGAGGGCACCTCGTCGATGAACCCTTTCAGCGCCTGCCGCATGGCTCCGATGTTCTGGTTGAGCAGCGGCCCTCCACCATAGACGCTAAAACCGAGAACACGCAGAGTTGAGGCCATTTGCATTGCCTGATCGAGGATGGCGGAGGGCAGCTTCGGCCAGAGACTGGTGTCCTGGTAATCGGCGTTGCCGATGACGATAGCGTAGCGAGGCTCGGGAGGGGCGGGCGGGGTCCAGGACTGGGCCGTTCCGAGGGGAGCGACCGCAAGCAGGGAGGCGCAGAGCGCCCGGACGCTGGTGTACATGGCGGATCTCCGGGGACGTGAGTCAAGGTCTGGGCAGCATCTTGCGCCTGGGGCGGAAGATCAGGCAAGGGAAAAATCGCGTCCACGCTCTCGGAACTGATAATGGCCCCCAGCGACACCCGTGGGAAAATGATTTCAGCCTGCGGCCCATGCGCTGCGCGGGTTCTCCTGCCGTGCCCTCGTTACAAGGAAATGCGCCGCGTGGGCGGGCACCCGGTTCCCGACAGAGTCGGCGGACCCCGATAATCTGATTAACTGTGCATCATACTTGCCGAACCGGTCACCGCGCTCATTGCGCACCATCCATCGATTGCTACCGGTTAAACTGAACTCCAGCTAAGCCATGAAAGATTCGATCCACGTTTCGAAAGAGAACTACCTCAAGGCCATTCTTGAAGCCGAGGCCGAAGGCCGCCAGGTGATTCCCGCAATGCTCGCGCATTGGCTTGAAGTCTCCGCGCCCGCCGTCACCATGGCGCTTAAGCGGCTCAAACGCGATGGCTGCGTCAAGGTGGGCGATGACGGCATTGTGCGCCTCACAGCGGCTGGCCGCGAGATGGCTTACCACACCGCGCTGCGGCACCATCTAATTGAGCGCATGTTGAGCGAGGTCTTCGGCATGGAGTGGCACGAGATTCACGAGGAAGCCGAGCGGCTGGAGCACGCGGTTTCGCCGGCCTTCGAAGCCAAGCTCAAAGAGAAGCTGGGCGAGGGCGGCGCCTGCCCGCACGGGAACTCCGTTCTTCCACTCAACCCGGCCGAAAGGAAAAAGAGGGGCGAAATGCAGCTCTCCCAGGCCGCCGCAGGCAAGCGCTACACCGTCATCAGCCTCCAGGAGCGCGATCCCAAGCTGCTCGAGTTTCTGCATGCCGCGGGCGTCGGGCCCGGCAAGAGTCTCCGCGTTACGAGCCAAAATTACGACCAAACTGTTTTGATTGACCTGCCTACAGGAAGCACCATTCTCGGCCGTCCGGCCGCCGAGGCGGTTTGGTTACGTCCGGAACGTTCATCGTAATTTAATCTAAAAGAAAAGATTAACCATACTTAACAAACTGTGGCATACTGGAGTTGAGGGGTGCTCGCGGCCTCTCAAGCGAATGCCGCACTGTGACGGTTGCGCGCTGCCCGAGTTCTCTCCGGCGGAGCCAATGGAGCATGCACCGCGTTCGCGTTGGTCCGTTCTGCAAATGTTCACGTAAACCGAAAAGAATTCCGCACCCAGAGTTGCCGAGGAATGCCAGGCCGATGAATGCCAGCACAAAAATCGGTCCAGACCCTCCCATCGCAGTCGACGAAGTGGTCGTCACGCATGAGGACATGGATCGCGCTTACGACCGCTCGCGCGTGAGCGCGGCACGACGCTCGCCGGGATTGCGCGCGCACGTGTCGCTCCTTTGGCTGCTGGTGGGGCCGGGCATCCTTGTCATGCTGGGTGAGAACGACGGCCCGAGCATGCTTTCCTATGCCGCGACGGGCGCGAAGTTCGGCATCGGCTTTTTCCTTCCATTCGTGGCGCTCACTTTTGTGATGGCGCTGGTGGTTCAGGAGATGACGGTTCGGCTGGGCGCGGCCACTCATCGCGGCCACGCAGAGCTGATCTTCGAGCGGTTCGGCCCCTTCTGGGGCTGGTTCTCGATGATCGATCTCAGCTTAGGGAACTTTCTCACGCTGGTCACCGAGTTCATTGCTATCCGCGCCGGGTTCGGCTACTTCGGCGTGCCGCCGTGGGCCGCGGTTCTGGTGGCGCTCGTGGTGCTCTTTTCCGCGCTGCTGAGCCACCGCTACTGGACGTGGGAGCGCGTGACCCTGGCAGCCGCCGCATGCAACCTGGTCTTCGTGCCCATTGCTCTGATGGCTCACCCGCAATGGGGCGCGATTGGCCACGCAATGCTCACATGGACGCCTATGCCTCACGCGAGCCAGGAGACTTTGCTGATCCTGCTCTCCGACATCGGCGCCACCGTCACACCGTGGATGCTTTTCTTCCAGCAGAGCGCCACTGTGGACAAGGGCCTGACGACGAAAGACATTCGATTCGGGCGCATCGACACAGTGCTGGGCGCGGGGCTGGCCGCACTGGCTGCGCTCGGCGCAATCATCGCCACCGCGCCGCTCTTTGGCCACATTGGGGCGGCCAATTTCGCGGCGGCGCAGTTCGCGCAGGCGCTGGAGCCGATCGTGGGGCACATCGGTTCGTCGCTGTTTGCGCTGGGGATGATCGAAGCCGGCATTGTTGCGTCGATCACCATTTCCACATCGTCGGCCTACGCATTCGGCGAGGTTGCGCGCCAGCCGCACAGCCTGAATCTCCCGGTGAATCAGGGCAAGTCGTTTTACTTCGTGCTCTGTTTTTGTGCCGCGGCGGCGGCGGCCATCGTTCTGATTCCGAACCTGCCGCTCACCTTCGTGGTGCTTGTCGTGAATGTGGTTGCAGTTCTCGCCATGCCGCCGGCGCTGGTGTTCCTTTATCTGCTGGTCAACGACCCGCAAATCATGGGCGACGTGCGCAGCCCGCGGTGGGCTAATGTGCTTGCGGCGGGAGTTGTCGTGTTGCTCACGGCCGCCGGCGTGCTCTTCGGAATCAGCGTCGTCTTCCCGCGGGCGTTCGCGTGGCTGGGGAGCTAAGGGGATCGAATGGACGAATCAAAGCACATCACCGAAGAAGAAGTTGGCTGGGTTCTCCAGAACCTTGACCGGGATCAGCTCGTCCAGGAGAAATCCGCGCCAGTTCCGCGCCGGCAACTGCGCGGCGGCGAGTTGTTGCTCGTATGGGCTCTGCGCATCTACCTGATCTTTATGATGGCCGTCGTCTTGTGGCAGGCGTGGACTGCTGTGCGGTAGGAGGCCGTAGCTTGAAAACGGCGCGGCTGCTGCTCAACAGCGTTCTCCATGTGGATTGATTCGTCTGTCGGTGTGGTGGCGGCTAATTTTCCGAGGGCATCCCCATACTTCCCTGGAGGTTCAAAGCAATGCGCAGAAGAACAAGCCGGTACGCTCTGGCCTTTTCACTCTTCTTAGCTTTGGTTAATTGCGGCGGGCTCGGCGCTCAAAGCGGGACGTCGAGCGCGATCTCGGGGACGGTGCGCGACATCTCGGGCGCTACAGTGGCCAACGCCGAGGTGAAGGCGACAGAAGTGGACACCAAGGCCACGCGCGCCGAACTGACCGACCCCGGCGGGCATTATCTTTTTTCCCAAGTCAATCCCGGCACCTACCAGGTAACGGTGCAAACGAACGGCTTTGCTGTTTCAACTTCTGCACCAACGCCTGTGGGCGTCGGCCGGACCGTCACGTTGAACTTCTCGCTCCACGTCCAGACGGATAACCAGACAGTGGAGGTTACCGCGCAGCAGGGC
>Ga0181523_10004116_pt1 | contig 12785 bp, 8 predicted proteins | sample PEATcosm2014_Bin_43_FD_119752 | JGI IMG/M metagenome (GOLD analysis project Ga0181523, IMG submission 119752) | Peatland microbial communities from MTU Mesocosm Facility, Houghton, MI, USA - PEATcosm2014_Bin05_30_metaG | ecosystem: Environmental > Terrestrial > Soil > Wetlands > Peat | place... | reverse complement strand
CTGAGCGATGAGGACATGGCGCGCATGGTCCATGCCTGCATCCCGGGAGCAGAGGCGGAACTCCTGCGGCGGGTGCAGGCCTCCGCCGAAGGAGTACCGCTGCTGGTGGAAGATCTGCTGGCATCGCCCGGGGTGCCGGAGTCGTTCACCGAAACGGTCCGCGAGCGGCTGGCCGGGTTCAGCGAACCGCAGCGATCGGTGATCGAGGCCGCCGCCATCCTCGGCCGCCACTTCGACTGGGAACTGCTGCCGGCCGTGAGCGGCCAGACTGCGGCCCTGGTGGCGGAGACGCTCGGGCTCGCTGTTGAGCAACTGCTGGTGAGCGCCGACGGCACGGCCTTCCGCTTTCGCCACGCGCTGACCCGCGAAGCGCTGCTCGATACCATGCTGCCACCCCGCCAGCGGGCCCTGGCCTCGGCGGCGCTCGCCGTTCTTGACGCCGCACACCCGCGCCTGGAAGGCGGCCTGCGCGAGCTGGCCGCCGACCTGGCGAACCGTGCCGGGGACCGCCGCCGCGCCGGAACGCTGCTGAGCGAGTCCGGCGGCCAGGCGCTGGCCTGGGGGGCGCTGGCCACCGCGATCGGTGCCCTGCGGCGTGCCGCTGACCTCCTCGAAGGCACTCCCGAGCGCGAACGGGCGGAACTTCTCCTGGTGGAATCCCTGGCCCTGGCCGGGCGGGTCGAGGAGGCAGCGGCGGCCGGCGGCCAGCTCATCACCCGGCTCGGGACCGAGGCGGCGGAACTCCGGACGGAGGTCCACCTTCGCCTCGGCCAGGCCGCGGTGGCCGCCTCGCGGTGGCAGATGGCACGTCACCATCTCGGCGCCGCCCGGGACCTGGCCGGAACCAGCCCACCGGCTGGCGTGCGCGCCCGCATGGGCGTCCTCGATGCCGAGGTTGCCTTCGCAGCCGATGACCTCGATGAGGCCCGGCTTCTCGCCGGGAAGGTCCTTGCCACCGATGACGGTGCTCCAGATGTCCGCTGTCACGCGCTGGAGCTCATCGGCCGGAGCCACCGGCTGCATGATCTGTCCGCCGCCCGCTCCGCGTTCGAGCGCGCGCTGGTCACCGCGGAGACCGCAGACCTGCCATTGTGGCGGCTGCGCGCCCTGCACGAGCTGGGCACCATCGACCTCTTTGATCACGCCGGAGTGCAGCGGTTGTCCGAGGCGCGGCGCGCTGCCGAGCAGATGGGTGCGCTGAGTACCGTGGCGATCCTGGATCTCCAGCTCGCCGCGGGCCACACCTGCCGCTGGGAACTGGACACCTGTGATGCCCACGCCCGGGCCGCCGTCGACGCCGCCGAGCGGCTCGGCCTGAACCAGGTCCAGGCCAAGGCGCTGGCGGTACTTACCGGCAGCGCCAGCATGCGCGCCGACGCGGAGCAGGCCGAAGGGTACGCCGCCCAGGCCATCGCGGCCGATCCGGACGACCGGATGCTCGACGGCTTCTGCTGGGCCAGCCGGGGAGCTGTGGCTCTGCTCGGTGGCGATGCCGCGGCGGCCGTGGAACCCTACGCCCGGGGAATGGCGATCCTGGCCCAGCTCCCGCACGCCGAACCGGCCGGGCTGCGGGCGCTTTGGCCGCTGCTGCTGGCCTCACGTGGTGATCGCCGGGCGGCACGGGCGATCGAGGAGGCCCGCCGGCTGGGCGTCGGCGCCTTCCGGATGAACCGGAGCCTTATCGGCTATGCCGAGGCGGTTCTGGCCGGGCGAGCCGGGCAGCGGCAGCGGGCCAACGAACTGACGGCGGCCTGCGACGTCGGCTTCACGAACTGCGAGGGCTGGGGCGATCTGGCGAGGTTCTGCGCCGCCCCCGCCGCGCTCGCCGACGGATGGGGCGATCCGCTTCGCTGGCTGACCGAGGCGGAGGCCGGATTTGATCGCCGGGACCTGCCCCGCCTGGCCGAGCAGTGCCGCGAGCTGCTCAAGGAGTCGCAGCCCAATCCCTGGGTGGCAGCGGGAATCACCGCCCGAGAGGCGGACGTGCTGCGCCTTGTCGCCGGCGGGCTGGCCAACAAGCAGATCGCAGCACGACTGGAGCTGTCGCCGCGCACCGTGGAGAAGCACGTCGAGAGCCTGCTGCGCAAGACCGGCGCTCGTTCCCGGACCGGCCTGGTGGCGGCCGCCTCCCCCGCCGCCACCCGCGGCTCCCAGCGGCCGCCTCCTCCTCCGGCAGCTACATAGCCCCTGGTTCCTCTCCCCGGCCGCTGCATAGTCCCGGCCTTCCCCCAGCCGCCACATACTCCCGGCCCTCACCCGGCCCGTAGTCCTGGTTCCTCCCCCGGCCACTACGTAGTCCCGGTTTCCTCCCCCGGCCACTACGTAGTCCCGGGTTCCTCCCCCGGCCACTACGTAGTCCCGGCTGGCATCTACGTGTTGTTCCCGATGTGACGGCGGACGGCCGGCTGTCACGCTGGGGTGGCCAGGCAGGCCAAGGGAAGGCACCACCAGATGCTCGAAGCGGCGAGACTGACCGCGGCGGTCAAGAACATCGAGACGCCCGATGAGCGGCACGCGTTCGAACACGCCGCCCGCAACGTGGTCAACCTGCCCGGCGTCACGATCGCCCGCACCGTGTATCAGCCCGGTTGGAAGTGGTCGACCGACGTCAAGCCCCTCGTCGGCACGGAGGCCTGCCAGGCGGCCCACAGCGGCTACATCATCTCCGGCCGGGGCCACGCCCGCATGGACGATGGCCGCGAATACGAATTTGGCCCGGGTGACGCGCACGTGGTGTCGGCCGGTCACGACGCCTGGGTGGCGGGCGATGAGCCGTGCATCGCGCTTGACGTCGCCTTCACCGGACGGGCCCTTGCCGGGCATGTCGGCCGCTGCCCCTGCGGGGTTGAGTTCCGGGTCGCTAGCGACGACCAGTTCGGCCTCCTTGTCGCCGCGATCCGCGAGCACGCGCGTGGCTCCCACGGGCACGAGCTCACCACCCAGCAGGTGCTCGCCGAGGTGACAGCATGATCAGCTCCGAGCTGGAGCGCACCGGCCCGGAAAGCCGAGTGGCGGGCTGGGCTGCCGGCGCCACCATCGACGATGCAGCGGCTGTGCGGGTGGTGATCGAGGCCTACATGTACCAGCGGATGCCGGAGCAGTTATGAGGGGGCTGCTCCGGCATCCAGCGACTCCGCCACCCGGATCCGGGCACCCTCCGTCGTCCGTTAGCCGTCGCCTGACACGACGCGGCGCCGACCGTCATGTTGATCTACCTGCCCGCACAGGGGCCGGGCAGGTAGACGGTGGCGTAACCGGAGCCGTCGGCGGGCCAGCTCTTGGGGTGGCCAACCTCAGGTGATCGTCTCCGTGTGGGGGGTGTACCCGTCGTCGTCCACGTAGGCGACCTCAATCCGGTCGGGGTGCAGATCGAGCACGGCGAAACCGAACCGGATCCGCTCCTGGCCGTCCTCCCGGACCGTGCGGGTGCTATGCCACGTGATGGGCGGGCTGCTGCCGGCCGGCGGCGCGGGATCGGGCAGGATGGGCACGCCGCCGTGGCCGAGGCACCGCGGGTAGCTGACGCCGGCCGCGGCCCCGTAGGTGATGGCCCGGTGCTCATGGCCCCACCACCACGCCGTGACGCGGTTCCCGCGCAGGACCGGGGCCAGCTTGGCCGGAAGCGTGCTGCCAAGATCAGGCTTGTCGTAGACCGATACGAGCTGATGGTGGCTGAACAGCACCAGCTTCCGCGACGACCCGGCGGCGACGTCGGCAACGTACGTGGCCTGCGGGTCCTGGAGGACCGCGATCTGGCCGGCCGAGGTGACATCCGTGTCCCAGGCGGTGTCGACCCCGACGAAGTCCCAGGATGGCGAGCGCAGCCGGAAGAAACTGGTCGGCTTGCCGTCGGGTGATCGCTGGGCCTGGAAGCGCGGATCGCCCAGGAGCGTGCCGAAGTAGCCGAACCCGCCGCTGTACATGTCATGGTTGCCGTTGAGCGACCACGAGGTCACGCCCGCAGCGGCCTGTTCCCGGGTGACCGGCCACAGATCGAGGAACCGGCGCCGGTCCTCAGTCTCAAACCCGGAGTAGTAGACGTCGCCGAGATGCAGCACGTGCACCTGGCGATGGCTGGCCACCGCGGTGTCAATCGCCTCGTGCATATGGGTGGCGACATCGCGCGCCCGGGGCAGGCCGGTCCCCCAGTCGCCGACGACCACCAGCCGGGCGTCGTCCGTCACGTCGTCATACTCGGCCGGGGCCGGGTTGAACGGCGCGTTACCCGCGGCGAGGCGTTCGAGCACGCCTCTGGCGATGAAGGTGTACCAGTCCGGGTCGTCGGGCGTAAACGATCCCGGTGAGATATGCAGGGCGTGCTCGATGGCGCGGACGAGCCTCGACCATAGGCTGGCCGGCTTGCCCGGGTCCGGGACTCCCGCTTCGTCCAGTGCCTCTTCCATGCGGCTCTGCATCATGCTGACCAGCGGGGCGCGGGAGAGATAGGGAACGCCCCCGGCCTGGCCTCCCGAAGACGCCATCGCTTCGGTGTCCACGGACAGCAGCGCAGCGATCTTGTCCCGCGGTGCCCCAGCTCCCGGTACCTGCGCAGCCGCGCGCTGAATCACATCCTCCAGCCGTGGGTCGCTAAGCGCGTCCCGGACCTTCCCGGCCTCGGCCCGAACGTGGTCCTTGTCACTAGAGTCCGCCCGCATCGTCCGCGCGACCTTTCCCGCCGGGAGTCCAAACAACAGCCGATGATCCCGGACTCCCCCTCATCCGTCTATAGCTGCGCCGCGGTCAGGCAAGATCGATGCGAAACGACGGGTAAACGGCTCGGGTTACCTGGACGTCTCAGGCTTCGGGCGCATCGCTGCGCTACGTCAACTACCGTGTTGCCGTGCGTTTTGAGACCATGTTTCTCGGTTAGGATCGGCACGCTAGGTTCCCGGGCGTGCCGAAGATGAGCGACATGCGAACCAGCGATACCAAGGGGGCTCCGGTGCCGTACACGGCAGAGATCAGCCGCACCAACCCGTCCTGCTTTTTCTTTCTGGTCGATCAGTCGGCTTCAATGATTGACCCGATCGGCGACGCCAGGGCAAGCAAGGCGGATGTTGTGGCTGACGCCCTGAACCGCCTGCTCACAGAACTTGCTATCCGCTGCGCCAAGGAAGAGGGAGTACGCGATTATTTCTACGTCTCCGTTCTTGGCTACGGCAGCCGATCAGTGCAAAGCGCCTTTCGCGGGGAATTGCAGGGTCACGATCTGATCCCTATCAGCCAGGTTGCCGATCATCCGCTACGCGTCGATCAGCGCGTCAGGAAGACGCCAGACGGCGCGGGCGGCGTGATTGAGGTGAAGACCGACTTCCCGGTATGGGTAGAGGCCGTGGCGAACGGGGCCACGCCCATGTGCGGCGCGCTCGCGCGGGCAACGGAGCTGATCTCGGCCTGGATCGGCGAGCATCCCCGCGGGTTCCCGCCGATCGTGCTCAATCTCACCGACGGCGAGGCCAACGACGGAGATCCCATCGTCAGCGCAGGGCAGCTGACACGGCTGCGAACGGACGACGGGCCCGTTCTCCTGTTCAACCTGCACATATCCGACCAGGGCGGCGCCCCGATCACCTTCCCGGCCGACTCATCGAGCCTGCCGGATGTTTACGCGCGCAGTCTCTTCGACATGTCCAGCGAACTACCGTCGCACATGCGCGAGTATGCGGCCAGCAACCACGACGGCGTTCGCGAGGGCAGCCGGGGATTCGTCTACAACTCCGACATTGTCTCGCTCGTCCAGTTCCTCGACATCGGCACGCGCGCTCTGGCCTTGCGTTAATCACATGAGGGCGAGCCTGATCGCCTACTGGGCGGCCAAAGAAGGCAGCTCTGCCGCAGAGTACGAGGACGCCTGGCGAGTTTATCCCGGCCCCGCTGACGAGCTCCCGGGCAGTTGGGTGGCGGTGGCTGTGGCTGACGGCGCGACCGAAAGCCTCCTCGCTCGCTACTGGGCCGCCATGATGGTGGACGAGTTCGCGGTGGCCCGGGGCTCTGCGTGCGATGCCCGCTCGTTTGCTGAGACCGCTCTGGCTCTCTCGGACCGATGGCCCGATGTCGTGGAGTCCTATATGGCTGAGCGCGAGAAAGCCGCCCGGCCGCTTCGCTGGTATGAGCGTCCCGGCATCGAAAAGGGTGCCTTCGCCACCCTCCTCACGCTCCAGATGAAAATCGATACCCCGGTCGAGGCCGATGAGCCGCACGACGATGCAGAACCGCACGACGATGCAGAGCCGCACGACGATGCAGAGCCGCACGTGGATCCCGGCATACCGCGTGTCATCGGTGACTGGAGATCCGCGGCGATTGGCGATACGTGTCTCTTCCACGTACGTGACGGACGGCTCCAGGCCGCCTTCCCACTGAGCGAGAGCGGTAGCTTCGGCACCAGCCCCGCCCTCCTGGGGAGCTGCGATACTGATCCAGGACCGATCGTGGATCACGTCCGGCTCGCCGGGGGAACCGTCGCCGAAGGCGATGACCTTTTCGTCTGTACGGACGCGATGGCGGCCTGGTTCCTCGCTCGCACCGAGGAGGGCGGCAAGCCATGGGAAACCCTGCGGGATCTCAACGAGATGGGGTTCGCGGAATGGGTATACGAGGCCAGGCGGACCGGCGGGCTGCACAATGACGACGTGACCCTCGTGCACATAGATATCTGGTGATCCCGGCATGACCAAGTTGCAGGGGTTTCCCACTGGATCCGGTTACGCGGAAGCAGTGCAGCATCCTGAACGCTGCTTCTCAGATCCTCACCTCAGGTCGGCCTCGATTGAACGGATGGCAATGGGGCTGCCCAGGATGATTTCCGGCAACTTCGCCTCCGTTTTTCCAATGACCTCGGCTTCAGGGCACAAGTACGCGGTGAAATGCTTCACCCGTCCGGTGTCGCATCAGCTGGACCGCTACCACCTCATCAGTACGCATCTGGGCACACTCAGACCCTGGTGGTCGACTGACTTTCAGTTCATCCCCGAGGGCATCCAGGTGGACGGTACCCGGTATCCAATCCTGCGAATGAACTGGGTACAGGGACTTACGCTGACCCGCTGGGTGAGCGAGAACGTTCATAAGCCCGGGGCCGTCGCTCACCTGTCGCGCCGGTTCGACGGGCTGATAAGCGATCTGAGCGCCGCAGGGATGGCTCATGGAGATCTGCAGGCCGGAAACCTGCTCGTCGCTGACGACGGCCGGCTGCATCTCGTCGACTATGACGGCATGTACGTGCCCGGCCTGGATCGGCTGCCACCGGACGAGGTCGGCCATCCGGACTATCAGCCACCAAATCGCTCTCAGCATGACTACGGCCCGGCCATGGATCGCTTCTCCGCCTGGCTGATCTCCCTGTCCCTGAAAATCCTGGCTGCCGCTCCCGAACTTTGGGACCAGCTTAATCCCCACCATGACGAGTATCTGCTGCTCGATAGGAATGACCTTCGTGACCTGAGTTCATCGCCGCGGTTCTCCGCGCTCTGCGCCCACCACAATGCGGAAGTTCGCCGGCTTGCGCAAATAATGCGCCAGATCCTCTTGCTCCCGGTGGCGGCAATACCCACCCTCGCGGCCCCTCCGCCAGTCGACAGCCGTACTCCCACCACCCCGCCGAACAACGTATCGGGTGGCATACCCAGCTGGATGAGGAGCCACCTTCCAGAGCCGGCCGGCTCGCCGGTTACGTCCGGCGCGCGGTCGTCCTCCGGGCAGAGCCAGCACAGCGGCCGGCGGCTCACCTGGCTTGTCCGCATACTCGCTGCGCTGCCGCTGATAGCGCTGGCCGGCGCCAGCGACCTGAAGGCCAGTCTGACGGTTTTCGCCGCCGCCATCTTCCTCGTCACGATAGTGCTCTGGGTACTCTACCTGCGCAGCCCGCTCAATCGCGCATTTGCCGAAACGAGACGGTCACGCAGGAAGGCCGTATCGGGTGCCAGAAAAGCGACCGGGAGAATCTCCCGGGTTGAGAAAGAGGTAGCGGGCGTCGAGCGCACACTGAGGCGAATGGCTAACCGGCAGACGAAAGGGCAGGCGGCACTCAAAGCCGATTTCGACCGCAGGCAGCACAAGACATCGCGTGAGGTTGAGTCGATCGACCGCCAGCGCGCCCAGCTGGGTGACCGCAAGAAACGTGAAACCGGACGCCGCCTCACGCAATACCAGCAATCCAGCATCAGAACCAGGCTGTCTCAGGCTGAGCTTCACGCCAATGACGTGCCTGGTGTCGGCGGACAGCTTGTCGAGAAGTTGCGCTCAGCCGGTATACGATCTGCTGCCGATTTCGTCGGAGTCGGGTCTGCCAGCATCGGAGGGCCTGCTATCGTTTATTTCCGGTTGACATCGGGCCGCCGAGCACACGTCCCGGGCATCGGAAGGGTAAAGGCTGAGCGGATTGACCAATGGCGGCGGACTCAGGTGGCACGTGCCGCTGCAGTTCACCCTTGCGCACTGCCGGCGGCAGAACTGAGCGCTATCGATGCACAATTCTCGGCCGAGGAGCGACAGCTTCAGGAGCAGCGTACTCGCGCTACCAAGCAAATCGCCGGTCAGATCGCCGTGATAGGGCAAGAACTGAGCACGGCACTGGCCGAGATGGAAAGGCAGCATCAAGCCGAACTGGCGTCGTTCGACCAGCGCAAATCAGCACTGGCGGCTCAGCTCGCCCAGGCTCATTCCGATCATCTCGCTGCACAGCAGCTGGTACGCGACTGGGATAACCGCATCGCGTCGGCCGCACGACCCACGTTCGGCCGCTTCGTGAGCACGGCGATCCGCGGAAGGGAACCAGGCAGAGCGAGTTAGTTCAGGCGCTCAGCCAGCCGGTTTCCCGGGTTGAGCAGCCGTCACCCCGGGGACCCGGGGTCCCCGGGGTGACAGGATGTCAGGTTGTCAGCCGGTGACCTTGACCCAGCCGGTGAAGGTGGGCGGGTACGCCGCCCAGTGGCCGGTGCTCCGGTAGACCTGGCTGTCGGTGCCGAGCCCGAGCGTGTACGTGGTCGAACCGCCGACGGTTGTGTTGGCGGCCGCCAGGCCGGCGGCGAAGGCGCCGCCAATCTTGTGCCAGCCCGGTGACGTGGACCCGAACCGGTGGTAGTAGGCGGCGCTGTCGGTGCCGCGGACGAACGCGGCCAGCGCACCCGGGACCGTGGTCAGCGCGGGCGAGACGGTCGTCTGGCCGCCGACCGGGCGGAAGCCGGTCACCCCCGCATGGGCGAGGTAGAGCTCCTTGTTGGTGCCGACCACCAGCACGTACGTGCCGCCGAAGTAGGCAGCGGAGGGCCCGGTGCCGCCGTACAGGCCGCCGCCGATGGTGCGCCAGGCGCCCCACCCGGAGGGGCTGTGGTCGCGGCCCCAGACGGCCCCGTTACCGCCCCGCACGAACACCGAGTAATCGGCGCTGGCGGGGCCGCGGAACACGGCGCCGGGCTGGGAGCTGAGGTTGCCGCCCAGGGAGCTCCATTTGCTCCAGCTGGTGCCGGTGCGCGTGGCGGTCCAGAGCGCGTGATCGGTGCCCTCCCCGAACACGATCAGGGAGGAGCCGTTGTACAGCCCGGACACCGCAGTGACCACTTTCCCGTCGCTTATCTGCCTCGGCGTTCCGCCGAGGACCTGTGTCCAGACCGTGCCGTTGGCGGCGGTGTAAAAGACGTTGAGCCCGGCACTGCTGCCAGCCACCGCGGCGGGTGCGATGCCCGGTGCCGGAGGCGGCGGTGCCGCGGACGCAACCGTCACCGACGCCGCGGCCAGCCCGAGGGCCGCCGCCGACGTCGCCAGCCCGGCGATCAGGCGCCGCCTCCACCGTGTGACAGGCGGCGGGGACGTTGCCGTACTGCTCGGGCGGGTCCCATCCCAGACTGGCTGCATAGTGTGCATTCCTTCCCCTGAGTGGTGCACCCGGCGCTCAGCGTGATAGCAGGCAGCAGGTGCGCCGCCGTTGCCCGCGCGCCGCCATCGCAGGTCCCGCTGAAATGGCCCGTTCTCCCGTGTCGCGCCGGACGTCTGGCATCCAGCCGACGTAGGTCGATTATGCGACGAATGTCAGCAAATCAACAAGGTCAAAGTACCATTTTCCGGCATCATTTCGGTCACAGATCGTCATTATGTCGCCCGAGGGGAAATTGTGGCCCGTTGGGCCGAATGTCCGCTCTGCCGGAGTTATCGTTGTCATAGCGGACCTGCGGGGAATGAATGGATGAGCTACCGAACCAGCTGGCGGCCGGGCCCGGGTGGGAGCGCCGGCCGCCAGGCTCGTCGGCCGCGTCGGGGCTATGTGTCAGCGGCCGTTCAGGGTGAAGGCGTGCGGTTTGTCGTTGCTGTTGTAGCCCAAGCCGTTTTCTACGGGTGGGAACGGGTGCCCCAATGCACGGCGCCGTGGACAATCCCCGCGCCGGCAAACACGGCGCCGCCGCGAAGTATTCGTAGACCGTGAAACACGCGGTCATCGGATCCGCACGCAAAGTATGAGCCTTTGTGCCGGCACGCGTCAACGAGCGGATCGAATTGCCCGATATAAGCAGAGAATTGCCCGATGTAAGCGGAATGGCCGCTCACGGCACGCGGACCAGCACCGCGAGGCGGTGCTCGGCCCGTATCCGCTCAGGTGGCTCCCATCGCCGGCGCCGATAAAGGCGCATCTGCGCCATTCCCGGGTGCTGGTCCCGAATGGTCATCGGGGCTCCTGATCGCGCCTGCCATCGCACCTATCGCCCAGTTCGGCGCCGCAGCGACGGCGTCTCATCAGACTAAAATCGGCGCGTCGGCGGCTACTTTGCGTGACCCGTTTTTTGTAATGGATCATGATGTGTGATGGTGGCTTCGGTCCGTGTTTTGGGAATCCGCGCGATCCTGCCTAAGCGCCGGCTAGCGCATCGGTATTACAGTCATGGTTTCGCGTTAGGTAGCGATCTGAGGGCTGTAAGTAGTCGATAGGCCTGGCGACGCCACGGCCAACCGTGACGGTGAGTGACTGCTCTCCGGGGAACCCTGGCTCTTGCCTGACGTGACCGGGAACTACACGCGTGTAACTTGAGGCGGCCGTGACGCGTTGGCTGCTTTGTGACAAACAACAACAACGACACGGCCGCGTGGGCCAGCATAGAGGATGTCGGGGCGTCCGCCGCGAGTGTGGACGCGCAGGTCAGGGTGGTTCTGGGCCGGGTGATGGCGCAGCGCCGCAGTATCGGGACGGCCTTCCGCTACATGGCCGCGCTGTCGCGCGGGACGCGGGCGAACTGCTGGGACCTGGCCGAGGCGGCCGGATATGAGGGGCAGCACCGGCTGCAGGCCCTGCTCTGCTCGTACGTGTGGGACTGGAAGGATCTGCGGGCGGAGCTGCCGGGGCTGGCCGCGGCCTGGCTCCCTGATCTGGAGCGCGACCTGATCGGGCCGGGGATCGCGATCGACGAGACCGCCCATCTCAAGCACGGGGACGCCACCGCGTGCGTGGCGCCGCAGCACGCCGGGTGCACCGGCAAGGTGGAGAACTGCGTCACTACCGTGTTCTCCGCCTGCGTCACCGCAAACGGGCAGGCCTGGGCGGACTTCGACGTGTACATGCCGCGGCGGTGGGCGGATGACCTGCCCCGCCGCCGGGCGGCCGGGATCCCGGATGACCTGGCGTTCGCCACCAAACCTGACCTGGCGATCGGCCAGGTGCAGCGGCTGAGGGCGGCGGGCCTCGCGCTGATGTGGGCGGCGTTCGATGAGGTGTACGGCCGGTCCGGCAAGCTGCGGAAAGCGTGCCGGGGCGCCGGGCTGGCGTACGTGGCGATCATCCCGTGCGACTGGCAGGTTACCCTCCCCTCCGGCGCCGTGATCAGTGCTGAGGACGCGGTCAAAGACGCGGTGTTCGAGCGGCGCTCGTGCGGCACCGGGACCAAGGGACCGCGGTTCAGCGACTGGGCCATGACCGCCACCAGCACGCCAGGTGAGTACCTGCTGATCAGGAGGCTGATTTCCCGCCCGGATCAGTACACGTTCTACCTGTGCTGGGCACCGGAAGACCGGCCGGCGACCATGACGTATTTCATCACCATCGCCGGCCGCCGCTGGCCGGTGGAAGAAACGTTCAAAACGGGCAAGGACGTGCTCGGCTGGGACCAGTCCCAGATCCGGACCTTCGACGGGATCTGCCGGCACACCGCGCTGGCCGCCCTCGCCCAGCTCCGCCAGATCGCCATCCGCAACGCCCTGACCGGCGTCATCACCCTTCCCGCCGCGCCCGCCGGCGACAGCGACGGCCAGCCCGGCGACCTGCACGCCGGCGCGGGCGACGCTGAGATCGAGGACGCTGACCTGCGGATCCCGCTCGGCGACGCACCCGTCCCCGCCCGCGCCGGGCAGCGCTGCCCCCAGCACATCGGCGCCATCAAGCTGTCCGTCGCCGAAACCGCCCGGCTCACCGCCCTGGCCAGGCAATACACCGCCGGGCTGATCGGCCGGGCCCGGCTCGCGTTCGCCCTGCGCTGGTCCGCCAGGCGACGACGGCACCAGGCTGTTGCCCGCTGGCACCACCACAGCGCCCGGCTCATGGACGCGGCAGCGACATAACAGCCGGCGACCGGAAGGAGGTGACAGCATGTAACCAGTAACCAGGCACCATCACATCACGCTGAGCGGCAGCGCGGACACAATCCGGAAAACCGTGACTGTAATACCAGCCGCAAAGGGAGCGGCTGGGCGTCGCCCGGGCAGCCGAAATCCAGGAACTCCTCCAGGACGGCGCCGACCCAAGTGCTGGGGTGTAGGCCGACTCGTGACGTTAGGCGGGCACCCGCGCGCAGCCACCGCGGTCGATG
>Ga0181523_10004114_pt1 | contig 12789 bp, 10 predicted proteins | sample PEATcosm2014_Bin_43_FD_119752 | JGI IMG/M metagenome (GOLD analysis project Ga0181523, IMG submission 119752) | Peatland microbial communities from MTU Mesocosm Facility, Houghton, MI, USA - PEATcosm2014_Bin05_30_metaG | ecosystem: Environmental > Terrestrial > Soil > Wetlands > Peat | place... | reverse complement strand
GCTGATCAAGGAATATGGCGAGCAGTCGGTGACGGCGGTGATGGAGCAGATCGGGCAGTTGTTTTCGGCGAACATCCGGACCAACGATCTGGCGTTTCGCTATGAAGCGACAACGGTTGCGCTGGTGCTGGGCGATACGGGCGAAAAAGAAGCGGTGCTGGCGGTGGAGAAGTTAAAGCGCCTGCTCGGGGAAGTGCGCTTCCCGGGCAAGGACAGGGCAGTTGAGTTCAGTGCCGGGTTGGCGCAGGCAGTCATGCGGCAGCATTTCGATCCGGTGGACATTGTGACCGAAGTGGCCAACCGCGCCGATCACGCGCTCGAGTTGGCGGTGGCGCAGGGCGCGGGCAACATTGTGAGTCAGGCGCCGCAGTTCGCGGCATCGGCGGCGGTGGCGTGACCCTTTTTCACCACCGAGACGCCGAGTACACCGAGAAAACCTTTAGACTGCAAAAATCTTGAAACTGAAACCTTGAAACCTTGCTTCTGATCTTCTTTTGCTGCTGTTAAACTCACAGGTTGGCCTCGGGTCAGCGCACACTTCCATATAAGTTGGTTCTCATGTTGAAACCTGGAGACATTGCCATAGTCAGCGGGGCGCGCACGCCCTTTGGACGCTATTGCGGGAAGATTAAAGATTACACCGCGCAGGAACTGGGCGCGGTGGCGGCGAAGGCTGCCATCGAGCGGGCAGGGGTCGATGCCGAGCACTTCGATCATGCCGTGTTCGGAAACGCGCAACAAACTTCGGGCGACGCGATCTATGGAGCGCGGCATGCGGCCTTGCGGGCGGGCTTGCCGATTGAGGCTCCGGCGCTGACGGTGAATCGGCTGTGCGGGTCGGGAATGCAGGCGATTGTCAGCGCGGCGCAGATGATCCAGACGGAAGAAGCGAAGGTGGTGCTGGCCGGCGGAATGGAATCGATGTCGCAGGCGCCGTTTTCAATCCGCGGGCGCGACGGGTTCACGCTGGCTCCGGGCGGGAAGCTGGAAGATTCGCTGATGGTGGCGCTGCTCGATTCTTATTGCGGGCTCTACATGGCGAATACGGCGGAGCTGTATGGCGAGCAGCAGGGAATCACGCGGCGGGCGCAGGATGAGTTCGCATTGCGTTCGCAACAGAAGGCCGATGAGGCTTACAAAGCGGGGCGCCTGCAGGAAGAGCTGACGCCGGTTCCGTTGCGGAATTCGAAGGGCGAGGCGACGGGAGAGATGCTGACCGAGGATGATCACCGGCGTCCGCAGACAACGATGGACGGGCTGGCGAAGCTGCGCGCGGCGTTTGGGAAAAATGGGACAGTGACGGCGGGCAATGCCAGCGGAATCGTCGACGGCGCGGCGGCCGTGGTGGTGATGTCACTCGATCAAGCGCAGAGAAGGAATCTGAGTCCGCTGGGGCGGATTATGAATTGGGGAATTGCGGGCGTCGATCCGAAGCTGATGGGGCGCGGTCCGGTGCCGGCCACGAAGATTGCGCTGCAGCGCGCGGGGCTGACTTTGGACTACATCGATTTGATTGAAGTGAACGAGGCGTTCGCGGCGCAGTATCTGGCGGTGGAAAAAGAATTGGGACTCGATCGTGAAAAAGTGAACGTCAACGGCGGAGCGATTGCTTTGGGACATCCGCTGGGAGCGACCGGGACGCGGCTGGTGATTACGCTGCTCTATGAGCTGCGGCGGCGGAAGAAGAAGTACGGGCTGGCTGCGGCGTGTATTGGCGGCGGGCAGGGGATTGCGATGGTGGTGGAGAGCTTCCAGTAAGCTTCCTCGCCGCAGACAAAGAACTTAACCACGGGGAGCACAGAGGAACACAGGGCAAGGCTAGGCTTCCCCCTGTGAATCCCTTGAACCTTTGCGCTCCCTGTGGTGAAAGGTTTCGTATGGATATCAAAAAAGTCGGCGTTCTAGGTTGTGGCTTGATGGGTTCCGGCATCGCGCAGGTCTGCGCGACGGCGGGCTTCGACGTGACCGTGCTCGAAGTCGAGCAGAAGTATCTCGACAAGGGCTTTGCCGGGATTGAGAAGTCGCTCGGGAAGTTTGCCGAGCGGCCGGTGGAGAAGGGTGGGATCACTCCGCAGCAGAAGGACGAAATTCGGGCGCGGCTGAAGGGGACTACGAAAAAAGAAAATCTCGCCGATTGCGACATCGTCATCGAGGCCATCATCGAGAACGTCGAGGAAAAGAAGAAAATGTATGCGTCGCTCGATGTCGTCGTGAAAAAAGACGCGATCTTTGCTTCGAATACTTCCTCGATTTCGGTGACTGAGCTTTTGACGGCGGTGAGGCGTCCGGAAAGATTCATCGGGATGCACTTTTTTAATCCGGTGCCGCTGATGAAGCTGGTGGAGGTGGTCAAGACGATTGCCACTTCGCCCGACGTGTTCGACACGGCTTATGAGTTTGCGAAGAAGCTGGGCAAGGTTCCGGTGCGCACGTCGGACAAGACGGGATTCATCGTAAACCGACTTCTGGTGCCGTATCTGCTGGATGCGATCCGGGCGTACGAAGAGGGCGTCGGGTCGATCGAGGACATCGATAATGCGATGAAGCTGGGGTGCGGGTATCCGATGGGGCCGTTTACTTTGCTGGATTTTGTCGGGCTCGATACTACTTACTACATTACGCATGTGATGTATGACGAGTTCAAGGAGCGGCGGTTTGCTTCGCCTCCGCTGCTGAAGCGGTTGGTGATGGCGGGGTGGTATGGGCGGAAGTCGGGACGCGGGTTTTACGATTACTCGGATCCGGCGAAGCCGGTCGCGGGAAAGTTCTGAGGACGCAAGAGGGCAGAGGTCGGATTGCAGAGGTCGAAACGAGGCAAGTCCGATTCGTAGGCTGTTCAATCTCAGCGCTTGTAGACTTCGCGGCGGTGGCCGACACGAAGAACGAGCACGACCAGGCGTTCGTGTTCGAGTGAGCAAATGATGCGGTAGTCGCCGACACCCTATCGCCAAAACTCACTGAGAGTCCCCTGCAGGCGCTCGCCGATCCGGCGGGGGTCGTTGAGCGCTCCGACTCGTTCGTAGAGAAACTTGGAAATCCGCCGCGCGACGGGTTATCGAGTTCGTCGAGTGGTCTTTGGGCCTTTGGCGAAACCTCAACGTTCCAGGCCATAACGTCGCATTACCTTTTCGAGGGGAATCGGCTTGCGGCGTCCGGAACGGATTTCTGCTAGTGCCTTCTCTGCGAAGTAGATGTCTTCCAGGTCGTCCAGATATTGCAGGATGGCCTCCCGCGCGTAATAGGTTTTGGTGCGGCCGGTGCGCTTGGCGAGCCGGTCGAGGCGCTTTTCGATCTTTTTCGGGAAGGCGAATAGCTAGCATGGCGTCGGTCGTGCTATACAGTTACAGCACGCTGGCATATGGATGTTTGGATGATCTGCGTCGAGCTCATTGCCCAAACGGGACACGACAGTTCGCCTTCGAATCTCGGTTTCATGAACATCACAATGTGGGCCGGTTCCGGCGAAACGGCTGTCGGCAAAATTCGCCAATACATAGAGTCTTTGGGTTGGCATCTGACTTCGGTCGAGAAGGCTCATGTTGTTAACGAGGACGGAAAGTATGGAGACGTGGAATTAGACCAGATCGAAAGAACGCGCAACAATCCCAATGCCATAATCCTTGGGACATTTCATACCTACAAGACAAACTGATTCGAGTCGCGAGTCTGATGACCTACTTAAACATTCTCCTCGAGAAGAAAAACGCCATTGCCTACATCACCGTCAACCGGCCGAAGGTGCTGAATGCGCTCAATACGGCCACCATGGAAGAGTTGCGGGCGGCGTTCACCGACATTCAATCCGACGTCTCGATTCGCGTCGCCATTCTGACGGGAGCGGGCGAGAAGGCGTTCGTTGCCGGCGCCGATATTGGCGAACTGGCGAAGCACGACGCGGTTTCAGGCAGGGAGTATGGGCGTCGCGGGCAGTCCGTGCTCGACCTGATCGAAAATCTCGGCAAGCCGGTGATTGCGTGCATTAATGGATTTGCGCTCGGCGGCGGATGCGAACTGGCCCTCGCTTGCACCATGCGTCTGGCGAGCGACAATGCGAAGCTGGGGCAGCCGGAAGTGAAGCTGGGAATTATTCCGGGGTATGGCGGGACACAGCGTCTGCCGCGTCTGGTGGGCAAGGGGCTCGCGATGCAGATGGTGCTGGCCGGGGAAATGATCACGGCGCAGGAAGCGCATCGGATCGGGTTGGTGAATGAAGTGACTTCGGCAGCGGAGCTGATTCCTCGGGCGGAGGCGATGGCGGCTAAGATCATCGCGAACGCTCCGCTGGCGGTGCAGTACGCTATGGAGGCGGTCAACAAAGGGATGGAGATGACTTTGGCCGAGGGGTTGTTTCTGGAGGCTGCTTTGTTTGGGGTGTGCTGCGCTACTTCGGACAAGGCAGAGGGAACGGCGGCGTTTTTGGAGAAGCGAGCGGCGGCGTTTCGGGGGAAGTGACGTCACGGGCTTCACCACGGGGAACACAGAGGAACAGAGGGAAAATCTACGAAAGAAAAGATAAAACTCGAGCACCCTCCTGAGCCTGCGGTTCCGGCTATCGAAGGCGGCCTTAGCGCAGCTGGGAAACGGTTTGCTATCGTCGTTTCGCGCTTCAACGCCTTCATCACGGAGCGGCTTTTTCTGAGCGCTTATGACGGATTGTTGCGATCTGGCGCTAATAAGAAAGACGTCGCACTAGTCCGCGTGCCAGGTGCATTCGAAATTCCCTCGGCCGCTCGCACGCTGGCCGAAACCAAGAAATACGACTCGATCATCTGCCTTGGCTGCCTGCTGCGCGGCGACACGGCGCATTACGATGTGATCGTCAACGAGGTCACTCGCGGGATTGGGCAGTCGGCGCAGGAGACTGGGGTGCCACACGCGTTTGGCGTGCTGACCTGCGAGACGCTGGAGCAGGCTATCGATCGCACCGGGCTGAAAATGGGCAACAAGGGATTTGAGGCGGCGCTGGCGGCGGTGGAGATGGCGAATCTAAGGGCAAGTCTCAGGTCTCAGGTGTCAGGTGTCAGGAAAGGCAAGGCGACTCCAACTTCTCGGAAGCGTAAACGTCGCTCCTAATCCCAAACCCTTCTGCCGCACAACGGTCCTGTAAACTGGAATCAGACGCACGCGTCTCTCGGTTTTCCTGAGACCTAACACCTGACACCTGAAAATGGGCATCCGCCGCAAATCCCGCGAACTGGTTCTGCAGATGCTGTTTCAGGCGGACATGGGGAAGCAGACGCCGGAACTTGTCCGGAAAACGTTCTGGGCGGAGCGGACCAACGTGGAAGAAGAAGTGCGCGGGTTTGCCGACGATCTGTTTCGCGTGGCCAGCGATCGACTGGAAGAGATCGACGGGCTGATCGGGAAGCACACGCAACACTGGCGGATGGACCGGATGGCCACTGTTGACCGGAACGTGCTGCGCGGAGCGGTGGCGGAGTTCCTGGGCTATCCGGCGACGCCGCGGGCGGTGGTCATCAATGAGGCGCTTGAGATTGCGCGCAAGTTTTCGACCCCGGAGTCGGTGCAGTTCATCAATGGAGTGCTGGATAGCGTGGGGAAAGACGTCGGGCAGTAGGGGACCGCTTTCAGCTGTCAGCTCTCGGGTTAGAGCTGGGCGGTTCGGTTTTCTGGTGCGCCACTTCATGGCGAACACAGTCAGTCAGAATCCACTAACAAGTATTAGAGGTCGGGCCCTCGCGCGGCGGCGGTCGTGTGTGGCGGCGGAGGCGAGGCCGAGCTGCGCTCGCCTTGGACAGCCGGGGGCGGCTGTCCCTATGCGTTCTCGGTCAATTGGGACGGAGAGCTATCAGGTTGGGGAGGCACTGTGGCACGGGGTTGCCCCCGTTGTTGCACATGTTGCGGTCGTTGTTGTCGCTGACGTTGACGTAAGGGACTTGCTGGTAGTCGCCTTGACTGACGGTATTGACCATGTGCACGGAGCCGAGGGCGCAGGGCTGAGTCGGATCGTTATTGGGGTACTGATCGCAAGCGGCGACGAAGACCTGGCTTCCATCAGTGGAGGCGGACGCGGAGAGCGGATAGGCGTTGTTGACCAGCGGGACGGAGGTGGTGGTCCCATTGGCAACGTTGAACAGGAGCACGGCGGGAACGTTTTGGGCGACGACTATGAGCTGGGCGCCGTCGTTGACAAGCTGGGAGTAGATCGGGGTGAAATTGCCCTGGCCAAGGTTGTAGGATGCGCCCTTGGTGAAGCCGCCCGGCAGGATCAACGGGGGATTGCACGTGAACTGGAGCGGATTCCCCGCCACAGTTGGGTACAGTATCGGATTCTGAGTGAACTCCGCCGTCAAGAACTCAATGTTCGGCGGTTCGAGAGCGAGAATGGTCTGCGTGGTCCAAAAGAAGCTGTCGTTCAGGGGCGGATAAGTCTGCTCAAAGGGCAGCGGAATAACGGGCGACGGGAAGAGCTTCAACGGCGTGGCCGATGTGGCTGCGGTCCCAATGTTCACACTTGCCTCGCCGGGCAGGGAGCAGGTCGAGTAAGCAGACACTGCATTTGCGGGCGCTCCAGCACCTGCGGGTGCCCCCGCCACATAGGCAAAGCTGCCGTCCGCCGAGAATTCGACGTCGGTTCCGGGTGCAAAGGTCGAAACCGAACTCAGCGCGTCGACCGCGGAGTAGACATACATGTTCCCCAGGTTGGTGAGGATGAAAAGTTTCAACTGATCGAGAGAGAAAGCAGCGGCCGTGGCGGTTTCGTCACTGTCAGACAGGATGAGGTCAACCGGGGCGGTGGTGGCGCCGCCGGTGTAGATGTAGACCTGGCCCGGGCTGGAAGGCGTGGGCGGGTCAGAGACGACCACCATTTTGCCATCGTTTGAGATGGTGAGTACTGTGCCGCACAAGGCAATGTTGCAGGTCGAGGAGTTGGACACCAGTGTGGCAGACGGACTGGTGCCGGTGACATCGATATACATCAGGCCCTGATCGCTGCCAATGTAAACGCGCGCCGACGCCACATGGTTAAACATCATGGAATTGGGGGTGCGAGGCAAGTCCAAGATCTTGCCGATGGGGTTGGTTCCAGGCGTCACTGCAAAGATCGCACTGGTGCATCCAATGGCGTTGCCGCAGCTGGTAGTCGCGGCCCAGGCGGTGTAGGTGAGCGGCTTGGCGGTAGGGAGAGGAATTACATCAACGGAGATCGTGCTATAACCTTTGGTCAGGTTCGGTGGCTGGCATTTTGTGGGAGGAGGGGCGGCCGCATCGTAGTTGCTGGCGTAGATGGGGAGACTGGGGACAATAGCTCCGGATGGTGTCAGGCCGGGTAACCCGATATTGCAAGTTGGGGGAGCACAGGAAGCGGTTAGAACGGCGCCGCCGGAATTATTGCGCGCGGTAGCGCTATTGCTTGCCGTGCTTGCGGTGTTGCTGACAAAAGCGATGACCTCGGGGTCGGAGGTGCTCCAAGTGAGGGGCAGGCTAGTTAAGGGGGTGTTATTGGCGGTGCCGCACAACGTATCCACCGCGACAGCCGTGACGGGTACGCTGTTGCCGTTGTTCACAGTGATCGAGTTTCCCGCCTCGTTCTGGCCCCCGATCTGGAGCCAGATCGCCTGGACCAGGCAGGTCGTGAACGCATAGTAATTGCTAGTGACCCCGGAGACATTGGCGAAAAGCTCGGTGATTCCTGGGGTCTTGGCCGTGACCTGAACCTGGTTGGGAAGAAGCCCGGCAACAGTGGTACTGGTCGAGACCACACCGGTGTTCTTCGAAAACCAATTCATGGGGCCGACGGTGGTGGTGATGTCCACGCTCTGTCCGCCAATTTGGCTGTAGGCGATCGCCTGGTAGTTCCAAATCTGACCCTGCGAGAAGCATTCGTACTGCGGCGGACCTTGGGGGTTGAGGGGGCTGACTTGGAGGCTATCGATGTGCTGATGGACGTAGATGGTAGTTTGCGGGCTGTTGACGCCGTTGACGACAGCACTTACCAGGGCGATTCCGGAGGAGCCGGGGCTGCACATGGTGGCAGTGGGATCCCAGGTGCCGGCGCAGGCGTTGCCGGTGCTGGCGATGGAGATTGGTGCGGGGGCGTTCGGGTTTCCGCTCACGACGAGATATTGAATGTCGATGCCGAGGACGGCGCGGCCGTTGGCATTCTTGCCGGTCGCGCTGAAGACCTGAGTGCTACCTGCCTCAATCGAGATTGTGCCGCCGGGACTCAGCGTAACGCTGGTTACGCCTCCGTTGCCGGGGTTGTTGGTGCTCTTACCGAGGCAACCGGTGAAGGCGACGACAAAGGTGATGGCCAATGTAAGAAGAAAACCGGAACCGCAACGATACATGAACCCTCCTCGCGTCCGTTTGCCAGGCGCGAGCATAAAATTGTTGGGTGGAAAACTGTCAGTGTAGAAGGTAAAGCGCTTCAAGCGCAAGGTTTCAAAGTTGCAGGGACAAGCCCAGGATCGAATGCCGGCAGGCGACTGGGAACCTGGCAATTCTGAAAATGACGAAATCATGAAACTCTGGAAACCTTGAAACTTTGAAAACCTTGGACTTTGAAACCTCGAACCTTGAAACCTGGCACTTTCCTTTTTCTTCGATGCGTTGGAGAGTGGTTGACGATGTGCAATGTAGTTGTTATTATCAAACAGTTCCGCGAGTAAAGTCTGGCTTGCCGGTATACGGTCGTCCTGTCGGATGTGCAACCTGCGTTGCGCGACAGGCTCCGGGAAGTTCTTGGCTGAGCTTTGAAGAAATACGTTTCCGGGTGGAAAGTGAAGCCGGAGACGCCCTCGCTGAAACATCCTGCGAAAACCTTCGCGCCCTGGGTGCTTGTAGCTTCGAAATTAGAAGCTCGGGGAACACGCGAGGCTATGCAGGAGGAAGCAGACGAAACGGAACGCCTCCGAACCTGGTCAGGGTGAATCTGGTTGGGATAAGGCGTGGCGTCACCGTCGTCGGCGATTTAGTCTGAGCGGGAAATTGAACGAATTCTCACCGGCATTAACTCTGCGCGGGAGAGTATGGCTGGGCGCGACCGGCCTGTGCCAGAGCTGAGACGGGGCGAGCCCCGTTTCTATGGGAATGTGTGCGGCCCGCGAAACGCTGCGGTGGCGCGAAATGTGTGGTAGAGACGCGGCTTGCCGCGTCTGGGAGTGGTGAGAGTGCCTACATTTAATCAGCTGGTGAAATTCGGCCGCGAGCGGACGAAATATAAGACGGCGAGTCCGGCGCTGCAATCGTGTCCGCAGAAGCGCGGAGTGTGCACGCGCGTGTATACGCAGACGCCGAAGAAGCCGAACTCGGCGTTGCGCAAAGTGGCACGCGTTCGCCTGACTAATGGAATCGAAGTGACGACGTACATTCCGGGCGTCGGCCATAACCTGCAGGAGCACTCGATTGTGCTGATCCGCGGCGGCCGGGTGAAGGATCTGCCGGGCGTGCGTTATCACGTGGTGCGTGGAACGCTGGACGCTACCGGCGTCGCGGGCCGCAACCAGGGGCGCTCGAAGTACGGTACGAAGCGCGCGAAGAAAGCGTAAGAGCAGTTCTCAGTTCTCGGTTCTCAGTTCTCAGAACTGTACCGAAGGAAACTGAGAGCTGGGAACTGAGAACTTGAATTTATGCCAAGAAAAGGACATACACCGAAACGGACGGTCGAGGCGGATCCGGTCTATGGATCGGACCTGGTGACGAAGTTCATCAACTCGATGATGTGGCAGGGAAAGAAGTCGACTGCCGAGGGGATTTTCTATAAGTCACTGGCGAAGCTGCAGGAAAAAGGCGGCGACGAAGCCCTGAAACTGTTCACGAAGGCGGTCGAGAACGCGAAGCCTCTGCTCGAAGTGAAGACGCGGCGCGTCGGCGGTGCCAACTATCAGGTGCCGATCGAAGTGGCTCCCGACCGCAGGACGTCGCTGGCCATCCGCTGGATCGTGAGCTATGCGCGCGGCCGCGGCGAAAAAGGAATGATCGAGAAATTGACGAACGAGTTGCTCGACGCTTCGAACGGCAAAGGCGCTGCCATCAAGAAGAAAGAAGATGTGCATCGCATGGCGGAAGCGAACAAAGCGTTCGCACATTACAGATGGTAGAAGCGCTGTCCGTCGTTCGCTGTTGGCTAAGAACGGCGTCGATTTGCGAAGAGCGAAAAGCGAATAGCGAACGACGAAACATTAATTTCGGAGCCCTGGAAAGAGTTATAAGCCGTGCCTAGAACAGTCCCATTAGAACGTTGCAGGAACATCGGCATCATGGCCCACATCGATGCCGGTAAGACCACGACGACCGAGCGCATCCTGTTTTATACGGGAAAGACGCACCGTATCGGCGAGGTGCATGAAGGCACGGCCATCATGGACTGGATGGAGCAGGAGCAGGAGCGCGGCATTACCATTACCTCCGCCGCGACGACCTGCACCTGGCGCGACATTCGCATCAACATCATCGACACGCCCGGCCACGTGGACTTTACCGCCGAGGTGGAGCGATCGCTGCGCGTACTCGACGGCGCGGTTGCCGTGTTTGACGCGGTGCATGGCGTCCAGCCGCAGTCGGAAAAAGTTTGGCGGCAGGCCGATAAGTACGGTGTCCCGCGAATTTGTTTCATCAACAAGATCGACAAGATGGGCGCTGATTTCGAGCACGCCGTCGATACCCTCCGCAAGCGCCTCAACGCCAAGCCCGTCGCGATTCAAATTCCCATCGGACAAGAAGACAAGTTTCGCGGCGTGGTCGATCTGGTGGAGATGAAGTCCATCATCTGGCCGGACGAGACCATAGGCGCGGAGTTTCAGACTGGCGAGATTCCCGCTGAGCTGCAGAAAAAGGCGGAGGCGTTCCATACGCAGTTGGTGGAAACCGTCGCTGAGAATGACGACGACATTCTGCACAAGTTTCTGGAAGGCGAAGCGATTTCGTCGGACGAACTGAAGGCGTCGCTGCGCAAATCCACCATCGCTCTGAAATTGTTTCCGGTTGTGGTGGGAACGGCGTTCAAGAATAAAGGTGTCCAGCCGTTGCTCGATGCGGTGGTCGATTATCTGCCCTCGCCGCTCGACACGAAAGAGACGCATGGCCTCGATCCCGACACCGGTAAGACGATCACGCGTAAAGCCGACGACAAAGATCCTTTTTCGGCGCTGGCTTTCAAGATCATGGCCGACCCGTTTGTCGGTCAGCTGACATTTATTCGCGTGTACTCGGGACAGTTGAAGTCAGGCGAGTCGGTGATGAACTCGCGCACGCAGAAGCATGAACGAATCGGGCGTCTGCTCAAGATGCACGCCAATAAGCGAGAAGACATCCAGGAAATTCTCGCGGGCGACATCTGCGCCGTGGTTGGGTTGAGAAACGTAAGCACGGGCGACACGATTTGCGAAGAGAAGCATCCGATCACGCTGGAGTCGATCGTATTCGCGGTGCCGGTAATTTCGGTTGCGGTCGAGCCGAAGACCAAGGCTGATCAGGAAAAGATGGGCATGGCGCTGGCGCGACTGGCGCAGGAGGACCCCACTTTCAAAGTTCACACCGACCCGGACAGCGGACAGACGATCATCAGCGGCATGGGCGAGTTGCATCTGGAAATCATCGTCGACCGCATGATGCGCGAATACAAAGTCGAAGCGAACGTCGGCAAGCCGCAAGTGGCGTATCGCGAGACCATCCGCAAGCACGCCGAAGCGGAAGGCAAGTACATTCGCCAGACGGGCGGCCGCGGCCAATACGGACACGCGAAGATTTATCTCGATCCGAACGAGCCGGGCAAGGGCTACGAGTTCATCAACGAAATCGTGGGCGGCACGGTGCCGAAGGAATATATCAAGCCAATCGACCAGGGCATGCAGGAGGCCATGGAAGGCGGTGTACTCGCTGGCTATCCGATGGTCGACATCAAGGCGACGCTCTACGACGGCAGCTATCACGACGTCGATTCGAACGAAATGGCGTTCAAGATCGCCGGCTCGATGGCTTTTAAAGAGGCCGCGCGCAAGGCGAGTCCGGTGATTCTGGAGCCGGTGATGGCGGTTGAAGTGGTGACGCCGGAAGATTACGCGGGAACGATTATGGGCGACCTGAGTTCGCGTCGCGGACGGATCGAAGGCATGGAGCATCGTGCCGGTTCGCAGGTGATCAAGGCCATCGTTCCACTGGCGGAAATGTTTGGCTACGCGACGCATATGCGTTCGTCGACCCAGGGGCGCGCCGAGTACTCGATGCATTTTGCGCGCTATGAAGAGGCCCCGCGTCACGTGGCGGACGAGATTATTGCCAAGACGCAGGGGAAAACAGCGTCCAGGTGACTGGACGCCCAGCGGTTCGTCATCGATCGCAGGTTTTGGGTGGCGAATGGCAGGCGGGCAGATTTTGAAATGGTTTTCGGTACCGGTGGAGTTTGGACGAGGTTGTTGCATCAGTCCGGCGGCTACCTGGCGACTAAATTATGGTGCGAGTCTCCGGAAATGCGGCAGTATCGGGTAAGAGATTTCTGGGCCTGGCATCGAAGTTTTGAAAGTTTTCGCGGTCAGTTTCAGGCGGAGTACGAGCGGTTCGGAAACTGGATTCTTTCGGGCGGATTAATTGAGAAAGAGCAGTTTCTGGGAGCGTATGACGAAGAACTTGACGGCGGGGAAAACAATTCGGTTTTGATTTAGCGAGACGCGGGCGAGGGCGCCCGCGCCACACGGAGCTAAGAGCAAATGGCGAAAGAAAAATTTGAACGGAATAAGCCGCACTGCAACGTCGGGACGATTGGTCACATTGACCATGGCAAGACGACGTTGACGGCGGCCATCACCAAGGTGTTGCAGAAGCACAATC
>Ga0181523_10004112_pt1 | contig 12796 bp, 9 predicted proteins | sample PEATcosm2014_Bin_43_FD_119752 | JGI IMG/M metagenome (GOLD analysis project Ga0181523, IMG submission 119752) | Peatland microbial communities from MTU Mesocosm Facility, Houghton, MI, USA - PEATcosm2014_Bin05_30_metaG | ecosystem: Environmental > Terrestrial > Soil > Wetlands > Peat | place... | reverse complement strand
GGCTGGCGTGTCGGCCCTCAAAGTCGAGCGCAAAGACGGAGTGACCTATTGGGCGGAGTTCGCCAAGTACGCCGTCAGCGCCAACGAGCAAATCGTTTTCGAAGAAGTCGTAAACACTTTGAATGGAAAGCCAGGCACAAACCTGTTATCGCAATCGCCGACCTTTCAGGAAGCCAAGTCCCTGCTCAACGGCGGAGTCCTGGAATTCTTCCTCAGTGTAACCAACATCCAACAGCTCGCCGTGGATACACCTGGCAGCCCTGCGGCTCAGATCAAGCCGTTCCTGAGTGCGCTGAAGCTGGATACGATTCATTCCCTTGCCGGTCACATTTCACTCGAAGGCGCTAAAACACGCCTCACCGGAGCGATCCTGGGAGATACCGCCCCGGGCGGCCTTTTCGACATCTGGGCCGATGGCCAGGCAAATCCGGCTTCCCTAGGTTATATTTCCAGCGATACGGTCTATTACGGTGAATCCCAGCTGAATCTGCTGGGCTTTTACCAAGTCCTGAAGCGTGCCTTCACTGCACCCGGCACCGCCTCGTCACAACAGGCCAATCCGCTTGAAACAGCCGCCGAAACTCGCTTGGGCATGCCTGTGCCGGAAGCGCTCGGACTCACCACCGGCGAAATCGCGCATCTGCAAAGCAGTCCAACTCTGGATGACAGCCAGAAGGTCTATTTCCTGGGCATCCGCAACAAACCAAACGCCCTGAAATTAATGCGCACGCTCATGGGTGAACGAATCACCTCCGAACGCTCCGAGGGGGACACGACCTTCCTGAAGATTTCGCTCCAGGGCGGGCAAAGCGCCTCAGGCGTGGCCCAGTGGAATTTCTACTATCTGGCGATGACGCCGTCGCTGCTCCTCGGCGCTTCGAAAAGTGACACTCTTCACAGGTATGCTGCCCAGGCACCCGCAGCATCGGATACTGTTCTTGCCAAGAATGTGCTCGCCGCGCGCGGCCAATACCCAGAAAAACTGAACGGATTTTCCTATTTCGATTTCTCCAAGGTGGATTGGCCCGGATTAAGGGCCAAGTGGGTGGCGGAAGCGGCTAAATCCACGCAGAGCGCCAAAAGCACAGAAGCGGCAAACAAAACAAAGAAACTTTCCGATTGGCTGAGCCAGGTGAATCCGGAAGTCTTTTCCCGGCATCTGCATACCATGACCGGAGCTTCCTGGAAGGACGCTAAGGGAGTTCATTTTGACCAGTGGGTGGAGTGAGATTCGCCGGCGGATGTTCTGGCTCGCGCGCTGGGCGAGCGCGATGCTTCTTGCCTGTCTTCTGGTTTGCTCCATCCATGCGCCCGCCCAGGAGCGAGCAAACTCGCAAGCTCCCACCATTCGCGTCGATGTCAGCCGAGTGAATGTCGGCGTCATCGTCACCGATTCCAAGGGAAAATTTGTGGAAGGCCTCCAGCGGTCGGACTTCCAGATTATGGATAACGAGGCTCTTCAGCCCATCACCGATTTCGCTCCCGTCGATGCGCCTGCTCAAGTAATGCTTCTGATGGAAGCCGGCCCGGCGGTCTACCTCTTGCAGGATTCTCACCTTTTTGTTGCCGATTCCCTTCTCAACGGCCTTGCTGCCGGCGACCGCGTGGCTATTGCGGTTTATAACGATACCCCCACAGCCCTGCTCGATTACACAGCCGACAAGCGCGCGGTCGGCGAGGCACTCGATCGCATTCAATTCAATTTGGGCTTTGGCAACCTCAATCTGGCCAAGAGCCTAAACACGGTTCTCGACTGGCTGGCGCACGTGCCAGGAAAGAAATCCATTGTGCTGATCTCCTCGGGAGTGGACACATCCCCGCTGGCCGCCGCACAGCAACTGCTAGGGCGCCTGGAAACCGGCGACGTGCGGATTCTGGCAATCTCGATGAGTGGCCCGCTGCGCAACGGCAAAAAAGGCACCAAAAAACAGATCCAGCAGACGCAACAGGCCTTTGCCGAGGCTGACGTGTGGCTGAAGACCTTGGCGGAAGCAACCGGCGGCCGCGCCTACTTCCCCGAGAACGCCAAGGCGTTTCAGGAGACCTACCGGGAGATCGCCGAGCTCGTTCGTCACGAATACAGCCTGGCGTTTGTCCCACCCGCCGCGGACGGCGCGGTGCACGCGATCGACGTTAAAGTTGGAGCAGTCCAGGGAAGTGACAAGAACAATACACCGGAGTATCGCGTGGATCACCGCAGAGGCTACTTCGCGCCAAAAGCAACACCATAGCGAGGAATGGCGTTTGCGCTCAGTCGTAATCCTTCATCATGCGGGCCATTTCGCGCAACCGTTCGTCGACGCGCGCAAACACGCTGCCTTCCTCGAATTTTCCCGAGCTATTCCGTTGTCCGGCAGGCTTGCCGGTAAGCAACTCGACGCCCTGCTCGACGCGCGCAATCGGCCAAATGTGGAATTTTCCACTGGCGACCGCATCCAGCACATCCTCCCGCAACATCAGGTCATCGACGTTGGCGTGCGGAATCATTACGCCTTGTGTGCCACTCAATCCTTCGATCCGGCAGACGTCGAAGAAGCCCTCGATCTTTTCGTTTACGCCGCCAATCGCCTGAATATCCCCGCGTTGATTCATGGAACCGGTCACGGCAACGTCCTGGCGCAACGGAAATTCCGAGAGGGCGGAAAGTAGCGCGTAAATTTCCGTAGAACTGGCGCTGTCACCGTCCACGCCGGAGTACGACTGCTCAAAGCAGATGCTCGCGGTTAACGTGAGCGGCTTGTCCTGCGCGAAGCAGGAGCGCAAATAACCTGTAATGATGTGCACACCCTTGTCGTGGAAGCGCCCGCTGAGATTCGCTTCGCGCTCAATGTTGATCAACCCGGCCTTACCCAGGCCCACGCTCGCCGTAATCCTCACGGGCTTGCCGAAGGAATAGCCGCCAATTTCAAGCACGCTCAGGCCGTTTACCTGGCCCGCTTGCGAACCCGCCAAATTCACCAGTAAGGTGCCTTCTTCCATCATTTCGCGAATTCGCGTTTCAATTAGGTTGTGCCGTTCCACCTTGGACGCAATCGCCGCGCGCACATGCGCTGCGCGCACCACATTTTCTCCAGCCGCCGCTGCAGCGTAATGCGCTTCTCGCGCTAAGTCAGCAATATCGACGAACCGCGCCGTAACCTTATTCCGGCGCCCTGCTCGGCGTACCCCATGTTCCAGAATTGTTGCGAAGGCTCCGCGGTCGAACGGAAACAGGTTTTCCTTCTCGCTGAGCGCGCGCATCCGGCCGGCATATTCTTCAATGACGCCATCGCTCATCGGCATCTCTTCGTCAAACTCCACGCGTACCTTGAAAATCTTGCGAAAGTCTTCCTCGTACTCGTAAAGCAATTCGTACAAGTCGCGGTCGCCAATCAGGATGACCTTGACATTGATTTCGATCGGCTCTGGCTTCAACGCTGTGGTGGTAAAGGGATAGAAGGTCTCGAACGGCTGAATTTCCAGCCGGTTGTGATTCAGCGTGCGCTTCAACGCGCGCCACACGCCAGGCTCCGAGAGCGCCTCGATCGAGTACATGATCAAAAATCCGCCGTCTGCGCGCAGCAGGGAACCGGCGCGCAGGTCCATGAAATCGCTGGTCCAGCCTCCCCGCGCATCATAAGCGCGCTGAATATTGCCGAAGAGGTTGGTATAGGACGGGGACGTCTCGAAGATCACTGGAGATGAGTCTTCGTGATTGTGCGCCAGAATGACGTTCACGCCATAAACGCGGAATGGGTCGCGCTCCGGGCCCGGGGGCTTTTGCAGAAGTTCTGGTGGCTCCTGCGCGTGCTCGTCTTCGCCTTCGCGCTCCTTGAACGGCCCCAGATTATCCAACACGTGGTGGCGCACCTCTTCCAGAAATTCGGTGACGCTCGGCCCCGGATACTTTTCCTTGAGTTCCTCAATCACGCCATCGACCAGCACCGAAGCTGCCTCCTGCTCCAGGTAGCTCAGCTCGCTGGCCAGTTCGCGTGATAGCGTCAGCGTCTTTCGGTAGACAACCGTAAACTCCTGCCGGAACTGCTCGTATTTCCGCTCGATCTCTTCGGCAACGCCCGACTCCAGCTTCCCCTCGTGCACCATTTTCGTGATGTCTTCGATGGGCACCATCTGCCCTTCGAGGACGGGAAAGATTTCCGGAAGCGCCACGGCGCCGACTTGCATGTGGCCGAGGGCGAACTGTTCGCGCGCGATGCGCCGCGTAAAATCGTCCATCAGATCTTTCTCGCGCACCGAGAAGCGCTCGACTATCCGTCCTTTTTGCCGTTGGAACGGCTCCCCTTCGAACACCTGCGGGATCCGCCGGCGCAGGAAATCGATACCGGCTTGCATGTCCTTCTTGAATCCGTTCGCGGAACCACGCGCCAGCGTCAATAACCGCGGCCGGTCCGGCAACTTGAAATTGTTGACGTAGCAACGATCGAGCGAAGGTTTCGTGGCCGGGTGCAGGTCTTCGATCATCTGGGCGATCGTGCCCCCGCGGCTGGTTCCCGCAAGGCCACACACAAATACGTTGTAACCGGGCGCGGAAAGCTCAACGCCCATTTTCAGCGCACGAAGCGCGCGCTCCTGGCCGACAAAACCCTCGCGCTTTTGTGCCTGGGCAGTCGTCTCGAAGGGAATGCGCGACAACTCGCACCGCCAGCGCAACTTGTCGGGGCCGAGTTCGAGCAGCTTGGAATCCCGTTTTTCTGAATTGGTAATCATTCGACGGCGTACTGTAGCACAGCGCGAACGCTCCGGCGGGGAAATTACCCCCCCGCTTGGGCTAGGAGTTACGTGCGCTCCTTTTCCAACTCTTCCTGCTGGTCCATGTAGACCTGGAATACTCCCAAAGCGGCAGCAACAATGGTCGGGCCGACCACCAGGCCTAGTAACCCAAAGACATCCAGTCCTCCCAAAATGCTGATGAACAACAGCAGATCATTCAGCCGCGTCCGATTGCGCAACAGCAACGGCCGCACGATATTGTCCGCAACGGAAGCTATACCCCCGCAAATGGCGAGGATCACCAGTGCCTTGCCCCAGTGTCCGGTAAGTGCCAGCCAAGCCGCCGCGGGAAACCAGATCAGAGCGGACCCGACCACGGGAACTATCGAGAAGAACGCCACCAACACGCCGAGAAACACCGGTCCCGGCAGGCCGCTCAGTTCAAACGCAATGCCTGCCAGCACGCCCTGGATGGCAGCGATGAGCAGGGCCACGGCTACGCTGGCGAAAATCAGGTCACGGGATTCGCTCAGCATATGATCTTGAATTTCCCGCTCAAACGGAATCAAGTGACGCAGGACACGCAAAATCCTGTCGCCATCCCGAAATACGAAGAACAGGGCAAACAAGAGGATAAACAGGTTAACGAAAAAGGAGAACAGGTTCTTCAGCATTGCACCCAGGCTGGAGGCGGCGTAAGTTGCCACCTTTTCTGCTGCCTGTCGCAACGGCCCGATGAAATCGACGTTCTGCCAGGCGGCCGGGAGATGCTGGCGGACAGAGTTGGCGAATAGCTGCGCGCTTCCCGACCCATTTGCGCTGAGCGTCTCGCGAATGCTGGCAGTGGCTTCAATCGCTTCGCGTGCCGCGTACAGCAAAACCAGCAGCACCGGCACGATGAGCAGGAAAGTTACTCCCATGGTGCAAAAGGCCGCGGACCAGGTAGGCGAGTAGCGATGCTTGAGTTGCTGGTAAACAGGATAAAAAAAAATGACCAGTACTGCGGACCAGGCCAGCGGGACCAGAAAGGGTGCAACAATGAGGAATACCAGGAAGCCGAGCAGCAACAGCGTTCCGTAGGAAAGCACGGTGGTTAATTTGTCACTGGTTGAGGTGTTTCGGTTGGCTTGGGTCATTCGCGTTATATAATCCATCCAGTCCAGGCGACATGGGGCCTTTCGATGCCCTGTGGGACGACACGCCATCCGCCCCGAGGGAAGCCGCGAGCTCATGGCATTATCGAAAATCCCATTCAGTTACGAGCAAGCGCGCCTACTTGCTGTACTTGCTTTGATCAATTTTGTCAACTTCGCTGACCGCCAGGTGCTCAATCCCCTGGTTCCTCTCTTGCGCCAGCATTTCGGGGTAAGTGACACGCAGCTCGGTTCGCTGCAGTGGGTGTTGCTGGTCGTGCTGGCACTGGCCAGTATTCCCTCCGGCTATTTGGCAGACCGCTTCAACGAACCCAAGATCATTGCCGCCGGCGTTCTGTTTTGGAGTATCGCTGCCATTGCCAGCGGTTTGGCCCCCACCTTTGCATTTTTGTTTGTCGCACGCGGATTGGTCGGCATCGGAGAGGCGGCTTACGCTCCGGCGGCGCAATCCCTCATCTCCGATTCTTTCCCCAAGGAAAATCGCGCCTTATCTCAATCCATTTTCGCCTCGGGAATGATTCTGGGTGGTGTGGCGGGGCTGGCGCTCGGCGGAGTGATGGGCGAGCGTCACGGTTGGCAGCATGCCTTCATCGTTGTCGGCATCCTAGGCGTGATTCCTGGCTTAACCGCACTGAAGCTCAAGGAACCACCGCGGCGCCCCCGTTCGGAAGTCGTTCCGGTAAAGCAACTTCTCCGCGTTCCCGCTTTCGCAGCCATGATCGTCGCCGGAATCTGTATTACTTTTTCCAGCGTCTCCTTTGTGACCTGGGGGATCGACTACGCCACCAATTACAAGGACTTCAGCGTAAAGGAAGCCGCGATATCGCTAGCCGTCATCGCGTTACTTTCCTCGGTTCTTGGCGCGCTCTCGGGAGGCTACTTCGCCGATCGCCTGCAGAAGAAACTAACCTATGGCCGCATTCTGGTCATCGCTTGCGCTTTTCTGGCAGCTGCCCCCTTTTTACTTCTGGCTATTCAGTCGGAAGAAAAATGGATGGTCCTGGCAGGCTTCTTCGCTTCTATGTTCTTCATGTCCTGGTATCACGGCCCGACAACCGCCATCCTTCACGACCTCACGCCTCAGCGTGCCCATGCCACCGCCATTGGCGTTTACATGTTTGCCACTCAGTTGTTCGGTGCCATGGGCCCGCTCCTCATAGGCAAGGTCTCCGACATGAGTGATCTTCAGATCGGTCTGCAGGCCGCCACTGCCGTTATGGTCTTCGGCGCCATCTTGTTGCTGCTGGTAATTTATTTCGTCCGCCGCGATGGCCTCCACCACCCTCGCCTCGCCCAGTTCCGGGCCGAAGACGAAGCCGCCGCAACTCTCCCGGACTGATCGCTGCTTCTATCTGGAGATGTTTGGACACCGTGCGCTCAACCTGGGCAAATTATGGAAAACCACCTCACGGGCTTTCTTTCTAAATGATTCCGGCATGGATGGCGCCTCGGCTTACTTCTTCGCAGTTGACGCCGTAACGGAACCGACCGTCCTCTTCGAAACACAGTCAAAGAATCGTAGCGTATTGCCACTTCCGGTGGTCCAGTCCGCGCGCATGGTGGTCTTTTTCTCGGTTCTGCGCAGCGCAGCAAGCGGCGTCCGGTTCGAATCCTTCGCGCTGGCTCCCTCCAACTTCGCTTCAACTACCGATGCGCCGTCCGCTCACTTGGTACTGCTCTTTGGCAGCAAGCTCTTCAGGGCGCGCTGAATGGCTACGGCGTTCGCGCTAGGAACTCGCGCCTTCAATTCAAAGTTTTTGCTCAATTCAAATGCCCAGCTCCAACATCTACTCGCGCCTCCCAATCATCAGCCCGGCCGATCCAGGCAAGCGCACCCGGCGCACGTCAGCGAAGCCCGCATCCCGCAACCAGCTTGTATATTCCGGCTCACTATAGCTGCTGCCCGCTCGCGTCCCCACCAGCATATTTAAAGAGAACAACGCGGCCACACGGGGAGCGGTTTTGCTCGGTTCCAGAATAAAGTCCTGCACCACCAACCGTCCCCCTGCCGCGAGTGCCCCAAACGTCCGTTGGAATAGCCGGCGATTCTCCTCAGGAGAGAACATGTGGCAAATCGCAGACGCCAAAATCAGGTCGTAATTCTCTCCCAGCGGATCCCGCAACATGTCGCCCGCCCGCGCGCTGATGCGCTCTGCAAATCCCGCTTTCCGTATGTTTTCTTGAGCGAGAGGAACGACCTCTGCCAGGTCCAGGATTACTGACTGCAATCCCGGCGTGGCCTGTACGAACGCAATGGAGTAGGCTGCCGAACCGCCTCCCAGATCCAGCATCCGTTTGATTTCAGTGCCGCCCGCAGCCTTTACCACCGCCGCCGTCCGCTCCTTGGCATTACGGTCCATAGCGGCAATGAACGCGGGCACCCAGCTTCCTTCGCGCCTCCCGGTCTCCACCAAGGTCCCGGCACGCACGCAATCCGTTAGCGTGGACCAGCGATGCCAGATGTGCGCGGTGTGAATCAGCCCGTTACGAGCGTTATCCGGCGAGCCCTCCTGGAAGAAGCGTGCGCTTTCAGGCGTGTTGAAAAATGTTTCCTCTCTTTTTTCGAGCAGTTTCAGACTGGACAGCGCATTCAGCAGCATCTCCGTTGCTCTTGTGTCCGCATGGATTTTCTGCGCCACCTGTTCGGCGGAAGCGCCACTGGCAACTGCACTGAACAGGTCCAACTCCAGCGCTGTGAGGACCACCCGGCTGGGCATGAATGCTCGAATCATCTCATTCAGTTCCTCGGACAGAATGCCGCCCACATCTCTGGCATTGACCATGGCCCGGTAGCGTTCGCGATGTTCGAGGGACGCCGCCTGCATAGCCTGCGCGTCGCTCCATTCCAGTCGTGACACCACCGTGCCGGATCGCAGGTGGGAATCCACGATCTCCCGAACATCTTCTACTTTGACCTTGTGATACCAGCTTCCCTCCGGATAGATGATCAGCATGGGCCCGTCATCGCACAAACCCAAGCAGCCGCACGTTGTCAACTGCACCTCGTTGTCCAGTCTCTGGGAAGTTATCTCCTGCTCTAACGCCTGCAACACCCGCAGCGATCCATTATTGGGGCACGAACTAACGCCTTCTGGTTTTTGCTGTGTGCAGACAAACACGTGGTGACGAAACGGCTCCATTGGCTTCCTCCTGTTGTCAGCGCAGCATAGCGAGTTCGCGTCAGAGGCGCAGGCCTCGGGAGCGTTGCTCGCCACACCACAACCTCAAAGTCTGTTCGCACTCGGCACTACCCCGCCGTGATTCTGGTCACAGGCTCTGAACGGGATGTACTTGCCCAGAACGCAACAAGGAAAGTGCCGTTACTCTGCTAGACTGGCGAGCGTGCACCGTCCTGCCGATTCATGCGAGGAGCAACATGGAACGCAGAGAGTTTCTGGCCTTGCTGGGAGCGCCCGCTTTCGCCGAGTTGGCTCGACGCATTCCCTGGCAAACTCCCCCGAACGATCCCAGGGCCGACGTAACGCTTCGGATTTCTCCCGTCGAGGTGGAAATCGCCCCGGGGAAAATTATCAAGACGACCGGTTACAACGGTTCGGCTCCCGGACCAATTTTGCGTCTCCGCGAGGGCCAACCCATCACCGTGGACGTATTCAACGAAAGCAAAATTCCAGAGCTCGTTCACTGGCATGGATTATTCATCCCTTCAGATGTGGATGGCTCCGCCGAAGAAGGGACACCGACGGTGCCGCCCGGCGGCAAGCGCCGCTATTGTTTCGTTCCGCGTCCTTCCGGCACTCGCTGGTATCACAGCCACGTTTCCGCGGGTCGCGACATGAAACGCGCGACGTACACCGGACAGTTCGGTTTTCTGTACATTGAACCGAAAGAAGATCCGGGATCGTACGACGCAGAGGTGTTCGTTGCGCTCCACGGCTGGGACGCCGTTTTGAGCAGCATGAGCGGCGAGGGCAACCTGGAAGTCAGCTATCGCGCATATTCCATCAACAGCCACGCGCTAGGTTCGGGAGAACCGGTCCGCGTGAAAGAGGGTCAGCAGATACTCTTCCGTATTTTGAACGCCAGCGCCACCGAGCAGCACCGTATCGCCCTGCCCGGTCACAAGTTCAAAGTTCTCAGCCTGGATGGAAACGCGGTGGTTGTGCCGCGCGAAGTGGATGCGCTCGTGATGGGCCCGGCGGAACGAGTGGACGCCGTGGTTACCATGAACCATCCCGGGGTTTGGATTCTGGGCGAAGCGGCCGATACAACCAGGAATGCCGGGCTGGGGGTGGTAGTGGAATATGCCAACCGCAGCGAAGCACCGAACTGGACTGCGCCCCCAGATACATCCTGGGACTACACCATCTTCGGTCGCGAAGCGGAAACTCCCGAACCGCCGGGAGGCGTGCTGCCGCTGGTTTTCCGCAAGAAATTCGCCGGTCACAACTGGGTGGACAACTGGACCATCAACGGAAAGCCCTTCCCAAGAACCGATCCCATTCGCGTGCGCCCCAATTCCCGCTACCGCCTGCGCTTCGACAACCAGAGCGATGAAGCGCACCCAGTGCACCTGCACCGTCACACCTTCGAGCTCATTCGCTTCGCCGGGAAAGCAACCACCGGCGTGCGAAAGGACGTGGTCGTCGTGCCGCCGATGAAACAGGTTGAAGTGGATTTTACCGCGGACAATCCTGGACCAACGTTATTCCACTGCCACCAGCAATTGCACATGGATTATGGCTTCATGACCCTGCTGCACTACATGAGCTGAGAACTTTGCAGCAGTTGGTTAACTGCAGGTAAGTCGCAGAGGCAGAATTTCCCACGCTGAGATGATTCGGGTTACTTGATTCCCACCAACGCCACCAGGCGGTTTACCTCTTCATGGCTCACGTCGTACAGCGGCCGCTCGTCCTCTTCTTCCAGTCGCTCCCGAAGATATTGCGCCGCCAGGAAACTCGCCTCCCGATCGGTAAGATCCCGTCCGGCTTTTTCGCGAAATTCCACAAAGCCCGTGTGCGCCAGGCCAACAATGCGGCCTTCGCCATCCACGTTGAATCTGGCATCGATCGTGTCGCTGTGGCGCGTCGCAATGGCGTTCCAGATATGCGAAAACCGGCAATCGTAGACGTGGCCACCGAGCTTGGAGGTCACCTCAAAGGCCCCAATGAACTGGTTCATGGCGCCGCTGTTCGCTAAAACCGGAAGTGAAGGCACGAGAGTTCCTCTTTTCGATCCGAATGTTTCCCAATTAGTGTCCGATTTCCCTCGCCCGGCTGTCAATGCCGTTAGGGAATCGCACGCCGCACCATCAGACTGTTGGCCCCGGCCGCCGTATTCCCGCCGCCTCCGCCGTCACGTCCGTGTACTTCAGCCCGGAACCCGTGTTGAACAGCACAACGCGATCCTCAGGCTTCAGTAAGCCGGTGCTGAGCAAGTGCTCATAGGCGGCAGTCGCAGCCGCGCCTTCTGGACACAGAAAAATCCCCTCGTGCTTGGCCCAGTCCTTTAACGAATCCAAAATCTGTTGGTCTGAAACAGCAACGGCCATGCCAGCGGATTCTCGCAGGATATCCATCATGATGTAATCCCCGTAAGGCTTCGGAACGCGCAGCCCCGACGCAAAGGTGGCTGCATCCTCCCACATCTCGCTGACCTTTTCCTTTCGATCGAAAGCCCTTACCACCGGCGCACAACCGGAGGACTGCACCGCGATCATCCGTGGACGTTTCCCCGGCCGAATCCAGCCGAGCTCTTCCATTTCCTCAAACGCCTTCCACATCCCGATCAGGCCAACCCCCCCTCCCGTGGGATAGAACACCGCTTCCGGATATTCCCAACCCAGCTGCTCGACCAGCTCGTACCCCATCGTTTTCTTGCCCTCTACGCGAAACGGCTCTTTCAGCGTGGAAATGTCGAACCAACCTTCCTTGTCCTTGCGCTCGGCAACCATCCGCCCGCAATCGGAAATTAATCCATCCACCAGCGTCACGTGTGCGCCGTAAAGAATCGCCTCCAGATAGTTGGCGAACGGTACGTCTTTGGGCATGAAGATGTGCGCTTCCATCCCCGCCGCCGCGGCATAAGCGGCCAGTGCCCCTGCAGCATTTCCGGCGGAAGGCGCGGCCAGTCGCTTCAACCCATAATGCCGTGCCATGGTTACTGCCATCGCCATGCCGCGTGCCTTGAAGCTGCCTGTAGGATTCGCGCCCTCTTCTTTCAGATAAACTCCCGGATACCGCCGGCCGCGAATCACGGGTGTCCAACCTTCACCAAGCGAAACCGGCGAAGCATCGGGAAGCACCGATTTGTAACGCCACATTCCAGCCCAACCCTCGGCCGCTCCGGCGCGCGAAATTTCCTCGCGACGCGCCAGCCCGCCAAGCGGAGCAAGGTCATAACGCACATACAACGAACCGGCACACTGGGTACAAACGTTCCGCGGCACCTCTGCTGAAAAATGTGATCTGCAGCGCGAACACTCAAAGTAAGAAATTCGGGCCATAGAAAAAAGATAGCGCTCGGGGCTCGCTTGAGCAAGCTAACGGTGAGACGCGAGACAAAGAACCACTGTGCCCGACCGCGGCAGGCACGTTATGATGTCGCAACAGAAGCATCTTCGCTGAGTCTTTCAAGGAACTCCTTTGCCGAGCGATTTCTCCAAAACCAATTCCCTTCCCTTGATCGGTGGCTTAGTGCTCTTTGCAGCGGGCGCGCTGCTGCTGGCCCTCGCTCCGATGCACTTGTGGATCACCTTGCTTCGCTGGGCCGGACTCCTCCTTCTGGCCTTCGGCGGCTTGCGCAAACGCACTCTTACCTATTGGATTTTCTTCGCCATGCTGCTGGGCCTCGAAATTGGCCTGGATTGGCCGGCCTTTGCCGGGCACCTGCGCATCCTCAGCGATATTTTTCTTCGCTTGATCAAAGTCATCGTCGCGCCACTGATTCTCGGCACGCTGATCACCGGCATT
>Ga0181523_10004111_pt1 | contig 12798 bp, 14 predicted proteins | sample PEATcosm2014_Bin_43_FD_119752 | JGI IMG/M metagenome (GOLD analysis project Ga0181523, IMG submission 119752) | Peatland microbial communities from MTU Mesocosm Facility, Houghton, MI, USA - PEATcosm2014_Bin05_30_metaG | ecosystem: Environmental > Terrestrial > Soil > Wetlands > Peat | place... | reverse complement strand
TGACACCCAAGGCATCTGGCGCGTGAGCGCGGCGCACAGCGAGTCGATGGTGCGGATGCGCAGCCGGGCCGGATTGCTGAAGAGGTTCCAGCCCAGCGCTTCGCTGTGTTCGCGCACCGCCACCGCCAGTTCCCAGGTCAGCGCCTTGTGCTCTTCCTCCGGCCGCGGCCCAACCGAGTCGCGTAGCGCCTTCACAATTCGCAAGCGCATTTCGCCGGCAGCCTTCTTGGTAAAGGTGATGGCCAGAACGGCTTCGGGCTCGTCCACCCGCGCCAGCAGCGTCAGGAGCCGCTGGTTCAGCAGTTCCGTTTTCCCCGAGCCCGCAGGTGCCTGCACGAGGAACGACCTGCTGGGGTCCAGCGCGCGTCTCCTCTGCACCGCATCCGGCGCCGTCATGGTTCCGCCTCCTCTTCATCGCCCAGGGCGCAGCATTCCGCGATGCGGCACAGCGCGGCGAGCGAGCAGCGCCGGCAGCTCTTGGTCGGATCCTTCGGGTCAGCCTCGGCGCGCCCTGCGCGAAATTCGCTGGCCAGGCGTTCGACCACGGCGCGCCAGTCGCGAACCATAGCCGCGAGGTCGGTGGAGTCTGCACCGGGGACCAGCCCGGCTTCGGCGGTCCAGCCGCGAAACCTGAGCTCGCCCGACTTCACCTGCCCGAACAGCACGCCGGCCAGGGGTCGCTCGTGGATCGCGCTGTAGAGTGGCAACTGCGGTTCGTCGGGCCGTTCCGTCTCCCATGCGCCCACCGTCGTCCTGCCGGTCTTGTAGTCGATGATGATCTCGCGGCCATCCCGCAGGCGGTCGATTCGGTCGCTTCTGACCCGGGCGCGGATGCCGCCCAGTTCGGCATAATGCTCCCCCTCGGGCTGCGTCACCTCGAACCAGTCGCGCCTCTTCTCGACCTCGAGCCACTCGGAGACAATCCGGTCCAGGCGGCGCTTCTCCAATGCCGCGAAACGTTCCGGGATTGCGCTTCCGGTGTCTTCTTCCAGCCTGGTGATCGCCATCCCCACTGATTTCCCGATTACCTCGGAGATGTCGGTGCGCTCGCAAAGGGCATCGTGGGTCCGCACCTCTTTCCAGAACTCCTCCAGCGCCGCATGCACCAGGATGCCGCGCCGCCTCATGTCCAGGCCCGGGACAGGCGTATCGAGCTCTTCCGCACCCAGGCGAAGTTCCACGAACGCGCGAAACGGGCACGTGGACTGATACTGGAACACCTTAGTCCCACCCCGCTGCCACGCTTCATCGCCCAGCGGCGGAGCTTGCTCGTCTACCATCTGCTCCATGAGGCGCGAACCGCGTACCGATTCCGCGTAACCAGTGCAGTCATCGAGGGTAAGTTCCTCCAGGCCAATTCTGCGAACCGGCAGAATCAGCGGACTGGGTGCCACTTCGCGGTCCTCCACCAGTGCGGGATAGCTCACCACCATGTCCGGCGCGCTGGCCAGAAGGCGCCGCGTGATCAACGCGGCGTACTCTAACTCCCGTTGTGGAGAGCAGCGCGGCAGCCTTTGTTCGCGCTGCATGCGGACTGGAAGGAACGGGTTCGGCTTCGGCGCGCCCGGCCAGGCCTCGTCGTGGAGGCCCGCGACCCACAGGTGGTCGAAGCGGAGACCCGACGCTTCGAGCGTTCCGAGCACTTCGACAGGAGCTTCTTCGCCTTTGGGCTGGAACACGGTTTCGGCCGCAACGCACCCCAGCAGCGAAGCTGCTTCCTCCATCGACAATGCGCCGGCGAAGGCATCCGTAGCGGCGAACTGCGAGAGAACCCGGTTCCAGGCCTCGCCGGTCTGATACTCGACACTGGTCAGGGGCTGTTCCCCAGGCCAGCCGAGAGATTCCAGCAGCGCGGAAAACGTACGGCTCCACGCCGCCGCCGATTGGGTCGCGGGCGCCTGGTCCCGCAGGCGCAACCACCTCCCGAGGATGCTGTCTAGCGCGGGACAAGCGCAACCATCCTCGCGGCAGAGTCGCCTCAGCGCTGCGATAGAGACCCGCATGTCGCCCGCTCTGCGCATGCGGGCGTCCAGCAACCCACGGCCGGCGCGCTCCGTCACGGCTCCCTCCACGTAGGGATTGAGTACCAGCCCGCTGACCCTATCCCATTCGTTCCGCTGGGGGGAGAGGCCTAAGAGCGAAAAAGCACTCGTCACGAGCGGCCGCATCGAAAGCGGCTCACCTGCAGAAACATGGAACAGTCGGGGCAGTTCACGGTGGCCGGGCAGTTGCGTGGCAGGCTCCAGAACATTTCGAAACGCCCGCGCCACTTCGCGACCACGCCCTGACAGGTCTGGAACCACCACTCCAATCCGCACATCCGATTTGCGCGAGAGAAGTGCCCGCGCCCACCGAGCCGCCGCCTCTATTTCCCGACTGGGGTCGGCGAAGGCTGCCCGCACCGCGTTCTCGGCCTGACCGCCCCCCTCGCGAGCAACAGTTTCGATGGCGCAGCCCGCGGCCCGGCACGCCTCGACGAAATCGCGTTGTTGTGGCGTGAACTCATCGAAGCCGACCAGAATCACGCGCGTCGGAAGCGACTGGCGGGCCATCGCGGCGCGCAGGTAATCCGGTAGCCGCACCCCCTCGATCAGTCGATCATCGTCACACCAGTTTTGAAAACGTCGCGCCCAGCTTGCGAACACGCGCGAGTCCTCATTGCCGTCGCTTTCCACGAGCGCCATGTTCAGCCGCCACTCCACCGCGAGTGCCCAGGCTTCCTGTGCGGTCGCCGCTGCCCCACCAAGCTGTAACAATGATGAGGATTCCTCGGACTCCAAGACCGCCCGCTGCCAGAGCACGCGTTCCTGCCAGGGCTCAAGCAAAGCCGGCGGGTTCTCGACCTTGAATTGGAAGTTTTCCCACAGGGCTGACATCCACCCCTGCCACGGAAGCAATACTGGCGCCTCCCAAGCGACATCGCCCTGTTGCTGCCGGATCGCGTTGTACTCCCGCCGGAGGACGCGTGCGAGCCGATGGCTTCCGGTCACTGCCGTCGCCCCTTCTTCCAGGGCCTTCAGAATCGGATTCTCCATCAATCCTCCTCTCGATCAGCTTTTGACCGAAGGACCTTTCTTAATGGCGACGCGTTACGATCCGTCGGCGCTCCGCTGGTCGAGCACTTCCGCGACGGTCCAAACCGCATGATATCTAGTTTCAGCTCCTGTTGCCTTTTGATTTGTATAAACAAATAGATCGATGTTACTCAGGTCGGCAGAATTACCGCCGGTTCGGCTATACGACTTGCGCCACACGGCAGCGACGATTTCACTGATTGCTGGGGTCTCGCCAAAGATTGCGTTCACACTCGATGTTTACTCTCATGTTCTTCCGCACATGCAGGACGCAAAAAGCGCGGAAAAGGTCGATGCGTTGCTGATCAATCCAACGCTCCATTGACACCTGGAGCTTGATTTCATGCGCGCGCCACCCAGAGTCGCGATAGTGGGTGGCGCGCGCACTCGGGCGACCAGTACCGTAAGGGAGATGAGCCTTGTCGTCACGACCACGGGCCGCTCGGAAACGCAGTGACGCCACTGGTGGCTGAACCCCCGATCAGCCTTCGCCTTTCTCAACAAGTCAGTCGAGTAGCGTCGCGCAGTGTGCCATTCGTGTGCCGCTGCTCACCGGAAGTGCCTTTATGGCACGAAAGGCGGTCAGGGCCTTACCCGGACCGATTGGACATCTGTTCCCGAAGAGCGATTGTCCTCGATACCACAAGCGTAATAGAATCAAAGAATTACCTGAAATCCATGCCTGAGAAGCCCGACCAGCACGCTCGACGGAACATCGACAGCGCTTTGGCGGCTGCGGGCTGCCTTGAGGATTCTGCATCATTGCCCGACCCCGACGTGCTGGCAGCCGAGATTGTCGGAGACCTTCAGGCTGCGCTCGACGAGTTCGCGCTGATCGCAGCGGACCTGCGGGTGAAATAGCGATGTCGATCACCTGCGTTTCCGAGACCGTCAAGATACGCCTCTGGGGGAAGGCAGCCGGCCGCTGCCAGTACGACGGCTGCAACCAGCCGCTTTGGATCGATGCCCTCACCCAAGCGGAATTCAATTCGGCCTACATTGCGCACATCATCGCCGACAAGCCGACTGGCCCTCGTGGCGACCCGTTCTTGTCGGAGCAGTTGAAGGCCGATATATCGAACCTCATGCTGCTTTGCGACGTCCACCACCGCATGATCGATATCTCCGATGTCGCCGGTCATCCTGTTGACCTCCTTCGATCGATGAAGGAACGCCACGAGCAAAGAATCGAACTCGTCACCGCTTTGGGGCCGGATAAGCAAAGCCATGTGGTGCTGTACGGTGCCAATATTGGGGCCCACAGTGCTCCGCTTTCCTTGATGAAGGCCGCGCAGGCGATGTTGCCGGAGCGCTACCCCGCTGATTCGCGCCCGATCGCACTCGGGATGCTCAACAGCTCGCTTCAGGACCGAAACGGCATCTACTGGCAGGCTGAAGCAACCCAACTGAAGAGTCAAGTATCGCTCCAGGTCAAGCCGCGTCTGGCGCAAGGCGAGGTGCATCACTTATCGATCTTCGGGTTGGCGCCCCAGGCACTGTTGATGCTCCTGGGGCATTTGCTGTGCGATATTGCGGCGGCGGAGGTGTTTCAGTTGCACCGAGAACCTCCCGACTGGCGTTGGCAGCCAGATCCGGAGGGCTTCGAGTACCAAGTTTTGGAACCGGGCACCGCGGACGGACCACCGGCGTTGGTGTTCGCCTTGAGCGCGACGATCAACGATGAGCGCGTTCATGCGGTTGTGCCCGGTGCAAGCATCTGGAAGATGTCAATACCAGCACCGAACAATGACTTCTTGAAGAGCCGAGGCCAGACGCGCCTTTTCCGCGAGAAGGCTCGGCAGCTGCTGGATCAAATCAAGGCAACACATGGAGAACAGGCGACGCTGCACGTTTTTCCCGCAATGCCCGTGGCGCTCGCGGTAGACTTTGGGCGCATTATCATGCCGAAGGCGGACCTGAAGATGCAGATCTACGATCAGAACCAATTGCTGGGTGGCTTCGTGCACGCTTTCGATCTGCCATAAGGCCGGGCGTCACGCTGCCGGCTCAAGTTCCTTGACGGCGCCGTGCGAGATTCCGCCGCCGTGCCATTCGCCAGTGGCCCGCCACATTTCATAGAACGTCAGCCAGAGCGACAGCCAAGGAATGATCGTGTGCGACAGCTTCATGTCCGAACGCCATGAGGACCGACTTGGATAGAAAACGCAAGGTTCGGCAGGGGCGTAGGTATGCGGAATCTTGCCGCCTGGTTCGAGTGGTCGCAATTGATCGCCCGGCACATAGACCTTCGGCCACGTTCCAACACGGTACTCGATCACGACATCGTAGGTCGCGTTCATCGGACCCGGCTGAAGAAGACCGCGGCAGGTCAAGAGACCGCCGGTCACGTCGCAGCGAAACCCGGGATTGCGAGTACGAACCCATGCAGCTTGGTCCCGAATGCCAATTGTCTTGATTCTATTCATCGACCAAAAAACTGATTCCGGGGCACTGCGGCCGATCCAGCTTGAGAGCGCGCCGTAAGAACGCCACCTGCGGCGATGCCGAGTTTGCCGCTGTTCCGCCGTTCATTCAATTCGTTCGCCTCGATGCGGATTGCTTCCTTGACCCGGTCACTGCCGAAGAGGTACCCAAGTCGCTCCGTCGACTTCTCCAGGCCCATGCGCTGCTCGGTCAGGCTTGGATTCAGCAATGCCTTCAGTCCCGTCCGGAAATTGCGGATGTACGACTTGAATTGCTCATACTTTGCCTGATCCCAAGTGTCTGCGAAGTTCTCGCCGGGATGAGTCGGGTTTTCGACCCTGGGCACGGTTGGATTGGCTTCCAGCGCAAAGTGAATTCCATCCAACACGCCCTCAAGGGCGAGGCTCAACGATCGCTGGCCCTTATAAAAGCGACCCGCTAATGTGGTGAGAATGACGGAGCGGGCGATGTCCCGGCCGCCACTGAAGTAGATGTCCCGGTGGCGCTTCATCAGTTGCACGATTCGCTGCAGCGGAAACTTGTACTGCGAGGGCACCGCCGAAGGCAGGGGCTCAACCGAGGCTTTCAGCATGCGCTCCGCCAACTCGTCCCGTAGTTGGCACTGATCGAGGAACCACTTCGCGAATCCCTTCGGATTGCTATGTTTCCAGCATTCGAGCTTGCGGTCGGGCACGATAATAGAGCCGTTCCCGATCCGGTCATTCGGGCAGGCGGGCAAAATGTCCAGATGGAAAGAGCCGGCGTAGTTCAACCGCAGGCAGCGCTTCAGCTTCTCCAGCATTTCCCGATAGATCTCATTGGCCGCAATCCGTTCATGCACCCAGTCATAGATCGTGAGAGGCGGCTGTTGAGCGCACCAGTGGAGTTGGCAGACGAGGTCAAGGTCGTATTCGCTTTGCCCGTACGGCCGCACGGTAGTGCCGAGCAGCATCGACCCCTGCGAATAAACTTCAGGAGCGAAAACTGCCAAGGAGCTACCGTCGGTGGCGAGCCAATCGCCGACAGCCTGATATTTTTCCTCGGCCTTCCGAAATTGGGTCGGCGTCAGCTCCGACAGAATGCAAACCCGCGCCAGATGGCGATCCAGCCACTCGGCACGGTTCGAGGGGAGAGCGGTGTGAGTTTGGGGTTCAACAAGTAGCACTCTAAGGTAAATCTCCTACTCCTATTTTAACATATCTTCCATTTCTTGCCAGATTGTGTTATCTTTGCCCAGAGGCTCTTATGCCCAATCGTGCGTTTCACGTGGCAACTTCCACTCCCGCCGGAGCAGGTTATTCATTTTGCAAAGCCAATAAGCAGAGCGACTTAACAAGAACTATGGAGACTTTTGGAGGTGCCCTCGGCGGCTACCTGGGCGGGATACTGCCCGACCGCCTCGATCCGCCCTTTCATCCTGGCCACCGGTCGCTCGGGCATGGCTTTGTTCCCGTGGCTGCGGCGGCGAGTTTCTGGAATCAAGGCCTTGATGGATGGCAGAACCAGTTGCGGCGGCTAGCCGATGAACACAACTTAGGTCGATCGCTGTCGACCGATCCTTTGGCGATCGCGTGGCACGCATTGGCCGAATGGGCACTTCGCTTGCTGGCTGGTTTTCTGGCAGGCCTAGGTGCGGGTTATGTAACGCACGTCGTGCTCGATTTCGGAACGCCGCGTTGCCTGCCGCTGATAAGCTAGAGGGTCACTCCAATGTCGATTGATCAAGCGGAACTAGGACGCCGCCTCAAGGAGGCGAGAGAATCTTGCGGATTGACGCAAGATGATACGGCGCGGGAGATGTCTGTGTCCCGCGCAACTATCGCGCAGATCGAACTTGCCAATCGGTCCGTCTCAGGTTTGGAGTTGGCGAAGCTCTCGTACCTATATGCACGGGATATTCGAGAGTTTCTCGCCCCGAGCTTCAGCGCAGACGGGCTGACTGCCGTGTTGCTCCGCGCCGAAGACGGCGCGGGCGATGGCGTCAAAGCCGCACTTCGCGATTGCATCGCCCTAGGACATCAACTCCGGGATCTTGAGATGTTGCTCGGGATCAGCCGGAGTACTGGGAGTGTGGCAGCCTATCCCTCCGTCCCTCTTGGATCGAAGTGGGATGCGATTCAGAGTGGCACCCAAACCGCCTTGGAGGAGCGAAGAAGGCTTGGGCTGGGTTCAGGCCCCCTCGGAGATTTGCCAGCCTTGTTGGAAGCACAAGGTATTCGCACCGGGCTAATCGCTATGCCGTCGGGGGTTTCTGGGCTCATGCTCAGCGATCCAACTGTTGGGTTGTTTGTCGTAGTGAATCGCGACCATCCGGCCGTAAGACAGAGGTTTTCATGGTGCCACGAATACGCACATCTCTTGCTGGATCGGGCTCAGATGGGACACGTGAGCCGAGAATCAGAGCGGAGCGATTTGTTTGAAGTGCGTGCCAACGTCTTCGCAGCAAATTTCCTCATGCTGGAGGATGGCGTCCGCCAGTTCGTGGCGACGCTGGGAAAAGGCAGCGCAAGTCGCCTTCATGCTGATGTTTTCGACGAAAGCGGAGTTGTCCCCATCGACAGCCGCACCGCGGGTGGAAGTCAGGATTTGCAGATTTACGACGTGGTCAAGCTCTCGCATCACTTTGGCGTGAGCGTACTCTCGGCTCTCTACCGGCTAATGAACCTCCGGTTGATCACGGACAAGCAATTCGGAGAAATGAAGCAGATGGATAGTGACGGAATGACCAAGCAATTGGCCGACCTGTTGGGTCTATCCGAGGTCTCGGAAGACGAAAACATCAGCGCATTCTATCGGCGATACCTTGTTCTGGCCCTGGAAGCGTACCGGCGGGAGAAGATCAGCCGACGGAAGTTGATTGAGATCGCGAGCAAACTAGGGGTGGGGGCGACCGAAATCGAGCAGGTTGTTCAGAGTCTCGGATTGGTTCATGATGAACCTGCAGAGGTGCTCGTTCCCTCAGTTTAGCCGTGAATCCAACTGGCGCTACTTCGATCGTCATCACCGACACCAGTATCCTCATCAACCTGAGTCATACTGGCCACCTCGCCTTGCTGGGCAAGGTGGTCGGATTACGTTTCGTGGTGCCAGATGAGGTTGTTGCCGAAGTCACGGAACCCGAGCAACTCCGAACCCTTGAAGCCGCAATTGCGAATGGATCATTAAGACAAGAGTCGATTGCCTCACCGGATGAGTTGGCGGTTTTCGCCGAGTTGTCCCAGATCCTCGGCTCCGGCGAAGCGGCTTGCCTCGCCCTCGCCTCATGCAGAGGCTGGCTTGTCGCCTGTGATGAGAAGCGCGTATTCCTTCGCGAAGCTCGCAGTCGACTGGGCGACGGCCGCATCCTGAACACTCCCGGATTGTACGTCCTTTGGATTCGCGCTGGCGTACTAAGCGTGGAAGAAGCTGATGCTGCCAAGACGATCCTCAATGCGAATCGATTCAAGATGACGTTCTCGTCGTTTCGTGAGGTGATATGAAGTACTGCGGATTTCGCCACGTCAACCCGCGAGCCGAATCCGACTGACAGACCGCACCTCGTCCGCTTCAAACGGAGAGCACCCGCTGCTCCCTGTCAGCCGCAGAATGATGCGTTATCGGGGCGGAACTGCACCGCTGGTAAACTGACTGGTGGTCATGCCACGGTTCCTTTCGCAGTTTCTGTTGGTGCCCCACTCCATGTGATATCGGAAAAGTGATCTATGCAAATCCACGCGACCGACGAAGTTGAAGGCGTCCCTCTCCTGGAGATTCGCGCGTTGTTTCGGCAAGCGGGCTTGAACGGCTTTTTGTCTGCAAGGTCCATCCGTCGGCGATTGCTCCTTACGAAATCGAAGACGGATCGCCTCATCGCTGCGCTCCGCAGGATGGGTCTCCTGGAGCCAATCGGAGATCGGCGGGAGGCGAGTTCGGCGGAGGACGAGTGGCAATTATCCAAGGAGGGCGTTCGTCTGCGAGGGGCCACGGCCCGCCAAACCGCTGCGGCGCGAAACCGCTGATCGTCTGCTCTCAGAATTACTCGATCGGACACAAGGCCTTGAACAGCGATGGCCGCTTTCTGGCGCGTGTCCACAAAGCAGTGGCGTTTGGTAGCTACATCGGCAACGCCGACCGCATTGGTGACCTGGATGTCGCCATTGATCTCGTCCGCAGAGAGCCGGACTTCCGAAAACACGCGGAAGCCAATAACCGCAGGGTCAATGAAGAATTTGAGCGCGGACGCCGCTTCGATAGTATCCTTGATCAGCTGTTTTGGTGGCAGCGAGAGGCCATGCTGTTTCTCCGTGACCGGAGGCGAGGCCTGAGCCTCCAAGACTACGCGCCGATCCGGGAGATCGTCGATGCCTCTCCCCATAGAGTGGTGTTTCAGAAATCCGCCCACAGGGCCACTCGGAATGCCCGGGGGCGTCCCACCACTAACGCCCATTAGCGGGCAACCATCGGCTCGCCGAGCCAAAGCTCGCCCCTCTTCCTTCTTTCTTTAATACCCCGATCCCGCAGGGCCTAGGATGCTCCCTCTCCAGCCCGGTGTCTTAGCCGGTGGGCTTTGCGTTGTGATATGTTTGAGACTGCCGTGGGATGGACAGTAAAATGGACAGTAAGCGCCTATGCCGGGAGGGAAGATTCCAGTCCGGGTTTACTGTCCACTTTACTGTCCATTTTGCGGTCAAAACGCATGGTTTTGGATGGACGCAATAGACGGAATAGACTATCGGGATGGCGAGTTAAGTCTTTTGAAAACAGTTAAGTAGCAGAAAACGCAGGCAAGCGGGAGTAATTCAGTGGTAGAATGCCAGCTTCTACCCACCCTCTTTGTTTTCTGTCATTTAGACCATGTGCTGTCTCCCTTGCTGTCCGCAAAGATGCGGCTCGCAGGAGAGACTTTTTGTCGCGAGTCAACATCGTCAAACGCATCAAAATTGGCGGCCGCTGGAAGATGTTTTCCATCCCCCGCAATGCCAAAGGCAACTACGACTGGAACGCCATCGCCGACGGCCGCTACTATGTCGAGTGGTACGTTGGCGGCACTCGCCGTCGTGTGAGCGCTGGCGTCACCGCCGCTCAGGCACTTGAGGTACAGCGGCGCAAGCACCATGAACTGGAAGGCCGCAAACTGGGTATCCCCGGGTTTGAAACAGCCGGCGAAACGGTCAAGAAGCCTGCGTTGCACATCGCCATCGCTAAATACCTGGAGCAGATCGACGCGCTGAAAAAACCCAACACTCATCGCAAATATGAAGCCGTGCTCAACCGCTTCGGTGAGTTCTTCCGCGACTGCGTCTCGATCGACGCGATCTCCGGCGACGATCTGACTCGCTTCGTCGTGACCCTCAAGAAAGATCATGGCTTGGGATCCAACACCATCCTGCACAACGCGGTCATCGTCGCGCAGTTTCTCAAGCGCCATGGAAGGAGCGGGATCACGCGAGAGCTGTCGCTGCCGGAGCGCATCACGCCGCTTGTGAAGATATACCGCCACGAGGAGCTTGCCCGCTTCTTTGCAGCCTGCTCCGATACGGAACGCGCCTTGTTCGCCACATTTCTGCTGACCGGTTTCCGCGAGCAGGAAGTGATGTTCCTGCGCTGGACCGACGTGAACTTCGAGTTGCGGACTGTGCGGGTGACCTCGAAACCGGAACTGGGATTCTACCCGAAGCGATGGGAAGATCGGGAAATTCCGGCCCCGGTGGAACTCATCGACGAGCTTCGGAAGCATACGCGTCGCCCGAACTGCCAGTTTGTATTCCCATCCCCTACCGGGAACCGCGAACAGCACATGCTCGACCATTGCAAATCTATCGCGAAGCGCGCCAAACTCGACCCGACAAAGTTTGATCTGAAGACATTTCGTTCGACCTATGCCACGGGAATGCTGCGAAGGGGATTCGATGTACGGACCGTGCAACACTGGATGGGCCACAAGTCCCTGGAGACCACGATGCGCTACTTGGCGCCGGCCACCGATGTTCACGACGAGTTGGACCTGGTGACTATTCCGTCCGTCGGGAAGGCCGCCCCGGCACCGCGAAAGTCCGCTGCGCGCGAGACCCGTTCCCTTCGGAAGGGAGGGCGATCACATGCCCGCGCCGAAGGGCCGGTAGCCGCCGGCGCGCCAAAATCCGGTACTTGAGCATTCCGAGCCTTTGCGCATGAGCCAGTGCTGGATGCACCGGCCCGAGTGGCCGAAGAGAGTTGCTCCTGAGACAATTGACAGGAGGGACGGCAACTATGCAGATTACGATATAGCTGCCGGAGGACATAGCCCAAGGACTTGAGTCGAGATGGAAGGATTTGCCTCGTGCGGCGCTCGAAAGCCTAGCACTCGAGGCATATCGATCGCGTGCCCTGACCGCGGCGCAGCTTCGGCGGCTCCTTGCTTTCGAGACCCGGACGCAAATCGACGCCTTTCTTAAGGAGCACGAAATCTTCGACTACTCGGCCTCGGATTTCGAACAGGACCGTGAGACTCTTCGTCAGCTCCGGGTGAAAGAGGCTCAGCACTGAGTCGGGCCCGCGTGCGAGTTCGTGGCGAAGCAAAATGCCATTCGGTTGATCGGCCATCCTCTGCTGATCAATGGCTGGGTGATCAGATTTTGCCGGGTAAGATAGCTAATGTTGGTGGGTGATTGGTCAGGGTGTCCCTACAATTTGCGAGCCCACAAGCCAGTGGTTCAGGGCGCACTTGCCCAACGCCTCAATGATTTGCGTTCCTGCGATTCGATCCTCGCAGGAGCAACTGCATGAGCAGATCTCCTGGTCGACACACAGGCGGTCCCGGTCGATCCCAGCATGGATTCGAACCACGTGAACTTGACAGGTTTTTGAAGTCGCAACTTACTGATTCTACGAAGTCACTAAAGTGGTCAAAAGCCTCAAAAGCAGGGTCTTGGTACAAAATCGGTACAAAACCATTCGCATCTCTCTTCAGCCCTTTTGCGGGAACTTGCGGCGAAAGCGGTTCAGGGGTTGGATTGGCCTTGACGCCTGTAGCCGTGAAGGTATACAGTGTATATTGTGAAGGTATACGGTGTAGATTTTGAGGAGTAATGCGATGGCAGATAGTAAAGATGTCGTGGTGACCGGGGTCTCAACCGGAATTGGTCGGGGAACCACCAAGGTACTCATTTCGAAGGGATTTCGCGTGTTCGGCTCTGTGCGCAAACAGGCTGACGCCGAAAGTTTGCAAAAAGAGTTCGGTGATGGTGTCGTCCCTCTCATAATGGACATTACGGACGCCGACGCAGTACATCAAGCGGCCCAGAAGGTCGGCTCCATGATAGGGGACAGGAATCTGGTTGGC
>Ga0181523_10004110_pt1 | contig 12802 bp, 12 predicted proteins | sample PEATcosm2014_Bin_43_FD_119752 | JGI IMG/M metagenome (GOLD analysis project Ga0181523, IMG submission 119752) | Peatland microbial communities from MTU Mesocosm Facility, Houghton, MI, USA - PEATcosm2014_Bin05_30_metaG | ecosystem: Environmental > Terrestrial > Soil > Wetlands > Peat | place... | reverse complement strand
CTGTCGTCGTTAATGACATGAGCATTCAGGTTGCCACAGTGAATGGCTCGGGGTCGCAGAGTTCCAACACAGTTTTGTTGCGCAGCATTTTCCAGATGGGAGTGCCGATTTCGGGGAAGAATCTTTTTCCCTCGAACATTGCGGGGCTGCCGACCTGGTTCACGATCCGCGCCAGTAAGGATGGCTACATTGCGCGCAAGAAGGAGATCGACCTGCTGATCGCGATGAATGGGGAGACGGCGCAGGACGATGTGAAGACGCTGGCGGCGGGCGCGGCGGTGCTCTACGACGAGCCGCTGGCGCTGGATAAGGTGCGCGACGATTTGATTTATTACGCGGTGCCTTACGACAAGCTGGTGGCGGCGGTGTGTCCGGAAGCCAAGCTGCGCAAGCTGATCAAGAACATGATCTATGTCGGGGTGGCGGCGCAATTGTTGGAAATTGATTTTGCGGAGGTGGAGAAAGCGATCCGCAAACAGTTTGCGAGCAAAGCGAAAGCAGCGACCTTGAACCTGGCCGCGGCCAAGGCAGGCCACGATTATGCCGCCGCGAATTTGAAGAAGCGCGATCCGTTTTGCATCCGGCGCATGGACAAGACGAAAGGCAAGATCATCGTCGACGGGAATTCCGCGGCAGCGATGGGATGCATGTTTGCGGGTTGCACGGTGGTGACCTGGTATCCGATCACGCCATCGTCGTCGCTGGTGGAGACGATGATCGAGTACATGAAGGAATACCGCGTCGGGCCGGATGGCAAGGCGACATTTGCCATCGTGCAGGCGGAAGACGAACTGGCGGCGGTGGGCATGGTGATCGGGGCGGCTTGGGCAGGGGCGCGGTCGATGACTGCTACTGCCGGTCCGGGCATCTCGCTGATGGCGGAGTTCACGGGGCTCGCGTACTACGTGGAAATTCCGGCGGTGATCTGGAACATTCAGCGCGTCGGGCCATCGACCGGCTTGCCTACGCGCACTGCGCAAGGCGATGTGCTTTCGACGGCGTTTCTCAGTCACGGCGACACCAAGCACATCATGCTGTTTCCGAACTCGGTCAGTGAGTGCTTCACTATGGCGCAGGATGCTTTTGATTTGGCGGAGCGATTCCAGACTCCGGTGTTTGTGATGTCAGACCTTGACCTGGGGATGAATAACTGGATGTCGGATCCGTTTCTTTATCCGGAAAAGCCGATTAACCGTGGAAAGGTTTTGAGCAAGGCGGATCTGGAGAAGGCGGGTAGTTTTGCCCGCTATCGGGATGTGGATGGCGATGGCGTCGGCTATCGGACACTGCCGGGGACGGATCATCCGGCGGCGGCTTATTTTGCTCGCGGCAGCGGACACAATGAAAAGGGACAGTACAGTGAGCGTCCTGACGATTTCGAACGCAACATGGAACGGATTAACAAGAAGTTCGAGACGGCCCGGTCGATCGTTCCGCGGCCGGAGCTGATGGGCAGCGGCAAGTCGAAGATCGGCATTCTTGCCTATGGCACAACGCACTGGGCGATCATCGAGTCGCGCGACCAATTGTCGAAAGAGCACAAACTGGAAACGGACTATCTTCGAGTGCTGGCGTATCCGTTTACGCGCGAGGTGCACGAATTTATTGAGCGTCACGACCGCACTTATGTCGTGGAGCAAAACCGCGACGGGCAGATGGCTAGTCTGCTCAAGCTCGACATCAAGACGGAATTGACGCCGCGTTTACGGTCGATTTGCCATATCCACGGATTGCCAATCGACGCTCGGTCGGTGACTGACGAGCTCATGATGATGGAGGGTAAGTAACATGGGGACGACCACGACTAACACGCCGGCACCGGCTCCCGCTCCAAAGACGAATCGCATTGGATTACAGGTTATTGACTATCGAGGCGGGAAGACCACGCTCTGTGCCGGTTGCGGGCATAACGCAATTTCAGAACGCATCATTGATGCGATGTATGAAATGGGCGTGTCGCCCGAGCGGGTCATGAAGTTCAGCGGTATTGGATGCTCGTCGAAGAGTCCGGCTTACTTCATGAACCGGTCGTTCAGCTTTAATTCCGTGCATGGGCGCATGCCTTCGGTGGCGACGGGAGCAATCCTGGCGAACAAGAACCTGATCGCGCTGGGCGTGACCGGCGACGGCGACACGGTTTCGATTGGCGCGGGGCAGTTTGTCCACCTGATGCGACGCAACATGCCGATCATTTACGTTATCGAGGACAACGGTTGTTACGGTCTGACGAAGGGCCAGTTTTCCGCGACTGCCGACCTGGGGTCAACGTTGAAGAGTGGCGTGGTGAACGACCTGCCTCCAGTCGATACCTGCGCGATGGCGATTCAATTGGGAGCTACGTTCGTGGGCCGGTCGTTTTCTGGCGACAAGAAGCAGCTCCACACTATGCTGAAGGCGGCGATCGCTCATAACGGGACGGTGATGTTGGATGTGGTTTCTCCCTGCGTGACCTTCAACGACCACGAGGGCTCGACCAAGTCTTACAAATACATGCAGGCGCATGAGGAGCCACTGCAGGAAATCAGTTTTGTGCCGGCGTTTGAGGAAATCAACGTTGAGTACGATCCGGGGACGACGCTTGAAGTCACGATGCACGACGGGTCGAGCCTGCGCTTGAAGAAGCTGGAGCAGGAGTACGATCCGACGGATAAGATTCAGGCAGTGCAGCGGCTCATGGAGTCGCACGAGAAAGGCGAGGTGCTGACCGGCGTTTTCTACATCAACGAAAAGGCGCCTAGCTTTGTTGACATGCTGAACGTTACGGATGAGCCGCTGGCGACTTTGCCGGAGTCGCGGACGCGGCCGAGCAGGGAAGCGCTGGCGAAGTGCATGGAAGAGCTACAGTAGAGCTCTTTGGCAGATGGTAAAAATGAGCCGGCCGCCTGGTTGGGGGCCGGCTCAACTTTTTGTTGCAGGTGCTGAGCTGCGCTCGGCTTGGACGGACGAATGTGTTTGTCCCTACACAAGCTTGGTTCCACACGACATTGGACGGGGCAGAGCCCCGTCCCCACACGTGCTTGCTACCCGCCCATGGTTAGGACTACGCGAAATCTTGCTCGGCCGCTGATCATCTGATCGTAGGCTTCGGCGGCTTTTTCCAGCGGATACTTTTCGATCATCGGACGGACTCCGGTGAGCACGCTGAATTGCATGGTGTCTTCGGAATCGGTGGCGATTCCGGAGGCCCATCCCTGGATGGTCTTGCTGCCTACGATCAATTGAAGGGGCGTGACCGTGAGCGGCTCGCCACCCGCGCCTACCACAACGAGCTTGCCATTCTTGGAGAGCCCATTCACTAGCGCGGACATGGATTTGGAATCGGGCGCAGTGGCGAGGATTACGTGGGCGCCGCCGGCCTTCTGCAGTTCCGCGACGGGATCGACTGCTGCGGTGTCGAGGTAGTGAACAGCTCCGAGTTTTCGCGCGAGGGCTTCTTTATCTTTACCGCGTCCGATGGCGAAGGTGCGGAAACCCATCTGGCGCGCGTATTGGACTCCGAGATGGCCGAGTCCTCCGATGCCTTGAACGGCCACCAGATCGCCGGCGCGGGCGCCGGAATTGCGCAGCGCGTTGTAGACGGTGATGCCGGCGCAGAGCAGCGGCGCGGCATCGGCGGCGGACAAGTCATCGGGGATGGCGGCTACCGCTTCGGCGGGCGCGACCATGTATTCCTGATAACCGCCGTCATAACTGATGCCGGTGATTTTTTCGTTTTGGCAGTTAATGAAGTCGCCACGTCGGCAGGCGTTGCAGGTGAAATCATGACCTCCGTGCCAGCCTACTCCGACGCGCTGGCCGGGTTTCCAGTTGGTAACGTCGGCGCCGACAGCATCGATGCGGCCAGCGATCTCGTGTCCAGGGACGCGCGGATACTGGATGCCGGGCCAATAGCCTTCCTTTACGAGCACGTCGCTGTGGCAGATGCCGCAGGCTTCGACTTTGATTCTGACTTGGTTGCGAGCGGGCTCGGGAATGCTTCTTTCTACGATTTCGAAATTTCCGCCGGGTTTGCTGACTTGGACAGCTTTCATCTTCGATGTGGACATAGTTCCTTCCTCATGAGTTCAGATTGGTGGGATGATGGAAATACAGAACGCAAGGAGATAGATGAGCGAGGAGATGACGAGGACTCAGGCTTCAGCGGAAGGTCTTGCCGGGCGAGGACGCCCGGCTCAGCACTAGATGGCCTTCTTGAATTCTCCCTCGAATGAGTGTTCGGGGCTGTGGCCAGGCTCGGGGAAGTCGCTATCGGCGCCGTCCTGCATGGGATCGGGGTTACGGTGGCCAAGCTGGTCTGTCATGGAGTTGTTGCCGCTTTGGCCGCGTTCGTCAGGCTCCTGAGAACCCTTTCCGCGGTCGGCATCGTTGTGCAGGTGGTCGCTGACACTTTTCGGCATGGCAGGCCTTTCGAGCCGCGTGCATTAATAAGAAAGACAGTGTCAGGCTACTCCGAAAGCTCGCGGGTAGCAATGTCCGTCATCACAAGTTGTTGTAATGGTTACGATAGGTAAATTTAATAGTCCTTTAACCTGATCTTGAATCTACAATAGAACATGGTCAGTAAATATAGAAAACACTACCTGTTCGCCAGCGACTTCGATCAGACGTTAACCTTCAACGATACGGGTTACGTGTTGAGCGAGTTGCTTGGCATTTCTGTTGAGGAATTCGAGCGCAAGGCCAAAGGCATGGCGAAGCTGAACCTGGTTCAGCAGGGCGCCGAACTTTCTTATCTACTCTTGCATGATCCGGTATTCCGTTCGCGCGTCCGGCGCGAAGACTTGGTCGAGGCGGGCAAGCGCATTCGCCTCAAGGAAAACATCAAGCAGATTTACGAAATACTCGACCGGCGGATCGACGGATTCCACTTTGATTTTTACGTGCTTTCGGCTTCTCCGGTGGAGGTGATCCAGTCGGCGTTGGAGGGGATCGTGCCGGAGGACCACATTTTTGGCACCGAGTTCAAATACAAGTCATCGGGTGAGATCGAGAGCCTGGTGCGAGCCACGGCTGGTTATGGCAAAGTGACGCGGCTGGATCAACTCGAAGAACAGCTTGGCATTCCGGCAGACCATATTGTCTATGTGGGGGACGGCAGTTCCGACATTCACGTCATGCTGCACGTGAACCGGCGCGACGGCTTCACCATTGCGGTGTCGGAATCGAAACTGGTGGCGCAGATCGCGAAGCGGACGGTGCTGGGCGATAACGCCCTGGCGACGCTGGTGCCGATTCTGGAAGAGATTGCGGGCTGGCAGAGGCCGCAGATCAGGCACCTGTTCGAAACGTACGGCTTCCTGATTCAGGGGTGGGATCGCGTGCAGACCGATTGGGTGACGCTGCGGGCTAGCGGCGTGGTGATGCCAGAGAAGGCTGCGGCAGCGGACATAATCTAACGCGGCGGGGACGAAATCCCACTCATCGCAAAGTGCGCGATGAGTGGAGCACCCGGGGTGGGATCAAGGCGCCAGTTGCATGAAATAGTTGTAGGAGTCACCTTCGCCGACTACCATCCACCCGCCACCCATGAACTTAGTCGACATGCGGAAATAGCGAACGGAGCGGCCGTCCGGCGGTGGACCTCCATCCACTGTGATTTCCGCCCGGACCAGAATCACCGGGGCACCCATCTTGCCGTGGGCGGCAATTGAGGTAAATTCCACATCCCGTTGAACCAGCGGCTGCACGTCCTCGACGGGCGAGCCTGCGCGAGTCTCCGCGACTATACGCGCAACATCCTTGGGGCCGCGTCCTGAATACTCGTTGAGCAACTCCGCGCGCAGGGCATCTCGCATCGCGTCGTCCACCGGACGAACGTGCAGGTACATTTCAAGGCCCCAAAAAGCGAGCAATAATGGGAGTGCGACAAGAGCGTGCCAGCCGCGCAACTGGAAGTTGTATTCGGCCATGGTCAACCTTTCGCACCGTTTAGACGGGCGGGGACGTGCGGCCCTCCACCAGCAAAACTAGTGGCTTTTTGGTGTCGGCGGCGCCACCTTCCGCAGTCTTTCGCGAGCTTGCGCAGCTTCGTTGCTGCGTGGATAGCGCTGGATTACGTGCTTTAATTCCTGCGTGCCCTCGTCTTCTTTTCCAAGTTCGAGGAGCGCGTATCCCTTCTTGAGCTGGGCCGTGGCAGCCTTGTTTCCACTGGGAAAATTCTGCAGGACCAGATCGTAGTTGGCTACCGCTTTTGCGTAATCGCCGGCTTTGAACTGAACTTCGGCGAGGTAAAAGTATGCGTTCCCGGCCAGGTCGGTGTTGGGATAGAACTTGATGTAGTCATTGAATTCCTGGACAGCCAAGTCGTTCTTGCCGCCGTTGTAGTCGCGCAGGGCGTTGTTGTAGAGCACATCGGGAGGAGGGGCCTGAGCCATTGCCTGCGCCTGCTGCTGCGCCTGCGCCTGCTGCGCCGCCATGGACTGCTGCGCCGACGAAATGTCCTCGAATTGCTTGTTCAGCTTGGCGAGGCGGACCTTCAGTTCATCCATGGTGTCGTTCAGCGCTTGAATCTGCCCAGAGATCTGATCGACCTGCCCGGCGCGATCCTGTTCCTGCTTGTTGATGGACGCTTGTAGCCCGTTGATTGCAGCGGTTACTTTGTTAGCGGCGTCGGTATTCTGCTCGAGCAGATTCTTCATGACGCCCATGCGCTCGTCAAAGGATTGCTTCATCTGGGTCATCTGTTGCTGCAACTGAGTGACCTGCGCCTGCAGTTCGACGAGATCCTTGTTGACCGCGTAGGCGGGAGTGATGGTGACCGTGAAGAACAGCGCGAGGACTAGCTGAATGCGATTGAATTTCATAGTTAACCTATTGGATGCGGAGAGCCGCTGAGCGTCCAGCCCCCAGCGGCTAAAGCCGCGATTCATTTGCGTTGCTAGCGGTGCGGCTTATGCCGCACCCTTTGAAAACAAAGTCGCAACCTTTTCCAAAATCAAGTCACAACCTTTTCCAAAACGAAGTCATAACCGTCGAAATAAAGTCATAACCAGTCCGCTTCAAAGCAAAATCAATGCTCGTGTTTTCCGTTGGCGGCTGAAGCGCAGGGACGGGCGAGGCGCCCGTCCCTCCACTAACTCAGTTTATTTTTCGTACACGAAGTGGCCGCGGCGGTTTTGTTGCCAGCAGCTTTCGTTTGACTCAGTGCAGAACGGTTTTTCTTTGCCGTAGCTGATGGTCTTGATGCGATCGCCGCCGACTCCGGCCTGGATGAGCGCATTCTTCACCGAGTCCGCTCGGTTCGTGCCCAGGGCGAGGTTATATTCGGTCGAGCCGCGCTCGTCACAGTGTCCCTCGATGGTGATGCGGATGTTGGGATGCTGTTGCAGGAACTGAGCATCGCCCTGCAATGAGGCTTGCTCGCTCGCGCGCACATCGTACTTGTCGTAATCGAAGTAAATGTCCTTCACATTTTGTGCGAAGAGTTCCTCCTCGCTAAGGGACGAAGTCGTCGTTGGCGGCGGCGGGGGCGCGTTGACGGTGACGCGAGCGGTAGCATCCTGGGTTCCACCGGCGCCCTTGGCGATGAGATGGTAAGTGGTCGAGTCGGTTGGAGTCACTTGACGCGAACCGCTAACGTCCACCGGGCCAATTCCGTCGATGCTAACGTCGGTTGCGTTCGTGGTCTGCCAGGTTAGCGTCGTCGATTGTCCCGGGTTGATGGTATTCGGGTTCGCCGACAGCGAGGCTGTGGGCGCGTTTGGGGCGGGTGGCGGCGGTGGCGGCGGCGGAGCGACCTTCTTTGCACATGCCGCCAGAAACATGATCGTTCCGAGTGCGAATGCCAGGGTGGCGCATCTCGCGATCGTTCTTGTCATTGTCATTGGTTTTATTTTTGCGTGCTTCACCTGATTCCTCCTGTTTGTGTGCGCCCGCGTTGCGGCGTGCAATTTGCCGATTCACGGCAGGGCGCACTCTGGGCCGGCCGCAGAAGGGTGCTATTCAACAACCCGTAGTGAAAATGCAATCTATGACTGCAGCGCCTGAAGGCGCTTTCATCGCGCAGCTCCCGCGGCACGCCTAGCCGTGCCCTTCCCGAAAACCCGCTCGAACAGAGTTCGCCTCTGATCCCAGACGGGGCAAGCCCCGTCTCTACACGAATTTTTCCGCAGCCCGTGAAGGCGTGTCCTGATACGAACCTCACGTGCCTCCAAGATGTCAACCAATCTACCTCCAACTCCAGTTGGGCTGGGTGTTACCGCCCTTGAAAGTTAATTGCTTCACGTTCGTGCCGTCCGCCAGCATGGTCCATATCTGGTCGCTGCCGGAGCGGTGGGACTGAAATACGATGTGCCGCCCATCTGGTGACCAGCAGGGGAAATCGTTGCGTCCGGCGTCGTGCGTGAGTTGTACCCACTGCTTGCTGGCGATGTCCATCAAATAAAGATCGTTGGAACCGGGCTCTCCCGGCCCGTACTTGCGCTCCCAGGAGAAGGTTAGAAACTGTCCGTTCGGCGACCAGTTGGGAGAAACCGCGTAGCCTTGATCGGTGACGCGCTGCAAGTTGGTGCCGTCGGCCTCCATGGTATAGATCTGGGGCAGACCGGTGCGTCCGCTGACGAAGGCGATCTGCGAGCCAGTCTTGCGATTCCAAGTCGGAGAGACGTCCGGCCCCTGGCCGGTGGTCAAGCGCTTCAGGTTTCCTCCGGATGGGTCCACGACAAAAATGTTGGGGTAGCTGTTGCGCGAGGACGAGAAGGCGATCTTGCCTTCGGGCGACCACGAAGGTGAAAGATTCATACCGCCGAATCGCGGGAAACTGACCATGCGGTTGAGATCGAACGAATACATCATGATTTCCCAGCCACCCTTGTCGATGGAGCTGAACGCCAGGCGCGAGCCGTCGGGCGAGATTCGCGGCGAGAGGGAAATGCTTCCCGTGTGCGTGATCTGCTGCTGGTTGGCGCCATCGTAATCCATCATCCAGATTTCTTTGTGGCCGGTGCGCTCGCTGACGAAATAGATCTTGCTTTCGGCAATGCCGGGTACGCCTCCGCCAAGACGGAAGATGATTTCGTCGGCAAACCGGTGCGCGATGACGCGCACGGCGTCGGTGGTTGCATTGTCGGTGTACTGCTTGCCGAGGACTTGCGGCGACTTCTCATTCTTGACGTCGTAGAGCCAACCCTGCACCGTGACTTTGCCGGCGGCCGCGCCCAGATTGCCGAATGCGAGCATGGAGGTGTTCGGCGGCGGGGAATTCCAGGCTGAGAAGTTAACCTCGGACGGTTGGCCTGGCACTTGGAGCGGATAAAAACTTTTGGAGACAAGATCGAAGATGCCGGCGTTGTCGAGGTCGTTCCAGAGCGTGTCGTTGAAAGTTTTCAGCAGGTTGACGTTGTTGGCGTCCGGGGTCGAGGGTTTGAAGTCCGATGCGGCGAGGCGCACGCGCTCGACCCCCAGTCCGGTGCCGGTGCGGATCCAATCCTGGGCGGAACTGGCGGTCGCCAGCAAGAGCAGAAGGATAACAGCGATCATCGCACGCTGACGGATGGGGCGAGCCGAGTTGGGCAATTTGTGCTCCCTCCACTACCTTTTGTAGTCGAACCAGAACTCTACCGATACTTTGCTTCCCGAATAATCCGGCGGCGACGGACCGAAGGTATCGATGCGCTGGAGCGCCCGGACGGCTGACTGATCGAGCGACGGTACACCACTCGATTGCTCAATTTCAATATTCGACGGGTGTCCGTCGCGTGCAATATCGAACGTCAGATAAACCCGTTTCGCTTCGGCGATCCGCGGATCAACTTCATACTTCAGCCAGTTCTCGGTGACCTTGCGCTGCACTGCTTGAACGTACCAGCCGAATTGGCTGCCAAAATCGCCACCACTTCCGGTAAATCCAAATCCGCCTTTGGCACCGCCCGCGGTCATGGTGTAGGGGCCGTTGACCGGGCCACCTTCACCATACGGAATTTGATTCGATTCGAAGGTCTCTGGTTGCGGCTTGCGTTGCGTTGCGCTTTTGACGGGCGCCGGTTTCAGTCTTGTCTTGGTGTTCTTGTCGGGGATTGGAATCGCTTCCGGTTCCTTTTCCTGAACCGAGGGCTCGGACTTCGCGAGTCCCCTGGATTCGGTGGCCAGCACGTTCGTTGACTCGGTTGGATTGGCGGGCAAGGGAACCGCGCTCACCAGCGTTGCTCCCATGGCATCGCCAGTGCCGCCGGTGCCCCAGCCTTGGCCACGGAAGCCTTGAATGAAGGTTGCATAGAGCACGACGAACGTTGCGAACGCCAAGTGCAATCCGAGCGACCAGGCCAGAGGGCGGCGCAGTTGGCTGTGCTCCGAGTAAATGTCAAAATTAGCGATGGCCGCCATGGCTATCCATTGGCTGCGTAACGATGCTGACGTTGCTGATGCCCGCCTGCTTGATGGCATCCATCACGGTGGCGAAGGCGCCAAATGGAACGTCTTCGTCGGAACGCAAAAAGATCGACTGATGCTGCGGATCGCGAATCTTCCGCTTCAAGGTCGTTCCGATCTGGTTGATGTTGATGGGATCGTTGCCGAGAAAAACTCTTTGCGATTTGTCGATGCTGATGACGAGGCGCTCTTCGGTGATCTCCTTGACGGTGCGGGTGTGGGGCACGTTGACTTCGATCCCGGACTGCAGCACCGGCGCGGTGACCATGAAAATGATGAGCAGCACCAGGACGACATCGACCAGCGGAGTGATGTTGATGTCGGCAAGGGCAGTCTGCGTGCGTCCGTTGGCGGAGGTGAAGGCCATCAGCGCCGCGCCTCCGGGACTTGTGGCGCCTGCTGGCGGTCGATCGTCTGGCGTTCGACCAGGTTCAACATCTCCAGGGTGAAGTCGTCGTTGCGCGACGCCATTTCACGAACGGAAGCGATGATGAGGTTGTAGGCGATCACCGCGGGGATGGCTGCGGCCAGGCCAGCGGCAGTGGTAATCAGAGCCTCAGAAATTCCCGGGGCGACCGCGCGCAGAGTCGCCGCACCGGCGGTGCCGAGTCCGTGGAAGGCGTCGATGATTCCCCAGACGGTTCCGAACAGCCCGATGAACGGCGTGACGACACCCGTAATCGCCAGATAAGGGACATTGCGTTCGAGGCGGGTGATCTCTTCGGAAGACGCGATCTGCATGGCGCGCTGAATAGCCACGAGATTGTGGATGCCGCCGGTCGTTCCCATCTGGCGTTTGAACTCCACCACTGCGCCTTCAAACACTCCGACCAGCGGGCTGGGGTGAAACTGCTCGGCCACCGAAGCGATATCCTGCAGGCGCTGCGCCTTGCGGAAGGCGCGGACGAAGCGTCCGCTCTGAGTGCGAGCGCGGCGGATCAGCCGCCACTTGGCGAGAATCACGGCCCAGGAGAGCACGCTGAACACGATGAGAATGAACAGCACGGTTTTGGCGACCGAACCGGTCTGGAGGACGAGATCAACGATTTCGCCGCCGACAAATAAGAACAGGAGGGAAGAAAAGTGCATTGGTTTAGGGAGAACCCCTGGTTGAGATTATAGACCACGGTAGCGGCGCGCTCGGACGGGGTACCGCATCGGTCACTGTCGATGCGGCGTTTGGTTGAGGGCATGGACCGCTACGAACTCGGGATTACTGCCTTCGCCACATTCGAATACCCACTTTCCTGCCCTTGGGTGTTCACCTCAGTGGTGACGTAATAGTAGGTCGTGCCAGAGACAACCGTAGGGTCTGTGTAGCTGGTCGAAGAATCCAGCGCGGTATTGATTTGCTCGTAAGGGCCGCCCTGAGCGGTGCCGCGGTACAGGTTGTATCCTACAATGTTGTCGGCGCCCGCATCCCAGGAAAGATCGACACTATGGGAGCTCTGGGCGACGCCTGTACCGGTCAACTGTTCGACCGTTGGCGAGTTCGTGGCATTGCTGGTGAATCCGGCTTTGCCGGTGGCGGTACCGGAAGCGTTTGGCGTGAACTGAATCGTAACTGAGAGGCTCTGTCCGGCGGGAATCGTTGCCGGCAGGTTCAGCCCGAGGAGGGTAAACTCCGAGCTGGTCGAGCCGTCCGACGAAATGGTTACGGCAGCGTTCGAAGCCGTGAGCTTAGCCTGCAGCGTAGTACTCGATCCTACCGTGACGTTGCCGAAATTCAGGGTTGCAGGGCTGACGCTGAGCTGGGGTTCGGCGGCGGTGACTTCGCCGATTCCCGTGAAATGCATCGCGAGCAGGTTGTCCTTGGCAGTGCTCGCGAGTTGGACGACGCCGCTGCTAAACCCCTTGGCGGTGGGAGTGAAAATAACAGTGAACTCGACGCTCGCCCCGGGCTGGATCTTGACTGGTAAAGGGAAACTGCCGACTGAGAATTCGCTCCCTTGTTCCGACTTCGAAGTGATCCGCAGTGCTTCGCGCCCAGTGTTCAAGAGTTGAACGGAAAAGGAGCTGGAACTGCCGATCTGGACTTTATCGAACTCATGCCAGCAAGGTTTGCATTGGAGTTCTTGCGCCCAGACTGGCGCGAGCGCGAGGCAACAGAGTAGCCCGGCGACTAGGGGGAAGGATCGCATGGCAATTATATTTACGAACAGGTCGGTTTCGCGGCAAACTCGAAGGTGCATTTGTCGCAATCGTTTGTACCGCTCTGGGATGGCCGATCCGTTTCGCGCGACCCGCGCAGGCGGTCTGTGCTATGCTGCGCGTAAATTATCGTTCGTCATAGAAAGTTCAAAGGCCGCGGACGAGGGCGTCCGCGCCACACGAAAGATCGCAGGACCCTTGTGCTGGCCGAACTTCGACTCGAAAATTACGCGGTGATCGACAATGTCGCGATCGAATTTGCGGCTGGTCTGAATCTTCTGACCGG
>Ga0181523_10004108_pt1 | contig 12804 bp, 13 predicted proteins | sample PEATcosm2014_Bin_43_FD_119752 | JGI IMG/M metagenome (GOLD analysis project Ga0181523, IMG submission 119752) | Peatland microbial communities from MTU Mesocosm Facility, Houghton, MI, USA - PEATcosm2014_Bin05_30_metaG | ecosystem: Environmental > Terrestrial > Soil > Wetlands > Peat | place... | reverse complement strand
CGGGATAACCGATAGTCTGGTAAGGCTGTCGGTTGGAATTGAAGACGTGGAGGATATCATCGCGGACATCGACCAGGCGCTGTTGTACATCTAGGTTCGTAATTTCCTATCGTAGGCCGAAGGAGCGGCTACACCTCCTCATTGGGGTTGATGACGTAGCGCCTGATTCGCCCCTTATTTCACGTCCACACTCTCTGCCAGCCACTTCAGATAGTCTTCCGATCCGGCCACGATCGGGAGCACTACAAACTCCGGGGTGTCGTAGGGATGGAGGCGCAAAACTTCTTTTTGTAATTCTTCCAGACGCTCCTCCGCGGTCTTGATCATCAGCAAATATTCGCTGCTGTTCTCCAACTTCCCTTCCCAGGTATAAAAGGATTCGACGGCGTGGGTAACGATGTTGACGCAGGCAGCGAGGTGGTTTTCCACAACGCCGCGAGCAATCTTGCGTGCTTCTTCCAGCGTGGCGCAGGTTACCAGGACCAGTCGAAATCGTGTCTCGCGCTTCATTCGTCGCTTCTCCGCCCTCGATTGTATACGACCTTTTCCCCTGGTTCGCGCTCTTCGGTCCGCAACTTTCTCTTCACCATCTGTGTTTGTAATTTGTAGAGAAGCGGCCTCTGAGATTGCAAAACTGGCCTTTGCGGCCAACGATTTTAACAGGGGTGGGCATCTCGTCAGGCACGAGCCCAGCGCGATTCGTACAAGCATTCGAGTTGAGGAGAATTCTCAGATGTTCCATGCAAAACGCTTCATAAGTGCGATCTTGCTGGCGGCCGCGTCTCTCGCGCCGCTGGCGGTCAGTGGATGTGCGGCGCGAGTCCGAGTTTACGACGAGTATCATTCCGATTATCACTATTGGAACGATCGCGAGGACCATGCCTACCGCTTGTGGCTCGCCGAGCGGCACTACCAATACCGCGAGTTCGCCCGGCTGAACCACGAGGAACAGCGGGACTATTGGAATTGGCGGCATAGCCGCCCGGATGCCGAGCGGTAGCATGCCGTTCGCGTCGGGACACGCACGTTAACCCACGAAGGTGCCCACTCTTTGCGAATTTCGCATTGGGTGGGGCCTTTTTTTGTTCTTCTGTTTCCTGTATGCCTTTGGAGTACGCACAAAGCCGCTCCCGGTATAATAGGAAGCAGCGATGACACACTCCAGGCGAAAAACATTGCGATTCCCGGCTGTGGTCCTCTTTGTTGCGGTTCTTTTCCTATGCCCTTCCCAAGCACAAGAGCAACCTTCAGGGGTCATTCATGTCGACGTGAACCTGGTAATGGTGGATGCGACGGTGAAGACGAAGGCAGGTCAAATCATGGGCGACCTGAAAAAAGAGGACTTCGAGTTGCGCGAGGATGGTGTCCCGCAGAAGATCGATATCTTCAGCCGGGACGAGCTGCCGCTTAACGTCGCGCTGGTGCTGGATTTAAGCGATTCGATTGGCCCCTTCCTCGGGCCATTGCGGGAGGCCGCGAACACCGCGCTCGCTGCGCTAAAGTCGGAGGATGAGGTGGCGCTGTTTACCTTTGCCACCGAGGCGGAATTGCGAGTGCCGTTTACGAATGACAAATCCAAGATTGCCGAGCAAATCAGCGGTTTCAAGGTGGGCGGCGCCACCAATATTAATGACGGCATCTTCGTCGCCGCGCGGTATCTGCTGAACACACCACCGAAGGGACGGCGGGTGATCATCCTGATCAGCGATGACGTGGGCACCGACGCCGGGGGACAAGGGACGCACGATATCGTCACCGAGACGATCGGTGCGGACGCGGCGGTGTACAACCTGAAGATCCCCGGGTATAACCCGCCCGGGACACTGTTCTATGCGAGCACGATTCCCGGGCTAGTGAACATTCACAAAGTGACGGAGCAGACGGGCGGTGAGATATTCGACGTACAGGATGTGGCGCATCTGAATTCAACCTTCAGCGCGATGATTAAGCGGATTAAAACGCGCTACAACATTGGCTATTACACCAACGCAACTGCAGCCACTGGGAAACCTCACAAGGTGGATGTTCGGCTGGCGTCCTCGTATGGGAAGAAGGGACACGATTACGTGGTGTTGGCCAAGAGCAGCTTCTATGTGCATTGAGGGCGCGCCATACTTTGTCCTGTTTGCATCGTTTGCGTAAATTTGTAGAACATCTGTCGCACTTCCAGCGTTCATCGTTGTTATAGACCACCTTCTCAGGGCTGACGCCCTGGAGCGAACGTGCTATGCATGTGAAACTTACGAAACAGGCAATACGTCACAAGGTTGGGAGCCGTCGAAGCCAGTATACAATCAAGACAGTTCTCGCAATCAGGATGAGCTAATTATTGCGGAAGGCGCTGAAGAATGGCCCCGATACTTCTCTGGCTCGTCATGGTCCTTTGCCTGCTGATCTCTGTCGTCAAGTACGTGATGGGGATCATTCTCAAGCTTTCCTTTCCCAGCACAAGAGTGCAAAAAGACTACAGCTATCAACCCACCGTGAGCGTTCTGATGCCGTGCTTCAACGAGGGCAAGACGGTCTATGAAACCATCGAAAGCATCAGCAAGAGCAACTATCCGAACGACAAGTTCGAAGTCATCGCGCAGGACGACTACTCCGTTGACGACAGCTACGAGTGGATGCTGAGAGCTCAGCGAGATTTCCCCAACATTCATATCCGTACGGGGAGGAACACGGTCAATAGCGGGAAGGCGCGGACAGTTTGCAACGCGCTGCAGCACTCCACCGCCGATATCATTATCTCCATCGATTCGGATTGCATCTTCCACCCCGATGCGATTCAGGAGCTGACCGCGTGCTTTTCCGAGCCGCGCATCGGATCGGTGGGAGGCAGGGTCGGAGTGCGGAATCCGAACGACGGCGTAATCACGGCGATTCAAGCGGTCATCTACTACTCCGCATTTCAGCTTTACAAGATCCCTGAAAATTGGACGCGAAGCGTGTGCTGCATCAGCGGATGCCTGTTCGCCATTCGCCGGGAACTGCTGCTGGAGATCGAGCCGGCGATCCGCGCCCGGCATTGGTTTGGAATTCCAGTGAATCAGGGCGAAGACAGATTTCTGACACACCAGACTTTGCTGCGGGGCTACGGAACCTACATCAACAATGACGCTCTTTGCTGGACCACGGTGCCGAACACGCTCTCTGTGCTTTTCAAGCAGCAACTGCGGTGGCGACGCAGCATCGTGAGGGATTTTTTCTACACGCTCCGAACACTGCCGCGACACGTCTGGAAGCTGCACCCAAATACAGTGTTCACGCTGGTACTCACCCCGCTTGGAGCCGTCATTGGCTTTCTGGTTGTTGTCACCATGCTGTCATCGGATCCGCTGGCGTGGACGGGTCCGTTGCCGCTGATTACTGCACTAGGGATAGGGGCAGTGCTGACCTGGGTGATCAAGAAATATAGCGCACGAGAAGCGCTGGCCCATCCGCTGGTATTTGGTGCTTACGTCGGGTGGTCGCTGGTGAGCAGCCTGTTCCTGACACCGCTGGCACTCTGCACCATGGATTCCGCAGACTGGGGCACGCGAACCAAAGAAGAACAAGAGGTGCCTTTTGGCAACGCTAATCACTGAAACACCGCCGGCCGCGCCGAAAAAAGCTGCACCAAAGCAGTCACTCCATTACAAGCTGGTCATTGGTCTGTATCGCGTCTTTGCAATAACCGTGCTGTATCTCGTTCTCGGAGGCATCCTGACTTATGCCTTCGTGATGGGCTTCTACGCGGTCAGCAGTTCGTGGGCCGCGCCGCTGATCCTTTCCGCGGTGGACGAGAAAAGCCTGGACTTCCGCGACAAACTGGTGACCAGCCAGCAGACCATCGAGGATCTGAAGGTCGATACGCAGAAGCTGCTGAGAGGCATTGAGGAGATGAAGAAGCACCAAGCCGCGTTGCTAGCGCTCGAGCCTCAACTTAAAGAGGCAATTGCGCGCGAACTGGCGCACAACCGTGCCGTCGGACCGAAACTCGCCGCGCTAGACACGGAAAAGCAGGCTGACAATGTGAAGACGAAAGCGGTCCTGGCGCAATTGGAGGAGGTCGAGTCCACCATCAAGAAAGATCTGGCTGCCGGGTTGATCACAAAAGTAGATGCGGCCACGCAACTCTCTGCTCTGAATCAAACTGAGACCGGGTACACGGACAGCAGAATTGCGGAGGTGCTTCTTACGGACAGCATTCTGCAGAAAACGACGACCGGCACGGATTCGCTCGACGTGTTAGAAAAGCAAGCGGAGTTGCGGTCAGAGGCCGCACAGCTCACCATCGCCATCAACGTCGCAGATAAACAGCACCAGGAGGAAACGCGGCAGATCGATCGGTTGCGACAAGCCATCGTAACCGCTAAACAGAGTCCGTATTATCTGAACGCGGCCGGGGGCCAGACGCTGTACTTCGCCTTCGTCCCTTACGACAACCAGGCCAGCGCAGTGGCCGGGCGTGCGGTATACGACTGCTACCTGAACATGATTGCGTGCCGCAAAGTCGGCACAGTGACACAGATATTCGCCGGCGAAGAAACAGCCATCCACCCAATCTTCAAGAGCAACATTCGTGGCTACTTGATCCAGATGAATCTTGACCAGCCGGATTCCGCAAAGTCCAAGACCGTATTCCTCGGCCGCAAGCCATTACTGTTCTGAGGTGAACCGAATGCTCTGGAATAATTGGAAGGTTCAGTTCGCTGCAGGTTTGCTTCTTGCCACCCCTGCGTTTGTCAGGAGCCAAGAAGATCAACAGGCGTACTGCACGTACATGATGGAACAGGCACAAGCGCAACGCAACCTGTTGCGCACACCGACGGCTACCGCAGGCGTGACTCAACCCGATAATGGACTGCCGATGCAGCTGGTTGGCGGGGCCACGTTGGGTCTTTCCGATTATCGCAAAGGGGGATTGACCATGGATGTGGCGCGCAGAAATTGCGACCTCTACAAGGCCACCACGGGAGCCCAGCAGGACATCCAATACGCCCTCGCCAGCCTGGAGAAAGAAGCACTTTTGAACAGGCTCACCCTGATCGAACAAGCCTCGAAATCGCTCGAATCGCTGACGGAGGAGACCTCGAAGATGCTGGAGGTGCAGAACGCCACGCGGCTGATGCTCTTCACGCTGCAGACCACAAAGATCAAGCTAGAAGCGGACCGCGCCGACACTCGCTTGAAAATCGCCGCGATCTATGTTCCACCGCTCAGCGATCAACCGTTGAAAGAGCTGGTAGCGCAAAAACAGAGCAGCGAGGAGGGCGAGCAAAGAGCCCTAGATAAGTTAACTCGTCAGAATAATTGGGACATCCTCCTGACCGTTGGCGTCCATCAACAGGTCAATCCGGTTGCGTATGGCGCGCAGCCGTATGGCGAAGTCTCCGTCAACTACAATCTCGCGAGCCATTCCATCAACAAGCACCTGGATCGCGCCGTCGAAGCCCATGACCAATGGAAGAGAGTGCAAGAGAGCGACGTTGTGCGGCAAATGGAAGTGCTTCGGCTACAGCTGGTCGATTGCGTCGCGGTGCAACAGGCCAAACTCGCTTCTTTCGAGGAACAAAGCAAAGAGATCGAAAAGAACCTTCAAGTGGTGGCTGCACCAGACACCTCCGCATCCTTCGACTTCCACAACCAATTGGCCGCCACTCAACTATTGCTGCAAATAGAGACGGCCGACGCTAGCTTCCGAATCGACCACCTACGCGAGTACCTAGCAAAGAATTACTGACTGAGTTGACTCCGGCAGTCTGTGCAAAGCGGCTGGTAGGTGGGTGAACTGTCTTATGTCAGACCATTCGCCCGCAGTTGACCTAATCACTTGCCGCTGTGTATGTCAGGTTGTGAAATTGCGTAGTGCCCCAGTCTCCGCGCTTCTTTGCACCGGAGGGTCGCGATAAACTACGGAGGCTATGACTACTTCACCGATTAAGTTTGGCACGAGCGGGTGGCGGGGATTGATTGCCGATGATTTTACGTTTGCGACCGTGCGGCTGGCGGTGCATGCAATCTCCGGACACTTGAACAGCAAAACCGCGCATCCGACGGTGCTGGTTGGGTATGACACGCGGTTCTATTCGGAGGAGTTCTCTGCGCTGGCGGTTTCGGTTCTGCAGGAGCATGGAATCAAGACGCTGCTGTGCGAGACGTTCACACCAACGCCTGCGGTGGCTTACGAAATTCAGAGGCGCAAATTGGACGGGGCGATCAACTTCACGGCCTCCCACAATCCAGCGCAATACCACGGACTGAAATTTTCCGGGGCGGACGCGGGCCCCGCGCTGCCGGAAGTCACCAAGGATATCGAAGCGCGTGTGGCAAAGCTTCTTGGGAAGGACACTGCCTTCCCTGTTGCGGATTCGAGGACGCATTCTTCTCATGCCAAGGAGGGGCCGGGCGAGAAGGTGAATCTCCAGGCCGATTACCTGAAGCGGCTGAATGAACTGGTGCGGTTTGAGGTGATCAAGAAGGCCAAACTGAAGGTTGTCGCGGATGCGCTGCATGGGTGCGGCGCGGGCTATCTGGACAAGGAGCTTACCGATCACGGTATCAGCGTGAAGGCTATTCGGACAGAGCGGGACTGCTTGTTTGAGGGCAGCGGACCCGACGTGAGTGAGGAGAACCTGGCGGTATTGGGCAAAGCGGTGAAAGAGACGGGGGCGAAGGTCGGTTTGGCCACCGATGGCGACGCGGATCGATTTGGGATTGTGGATGGAGATGGAACATGGATCCAGCCGAATCTGATCCTGGCGCTCGTGTACGACTACCTAGTGGAGACGCGCGGTTGGAGAATGCCGGCGGCGCGCAGCGTGGCAACTACGCAGATGATGGACGCCGTAGGCAAATCGCATGGCCAGGCGACCTACCAGACTCCCGTAGGCTTCAAATACATCGGGCAGCTTATCCGGGAAGACAAGATTGCGTTTGGGGGCGAAGAGAGCGCGGGGCTGACCATTCGGGGACACGTGCCGGAGAAGGATGGCATCCTGGCATGCTTGTTGGTGGCGGAAATGACGGCGGCGCGGGGGGCCTCGATTGGGGAACAGGTTCGCGCCCTGTTTAAGAAGGTAGGACGAGAATTTCATCCGGTGCGCGTGAACCTGCATCTTTCCGACGAACAGAAGGCAAATACTATCCGAAAGATGGCCGTGGACGCTTCGACACTACTGGGGAGGAAAGTTGTATCGGTAGACCGCACGGATGGAGCAAAATTCGTATTCGAGGACGGTTCCTGGATTTTGGTGCGGTTGAGCGGGACGGAGCCGATTGTGCGGCTGTACGTGGAAGCGGAAAGCGCGGGGGCAACGGAGAAGTTGACACGCCAGGCCTCCGAATGGATTTTGAAGAGGGAATGAAAATCAATTGGGAAGAACAATCCGGCAAGCTGTGGCACACATACGGCCGGCACGTGCTGGCGATCTTTGTGGTAGTGCTACTGGTTCACGACGTGTTCGGGACGCACGGGTTCATGGCCATGCACCGGAAGCAACAAGAGATTCAAAAGGTCAGCAAGACGCTGGAACGGTTGAACAAGGAAAACATGCTGCTCGAACAGGATATCACGGACCTGAAGACCGACCCGCAGACCATCCGCAAAATCGCGCGGGAAGAATTGGGGCTGGCACAGCCCGGAGAGATCATTATTAAGTTGCCGGCTCCTGAACCACCGGCGCCTGCGGCCGCAAAGCCTTGACGTCGCGCTTTTTGTATCGCGTGCGCCAGATCGATAAAGCAAGCATCGCGAGAATAATCACACACAAGCCAAAGGTTGCTTTTGCGATGGAGCAATTGTGCTTCGGCAAGATCGAAAATCGTCCATAGACAAATTCAATGTGGACCCAATAAATAAGCAGCGATGTCTGCCCCAGTTGAATGACCGGACTGAACGACTTCTGCGCAAATCCCCATTTGCACCAAGCATAAACCAGCGAAAGAATGATCAATACGACGCCGCAACGAGCCATAAAGAAGTTAGGATTCGAGTGCCAGTAATCGTAGACAGCATAGAGGTGGATGGGCAGCGCATCGAAGAGCATGGACAGCAGAATGGCCGCGACTCCCGCGAGCCCGAGAGAGCCGAAGAAAAGAGATTCACGATTTTTGGCGAAGTCACTGAAGACCAGGAAGCCAGCAGCCAGACCAACGAAGGCAAAGGCGCACCAGGGAAAAATCGGGAAGAGCCAATGTTGGGGCTGGTTGTACGTGTGCGTGCCGTTGACGTAGGTTTCCAGGGGCCAGGGGAGAAACCTGGGACGCCAAGTGGTCCAAAGCGGCGGAGTCACCAGGGCGATCGCTGCAGCAACCAATAATGCCGAGATCGTTGCCCGCGAGCGCGCCAGGGAAATCGAAGGCGCGGCAGTGAGCCAGCACAGGACGCCCATGAACGTCATCGACAAGCCCAAAATGTTGAGAATATCGACTCGGAACATGTCGGTCCACGGAACCCATTTGTAGCCGAGAAGATATTCCTGAATGCGGAAGAGGAGACCGAGAGCGAAGATCTCCGCGCCGCGGCGAATAGTCTGCGCGGCGATGGCGGAGCGGGCAATTCCCTTCTCGCGAAGTTTTTCCGTAACCAAGGCAAAGGAAACACCGGCGAGGAAGATGAATAGAGGAGCGGGCAGAGTGCCGCCGAGTTGCGAGAGCTTGTAAAGACGAGAGTTGTGCAGATCGGGACGCAGCCAGGAATCGTAGCAGTGCGTCTGAAACATCAGCAAGCATGCAAGACCGCGCATCCAGTCGATGTAGGCGAGACGTTTCAAAGGGCGGCGCTCTTCCTCAGTGTAACGATATCATTTGGGTGAATTCCGACAAGATAGGGCGGGATGTGCAAATATTGATACGAGGAAAAATGTGGTGAGGCGAATGGTGCGATGAAACAACTGGGAGTGTGGGCAACACTGGGAATCTGGACGGGATTTTGTCTGGGCGGCGCACTGTTTGCCTCCTGGCAAGGATATGGGGGGCGAGCGTTTGCCGCAACGTTGACATGCTTCGCGTTTCTGCTGCTCACGACGCTGCTGCTTGCGGCGAGGGGCGTCGCGGATGGGATCAACGCGAAGTTTGGCCCAGCCGCTGGGATATTTCTCGGCGTGTGCGTGCTATTCGTCTCTCTGCTTTATCTGCTGGGAACATCCGCCGCGCTTTGGTGGAGAGTTGGGGCCATCGCAGGATTGATTTTTGTACCGCTGGGGATGGCGGTTTGGGCGGGAAGTGCGGCGATCGGCGCGTGGCAGGATTTTGCAAGCCTTCTCGGGATATGGGTTTTCGTGAAGTTTGCCAACCGAGTCTGGCATCTATGGCCCTACCCCGACGGCAAATTGGCGCATGTGATGACGGTGCTGGTAGCCGTGAACGCGGCGCTGGCGTCTTTTTTGCTTGTGAGGCGAGCGAGAGGGATGGGGTATTCGCTGGGATGGGGAAAACGGTGGGGGATGTACGTTGTGGGAAGTTTCGTGGTGTTCGCGTGCATCGCCATTCCTTTGGGGAGCGCGTTGCATTTCATTGCGTTTGCGCCGCAATGGAGCCGATGGAGCACCTATGCGGGGCTTTCGCTGGCAATATTGATATTCACGGCGTGGCCGGAGGAGTTATTGTTCCGGGGTTTACTGCAGAACTTTTTGTCGAAGGCGTCGAAGAACGAGTTGGCGGGATGGTGGACGGCTTCGGTACTTTTCGGATTCTCGCATATTACCAATATGGGATTTCCGAATTGGCGGTACGTGATATTGGCGACGATTGCGGGGCTATTTTACGGATGGACATGGCGAAAAACGGGGTCGATATTCGCTTCGGCGCTAGTGCACGGAGCCGTTGACGTGGTTTGGCATTTTTTGTTCAGGACGCTTTGAGAAAAGGCTCGAGCCATTGGGATTCAGGGGCAGGATAAATTGATTTCTAGTTGAACCACTCGCTGCGGTAAGCGAGCCACCAACTGAAGGCGAGGATGGGAATGGTGGCCGCGATGGCCCACCAAAAGGGGAGGATGAGGTCGGCGGCAAGGCCAGCCCCGGCAAAGGTCATCCAGAAGATCTTGCGTTGCACGGCAACAGTCTAACCTGATTTAAACAGTAAAACGCCAATGTGTGGTAGAAGGGGGGACCGGGCGACCAGGGGCTTTAGCGCGAGGAGGTTTGCCGATGGCAGAGCAAGCGAGGAGTTCGACACGCGGATTTCGGGTGCATTGCTACGAGCGAGAGAGTGTGCTGGTGGCGGAATGCCACGGCAAACTCACGTTTGAGAACACACAGGTGTTAAAGGATGAGGTGCGAGAAAAGATTCCGGGCCACAAGCGGATCGTGATCGATCTGAAGGATGTACCGCAGGTAGATAGTTCGGGGCTGGGAACCGTGGTGGGGCTGTACGTCTCGGCGAGGACGCGGGGATGCGTGGTGGAAATTGTCAACGCAAGCCAACAGATACGGGATTTGTTCAGCATGACCAACCTGTTGACACTGTTTGAGCCGGCAGGGCGGCACGGGAAGACGATCTGAGGGGTCATCACTGGTTAGGCAGAAGAACGAATTTGCCGGACGATTGGGATTTTTCGAGCATGTCATTCGCGAGAGCCGCGTCGCTGAGCGGGAACCTTACTGCAATCACAGGTTGAATTTGGCGGGCAGATAAAAGATCAAATAGCCTGGATAGATCTTCGCGGAACCACTCCGGATGCTGGTCACGAAGAGTTTTTACGTTGAACCAGCCAACTTTCTTGCCGCCGGGTAGCAATTTCATCAAACCCAACAGGGCGAACCCTAAGCCCGCGGTCAACTGTCCTTTGGAGACCGCAGCCTGCACGCCGTAACACAACAGATTGCCACCACGATGCAAGCAGTTGTAAGACTGCCACCACTGCGCCCCTCCGATGGGATCCAGAACGCAGTCGAGGCCCTGAGGAGCAAGCTGCCGAATGCGATCCACAAAGATTTCGGTGCGATAGTCGATGGGTACAGCACCCAAAGCTGAAACTAATTCGTGTTTGGGCTTGCTGGCAGTGCCGAACATCGTGAGCCCGATGACCCTGCCGAGTTGCAGAGCCGCGGTGCCAACGCCACCTGCTGCGCTGTGGACAAGCAGGCTTTGGCCAGAGCGGAGGCAAGCGACTCGGTGCAACATCTGATAGGCAGTGACGTAATTGAGGACGAGGCTGACTACTTCCGCCGGATCGAGGCCAGCCGGAACAGGGACAAGGTAAATGGCACCAACAAGCGTGTACTGGCTGTATCCGCCGAGCATGGTGAGAGCAGCGACACGCTGGCCAACGCGGAAGTCCGTCACGCCTGCGCCGACGGCATCAATGTCTCCGACAATGTCATAGCCCGGGACGAAGGGAAACCGGGGTGTCCCTGGGTACAGACCACGGCGCATGAGGACGTCGGCGAAGGCGACGCCAGCAGCGAGGACTTTCACACGCACCTGGCCGGGCGCCGGCTCGGGTAATTCTTCTTCGACCCGTTTTAGAACTTCAGGGCCACCCAAGCCGGTGATGATGACGCGCACATTTTTCGTTGGAGCCAAGAGAATAACCCGCTTCCCGTAGATTATCGGTCTACCAACAAAGCTTGCGAATTAGATGCACTGGAAAATTTGCGGTTAAACCTAGGGCGAGCGTCGGGGCGAGCGAATGGAGGGGAGGCAGAGTCATCTGCAGGTGATGAACTCGCGAGACATGATGACGAAGATGGTGGATGCCATGTCCAAACCGATACACGAATGATCCAGCAGCAACATTTGAAAGACAAAGGCAAACTGCCACCAGATTTCGAAGCCCGGATGAACAAGAGGATGGATGATATGTTCAAGAACTTCGAGATCCTGGATTCGATGGTGCCGGTGTACCAGAAGCATTTCACAAAGGGTGACATGGACACGCTCGTGGCGTTCTATTCCACACCTACCGGCCAAAAGATGCTTCGGGAATTGCCTGCAATCACGGCCGAAACCATGCAGACCATGATGCCACTCCTGCAAAACAACGTAGAAAGCATGAACCGAAACTTAGAGCAAGAAATAACGGCAATGGCAAAACAGGGCCAGTCAAAGAGCGAGACTACCAGTCCACAGAGAAACAACTAGAAGCTAGTGTGTGCGGTCCCGGAAATGCAAAGAGATAGAGCGGATTCCCCAGGGGCTAAAGCCCGTCCAAATTCCAGACTTACGGTCAGGACTGAAGCCCTGACCCCCTAAAGAGAAATTCAGCAAACTTATCAGCGCGTCTAATACCGGAGCGGAAGCTCTGACTATCGGACGACGCCGGCTAGGGGGGAGGAGGCCGAGGCGTAGAGGCGCTTGGGCATACGTCCAGCGAGGAAAGCCTTGCGACCGGCGATGACGGCGTCGCGCATGGCTTCCGCCATGAGGACGGTGTCGGCCGCTTCGGCGATGGCAGTATTCATAAGGACGCCATCGGCGCCCAATTCCAGAGCGACAGCAGCATCGGAAGCTGTGCCTACACCGGCATCGACAATCATGGGAACTTCGGTGATGCGCTCGCGAAGGATGCGGAGATTGGCGGGATTCTGTATGCCAAGGCCGGAGCCGATGGGAGCAGCAAGGGGCATAACGGCGGCAGCGCCGGCGTCGATGAGCTTACGCGCGGCAATGAGGTCGTCGTTAGTGTAAGGCAAAACGACGAAGCCTTCCTTCACGAGAACCTTTGTGGCTTCGATAAGCTGTTCTGTATCGGGAAAAAGAGTCTGCTGGTCACCGATGACCTCGAGCTTGATCCAATTCGAGAGGCCGACTTCGCGAGCCAGGCGAGCGGTGCGGATGGCTTCGTCGGCGGTGTAACAGGCAGCGGTGTTTGGAAGGATG
>Ga0181523_10004107_pt1 | contig 12805 bp, 9 predicted proteins | sample PEATcosm2014_Bin_43_FD_119752 | JGI IMG/M metagenome (GOLD analysis project Ga0181523, IMG submission 119752) | Peatland microbial communities from MTU Mesocosm Facility, Houghton, MI, USA - PEATcosm2014_Bin05_30_metaG | ecosystem: Environmental > Terrestrial > Soil > Wetlands > Peat | place... | reverse complement strand
CTTGCCGAAGAGTTAATGTTCCGCGGCTATCCCTTCCAGCACCTGGAGCAGGCAATCGGCGCGCCGCAGGCCGTGCTGGTCTTTTCGATTTTCTATGGACTGTTGCATCTTCTTAACCCGAAGGCTGGCCCGTGGGGAGTCGCTAATACCATTCTGATTGGGATTCTTCTGACCATCGCCTACCTCCGCACCGGCGCGCTCTGGCTGTCGTGGGGCATCCACTTCGGTTGGAATGCCACACTGGGGCTTGGGCTCGGCTTGCCCGTCAGCGGCTTTCGCTATTTCAACTTGTGGATTTACACCCAGGCGTATGGACCGAAATGGCTGACGGGTGACTATTACGGTGTGGAGGCGTCCGCGACTGGAACGATCGCCATTCTCATCGGGATCCTCGTTGTCTGGAAGCTGCCGCTTCAGAAGCTGCCTCAGCCGATCACGCAATCGTCAGCAGAACCAGCTCTGCATAGCCTCTCCGGCATCAAACCGTAGCATCCGCCGATGGCTTTCGCGTCTCCGGCATGCGGTTCTTGCGCACATTGGGTGGGACGCCGAATAAGAATATAATTGACCGCAACTGGGGACCTCTGATGAACCGCGCTTGTTTCTCCCTCTTTGCAACGGCAATTCTCCTGTTGCCGCTTACGGCGTTGGCGAGCGACCCGCAGACGCCCAGCTCCAGCGACAAGCTGACCCCGCAAACGAAGTTGATGATCATGCGCGACCTGACCGCCGAGCGGGTGTTTGTGCGCACTCCGCTCCCCATGGGCGAGCGCGGGCTGGAAATCAAGGATGGCAAGGTGAGCCCCAACGAGACGCAGGTGGCGTCACTGATCATGCAGCACGGATTTGCCGCCAAACCGGGCGACCGGGTTGTCATCACCAACGTCTTGATCAGAGAGAAGTCCATCGTCTTCGAGATCAATGGCGGAGGTAAGAAACACGAGAAGTGGTATCAGCATGTGGAGCTGGGAGCGAACGGGTCAACTGCGCCGGTGGGCGGTGCTCCTAAGAGCCTCGAAGCCAAGGGTTCGAGCGTGACGCTGGAGTTCGACAAATATGTGCCCGAGTTGACCGGTGAGCAGGTGCGCGACATGCTGGCTCCGGTGTTCGACTTCAAGGCGCTGAACCAAGCCGAGGCATATGAGAAGACCTTGCCTCCGAAGGTACAGGAGGCGATAAAGAATCATAAGGTGCTGGTGGGCATGGACCGCGACATGGTGATCTATGCCAAGGGACGCCCGCCGAAAAAAATCAGGGACAAAGATGACAACGGCGTGGACTACGAAGAGTGGATCTATGGTGATCCGCCGCAAGAAGTGGACTTCGTGCGTTTTCAGGGAGTCTTCGTGTCGCGTCTTGAAATCATGACCGTGGATGGCGAGAAGATTGTGCGCACCGAGAAGGAAGTTGACCTGCAAACGCAGGAGAACGAACTGGCAGCAAAGAAGGCCGAGCAAAAGCCAGCGGACGCGCCCAGTCTGCTTCGCCCGGGCGAGCAAGCTGTGGGTGCGCCCGATTCGCGCAGCAACCAACAGACGCCCTATCCGTCTCCCGGCAACACAACCCCTACCGATCCTCCCGGGGGAGCGGCGCCTCATTGGCAAGTGGCGGGTTTGTTCTGATGGCTCAAGCCTCGGCGCCATTTGGCGGGCTGAACCCCGCGCCGTTACACTGATAGGGTGAGGATTGCACTCGGCCAGATCAACACCGTTGTTGGGGACTTCTCCGGCAATTCCGAAAAGATAATTGAGTACGCGCGACGCGCCCGCAGCGGTGGCCTGGACCTTATCCTCTTTCCCGAGCTCTCGGTTTGCGGTTATCCGCCCCGCGACCTGGTGGAGCGGCCATGGTTTGTGGAACGCAACCGGCTGGCGGTGGAAACCATTGCTCGTGAGACGCAAGGCATCGCCGTAATTTGCGGCCTGGTTACTCCCGCCCGCTCGGCAACGGGCAAATCGGTCCTGAATTCCGCGGCTTTGCTGCGCGACGGTAAGGTCGCGTTTGTGCAATCGAAGAGATTGCTACCCACCTACGACGTCTTCGACGAAATGCGCAACTTTGCGCCCGCCGATCGGCAGCAGCTTTTCGCCTTCGATGGCCAGCAATTGGCGCTCACCATCTGCGAGGACGCCTGGAACGACAAGCACTTCTGGGACCGCCGCCTCTACGGAGTAGATCCGGTGGAAGACTTGATCGGCGCGGGCGGAAAAGTGCTGCTGAACATTTCGGCGTCGCCGTTTTATCTGCGCAAGCGCGAACTGCGGCACGACATGCTGGCCGCGATCGCAACCAACTATCGCGTGCCGGTCGCCATGGTCAACCAGATCGGCGGCAACGATAGCCTGGTGTTTGATGGCTCCAGTTTTGTCCTTGGGCCTGACGGGCGAGTGATCGCCCAAGCCAAGTCGTTCGAGGAAGATCTGATCTGCTTCGATACCGAAACGCTGACGGGCGATGTTCATGCTCGCGATGAAGGGCTGGAATCCAGCGCTTATTCCGCGCTGGTGCTCGGCACCCGCGATTACGTTCACAAGTGCGGTTTCCGGCAGGTTGTGCTCGGCCTGAGCGGCGGCATCGATTCCGCGCTTACCGCCTGCATCGCAGTCGATGCCTTGGGGCGTGAGAATGTAGTCGGCGTAGGCATGCCGGGGCCGTACTCGTCTCGCGGCAGCATAGACGATGCCGCGGAATTGGCGCGCAATCTCGGCATCCGCTTTGAGATGGTTCCGATTGGCGACATCTTCGACGCTTACGGCAAAGCGCTTAGTCCCGTGTTCGATAGCCGCCAGCCGGACGTTACCGAAGAGAACATCCAGGCGCGCATTCGCGGGTCGCTGATGATGGCCGTCTCTAACAAGTTTGGTTCTCTTGTGCTGACGACAGGAAACAAGTCGGAGCTGGGCGTGGGATATTGCACGCTGTACGGCGATATGTGTGGAGGCTTGGCGGTGATCTCCGACGTGCCAAAGACCCTGGTCTACCGGCTGGCCAACTACGTAAACTCACGGTCGCCGATTATCCCCAAGTCAACCATCGAGAAGCCGCCGTCGGCGGAGTTGCGCGCCGACCAGAAGGACAGCGACTCGTTGCCTCCATATGAGGTTCTGGATGCGATTCTAGGGGATTACATCGAGGACAACAAAGCGCCGGACGCGATCGCAGCAGAACGAGGTTATGATCTCGACCTGGTCCGCAAGATCGCGTGCATGGTAGACAAGAGCGAGTACAAACGCCAGCAGGCAGCCCCAGGATTGAAGATTTCCGAAAAGGCCTTCGGCTTCGGACGCAGGTATCCGATTGCCGCGAAGGTTGAGGTGTGTGGCAAGAGCAGCACTTAGCATTTAGCACTTAGCATTTAGTAGAGACCGGCGATTCATTGAGAACTGTGTCTAGGTCTCCTGAGTGGCACTGGGCGCTAAAATGCCAAGTGCTAATTGCCAACTGCTGCCTTCCAGAAAGGATCCATGAATTACATCACGAGAATAGTCTTGATCGCTGGTCTCGGTATTGCCAGTTTATATTCCTCCGCCCAGAATGCTGGCGCGGCCAAGCCAAATCCTCCCGCCAAGACGGAGTCGACGTCCAGTACCGGCGGCGCTTCGCTGCCCAGCGAAGCTACGGTCGACGCTTATCTGAAGCACATGTTTGGCTGGAACTCGGACCTGAGCTGGAAGGTGGCCGACATCAAGCCGTCGGAAGCGCCCGGCATCTCAGAGGCAACGGTAGTCTTCAATACACCGAAAGGGTCGCAGGTGATACGCATCTACATCACGCCCGACCAGAAGTATTCGTTCATGGCAGAACTTGTGCCCTTCGGCGCCGATCCCTTTGCCGAGACCCGACAGGTGTTGAAGGCGGCCAATGGGCCGTCGCACGGACCTCAGGACGCGGCGATTACCATTGTCGAATTTGGCGATCTGGAATGTCCGGCGTGCAAGGCAGCTCAGCCCAATATCACCAAGCTGATGGAAGAAGAGCCCAAGGCGAGGCTCGTCTTTCAGAACTATCCCTTGGAGCAGATCCACAAGTGGGCCCTGACGGGGGCGAAATACCTGGATTGCGTCGCACAGCAGAATAACCCGGCAGTATGGAAGTTCATTGCCACGGTCTATGACCACCAGTCGGAGATCAACCCGCAGAACGTCGATCAGATGTTGAAGGGCTACGTGAAGGACGCGGGCGGCGATCCGGATGCGGTGGCGGCGTGCGTGGCCAAACCTGAGACCGAGAAGCGGGTTCGCGAATCCATGGCGCTGGCCGAGAAGCTAGATGTCACCAGCACCCCGACGTTTTTCATCAACGGCCGCCGCATCGTTGGATTTTCCGCTAACAGCACTCCCTACGATGCCGTCAAAGCCATGGTGGACTATGACGTTGCCAACGCGAAGTAGGAGTCAAGGCGTAAGAGGCGAAACGTGGGGCTGAATTCCGGGAGGAAACCAATCCTCTGGTTGCTGCTGGCCATGGTCGCGGTACTTGCACTGTGGGTGCTGAACCTGGAGATCACCTACCAGCGGAACGTACGGAATCTGCCAACCGATTTCCAACCGCGGCGCCACACGATTAATCGGATTTGGAAGACCTGATGTTGTTGGGGAATTCCGCTGACCTCACGGCGTGGATGGATACCTCATTCAATCATGTGCGCGCCTGCGCAGCTACACTCTCTCCAGAATCATCGCCAAGCCTTGCCCCACTCCGATGCACATGGTGCACAACGCGTAGCGGCCGCCGGTACGCTGCAACTGCAAAACGGCAGCCGTGACCAGCCGCGCACCGCTCGCGCCCAGGGGATGACCGAGCGCGATGGCTCCGCCGTTCGGATTCACGTGAGAAGCATCGTCCGGAATCCCCAGGTCGCGGAGCACCGCCAGAGCCTGTGAGGCGAAGGCCTCGTTCAACTCGATCACATCCATGTCGCCGATGGTGAGGCCCGCCAATGCCAGCGCCTTGCGCGTTGCCGGAGCAGGTCCTATGCCCATGATGCGCGGCGCCACACCCGCGGCCGCAGCCGCAACCACGCGCGCTTTCGGCTTCAGCCCGTAACGCCTGGCTGCGTCCTCCGAAGCCAGCAACACGGCACCGGCGCCATCGTTTACGCCGGAAGCGTTGCCCGCAGTGATGGTGCCATTTGCTTTGACGAACGGCTTCAACGCAGCCAGCGCTTCCAGCGTCGTATCGGATCGCGGATGTTCGTCCTTGTCGACAATGATCGGCGCTCCTTTGCGCGCCGCAATCGTGACGGGAGTGATCTCCTCTGCCAGTGCGCCGCTCTGCATGGCAGCGGCTGTCCGCTGCTGGCTGCGATAGGCAAAGGCGTCCTGGTCCTGGCGCGAGATCCCAAACTCCTCGGCGACGTTCTCTGCCGTCTCCGGCATCGAGTCCATGCCGTACTGCGCCTTCATCAGTGGATTGACGAATCGCCAGCCGATGGTTGTGTCTTCCAGCTTCATGGCGCGCGAAAAAGCGGCGTCCGCCTTGCCCATCACGAAGGGCGCTCGCGACATGCTCTCCACGCCGCCGGCAATCACGAGAGAGTTCTCGCCTGTCTTGATGGCGCGCGCTGCGATGGAGATTGCATCCAGGCTGGAGCCGCACAACCGGTTGACAGTGGTGCCCGGCACGGTAAGCGGCAGACCGGCGAGTAGCAGGGCCATGCGCGCGACATTACGATTGTCTTCGCCCGCCTGATTGGCGCAACCGAGGATCACGTCGTCCATGGCGTTCCAATCTACAGAAGGGTTGCGGTCAAGCAGAGCTTTGATGGGAATTGCAGCCAGATCGTCGGTGCGGACCGCGGACAGCGCGCCGCCATAACGGCCGAAAGGAGTTCGAACCACATCGCAGATAAGAGCGTCCGACATTCGAAAAGTTTACCCCAAGAGGTTAGTGATGGAATCAAGAGCAGCGAAGCCATGATAACCGAGCGCAGCGGAGGTGGAATGGCAGGCCGATACAAGCACCTTGGGGACTTACCTCGTCAAGAGGTGAAGACCGATGCCGACGGCGGTCCAGAAGGGAGTTACGAGCAGAACTGAGAAAAACAATCCTTGAGCGAACTTCAGGCTGGCAGCATCGCTCGCGGTCCACGTCGTATCGTTGGAGTGGTAAATCTTATGGAACTCCGGAAGCTGTTCGAGACCCCACATAAGCTTGTAACTATACAGTAAGAAGTGCAGTCGGCGGCGGGGGTTGCTAGCTCAGTTTTGTTTTGGTGAGCCGTTAGTGCGAGACGTCAGGTGAGTGTTCGTGATCTGGACAACAGTCGCTTCCTCCACCGAGATCTGCGGATCTCAGCGGCGGCAGGCATGTTTTCAAACCCAGTGGACGCAGGCATGCTCTATCCAACCTTTACATGCGCCCAGTGCCCTGCGGAATCTCAAAGCGCTTCATCTTGTTATAAAGCGAACTGCGCGGAATTCCGAGACGTCGGGCGGCGCGCTCGATGGAACCTCCTTCATCGTGCAACACGTGGTGAATGTACATGGTGCGGAACTTATAGATCGTGAACCGCCGTCCTGCCTTGCCGGCGCGCTGCTGCCGGAACAGCACCGGTCCTGGAGATGTCGACTTCACCAGGAGAGCGATGAGCGGCGCAAGGGCGGCCAGGAGCAGCAGCATGATTGCCGCGGCGAATATGTCGAGCGCACGCTTTTCCAATTCATACACCACGCGGTTGGCGCCTCGGGAAAGATGGGCAAGCACGATGCCGTCCAGCTCTGCGTAGTCCACCCAGTAGCCGGGTTCCAGAAAGTCCGCGGGTGCGAAGTAGATGCTGACGCCGGCCTCCGACAATTTTGCATTGGTCAGTAGCATCGACTCCCGATGTGCCGCGGGCTCCGCTATCACGAGTACGGAGGCGTTTAGTCGGCGAAACAGTTCAGGGCAGAGTGGCCCGGGCACAACCTTAGCTGAATGTCTGCGCTGATAAGACGAATCGTAAATTTCGGTCGTGCTACTTTGCGGATCGTCGTCCACGAAAGCTACCGGATCGACGCCGAACTTCGGCGAGCGCACCAGCGCTGAATAGATCCTCCTGCCTGCGGGGCCAGTCCCCAGAATCACGGCCCTTCGCGTTCCGTATCCTTTGGCGCGCAGCGTCTGCAGGAGCTTGTGCATCTCCCATTTTTCGAGCGCGAGAAAGAGTGGAACCGCGATCACAGCGAGAGAGAACGCCAGACGCGAGACTGGGACGGCGCAGAAGTAAGCAGCCAGAATCGCCAGCAGGAAGGCTTGGAGGGTGACGCGCAATATACGTTCGGTCTCGCGGATGGCCAGCAGACTGAGGCACGGGCGATAGCCGCCGTAGCGATCCAGCTGGAAAACGAAGAGCAGGGCGAACCCTGCGGCACAGAGGAAGACGGTGGAAGGCGCACAGGCAGCCGCTCGGGCCGGCTCCAGTGCTCGATACAGGACGTCGGCGAGCAACACCGCGCCGAATACGGCCGCGAGGTCCAGCAGTTTTTCTGAAGCTGCCAACAATGACGAGAGTGGAAGGGTCCACTCAGTGGAGCCATAGAGCGGGACATCGAGTGCGGCTAGCGAGCGAGTAGAACTACTCATTGCATTGCGGGAAGGCTGACGGAATTTAGGCCGAAGCTGAGTGTGAGTTCAGGAGTAGGCAGAGACGAATCGCAGACAGAAATAACTCAAGACGACTGGATTGCGGCGAATCTGCGTGGTCAGGAAACCTAGTCGAGGGATTCCAGGTCCGCGCCGTGAAGGTTAACAGCCACCGATCTCAGAATCTGATCAATGGCGACGACCAGCCGGAAGGAGTTTTGTTTTTCCACGAGCGTCCCTTCCCATCCGGCAAAGGGGCCGTGTTTCACGCGCACCCGGTGTCCAATTTTTAGATAGGGATGCGGCTCGACATCGCCCGGCCGCAGAGAGCATGTGCGCAGCCGTTCGATGTCCTCGTCGGGCAGGACGGCAGGCTTGCCGGCAATGGAGACAAGGTAAACGACGCCCAGGGTTTCAAGGATGGGCACGCGCTCGCAATCGGAGACATGAACAAAGATGTAGCCAGGGAATAGTGGGGCCGCAGATCGCTTGATGCGGTCAGACCAGCGCGCCAAATGCTGGTACGTCGGGAGTAGGAATTCCAAGTTCTTCAGTTGCAGTTGATTGGCAACATGCTGTTCGTGGCGCGAGCGCGTGTAGGCAGCCAGCCAGCATCTCCGAATTGGTCGCTCCATTTCCATGACTGTTCGTCACCGCGTGCGCAAGGCTTCGCCACTCTCAGCCCCAGCGGGCGGGTTGAGCGAGCGCGCGGGATAGCGGCGCTCGACAGGGTCGTGAAGCCAGTAAGTGCTATTACAATATGACGCCAACGTGCCATGCTTTGAGAGCAAGTCTTCTACCATCTCTAAACGTCGCCTTGTTGAAATCTAAATGTATGCGTGTCTGCAGGTTACAGCAGGCAGCGTCAACATAAATTGATCGAGAGTGAGGGTGAGTGTTCAAGTATTGAACGGTGACGTCCTAAACATGGACACTCTGCGAGGTTCCACCGATTCCCCCGCCCCGTGCCTTGAAATCGTTTTCGCCCTCCCGCTGCGACCGCGCGCAAGTTTGGTCGCCACGCATACAATCGAATCCGGGTTACCAACCTCGTTCTAGGAAGGCAATGCGCGTTCTGGTCACCGGAGGGGCGGGTTACATCGGCAGCGTCGTTGCCGACCGTCTGTTGCGCGACGGCCATTCGGTTACGGTGCTGGACAATCTCAGCAAAGGCAGCAAGCAAGCCGTTCCCAGCCGCGCTGAGCTTGTACTGGCCGACACCGGCGACGAGCCAGCTCTCGACCGCATCTTCGACGCCGGCCACTTCGACGCGGTGATGCACTTTGCTGCCTTCATCGAGGCCGGAGAGTCGATGCTCTCGCCGGAACTTTACTTCGATAACAACTCCGCGAAGACGCTCACGCTGTTGCGCGCAATGCTGCGGCATCGGGTGTCGCGATTGGTGTTCTCCTCGACCGCAGCGGTTTACGGCGACCCCACGCGGCTGCCCATCATGGAAGACGATCCGCTGGAGCCGACCAACGCTTATGGAGAGTCGAAGCTGATTGTCGAGCGCATGCTGGCCTGGTTCCACAAGGCTCACGGCCTGCGTTACGCCAGTTTGCGCTACTTCAATGCCGCCGGCGCGACGGCTGATCGCGGCGAGATGCACCGCCCCGAGACGCATCTGATTCCGCTGGTTCTGCAAGCGGCGCTGGGCGAGGGCAATGCCATCTCCATTTACGGCACCGACTACTCGACGAAGGATGGCACCTGCATTCGCGATTACATCCACATCGACGATCTGGCGACGGCGCATCTGCTGGCGCTGGACGCGCTGGCTCAAGGCAACATCCAGAACGAAGACTCGCAGCTCATCTTTAATCTGGGAAGCGGCAGCGGCTTCAGCGTGCGCGAGATCATCGACGTGGCCGGCCGTGTCACGGGCAGGAGGATTCCGGTGGCGGAAGCGCCGCGCCGTCCCGGCGACTCGGCTGTGCTGATCGCCAGCTCAGAGAAGATCAAGCGCGTGCTGGGCTGGCAGCCGCAGCATTCAGATATTGAAGCAATCGTCCGCAGCGCATGGGAGTGGCACAGTACGTACCCGCGGAAATGAAGCCGTAGCGTGATGGGGGCGGCGTCGCAGGTTACCCCAAAAAAACGAGCGAAGCTGGGCGCCCAGGTACTAGGCCGTGTGTGTCAGCTCCTACGGCATAACCTCCCACGTGCCGGAAGAATATTCAAGAAACTGTGCAATTTTGACCATACATGCTTTTATGATACGTGTTCGACTGATGAGAAATTTGTGACCGGGGCATCACTTTGCTGCTGTCCCAATCGGAGCGATTTTCCGCGCTACACATATCTGAGATGGACTTGGGGGGCGAGGATGATGTACCGCAAATGCAGAACGCTCTTGCCATTCATCCTGGCGTTCCTCGTGACTTCAAGCCTGACTGTTGCGTTACGAGCGCAGGAGCACCCAAGTAACCCGGCTCCGCAGGCATCCGCCGCACTCCCCGGATCGACGGGCAGCCAGTACGCCGACACCGACATCTGCAAGACATGCCACCAGGAAGTGTGGGACAAACACTTCGCCGGTACGCCGCACTCCGCGCTGCTCAAGGGCGATCAGCATGGCTGCCAGGGATGTCACGGTCCGGGGCAGGCCCACGTTGACGGAGGTGGCGATGTCACCAAGATCATTCGTTTCGAAACGCTGAGCCCTGCCCAGACGGCGGCGATCTGTACGAAGTGCCACCAATCCAGTCTGGAAACGCAGAATTTTTCCAACTCTGAGCACCTGGCGAATGGCGTCAGCTGTACTACCTGTCACAGTCCCCACGGCGCCGCCGAGGTCAACTTTCTTCTGGCAAAACCGCAGACTGCCTTGTGCTACGGCTGCCATGCCGCGCAGAAGGCGGAATTCGCGCGGCCTTACCGGCACCGTGTTGACGTCGGACTCATCCAGTGCAGCGACTGCCATAATCCTCACGGAACCCAGACCGGTCATCAAGTGCGAGCTGCCGCCGGGCAATTTGCAATTTGTACGAAGTGCCATACGGACACGATGGGGCCGTTCGTTTTTGAGCACGCTCCGGTGAAAACCGACGAAGGCTGCCTTTCGTGCCACACGCCGCACGGGTCGACTAATCCGCGGCTGCTGCAAGTCAACAACGTCAACTTCCTATGTCTTCGCTGTCATACCCCGAACATGAACGGAGCCGCGCCGGGCGCGCCCTCGTTCCACAACCAGGCCACCAAGTATCAGGCATGCACGATGTGCCACACGCAGATCCACGGCTCAAACTTTGATCCGCTGTTCTTCCGGTAGCGGCGAGGCATGGTGATGTCTTACCAAAGAAGTTCCGACGTTTCTGCTCTTGCCATTACGCTACTCATGGCTTGCGTGTTGTGGACGAACAGTGCGCCCGCGCAGAGCTCGAGCCAGAATCCGCCCCCGGCTTCGTCCAGCTCTTCTGCATCCGATGAGGGTAAGGAAATTGGCGGATTTCAGGTTACCCAGTCGATTGAAGTCGGGGGCCGCATCTCCGACGTCAGCGGCAGCCAGCCGATGTACGACACCCTGGTCAACGATCAGAGCGGGCTTCGCATCCTGGATCAATCGCTCATCATGCAGTCGATTAACCACCAGGATGTCTTCGACACCTTGACGCTCAACAGCTTTGGCTGGGGAGGCGATCCCGAACAGGCGGCCCGGATGCGTGTGTCGAAATATCGCTGGTACACCTTCAGCGGCAGCTATCAGCACATGCAGAATTATTTCGATTATGACTTGTTCGCTAATCCACTCAATCCAACGACGGGATCGCCGCCGCTTCCGATCCTGAACTCGCCGCATGGCTACTACAATCGGCAGAACCTATATAACTTCGATCTCGTCGTGCTGCCGATGCACCGGGTGTCCTTTCGGCTGGACTACAACCGAAACCGCTTCGACGGACCCGCGTTCAGCAGCATCCATGAAGGTACGGAAGCACTACTCAACGAGATTACGGATAACACACTGAATGGGTATCGCTTTGGAGTCGACGTCCGCGCCACCAAGAAAACTACTCTCAGTTACACGCAACTGCTTCAGTACTACGATGGCGGAACGACCTATGGTCTGAGCCCCTTCAATTCGTGGCCGCTGTCTAACGGCACGCCGGTCAGTCTGGGACTCTCGTGGTTCAACAGCGGAAGCCCCTGCGCGATGCCGCTCATAAATGGGATCGCCAATCCAACCTGTAATGGCTTCCTCAATTACAGCCTCGACCAGCACATCAATACCTTTATTCCAACCGAGCAGTTCAACCTGAGATCGTCGTCGATCAAGCACCTGGACTTCAACGGCCAGTTCCAGTACAGCCATGCGCAGATGAACACCCCGTTCACAGAGGTTTTCAGTGGGTTAACCAGCCGGACGGCCAGTCTTGGTTCTAATACCACGGGAAGCAATTCAAGCGCGAAATGGAACTCTGCATCGGCCGACGTTTCGGCCACATATCACATTTCGGACAAACTTCGTCTGGTGGAAACCTTCCGCTTCCGCAACTTCAGCGTGGCTGGAGACTATTTGAATCTGCAAACCAACTATTTTGCCGCCGCCGGCAGTTCGGCGACTCTGCTTACACCTGTGGGGACATTCCCGGCCACCAGCCTCTCACACACTTCCGGCTCACCAGCCGACATCATCAATGAAATAAACGAGAACCTGATCGCCCAGAACATGAAGCAGAACGACTTTCAGGTGCAGTATGACGTATCGCGCTGGTTTGGAGTGAGGGCCGGATTCGATTGGGACAACTACACCATCCAGCCTGGCAACTCCTCTCAGACCGCTTTGGGCGACATCTACTACCCAACCCTACCCAATCGCGGCAATTGCGTAGGACTGCCGCTGAATCCTGACGGCAGCTGCACGTTCGTCGGAGTCATCGCGCCCTGGGGCAACCCCACGACCGAGATCAACGACTACTCCGGCGTCCTTGGGGTATGGTTCCGCAAGGGAAGTACTCTGCATGCCAACCTGAATGCTAAGTTTGGCGGGGCCGACAACTGGATCTACCGCATCGATCCGCTGGCGTCGTTCAACATTTCGGGGAATATTTCGTATTCTCCCCACCCGTGGCTCACTGTGGGCGCCAATCTGAAGTTTCAGCAAGGCAAGAACAATGTCAGCGACATCAACTACAACCAGCACAACTATTCGACGGTGCTCAACGCAATGATTAATCCCAACAAGTATTGGGGACTGGACGTAGCCTATAACTTCGACGCTATTCAGCAGAACATGTTT
>Ga0181523_10004106_pt1 | contig 12809 bp, 14 predicted proteins | sample PEATcosm2014_Bin_43_FD_119752 | JGI IMG/M metagenome (GOLD analysis project Ga0181523, IMG submission 119752) | Peatland microbial communities from MTU Mesocosm Facility, Houghton, MI, USA - PEATcosm2014_Bin05_30_metaG | ecosystem: Environmental > Terrestrial > Soil > Wetlands > Peat | place... | reverse complement strand
CACCGGCTGGCTCAGCTCGCGCTCGCCGTCGCCTTCATCCTCACGGCGAAGCTCATCGACTGGCGAAACCGCTGGTCCCGGGACCTCTCACCTATCCGCTGAGCCAGTAAATACTGGCGTGCAGGATGCGGTGAATCTTGGGTGGAAGCTGGCCCAGGTGGTCAAAGGCCAGTCACCCGAGAACCTGTTGGATACGTACCACTCCGAGCGCCACCCAGTCGGAGCACGTGTTCTGCGCAACACCATGGCCCAAGTTGCGCTGGTGAGTGCTGACCCCCGTCACAAGGCCCTGCAAGACACCATGACCGGACTGCTGGCCATGGACGAGCCACGGAAGTACATCGCCGGAATGCTCTCCGGCCTCGACATTCACTACGACTTCGGCGAGGGCCACCCGCTACTCGGGCGGCGCATGCCTGACCTGGACCTTGAGACAGACGATGGCCCCACCCGTGTCTCGACGCTGCTGCATGACGGACGACCATTGCTTCTCAACTTCGGGGAGTCCGGCAGTCTCGACGTCTCTCCGTGGTCAGATCGAGTCCGCCTGGTTGACGCTCGCTACGAGGGGGAGTGGGAGCTTCCGGTCCTCGGGGTAATGGCGTCTCCCCAAGTGGTTGTGATCCGACCCGACGGATATGTTGCGTGGGTGGGAGAGACGAAGGACGTCGGGCTCGCTGAAGCTCTTGCCACTTGGTTCGGTGAGGCCGAATCCCCTCGCTAGGTCGCCACTGGACGCAGCATTGACTATCCCCGAGGTGTTGTTCAGGGGCAGGCAACTATCGCGAGCGCGAGCCTGCCCAGGCGATCACACCCCGCTTAGATCCGAAGAGCCGGTCAACCTCTTTGTCCCAAAGCGCCAGCGCCACCAACTGATCGTCGCTCAGGTCGGCCTCGGGAGCCGGTACGTCGTCGCACATGGCGCCTCCTTGCGCATCGGGGAACGTCGGGCGACCATGCGAACCGGGTGTGACCCCTCTCTGTCACACCCAGTCCGTACACTGCTGGTGACACATCCAGAGGAGTGGAGGGACCTGGCCCGCAGAAGCTCCGCCAACCGACCGAAGGGCACGGTGGCAATGCCAGGACCGATGAGGAGGTAACCGCAATGGTTTCGAAAGCCGTCGCGTCATTGGACCAGTGGCTCGCCCAAGCCGACCAGGTCCTCCGCGAAACCCGCGAGGTGGCGCTGTCGCCGTCAATGGCTGCAGCGTCGGAGAACGTGACCCATGAGTGGGACGTCTCTCTGGGCTCGTTCGAGCTCGGGGTCCCCGGCCTGCTCAATAGCCTGTGCAGCCGGCCGGGACGATGGATCCTGATCGCCGAGGACGCGCATCGCCCCCACCGGTTCTGGCAGGCCATGGCATTCGAGGACGGGTCCCTGGTGGCCGAAGCTGGGAGCGGCACCCCCTCGTTGCCGAGCGAACGCCTCACCACGGCGGAACGACGGGAGCTCGCCAGGCTCGGCTGGGAGGCACCAGGGCCACCCTCGAGCCCGAACTGGAGGAGGGTCGAAGCCACCACGAGCCCTGACGTCGAGGCGGTGGCGGCGCAGTGCGTCGCCACCCTGCGTAACGCCTACGGGATCAGTACCGACGATCGCCTGCTCCTCACGCTCTTCGCCTCACCGAGGCGCGGCGGGACACCGGCCAGCGAACAGCTTTCTGACGACATCCCGGGGCTCGAGGAAGCAGCACCCCGGCGGGGATTCCGGCCGACCACCGAGCCGTGGGCCGACTACTACCGCCAGCTCTACCCCGGGCACGAGCACCCTGCGTCCGCATTCGCAGCCTGGAAGTACGCCACCACTGCGGTCGGTGCCGCCTGCAGCTACTGGGAGGCACGCGAGCGGGCGAGGATCGACTGGGTGGACGCCAACGGGACCGACCCGGCGACTTGGCCGATCTCCCACCCCCCTGTCGTGCTCTACCTCCCCCAGGTCGCCCGTGCCGGCTGTCTCGCCTGCACGTGGGTCGACCGAGCAGACAAGTCCGATGTGCAGAGCGCGGCAGATCTCGCCGTGTCCCACGCAGTCGAGCACGGCGTCGAGCAGCGAGCGATCCGCGGCTTCGCTGTGCGCGTAAGTGGTCGGTCCGGAGACCTAACGAGCATCGTGGCGGACTGACGGCCATGCCGACAGAGGGACCCGGCGGACCCCAATCCGCCGGCCGTCTTCTCAGTCCGAACGTGAAGAACAAGAAGGTCTACCAGCACATGATGTGTCCGTGATGACGGGGCTATTCGAGTGGCGCTGATCCACTCTCCCGAGTACTTCGACCTTCCTGATTTCCTTCCTGCTGCAATGCACGACATCACCCAGTGCGCCAACACTCAAGTGAAGGCTGATCACGGGCGCCTCAACCGACTTCGCCAAATGCGGGGTCCAAAACGGGATGGGACAGCAAGCATGGAAACGGTGGGTGATGGGAACCCGAGCTCTTGGATCGAACCGGTCCGATTCGTCCGAGGTCGACAGGGCATGGAATGCGGATTAACGCAGCATCTCAGCGGAAGGGGATTTGAATGACCCACTATCGGCGCTACTACGTCAAGAGCGAGGAAGACGGCTCGTATCGGGTCATCAGTAACGGCGGCGTGATCGGGCTCCTCCGCTGGCTCCAGCCGCTCTGGTTCATTATCTGTGTCTCGGCCTTCTTTCTGGCCTTGTTCACCCTGCAGTTTGCGGCGGCCGGGGTCCTGTTGCTCTTCGTCGGCCTTTCTGCCCCCAACTTCGCCAAGCACCGGCGCCAGGTGATCGAGCAAGCGAACAGGGAAGGTCGACCGGTTCCTCCTAGCGTCCCCGACCGGTTGATCAAGCGGCTCAGGTCAAAGGCTGCTCCGGTGGGGCAGACGCACACTTCAGACCTCACTGGCGGAGTCCTCGGTAGAAAGGCAGCGCCGAAAGAGGCGAAGGATGCCGACCCAGCGCCACTGCCGATCCCATCAGCCGAACAACTAACAGAACTTTCCGCGTTGCGAGATCAGGGGCTGCTCACTGAAGAAGAGTTCGCCATGATCAAGCGCCGATTGATCGGTCAAGGGACGGCGCAGACAGGTGAAGACCCCAATCCGACGACGCCGGAATGACGCGGGCCGCCGCCGGCGCAGGGCTCGCGGTGACTGGCGGCCCAGTCCCTATCGCTACAACTCCCCTTCGATAGCAATTGCAATCGCCAGCGCAGATCAGGCACTCCCCTGCTTCTCTGGGCCGCAGGCTCTCAAACAGGGGGCCTAGTGTCGGAGCTTGTCCTCAGCTTCATCAGCTGAGGACCCCGGCTCTGTACCCAGCTTGGAAGACTGAAGACCCGACGATTGTCGGCAGAGGAGACTCGCCACCTGTGGTTCGAGGTCAGCTGCTCACGCGGCACCATCAGGCGCTTCGCAGGTACTCCTTGAGTGCTCGTCGAACGATCTCGGAGACAGTGACGCCGTCGTGCTCCGCCCGACGAGCCGCTTCGGCTCGGAGCGATGGGTCGAGGCGAACGGATCCGACTGTCTTGGCTGCATCCCCGAGTGGTGGGCGTCCGCGCCCTCGGCGCTTCGTGCTGAGCTGGCCCGGCTCATACCCACGTTCTGCTTCTTCGACAAAGGACGCGATCATCTCTTCAGTGACCGGCGTGCCCTTCTTCGTCTTTCCGTAGATTCGTTCTGTCATGTTTCGTCACCTCCTAGTGGTCCGTCGCTCAAATGGCTTGGGTAGTAGGCACGCCGCCCAGAGGTGCCGATTCGGCGGTAGTTGCTTCTCCGTACTTCGTCGAGACAGATGGGGATACGTATGAAGGGCTCGTGCCTTTTCTCTTCGCTGCGCTACCGGTCGAACGATGCCCGCGGGTCGCGTCCCATGAAGGCGGCAAGGCGTTCCCAGTCGTCGGCATCAGGAGGTGGCGGAACCTCCGCCCCGAAGGGCGATCCCGTCGCCACCATGTCGCGGTACTCCGGTTTGATCATGGCTCGCGCCCCGTCGAGCGCCGACACAGCTAGGGAAGGGTCGAGCCTGTCGAGCTGCCCGGTGGCCAACGCCAGGTCCCAGGCATGGGCCGCCAACTCGGCGAGATACATGTTCACCAACGTCGCACCCGAGTACTCCTCACCCCAGGGCATGGTGAACGACGACGACAACCGGGAATCGTCCCCCCATGCCTGCGCCGCCTCCTCAGCGGCACGGCGTATCTGGTCGGGCGCGTCAGCCAGTTCGACGTGGGGCGAGTCGTCTCCGGCCGGAGGGGTCCGGCCCCGACCGAGCGCAGCTGCCCGGTAGGCGGCCTCGACCATGTGGTCGATCAGACCCGCCACGTCATAACCGGGGCATGGAGTCCGGAGGGTGACCTGCTCTGCTGTTATCCCGGACACGATCACGGCAGCGTTCTCGTACGACTCCAGTAGCGGAGTACGACGGTCAGGGTCGGCCATGGGGGTATTCCTTCCAGCGACCAGCAAGTAGACGCCACAGTATTCCGCGGGGACAGGGACCCCTGCGAGACGTCTTTCGGACCCGCCACCAAGCGTCTGGCGGCCGTCGGCGGAATACCGGTCAACCGATAGGAGGGTCGCCCTAATGGCCCCAAGCCATTTGAGCGACAGACCACTGGGAGCTGTTCAGCAGTGCTCCTACGCATTGGCATGGCGTGGATCATGAACTCGCCTTCTTCAGTCACCATCATGACCAGTTCAAGCAGGTTCCCCCGCACGGTCTGGCCCTGCCAGAAGGAATCGGATCGGGTCATCGCCGAGTTCGATCCAGGCGATGCTGTGTTCAGCGGCGTGAAGCATGTCATCATCGGCAATGTCGTGCTTTCTCGCCGACGGGAGAATCTCCACTTAATAAGTGTAATACGTTTAATCCACCCGGACAAGACCTTTCCAGCGAATGGTCACCGGGACTGGTTTCCGACACCTCGTACTGGTGGAGCTGAGTTCCTGGCGAGGCTTCATTGCGAGCTCAGCTCAGCCAGCTGGGGGCTGGAGCCTGCCCCACTCGTCCGAAACCCTTGGGTGACATGACGTCGTCATCCTGATGCGATGATGACTGGGTGATCGTCACCCCCCTCCGTCGCACCAAGCGATGAGAAGGATGCGCGTCACCCGTGCTGGACGGATCTCCTTGGCAGTAGTCGGCATCCTGCTCACCGGGTGTTCGACGCAGGCGGCCACCCCCACGACTGTGGCGAAGACCAGTGGGCCCAGCAAGCCGGTGTCGCAATCCGGCATCGCCGACTGGCGCGAGATTGGCAGCTACGACGAGAACAGTCTCACCGCAGGTGAGGGAGTAGCCACGGTCGTCCCACCCGGGGGCGCGAGCTATCTGCTCTACCGAGGAATCACATCGGTCCCAGCGAGTCTGGCCGCCGAAGGTTGGGGACATATCGGCGACCCCGATTCAGCTGGTGGCTACATCATCGACGGCTACCAGGGGCCCAGCTCGGGGCACTCGAAGATGTTCCTGGTGACGACTCCGTCCGGTGCAACCGTGCAGTACACCCACATGCTGGTGGCCGGCGAGGAGTACAACAACTCCTTCGACACGATTGCCCCGGGGTCGCAGTGGATGGTCTCCGGCGAATGGGACACCATGAGCCACCTCCAGGTCTATCCGACCCCTTACCTGAATCATCGGACGTCACTTCAAGGCGGCAATCTTCCGCTGGCGGGCTACATCCAGCTCGACCACAAGGTGAGCTACATCCAGGGCTGTGACTTCACCTCGAAGATCACACTCATCTGCGCGTCAGACGATGACAGCCGGACGCTGTTCTCCAACCAGAAGCCGCTGCTGGAAGTGGTCCTCCCACATGCATTGACGGGGACGACCGTGACGGGCCACGTCATAGACCTCGGCTCGATTCCCCAGAAGAGCACCTGCTCGGGCACGTTCGAGGCGGAGGGCGTCGACTATGACGTTGCATCAGGCACACTGCGGGTGGAGATCATCCAGCCGGGAACGTGCATCCTCCACACCACCGTTTACGAATACACCCACGCCACCTGAGCGCCGTCCTCAGCCTGCCCAGTTGGGAACATCAGGTCCTCAGCTTCATTGGCTGAGGTCATACTGAGCAACCATCAACTACCGACGTGGAGGATGAGCGACTTGTCTTCCTCCGCAATGGATGAGGGCGCAGCTAGCGGATGTTGCCTGCCCTCTACCGGCACGAATGGGGCACCGTGTGCGCCAAGATCTCTTCGCCCGAACCAACGGGCCGATCTCGCAGGCTGATCCGTCAATACCGGTGTCAACCAATCTCTGTGCAACCCCGGGAGCGACGTCGCGGTTTCCGCCCGAACGACCTGACCGTTGAGCCGATCGCTGTGCCCCGCTCCCCGATGAATCGTCGGCGGGACCGCTGAGCGGGCAACTTTCGGCGTTGGGAGGCATTCCGAGGTGTCTTGGCAGGCAGAAGGGCGGAATCGGCGGAGTTAGGCGGTCGCCAGCCATAGCCGTGCTCTGCTCACGGGCGACGAGCCGAACAGGCAGATGGCGTCAGACCGCAACGACGCAATGAGCCCTTCCCTGAGGGCTGCCCCGTCGGGCGTGTCGCCACCCCGCCCCTACAGCGGCGGGGTGCAGAGCCCCCCGTAGGCGTCCGGGCGGCGGGTGGTCAGGAACGGGAACAGCGTGAGCCAGTCCTCCCGCTGCCCCAGGTCGAGGTCGGCCACGAGCACGGCAGGCTCGTCCCGCGGCGCCTGGACCAGCTTGCGACCGTAGGGGTCGGAGATGAACGACGAGCCGTAGAAGGTGAGCGGGTCCTCGGTGCCGATCCGGTTGACGGCCACCATGAACGTGCCGTTGGCGATCCCGTTCCCGAGGATCACCGTCTCCCACAGCGGCTCGGTGTCGAACCCGGGGTGGTCGGGCTCCGACCCGATGGCCGTCGGGTAGACGAGGACGTCCGTGCCGGCGAGGGCGTACGCCCGGGCCAGCTCGGGGAACCACTGGTCCCAACAGGTGGGGAAGCCGAACCGCGCATCGCCGATCGGCAGCGGGCGAGCCGCCTCCTCGGCCGGCCCCGGCTCGAAGTAGCGGTCCTCGTAGTAGCCGGCGGTGATCGGGAGGTGGAGCTTGCGGGTCCTCGACGCCAGCGTCCCGTCGGGCGCCATGACGGCGGCGGTGTTGTACCCGAGCGTCCGGCCGGGCCGGGCCTCCCACAGGGACGCATGCACGTAGGCGCCTGTCTCGACGGCGAGCGCGGCAGCGAACGCCGTGGTCGGGCCGCCTTCGAGCTGCTCGGGCTCGACGCCCGGCCGGGGGCCGTCGGGGGTGGCGGCGAAGTAGGGGGAGAGGGTCAGCTCCTGCAGGCAGACCAGACGGGCGCCCTGGCCGGCCGCCATCCGGACGCCCTCGGCCAGGGCGGCACGGTGCTCGTCGGGGTCGGGGTGCCAGCGGTGCTGCACCGCCCCGACCCGCACCGGGCGCGGTCGGCCCGCCCCCACCCGGGCGTAGGAGACGCCCGGCGACGCCGTGAGCAGCCTCAACTCGTCCCCACCCGCGTCGGCACCTGCTGGGTGATGCAGTGCGGGCCGCCGCCGCCGTAGGCGATGACCAGTCCGGGGACGCCGACCACTTCGCGTCCGGGGAAGGCGGCCGCCAGGTGCTCGAGCGCCTCCTCGTCCTCGTCGGCGGAGGACCCGCCGGCCAGGGGGACGATCACCCCTCCGTTGCACGGGGTCAGGTTGAGGTAGGCGTTGGGCACGCGGGTGTCGGCCACCTCGCCGTAGGCCAGCGGCGGGAACGTCACGACGTCGAGGCCGGCGGCGATGGCGCGCTCGCGGTTCTCGGCCATCGTCTCGTGGTCGGGGTCACCGGGCGGACGCGACTGCAGGAGTAGCTGGCCGGCATCGTTGAAGGTGGCGATGCCGTCGACGTGGCCATCGGTGTCGCGGTCGTCGACCAGTCCCCGCCCGAGCCAGACCACGCCGGTCACCCCGAGATAGGAACGGAGGGCGTCCTCGATGGCGGACCGGTCCAGCTCCGGGTTGCGGTTCGGGGCGAGCAGGCACTGCTCGGTGGTGACGAGGTGCCCCCGTTCGTCGACGAGGATCGAGCCGCCCTCGAGCACGATCGGCGCCTCGAAGGCCACGTCGCCGTACAGCTCGGCGAGGACGCCGCCGGCGGCCTCGTCGCGGTCCCAGCCGGCGAACTTCTCGCCCCAGGCGTTGAACCGGAAGTGGACCCCGGCCCGACGGCCGGCCGTGTCGAGTGCGAAGATCGGCCCGCTGTCGCGCATCCACGAGTCGTCGATCGGCAGCTCGACCAGATCGACGCCGCCGGCCAGCAGGGCCCGGGCCCCGTCGGCGGCCGCCTCGTCGGGCACCACCATGGTCACCGGCTCGAAGGCGGCGACGGCGTTGGCGACCTCGGCATACGCATGCCGTGCCGCAGCCAGCTCGCTCCCCCAGAGCTCGCGCCGGCACGGCCACGCCATCAACATCCGCTCGTGCGGGGCCGTCTCGGGCGGCATCCGGAATCCGTGGTCGGCAGGGGTGCCCGTCGGAGCGGCGGTAGTCATGACGGTGGACGCTACTCGCCGTCGCGCCCCCGGCCGGCGCCGGTCACGGGTGCGCGGTGGTGGCAAGGGAGGGGTCCTCCTGCCCGGCCAGGACGTCGTGCAGCGTCGCCAGCAGGTCGTCGACCGCCTGCGCCCGGTCGGTGAGGCTGCGGCGGTTCCCGTCGCGCTCCTCTGCCAGCAGGCCGGCGTCCCGGAGCACCCTCACGTGGTTTCTCATACCGTCAATCGAAGGGGGCCCCTCGGGGAAGGGCTCATCGCGTCGCAGCGGTCTGACGTCATCTGCTTGTTCGGCTCGTCGCCCGTGAGCGGGGTACGACAACGACCGCCTGACTCCGCCGATTCCGCCCTTCTACCCGCCGCTCCCCTGTGATTGAGGGGAGATGAACCCCAGCCGATTCGGGCACCTGAGCCCATCCCCGACCGGCACGACTGGGGCAGGTCCGGCCTGCGAGGCCCCCGTAAATCATGTCGAGATTGACCGACACGATGGTGGCACCAATGATTACCGTGCCGTCGGTCGCGATAGCACCGACGCACGAATCGAACCACCCTCGTTCGCGAGTGGCGATTCAGGATTCTGGATCGATCATCCAGGAGAAATGGGAACTCAGTGCGCGATCTTGTGCTCATTCACGGGCTTGGCAGCGATCACCGCTACTGGGACGAACTGATACCGGAACTGACCGGGGACTTCGACGTGCTGGCTCTCGATCTTCCAGGCCATGGCTCTGGAGCCAAACGTCTGACGGCCCAGGAGGCTCACCCTCGGGCATTGGCCGCCGCTGTGGCCGACCAGCTCGTTGACCGCGACATCGACCAACCTCATGTGGTCGGTCTCTCGCTTGGTGGCTGGGTTGCGCTCGAACTCGCAGCGACGGGCCGCTGTGCGAGCGTTGTAGCTCTGTCTCCCGCTGGACTCTGGGCAGAGGGAACCCGCGTCCACAGGGAACGCCAGGGCCTCCTCCTTGGGCCGGTGATTCGGATGCTCGGTCCGACGCTCCCGTCGCTGACCCGCATCTCCTGGGTCAAGAAGGTCGGGTTGGCGAAGAACGTGGCCGCACCTCAACGGGTCAGCGATGAAGCGTTCCTGGCGGCCGCTCATGCGATTGGGAAGTCACGTGGGTACTCGGCGTGCGAAGAAGCCGTGGTGACCGATCGATTTCGCGAAGGAACAAGGATTCGTGTCCCGACCACCGTCGCCTACGGTGACGACGACAAGGTGTTTCCGGCGCCGACGTATCAAGATCCCAGTGAACTACCGGCTCAGGCTCGATTTGAGGTCGTCGCAGATTGTGGGCACGCCATGACGTGGGATCAACCCGAGACATGTCTCGGGTTGATCCGCGACACCACATCATCATGAGATGGGGAACCGGACTGCGCACTATCGCCGGCTCTGGGCGCGCTATCGACGGACAGGTGCTTGCCGAGCGCGAACTGCCCCACCCCGGCGCTTCGGGGCAACCCCCACCTGCGATCGCAGACGGAGGACGGACGCCTGTGCGGTCGCTAGCCGGCCGGGCGTAGCGTGGGCCTATGCGCTTCGCCTTCAAGACCTCGCCGCAGGACACGACCTGGACCGACATGCTCGCCGTGTGGAAGGCGGCCGACGACATCGAGCTGTTCGAGTCGGGCTGGACTTTCGACCACTTCTATCCGATCTTTTCCGACAGCACCGGCCCCTGCATGGAGGGCTGGACCACTATGACGGCGCTGGCCCAGGCGACGACCCGCCTGCGCATGGGAACCCTGGTGACCGGCATCCACTATCGCCACCCGGCGGTGCTGGCCAACATGGCGACCACTCTCGACATCGTTTCCGGGGGGCGGCTGGAGCTCGGCATCGGGGCCGGGTGGAACGAGGAGGAGTCGGGGGCCTACGGGATCGCGCTGGGCACGCCTGCCCAGCGCAGCGACCGCTTCGAGGAGGCGTGTGAGGTGATCGTCGGGCTCCTCACGCAGGAGACGACGACATTCAAGGGCCAGTACTACCAGCTCACCGACGCCCGCAACGAGCCCAAGCCGGTCCAACGCCCCCACCCGCCGATCTGCATCGGCGGCAGCGGTGAGAAGAGGACGCTCCGCACCGCAGCCCGGTTCGCCCAGCACTGGAACTTCGTGGGTGGCACGCCGGAGGAGTTCGCCCGCAAGCGCGACATCCTCTATCAGCACTGCGAGGACCTCGGCCGCGAACCGAAGGAAATCCTCCTCTCCAGCCACGTCATCTTCGCCGGCGACCCGAAGGCCACCGCCGAACAGGCCGCCGCACTGGCCGAGGTCGGCGCCGAGCTGGGCATTGTCTATCTCCGACCGCCCCTGGATCCCGGAGTACTCGAGCCGCTCGCCAGCGCCTTTCGTGACCTCTAGAGAAACGACGACTACTCCTCGTCCAGACCGAACGACTTGCGCCGGAAGCGCTTCGGGGCGACGACGGGCAACCATGTCGTTCGAGCGACCATATTGACAGTGCCGACAAGGCGAAGCACGAGTGTCTCAGTCCGGATTTGTGACCAGCCAGCCAAGTCCTCACCTGGTCATTCCCGGACGACCGAGACCCAACAATTTGCGATGATCGTGGATCGCACTAGCCGCGCGTACGCTTAGGTCGAGGCGCGAGCAACCCTTGCGCAGAACTGGAGATGACGTCCTGGTGGCAGATCTTTCCGTGTTCAGTGAACTCATACCTCTCGACCACGGGCTGTGTGTCCTCAGCTCCATCCGTGGAGATGGCAGCGTGGCAGCCTCGGTCGTCAACGCTGGGGTCTTGCAGCACCCGGTCACCGACGTGCCCGTGGTGGGCCTCGTCGCCCGCGGCCTTCGCAAGCTGGAAAATCTGCGCAACGATCCCCGGGCCACCATTGTCGCTCGGGTCGGCTGGCGATGGGCGGCCGTCGAAGGGGAAGCCGAGGTCATTGGACCAGACGATCCGCATCCGGATGTGGATGGCGAAAGGCTGCGCCTACTGCTTCGGGAGGTCTTCGTAGCCGCTGGGGGAACTCACGAGGATTGGCCCGAATACGACCGAGTGATGCTTGAAGAGCGCAGCGCTGCCGTGCTTATCGTCCCTCGGCGTACGTACGGGAACCCTGCCTGACGCCAGCTCGGATCCGGGCGGCCGATCTCGCCAGGAAACCTGTCGGCAGTACCGATATGTGGTGGTTTCAGCGTGAGCCGGGACTGACCAGAACATCGGGTCGGCGGGACAGCCCTCCCGCAACAATGGGCATGTGCGTGCAATCGCGAGCACAACAAGTCGTGGATCGGTGCCGTGGCGACAGCCAACTAACCGGATCTCGCCCTCAGATCTGAAGGCTGGAAATTGGATCTTGGGCGTCCTCAGCGTGCGAAGCTGAGAACGTGGTCGGCGACCGACCGACTCGGGTCTTCTGGCACTCCAGAAATGAGGGGGTCCGATGGTCGCTTGACAGTAAGCACCCCACGTTCGGTGGGCAGAAATGTGCCCCACCCAACCGGTGATCAGTCTCCTGTGATCCTGGCAGAGCCGTATCAATCGCGTTCATGCCGTCACCGAAGGACCACGGTTGGGTGCTACGGCGTACCCGACGCCGACGGCCGTCTAACACTGCAGGACTGGGGCAGGTTCATCACGCCGGATTGTCACTTTGCGGCGGGGCGCCAGGTGGCCACACCTCTGATGAATGGCGATGGGTTAGTTTTGTCCGGGACGAAGTGCCCCGGCAGGGGGTCGGAGAGGGAGCTGTGCCGATGACGATCACGTCGACCGCCTCACTTCCGCTGCTTCACTAGCGGAGGCGTAAAACGAATGAATCGGGCCCACAAGCTGCTGCCCCTGGCACTGGCTGCGTTCGTGCTCGGTGGATGCGCTTCTGCCACCCCACGCGCGCAAGGCAGTTCGATCTCCAAGATCCGGCATGTCATCGTGATCATGCAGGAAAACAGGTCGTTCGACTCATACTTCGGGACCTTTCCCGGCGCTGATGGGATACCCATGCAGAATGGGAGTCCGAGTGTGTGTGTCTCCGATCCGCAGCGCGACACCTGTGTCCGACCATATGTTGATCACGCCGACGTCAACAGTGGCGGACCGCACGCTCAGTTCAATGCCACTGCCGATATCAACGGCGACAAGATGGATGGCTTCATCAGTCAAGCTGAGGCCGGCACCCGGGGATGCCAAAACGATACAAATCCGATCTGTGCACTCTCGTCAAGACCAGATGTCATGGGGTATCACACCGAGAGCGACATTCCGAACTACTGGACCTATGCCAAGGACTTCGTATTGCAGGACCATATGTTCGAGCCGACCGCTTCGTGGAGTCT
>Ga0181523_10004100_pt1 | contig 12821 bp, 16 predicted proteins | sample PEATcosm2014_Bin_43_FD_119752 | JGI IMG/M metagenome (GOLD analysis project Ga0181523, IMG submission 119752) | Peatland microbial communities from MTU Mesocosm Facility, Houghton, MI, USA - PEATcosm2014_Bin05_30_metaG | ecosystem: Environmental > Terrestrial > Soil > Wetlands > Peat | place... | reverse complement strand
TACCGGTTGGGACTGGGAATAGAAATGCGACCAGACGACTTTGCCCGACTTCCGGTCATAGAGCTCAAACTCCATGGACACGAGTCCGGCGATGCTCGCACTATCGACTTCCTCGAAGTCGTAAAGCTTGCCCCGGACCACAAATTGCGCCTCCGACGTGCTCCCCTGACTGGCTACGGACTGATAGTCACCTGAGGCATCAAGCACGCGAATCAATTTGCTCTTAAGCATTTCGACTGGCGGCTCCGCCCAGCGACTGAATTGGTACGTGCCAATTTCATTTGTGCCGATGCGATACGCGATCGGCGTGTCCTGATAGATTCCCGGTCCGCTGATGCTTGCAACCAACAGAGACACCGGGTAGGTATTAGTCGAATGTGTTGGGGCGGGCGGAAGCTGAATCGTGTAATACCTAATGGGCCGGCCAGCTCCGCACCCGGTCAGGCCCAGGGCGAGTAAGGAGATGAGAATAGGACGGGCTATTTGATGCATGGACAACCTCTTCCGTGTGCCTTCGATATTGATCCAAGGTCTTGAATTTGATCTACTCCCGCATTGCCTAAAACTCTCTCGCCGCCCTATGTAGGGATCAAGCAACTGGATACGGCTATCGGTCTCGTCCCGGCGGGAAGCTCCTAATTTGCTTTCTCACCAGGCTTGCGATCCTTCACAGTGTCTCCACGAATGAGCACTGAAGGCCTGGTCTTCAACGCCTCCGTCAGCTGTTTCGCGTTTTCGGTTGTGACGCGGAGATTTACCAGTATTTGGTCAATGTTGTCCGTGTTGCGATCCATCGTATTCTTAAGCTGCTCCATGAGCGATGAAGCCGAGAGCAGCGTTCGCTTCAACTCGACGACTGCAGTACGGACGTCTTGGCGATTCTCAAGCACAACAGAATCAATGTGTGACAAGGCATCGTTCGTTTCCTTCATAGTTCTCTTGAGATCGTCGAGCAGGGGCATGATCTTGGCACTCGCGGTCTGCACATTGGTTAAGGTCGCCGAAACCTTCGGGCGGTCCTCGGCAAGCATCGCGTTCAGGGTGCCCAGTCCCTCGCTGACATTCGTGCGGTTTCGGTCGTTCAGGAGGTCATTGACGCGGGCGACCGTAACCTGTAGCTCTGTGAGGCGCTGGTTCAGGTTTTGCAAAACCTGCTGGGCGACCGGGGCAAGGTTGCCAATCATATCGCCGAGATCCGCAATTCCGACCGTCGGAACGGACTTGATTTCGCTGCCGGGCGGAGCCAACGGGGCGTCCTTCGTCCCGGTTCCTACTTCCACATAGTTCTCGTCGAGAGGTCCGAGACTGGTAATCTTGGCCACGCTGTCGGTCTTCACGGGAATTGCATGCCCCACAGTGAAAGCGACCTCGATGCGGGTGGAGTCCTGAGGATCCACGCGCACGGACTCGACCCTGCCGGCTTTCATGCCCGCGTATCGGACCGTAGCGCCAGGCAAGAGACCGCCAGCGGACTTGAAGTATGCACGGTGAGAAACCCCACTCACACTGAAAGTGCCGGCTACGGCCAAGACAGTCCCAATCAGCAGAGCCGCTGCAATCAGTACAAAGAGTCCTACCCAAGCCTGCTCGCGCTTACTATTCATGACATCCTCATTTCAAAGGCTCCACTCTCTCAACTCTTCGCGGCCTTCCGGTCGCCCGTGAGCATTTGCAGATAGTCGAGTTCCTCGATAACTTCAGGCTCCGGTACCCGGTCCAGGAACTGGCGCACACGCGGATGAGTGCTCGCTTGGAGCTCCTCCTGGGTTCCCAGCGCCACAATGTGGCCTCGGTCGATCAAAACCATACGGTCAGCGATCAGAAAAGCGCTGGCTAATTCGTGGGTCACTACAACCATCGTTATGCCGTACGCCTTCTTAAGGTTCAGGATCAGTTCGTCGAGTCCGGCTGCGATGATCGGGTCAAGCCCTGCTGACGGCTCATCAAAAAACAGGATCTCGGGGTCCATGGCCAAGGCACGCGCCACGGCAGCACGCTTTTTCATTCCTCCACTGAGTTCCGAAGGCATGTAGTCTTCAAAATTGCTCAGCCCAACTTGTCCGAGCTTGATCCGCACCATGACCTCGATCGTAGAGTCTTCGAGATTGGTATGCTCGCGCAAAGGCAACGCAACGTTTTCGCCTACGGTCATGGAGCCGAACAGGGCCGAACCCTGGAACGACATGCCGATCTTCTTACGGATGTCATCCATTTCGAACTCGGAAATCTGCGCGGTGTTAATGCCTGTAATCCACACCTCACCCTTGGTCGGCTTCTCCAAACCGACCAGCGTCCGCAAGAGAGTGCTCTTTCCTGACCCTGACCCGCCCAGGATCACCATCGTCTCGCCACGCTGCACGTCAAAGCTAATGCCGTGAAGGATCTCGCGATCACCGTAGCTCACGCGGAGGTTGACCACCGAAATCGCTGGGTTGCCGGCGCCGGAGTCACTCATCTTCTGGACCTCCGACAGCGGCCGGTCTGCAGATCAGATCCGGATCTGCACGCGGTTATGACTCCACGGTCGGGCCGATACTGTGACATTATGTGCGAGCTCATGTGCTAAGTCGGGTTAATAACATAGAACAAACCTGTAAACACCAGATCGACAACAATCACGAGTGCAATCGAAGTGACGACGGCCGCCGTCGTTGACCGTCCAACCTCCTCGGCGCCTGCCCCGGTTGAGAAGCCTTCTTTGCAGCCGACGGCCGTGATGACCAGAGCGAACAACACGCTTTTGATGAGGCCGGTGTACATGTCGCGCAACACGATTGCGTCTCGAGTCGCCTGAAAATACGAGCCGAACGTAAAATTGGCGCCGGCGACACCGAAAACACTTCCGCCCACTACCCCCATGAAATCCGCCCAGATTGTGAGGCAAGGCATCATCACCAGCATGGCCAGGAACTTCGGCGCGACCAGGAAGGCAACTGGATCGAAGGCCATTGTTCTCAGGGCATCCACTTCCTCGGTCACCTTCTTGGTGCCGATCTCCGCGGCGAAAGCGGACCCCGATCGGCCAATAACGACGATGGCTGTAAGCAGGGGACCAAGTTCTCGAAGAATCGAGATGGCCACGGCTTGGGCCACAAAATGCATCGCTCCTAACTGCCGCAGCTGATATGCGCTTTGCAGAGCCATGATCAAGCCTACAAAAAACGTGATCAGGGAAACGATGGGTATGGCTTCGACGCCCACCGCCATGGCTTGATGAATCGCCCGCTGTGGGCGCAGGCGCTGACCCCGGAAAGGACCCACGAAGGTGATATACGCGGACTGGCCCGCGAGGTTCGCCAAGTCACCCACGTAGGCGAGGCCGCTCAGCGTCCAGAAACCGACCCGTTCCGGTACGGCTGCGATTTTTTCCGACACTTTCAACGTCAACGGACCCCGTTTCAGGGAATTGCTTCACCGGTCTTCGAAAGCAGGGCTTTAAGCTTCCAGCGCCTGCTCCTCGGTTTCGAGTATGTCAAAGACTCCGGTCAGACGCGTGAGTTGTAGAACTTGAAGAACGGAGCTGGTCAACCCAAATAGCACTAGCTTCTTGTTGGATTTGCGCGCCTCCTTGAGGACCTCCAACAGCGAGGCAATCCCGGAGCTATCGATATACTTCACTGCCATCAGGTTCACGGCCACCCGGTCGGTTCCCAGCAAACAGTTCAGCAGTGTCTTGCGCAAGCCCGGTGAACTGCCAAGGTCAATCTGACCTTCCACATCCACGACCGTGGTCCCTTTTTCAATTCGCGTCGAAGATTTCAAGTATCTTTCCATGTCCATCCTTTACTAGGTACAAAAGCCTTCACCTGTTTCAACCTTCACGAACGCTAACTATCAACGCCTCGGCAATGTTCATGGCTCTGTGGCAATTACTGAGGCGCAAATCACTTCCCATCGACATTCATCTTCGTAACCGGTAGGCGTTTGATTAGGGTTAGTTGGTTCCCTCCCACGACGCACTCATAAGTCACCTCATCCATCATCATCTTAATGAGGTGTGTCCCCCGCCCACTCAGTGAGACGTCATCCAAGGGCTGGCCGCAGATTCTGGCCGGGTCTGGCGGTTCGCCCTGATCGAGGAGGGTGAATTCTATTTGATCGTTACCTGCCTGGCAGTTCAGCTCGATCTGCCGGTCATAACGATTCTTGTAGGCGTGTCGAATGATGTTAGCCAAGGCCTCGTCGACGGCCAAAGTGACTCCCTGGGACGATTCCTCCGGCAGTCCGAAAACCAAACTCAATTCGCCCACTGCAGCGCGGACTATGGGCAAGAATCGCGGATTGCTTGGCATAACAAGCCTCAATTGAAAGCTCATTTGGCTCCGCTAAGACTGTTCCTCCAGTGGAACATCAGGTGACATTCCTTTTGTCGAGATCGGCGGCCCTAGATGATACCACCATTCGCACTGCCGTAGTTTGGACCTTATTTCGCTCCTCTCGCAGTACAACTTAAGTTGGACAAACTGGGAAGCCCACACGAGCTTACACCCGTCACCGTTCAGACGCAGTATTGAGGGGTGCAATTGGCCATCGTCCGGCACAGCCGCCCGGCGATTGGGACAGGTACCGTTGAGATGGGTCTTCTAGCGAATTTCAAAATCCGGACCAAGGTATTCATTGCCATGCTCCCGCTGGCTGTCATGGTAATTGTGGCGACGTTGTACTCGTCGATCGAGATGAAAAGAATCGACACTTGGTACAGCAACCTCATTGACAGAGACCGCCGCCCATGGGACCGGCCTTGAGCGACAGCATCAGCCAAGCCGCTCCCGTCACCTGCATGAATGCACCGATGTCACTAACGACATTGGCAGCCAACAGATTACGGAATACGGGTATGCGCAGAGGTCGCCACAGGCTCGGTTTTATAGTCGGGTCATGGCTGGCGATGCTCAATGTCTTCCTTTGCAAAAGGAATTAGCAACCGAGGGACATTCTCGCACTCTCAGGTTGGTACTGTGGGAGACAATTGTTTGTCTCGACAGGTAAAGTGTCCGGATCTAAGAACGGAGGAGCAACGTAGCAGAGTTTCTCTGCACTTGAGACTACGTGGCGGAGGATGCAGTCTCGTGCGAACCATTCTCTGGCCGAAATTCCCTGCTAACAGGGAATTTAGCGGGAATATTTCTCAATTTCGTGGGCCCTGACGGGGCCGGTATCGCGTGTAAGGCCCCTGACGCCCGAGGCTTACGACCCTATCACGCCGGCTGAGCGAGAAAATTAACAGGGACATTTTTTGAGTCTATCAGGGAGATTAAATCAGGTCATCAGGGAATTAATTGTCGACTCGGGAATTTCTCTTGCCGGTGAATTTGCCAAGCTCATTAGCTGTCGCCCGGCGAGGAAGCCGCAACCTCCAATGTCGTTTTTAGCTGGGCCTAACGCGAAGCTTTCGTTGGAGGTCTGATTTTCCCTCTGTTAATGGGTCGGGTTATGAAGGTTGAGGTAAGCCTTGTTTTTTGTCCTTCAGTTGTCCGCGCACCCAGCGGATTGGCGGCACGCTGGTCAGAGTCCGGCCTGCTTTCTGTAATTTCGTATCGTGTTCCCACGTGCGCCGAGCTTGCGAGGCGAGAAGACCGGGAGTACGAGCCCGCGTCAGTATTACTCAAACGCATCAAGGCCGAGAGAGTTAAAGCGATTCCTGAAAAGTCGAAAAGAGCTAAACCCGTTAAACCGCGCGCACGATAAGATTCTTAGCAAAGAAGAGTTATGGTCATACCAAAGAACTTCAATCCCAGACTGAAAGAACTATCCGGAGATGTATAGGAACAGTTGCAATCCGACTACGCGGGAGAGAAGAAGTAATTCTCCGCCGAGGCGTACAGGGGTCCGGAAGGCCACGAGGCCATGCTCCGAATGCTGGAGCACATTGCAGCGCAGTATTACATTCCTCCTACGATTGCGAAGTTCGTCCAAGGGCTTCTTGGGTCTGGCAAGGTGTTGAGCCTTTACGCAGGCGTCGGCGAATTTCTCTACCAGAGTGGCGGCGGAATCGGCGTCGAGCGGAACGCGCAGGCCGCGAAGTGGGCTCAGTTCTTGTTGGACGTCGCCGAGATAGAAGCAACTGTATTCAATGAGGACCCTCTCAAGTGGCAATTGCGGGCAGTTGTCAGGCTTGCTATCGTGGGAGCAAATCTCACTCACCATGACTGACACCAAAAGCAGGCAGCGCCTCCTTGTGTTATGCACCACGACCGGGTACCAGACGCAGGCTTTCGTGGAGGCAGCTGAGAAGCTCGGGCTGGCGGTGGTTTTCGCCACCGACCGCTGCCATGTTTTGAAAGACCCGTGGCAGGACGGCGCTCTCCCGCTGCGCTTTGAGGATCCCGAAGCCGGGGCGCAGAGGATCGCGGAATATGCGCGCACCAACCCCGTAGCTGCGCTGGTCTCGATCGGCGACCGGCCGACGCCCTCCGCGGCACGAGCCTGCCGCGCGCTGGGCCTGTTGTCCCATCCTCCGGAAGCCGCCGACGCCTGTCGCGACAAGTACCGCTCCCGCAAGCGCCTGCGTCAAGCGGGACTCAACGTGCCTAGGTTCTCTCGCCTTCCTGTGGATGCGGACCCCCGCCGCCTGCTGGCTGCAGACGCGGTCGGACTGCCGTCCCCCTGGGTGCTCAAACCGCTGGCACTCTCGGCCAGTCGTGGCGTTATCCGCGCCGACACGGCGGAAGAATTTGTCCGCGCCTTTGAGCGCATACGGGCGCTGCTGCGCACTCCCGAAGTGGGCGTGCTGCGGGAGGAAGCCAGCAACTTCATACAGGTGGAATCCTACGTCGAGGGGGCAGAGATCGCGGTGGAAGGCATCGTGGACCGCGGGCGACTGCGCATTCTGGCCATCTTCGACAAGCCCGACCCGCTGGTCGGCCCCTTCTTCGAGGAGACCATTTACGTCACGCCCTCGCGTCTGGCGGCTGAGACTCAGCAGCACGTGATACAGACGCTGGTGGGCGCGGTGCAGGCATTGGGCCTACATCACGGCCCTTTGCACGCCGAGCTGCGGATCAACCGCGAAGGCGTCTGGGTTATGGAGGTGGCGGCACGTCCCATCGGCGGCCTTTGCTCTCGCGCCCTCCACTTCCGCATCCCGCTCGTGGACGACAACGTTTCTCTGGAAGAACTGCTGATCCGGCTGGCGCTGGGGCAGGATGTGTCGCGGATTTACCGCGAGAATGCGGCAGCGGGAGTCATGATGATCCCCATCCCCCAGGCAGGGTTCTACCAGGAAACGCAAGGGGTGGACGAGGCGCGGGCGACGCCCGGCATCGAGGAGATCCACATCACGGCCAAAATCAGCCAGAAGCTGGTTCCGCTGCCGGAAGGATCCAGTTATCTGGGTTTTATCTTCGGCCGCGGGCACTCACCCGAGTTCGTCGAAGATGCGCTACGCCACGCTCACGAGAAACTGCGCTTCGTGCTGACCCCCGCCCTGCCGGTGATTTGACTGCTGCGCACATCCAGCACGACCATTTGCGGGCCATCCGGCGTATTCTCTCCGGGGACTAGAAGCAGGCCAACTGCCCGCTGGTGGGTTCGGATCAACAGTACCAGGGTTCGGTCGGGTAAGGGATGGTGACCCGCAGCGGTCCAGGTGGTTCGAGCGGAAGGGGCGTCGGCGCTTCGTCCCCGTCTTCGTGCATGGCGCGTTGCAGCAGCTTCCAGGCTTCTCCGAAGATCACGGTGCGTGACGCGCCCCCTTTGGCCTCGCGCTGCACCATGGCTTCGAGGTCGCGCTGGAGCCGGTCAACCCTGCGGTCCGGGTTTGCCCACGGATAGCTCAGCGCCTCCTGCTGAAAGAGACCGATCGCCGCGTTGTGCACTGGCAGCACTTCTAGCAGGCGCGACCCGGCGGGAATCAGCAGGCTGATGGTGAGCTGCACCGGCGGGACGTGTTCCACCAGCCCCAGCCGTATCAAGGTGGCCAGCAAGTCTTCGTAGCCCTCCAGCGTAGTCCAGGGTGTGAAAGACACGAAAGTAGGCACGAGGAAAAGTCCGAGCCCGCGCCTCAGCCCGGCGACACGGATAAAGTCGGCACGCGTGTGGCCCTTGTCTAGGATACCCAGCACGCGGTCATCCACCGACTCCACCGCCGTGATCACGAACGCGCATCCCGTTTCACGCAGCGCCGGGAGGCGCCCGTCGTACTTCAGCAAGTGCTCTACCTTGATGGTGACGTCGTAAGAGAGCCCGGGATGCTCGCGGTGGAGTGCTTCCAACGATAGCCGTCGAGTGACCGACCCCGTTGAAGAAGTCAGGATCTCCGAAGGTGATGTGTTGCGCGCCGGCCGTGACCTGGCGGCGGATGTCTTCCAGCACCACCTTGCGCTGGACGATGCGAAACGTGCCGTTGTACACCGGTACGATGGGACAGTGACGGCACAGGTGCTTGCAGCCCCGGCTGACCTCGGTATGCCCCACGACACGGGTGCTGTCGTCCGGCAAGGTGAGATGTGCATACTTTTCCAGCGGAGGCAGGTCGTCGCGATAGGGCACCAGGAAATTCTGACGGGCGAGCGAGATCTCAGGCTCAATCTGCGGCAGCCCAGGGCCGGGCGCGGCCTCCAGGCGGCGGGCCAAGCTCAACAGCCCCTGCTCAAACTCTCCCCCAAGGATCGTGCCGACGCCCAGGCGACGCAGCAGGCCACATTGACCGGGGCGTACAGTCCAAATCCGCAAAAATGGGCGGAGGGGTTGAGTTTCCGGACTCTCTCCAGCGCGCGCACTGCGATCCGCGTGGCGGTGTGCATGGGCAGATAAAAGGCGATCAGGCCGGCGGTGCGTGCCGTCTCTTCGTCCAGCGACTGTCGCGAGAGGTCCAGCGAAGTGGTTTGGAAGCCGTCAGCGCGTAGCCACGCCGCGGGCGAAGCCAGCCCAAACGGTTGTCGGCCCAGCTCGTAGGTCGAGATCAGCAGTACCTTCAGATCGGGCATATAGAAACCCGAAATTAGTCCTTGCTGCGCGGGGGGACATATCCCGGTGGAAGCGCGGCACCCTCGCCGAATAAGAAATCTTCCAGATGCTTGACCAGGATCTCCTGGTCCTGCCGGTTGGCGGGATTCAGCCGGTATTCGTTCAAGATCATCTTGCAATGCTCGCCCCACATCTTCCAGGCTTCTTCAGAGACGTTTTCATAAACCCTCAAGCCCAGTTCCGTGTCGAACGGCGGCTCGTTCAGTCCCGGCATCTCCCTCTGGAATTTCACGCAGAAGACCTTGCGTTGCCCTGGCCTCTCCGGTTCAGGCAGCATTGAAGGTGTATTACAGCCCATGTGAACTCCCTTCAGGCGGAAAATTGTCCTTATACTATCAGGATGCGGCCGGTCATGTACCCGGATTGAAATGCGGGTAGTGTCCTAAACTTGCGTTGGTGAATGTAGCATGAATTTGTAAGCATAACCGCGAATTTAGATGACAAGTCCGTCGATTGGGGCGAAACTCAAGGGGCTGGCCTCAGAGGGGCGAGAAGTTTTCCCCTCCGTGGAGCAACACTTCCAACATTTTCCGTGGGCGACCATGCTGTATGCCTGCGTGATCGCCCTCGTGATCTGCTATGTGCTACTAAACAGGTAACCGCTTGCCACCTTTGGTTTTACTGCGCCAGCAGTTCTCTGATCTTCCACGCATGATCGGCTAATCCTGCTTCCATTGCTGGCGTCACGCGCAACGTCTGATGTATCCGGCAGAAATTGTAATAGGCGAAGTGCCGGATGACTCCGCGGGAAACGCCGCTACCATCGCCGACGGTTCTCCCGAACACCTCACCATGCGCGAGCGGCAAGTGCTCGAGATGATGATGGAGGGCCTCTCGAATAAAGAGATCGCCGCGCAGCTCAACATCTCGGCCCACACCGTGAAGTTTCACGTCAGCTCCATCCTGGGCAAGCTGGGCGCGTCCACCCGCACCGAGGCGGCCGCTATTGGTCTGCGCCGCGGACTCATCACGATCTAAAGCCTCAGCGTAGGCTCCCGCGAGAGATCTACACTGGAACAAGTTCCGCCAACTTCCATCCTCGGTCGATTCGACGATTCCGGACGAGTGGGGGATTTCGGTTGGCGGAATTCCCCCAAAAGGCACTGGCGCTCCGGTGGAAGATCGGCGGAGACTCGCCCATTGAGAGTTTTCTGAGTGTTGAGACCGGCTTTGCCCAACAATTCGCCGCCTGTCCGCTTTTCTTGGGCAGACTGAGGAGTTTTTGGGCAAGTCAGTCCGAGCAGCTTCGGACGGCTTCGTTGTAGGTTTTGGTGACGAAATCCAGTTCACCCCGGCGTTCTTTATCCAGTCGGGCGTCAGGTATCGCTAAAACACGACTGCGTGCGGCATCTTTATCGAACTCGTCGCCGCCGCGCCGGTCTACTTCGTCAAGCTCGTCTTGGAGCCTATGCTCGCGATAAGCAGATAGATCGTAAAGATACGCGGGTGGTTTCGGAATTGTGCTACAAGGGTGGTCCGGCGGGCGCGATTGGTTAGGATGAAAGCAACAACACTCAGAATAGCCAAAGCCACGAAAACCCATAGTGTGATCTTTTGACTTTCAGTCATCTTCGAGTCTATTGTATCGCCCAGTAAGAAACCTTGGGGCGTCCGGCCCTCTTCTCGGTTGGCTCGACAACGCTCCGAAACAGATCGAACAGCAGGGACTGGAACTTGTCCTTCTCGTTCGTCTGCGCCGCGTTGTAAGCCGACCATACTTGCGGATATCCTGGATTTTCGGATCCCGATTGTACCGGCTAAAGGGAAGCTCTTGCCAGTGTTTATGACGAGAGAGATCCTCGAAAAATCGTCCGCTCCAGCACACCAAATGTTTTACTCCCACACTTTGGGTTGTCGCAGGTTACCGAACCGATTTGCCAGTTCATTTCCCGAAGCCTACCGTGTAGTGCTGAGGGTGGAGCGTCGGCTTGAATATCAATTTCCCCCATTACAACAAATTGTTTGCACTCTTGGCAGACGATGCCGAAAGCTCTCATTCCGGTGTTTTCAGTTTCTGGTTTCATGTGATTTGATTACGCAACCTAACTTCGGAAAGCCTTCCGAGGTGTTCCGTCCTTTGTCATTGCACGATGAGTGTCCCAACGTGTGATACAGGGCTATTTCCATGGCTTCGTAGGTGCGAAAGCCATAAGATCGTCTGGTCACCACTCGAATGTTGTTGTTGAGCCCTTCGACAGCTGTCCCTACCAGAAACTCGATCGTCGCTGAACGATTGCACTTAGCGCGGGACCTCGATAGGCTTCTGGGGCGATGATGCCGGCCCTGGTTTCCCTGCTCGCCATCCTGCGTGACTCGTTCCGTACACGAGTTGCACTCCAGGCAGAAGTCCTTGCCTTGCGCCATCAACTTCTCGTCCTCCAGCGCAAGAACCAGAAGCAGCGCCTGCGGTTCTCGGTCGCCGATCGTCTCCTCTGGGTTTGGCTCTCCCGTGTGTGGCCGGATTGGAGATCAGCACTTCGCATCGTGAAACCTGAGTCGGTGATCGCCTGGCATCGCAAAGGCTTTCGGCTTTACGGACGGCTCTAGCCCAATCGGAACACTGGCAATAGACGGATCCGGAAATCTTTACGGCACAGCCTACCAGGGTGGCGTGTACGGCCAGGGTGTGGCGTATGAGATCGTGCCGTAAGGCCCGTCCTTGTTTATCCGCATAACTTTTGATAAACCCATACCGCAAGTTACGGAGCCGGGTGTCTGGTGTCGGGCCGTAGCTTGCGCAATCGCCTGTTGTAAACAACTATGCTCAATCGTCAGCGATTCGGGCACAATGATGGCGTGAGTGGCACACCCAGACTGGCCAGCCAGCATGTCGCCTCAGTTCGTCTGCTGCGGGACAATGCTGACTACGCCTTTCTGGTCCTGATCGGCATATACAGCGTGGCTCGGGTATTACAGGTCTACCGTTTAGGTCTTTCGCTCGCTACGGTAATTGCTCTCCACGTCATCCCTATTGGACTTTTTGCAATCGTCCATGGCACACGACTCTACGGCTGGCGGCGTATGACGGGCTTTGTCGGCATCGCGCTGGTCGTGGGAAACATCTCCGAGAACATCGGCGTTCGCACCGGATCTCCGTTCGGTCGATACGAATTCACACCGCTGATGGGGCCGAAGCTCTTTGCCGTGCCGATCCTGCTCGGCATCGCCTACATCGGAATGGCTTACCTGTCATGGGTTCTCGCCAGGATCGTTGTGGGAGCAATTCATAGGACCAGTGCAGTGTGCGACGTGGTCCTCGTTCCTGCGCTTGCTGCAGTCATCATGGTTTCTTGGGACGTTTCACAAGAACCCGTTTGGTCAACCGTTCTGAGACTGTGGATTTGGCGCGATGGAGGGCTGTACTTCGGTGTGCCACTGTCGAACTTCTTCGGTTGGTATATAACCGTCTTTGTGATCTTTCAGCTGTTCGCCTTGACCTTGAGATATTCCAGCCTGCGCGAACGGCGCCTACCCCCGCACTACTGGCATCAGGCTGTGCTGTTCTATGCTATGTCAGCTGCTGGGAACCTCGTGCTCTTGCTTCCGAGTGAGCGTCCTAAATCAGTCACGGACGCGCTGGGCGTTCGCTGGGCCACAAGAGACATCATTGCCGCTTGCGCCCTGGTCACAATCCTCACTATGGGCTTGTTCGCATTGCTTGCGTGGCGACGGCTCAAGCAGCTGACGATCCTACCGGAATCCGACGTTGGATCCTAACTGTTGTAACATCGCCATAGCACTCATCCTATGAGAGAGGATGTCAAGCAAAAACACTTCTCCACTCCTCTCCGTGCGATTCCCAGGGTGGTGCTTGCATCCAGGCCTGCCTTCTTGGCGGAGAGGGTTTTGGTTTT
>Ga0181523_10004094_pt1 | contig 12829 bp, 9 predicted proteins | sample PEATcosm2014_Bin_43_FD_119752 | JGI IMG/M metagenome (GOLD analysis project Ga0181523, IMG submission 119752) | Peatland microbial communities from MTU Mesocosm Facility, Houghton, MI, USA - PEATcosm2014_Bin05_30_metaG | ecosystem: Environmental > Terrestrial > Soil > Wetlands > Peat | place... | reverse complement strand
CGACTAATTCAAGTTGCCTCAGACAAACAAAAAATCACTCCGATAGAATGAAACTATTTCGCATAGATTTTACGTGATGCAACGAATACCTATTTCGAATAGATTTTTACGTGATGCAACGCGGACCCCCTCCTGGCCTTTGGCCTAGCAGGGGGAATGCGCTCACATTTGTTCAAAATGGCACAAGCATAGATCCTTCATTCCCCAACTACAATAACTGAGAAGCTGCCCTTGATCATTGTCGGGCGCGGCCTTGATCCTTCAATTGTTGACGCAGTTTGCGGAGAAAACTGTGCGGCGGGTAAATAGATATTGTGAGTTTTGGAATCAATCGCCATTGTGCGAGATCCACGTTGCGTAGCAACGGTCTCTACTACCTCGAACTTACCCTGAGACGATTCCCGTACCAAGGTAAGAGTACCATCTCCATTGGCGCTGAACGCCAGTCCTGTTTGCGGATCAAAACCGTTTCCGTCAACTCCGTCGCCAATTGGCACGGCAGCCACCACTTTGCCGATATCCGCATCTAGAATGGTCATCACCTTGTTGTGGCATCCGGAGTAGACGCGATGATGCTCGGCGTCAAGTCCCATTCCAGTGGGTTCCTCGCAAGGCTTGATTGAATACCTTTTTGTCAAAGACAGTTTCATACTATCTATTTCCACTACCTCATTGGTGTCCTCAACATTTACAAAGACCTTGCCTTTGCCGTCTGTTGCCGCAAATTCAGGTTTACCTCCGAGTGGAATAGTGCTAACTACCTCACCGGAAGCGGCTTCAAACACGGTAGCATCCTTGCTGCGGCCATTGAAAGTGAAAACTCGTTTAGAGGCAGGGTCATAAAGAATGGCATCTGGATTTTCTCCAGTTTTCACCTGACCTAAAACTTTCAGCGATTTCAGGTCGAAAATAGTTGCAGTATTTGCCCTTCCATTACTGGTAAAACCTCGTGTCAACTCCGATGCTATGGCGATTCCATGAACGCCTGGGGTATCGGCTATATCACCTACGATCTTATCTTTGTCGATATCAACCACCATAACATGGGTAGACCGGGAAATGAACAACCGCCGGGCTGCGCTGTCTACAATCAAGTAGTCCCAACTTCCGTCGCCACCCAACGGCATCGTCTTGACTACATGATATCCAGGGTCTGCAGCATAAGATATAGTACCGACAAGGAGATAGAAAAATACCAGGAATGATTTCAAGTTAGCCCCACCTTCAGCAGATATTGATAGTCTGATTATATTGGCATTTATCAAATTTGCAAAATTGAGTTCTATCGATGATCAGGAGGTGACATCGAGAAGTGCCCACCGTATTTGCCGGAAACGTGAGATTATTATTATATTATTTGGATTTGTCGAAAAGAAAAAAGCTTGCCATGCGAGTTCTTGTCCGACTGCCTGCGCTTAGCTTTATTGTAACTTGACTTATTGTCCTGCCGTATGGGATCTGATCCAACGGTAATCCATCGCCTCTCAGAATATCTAAAGAACTTATCGATCTTGTTTTCTCTTAACAAAACACCCAACTGGTCAGCACTAATTCCGCCATCTCTGCCGTCAATATACTGAACACTGAGAATAAACATGCTGTCACTCCATATGTGTCTGCTCCAAATTACTCGCCCCTCAAATTAAGGAGTCTTTCGGCAATTCGTGTTGAATCTTCTTTGTTACATGAAACCGTCTTAATTATATACTAAAAAACCATTAGTCACACGAATCACCCGCCTGTATTCATCCGTTGTCGTACTCATCAAATCGATATTACCCAAACACGTTCAGTTTTTCCATAATGTTACGATAATAACTAAAGGGAAACATGTTCGTATTACAAAGCCGTTCAGAGCTGATAATTCCCCAATATTATCAACAACGGTCTTCATCTTAGAGATCTGCTTCGGCCGAAGATCAAGCTTGATATGTGAATTGTCTTATGGCATCAATGCGCGAGAGTGAGGGGGGGCTGAATGGGAACAGCGGCAGGAATTGGGTATAACGTTTACAGGAATGCGGCGGAGGCGGGAATAGAGGCTGCCTCGAAGGTCATTCAGCAGTCCGGGACTGAGGCGCCTGATTTTGTCTTTTTTTTTTGCCACGGTCGGATATAACCAGCAGGTCCTTATGCGATCAAAAAGAAAAGCAACGCCACGAGCATCTTTGAGCAGCTGGTCGGGCGAAGGAATAATAACCCAGGGGATTGACGACGACCTCAATTTTGGCGTTTCCGTGATGGTGATTCGATCGGACTATCTCAGATTTCATAATTCCTGCGTTCGGGATATTCAGCAGGGAGCTGATATCGCAGGAGCCCGTCTCGCAGCGAATATCAACCCGTTTATTGCAGCAGACAGCATCGCTCGCTTTCTTTTTGCAGACGACCTGACCCTGAATTTCGACCTCTTCTTATCTGCTTTTGAAAGAAACATTCAAGGCAAATATCCTTTGCCGCTCTTGGGCGGCATAGTCGCAGATAATTGGACATCAAAAAAGGCCTATTACTACCATGATGACGCAGTTTTTTTTGAAAGCATTTCAGCTGTCTTCATGTCCGGCGCCGGCAATATCGCCTGGGGAATCACTCACGGCTGTGTGCCCATAGGGAGCAACTATATTATTTTATGTGAAATTAAAGGGTGTGGGGAAAACATACAAAATGAGGGGCGCAATGAATTTTAGTATCAGGGATTTGATAAAATTCAGAAACATCCCTATCTTCTGGAAAATATCCTTCATGCCCATTCTAGCAGTTGGACTGATTATGATCGGAGTTTTTTTCTATGTGCTGCCTGTGACTAAAGAAAAGTTTATCGATGATAAAAGGATCAATGCATCTAATGTAGTCAGCGTTGCATATGCCGTGGTAGCAGAATATGACAGCCGTGTTGCCAAGGGCGAGTTTACGCTTGAAGAGGCTAAAGAAAGGGCTAAGGACAGCATCAGGAGCATCAGATTCGGCAAAAACAGGGAGGGATACTTATGGATCAATGATCTTGAGCCAAAAATGCTGATGCACCCTATATATCCGGACCTCGAAGGGAATAATCTTTACCATGTAAAGGATCAAAACAGCAAGCTAATATATACGGAAATCGTCAAGGTCATCGGGGAAAAAGGAGAGGGGTTCGTTGACTATGTCTGGCCAAAAGCTGAAGGAGAGAAGCCTTCTCCTAAGATATCCTACGTTAAGCTTTACAAGCCTTGGGGATGGGTAATCGGTTCGGGTATATATGTAGATGATGTGATGACGACGGTGTGGAAAATATGGACTGGTATCGGGATATTGCTTGTTGTTATTTCCATTGTCGTGACAACGGCAACCTTCATTGTTGGCGGTGGTTTCATTTCGAGACCCGTAAAAGAATACGGGCAATTGATGCAAGGCTTCTCATCGGCCATAACGACCGGGAAAGGCGCTGTGAGCGGCAGGCTGGCGGTAAGGTCCACCGACGAGATCGGCAGACTCGCCACAGATATAAATACGGTTTTAGACGCTTACGGCCGGAATGTTTCGGAGCAGCAGAAACTGCAACAACAGCTTCTTCAGGCACAAAAGATGGAGGCAGTGGGCCAGCTTGCCGGAGGGGTCGCCCATGACTTTAACAATATTCTCACCGCGATTATGGGCTATGGGTCACTTCTGCAGATGAAACTTAACGGTGACGCGTGTTTGCATGACTACGTCAAACAAATCCTAGATGGGGCCAATAGAGCGGCTGAGGTCACTAAAAGCCTTCTCGCATTCAGCAGGAAGCAAATGATCAATCCAAGGCCGGTCGATCTGAATGATGTTGTGCGCGGCATCGAGAAATTACTTTCCAGACTCATTGGGGAAGATATTGAAATAACTACCACGCTTTCCAGTAAAGATGTGTTCAGCATGGTTGATGCCGGGCAGATAGAGCAGGTGCTGATGAATCTTACGACGAACGCAAGGGATGCCATGCCCGAAGGCGGCAGACTCTTTCTGCGAACGGAAGTGGTCGAACTTGACGATATCTCAGTTAAGAGTTATGGATACGGCGAACCCGGAATGTACGCGGTTCTAGCCGTTTCTGACACCGGTGTCGGCATCAATCAAGAGGTAAAAGAGAAAATCTTTGAGCCTTTTTTTACTACCAAGGAAACCGGAAAGGGCACAGGACTTGGACTGGCAATGGTATACGGCATCATAAAGCAGCACGGAGGCTATATAAACGTCTACAGTGAACCCGGCAAGGGTACTACGTTCAAAATATATCTTCCTGCAATGCAATCGAAGAAAGATATCCTTCTGGGCAGCTCTGACGAAGCTCAGTCCAGAGGCGGAACGGAGACAATTCTTGTGGCGGAGGACGACGGACAATTGCGTCAATTATCAGAAATGATACTTACACAACATGGCTATACGGTCATTTCTGCAAAAGATGGAGAAGACGCGATAAATAAGTTTATCGATCACAAAGATAAAATTCAGCTTGTCATAATTGATGTGATAATGCCCAAGAAAAGCGGCAAGGAAGCTTACGACGGGATAAAGGCTATCAGTCCAAGCATAAAAGTGCTTTTTTCAAGCGGATATACCGGTGATCGCATTGATAGCTACATTCTTAATAAGCACGACTGTAGTTTCATAAACAAGCCGGTCTCACCAAAGGATCTATTGAGAAAAGTGCGAGAGCTACTGGACAATGACATGGGGCTGCAAACAAGAGATGCAGCAGCGCATGTTACCCCCCAATCAAGTGCGATGCTCAACTAATCTTTCTTTCAATGCCATTCTTCTATATCGTGCAAGTCATGGGCTACGCAATTGCGTCCGGAGGCCTTTCCGGCGTGCATAAACTCATCGTCTCTTTTTACCAGCGCTTGAATGCTGTCTCCGGGGCGCGCCATCGTGATTTATGCGGCCACAAAAGCCTTTCTGCGAAAGATTATGCCCTGGCGCAGCAGGCACCCATATGCATCCAGATCCTGTCATTCTGCTTCGCATTGACCTCCATGGGGAAGTCGAAAGCGCTTGTGACGACCCGATGCTTAGGTTTTTTGACCCGCTTCGCTCTGGGATTCTTCGATGGGGCACTGCACGACAGTTTCATTTAGACACCGTTACATACATATAAGTGGTTTTGGGATTTTGTCAACTCCCTAAGCCGAATATTTCTTACAAGAGACGCTTTCATCCCGGATATGAATACCCGGGAATTACCGCTTTAGTTCTTAAATCAGTATTGAAATCGTTTATCAGCCGCCGTTATGCCATTAAACAGGACTTTCCAGTATAATAATTGCATGGGATTTTGGGATACAGTCAAACGCGATTTCCAAGCCATCTTCAGGCTTGATCCGGCGGCTCGGAGCACTGTCGAAGTACTGCTAACATATCCTGGGTTTCATGCAATCTTTATCTACCGCGTCGCCCATGTGCTTTGGGACCTCAAGGTGCCGGTTGTCCCACGGCTCCTTCAGCATATTGCACGTTTCTTCACCGGCATCGAGATCCACCCTGCTGCAAAGATCGGCACGGGCATCTTCATCGATCACGGAATGGGGGTCGTGATAGGAGAGACAGCCGAGATAGGTGATTGCTGTCTCCTCTACCAAGGAGTAACACTTGGTGGAACCGGGAAAGAGAAAGGGAAGCGTCATCCCACCCTCGGGAATCAAGTTGTTGTAGGCGCGGGGGCTAAGATACTCGGTCCCGTGAGGATAGGAAACTATGTTAAGATAGGCGCTAATTCTGTAGTCCTGATAGAAGCGCCGGACTATTCGATAATAGTCGGCGTGCCGGGCAGGATCATAAAGAAAAAGATAGTCCGCCTCGAAGATGAAGGGCTTGTGGAACTTCTCGACCATGTAAAACTTCTTGATCCCGTCGATGAACGGATAAATGAGCTGCGAGACCAGATCGACCGCCTAACCGAACGAATAGAGAAGATTGAAGGCAGAGGAGGAAGAATGAAAATTTTCAACACACTTACCGGCAGCAAGGAAGACTTTGTTCCCCTTACTCCTGGAAAGATCGGTATGTACGCTTGCGGCGTCACCGTTTACGACTATTGCCATATTGGCCATGCAAGAAGCGCCATCGTCTTCGATATCATGAGCAGGTATTTCAGATATAAGGGTTTCGACATGCGGTTCGTCAAGAATTTTACGGATATCGACGACAAGATAATCAGGCGGGCGAATGAAGAAGGCGTATCATGGGACGCAGTTGCAAAAAAATACATTGCCGAGTATTACGCGGACATGGATGCCCTCGGTGTCGCCCGCGCCGACATCGAGCCGAAAGCCACCGAACATATCCTTGAGATGATAGCTGTCGTCAGGGGTCTGATCGAAAAAGGGTTCGCCTATGAAGTGCAAGAGGGTGAAAACAGGAGTGTCTATTTCTCGGTGGATAAATTCAGCGGCTATGGAAAGCTTTCGAAGAAAGAGCTAGATGACCTGCTTTCAGGCGCTCGGGTAAATGTGGATGAGCGAAAAAAGAGTCCCGCAGATTTCGCGCTTTGGAAGGCCTCAAAGGAAGGCGAGCCATGGTGGGAGAGCCCGTGGGGAAAGGGCAGGCCTGGGTGGCATATCGAGTGCACGGCCATGGTTATCAAGCATCTGGGCGAATCGATCGACATACATGGCGGAGGCGCAGACCTGATCTTCCCCCATCACGAAAACGAAATAGCTCAGTCCGAGGCCTATACCGGTAAACCTTTTGCCCGTTACTGGGTTCACAACGGCTTTATTACCATAGACAAGGAAAAGATGTCGAAGTCTCTCGGCAACTTTTTTACCATACGCGATATCCTGGCCAGATACGATGCCGAGGTAATCAGGCTCTTCCTGCTATCGAGCCATTATCGGAGCCCAATAGAGTTCTCTCATGAACAACTTAGGGATGCAGAGTCTTCGCTGGACCGCTTCTACAGCACCGTATCACGGATTGATGACTTCATCGCAAAGGGGTCTGACGGAAGCGTAAAAAACAGTGCGCAAGGCTGCGCACTGGAATCGATGCTCGCCGAATTCAAGGATCGCTTCGAGGAGGGGATGGACGACGACTTCAATACCGCCCTCGCCCTTGGACTCATATTCGAACTCGTCAGGGAGATCAACCGGTGCCTCGATCTGCGTCCGTCGGGAACTGATACCGTGAAGCTTATTGCGAGGGCGAAGGAAGTATTGAAGAATACGGGTAATGTCCTCAACCTCTTCAGCCGGACACCCCATACATGGAATGTCGACCTGCTGAAGGTGAAAAAGATACCTCTTTCGGAGAACGATATTGAAGAGAAGATAAGGGAAAGAAAGGCCGCTCGGGATAGCAAAGACTGGTCAAAGGCCGATGCGGTGCGGAAGCAGCTCGAAGACAGCGGCGTCATCCTTGAGGATAAGAAAGATGGCACGGACTGGAAGATCAAGATCTTCTAAATTAGATAAAACTTCAGCGCGACCTCAGGCGCATGAAGAAATCTACATCTACGGTCTCAACCCTGTCACCGAGGCCCTGAAATCCATTACTAAAATCAGGACGCTTTACGTGTACAGGCAGTCAGCGAGTAGTCTGCGTGCACTCATAGAACTTGCCGAGTCGCGTAGCATACCCGTCAAGTTCGTCGAAAAGGATTTTTTCGACAACAGGTTCGACAAAGGTCATCAAGGCATTGCTGCGGTTGCCGCTCCCAAAAAAGTCCTGGGCATCGATGATCTCATCGATCGGGCCTTTACGAAAAGTGCATCGCCCTTTTTTATGGTCCTAGACTGTATCGAAGACCCACGCAACTTCGGCGCCATATTGCGTGTCGCAGATGCCGCCGGGGTCGATGGCGTAATATTTCAGTCTCGAAGGTCTGCCGGTTTAACACCTGTAGTCTACAAGGCATCGGCGGGTGCGATCGAGCATGTAAACCTTGCCGAGGTAGTCAATATCAAACATGCAGTCGCGTTGATGAAGGAAAGAAATGTTACGGTCATCGGGGCAGAAGCGGACGCGCCTTTAAGCCTGTGGGACATTGACATGAAAGCACCTCTAGCAGTCATTGTCGGCTCCGAGGGAGAAGGCATGCGAAGGACTGTGAAGGAAATGTGCGATGCCCTGGTGAACCTGCCCATGCAGGGTACCATAAATTCGCTGAACGTATCAGTTGCAGCAGGCGTTATCGCTTACGAAGTGATGAGACAGCGCAGAAAAATGGAGGGGCGCGGTTAACCGAGCTCCTCCATTTTTACTGCTCTTTTATCCAAGTCGGTTTCTGGGCTTTTTTAAGGGTTTCCAACTTATCTCCGACCATATGGGTCTGGAACATGATCCTCAAATCGTTGGGGTTGTATGAAGAAGCCAGCGCATCTTCCTTTGTAAGCATTCCATCATTCACGATATTGAAGAGATGCTGGTTGAATGTCTGCATCTTGTAAAGCTTGGCTGAGTCTTCAATCGCCTTGTCGATCTGGTCGAGCTTCTCATCGATGATCAGTTTTTTCACAGTGGGCGTATTGATCATGATTTCCATAACAGCCGTCCTGCCTGATCCGTCCGATTTTTTTATCAGTTTCTGGGCCACTGTGGCAATGAGAGACATGGCGGTCCTGATCCTGACATGGTTCTGCTGGGATGGTTCAAAGGCATCGATGATCCTGCTTATCGACTGTTTGGCGTAGGTTGTATGAAGAGTGCTAACCACGATATGACCGGTTTCAGATGCCGTAAGCGCAGTGTGTATTGTCTCGGGGTCGCGCATCTCTCCCACCAGTATAATATCAGGGTCCTGCCTCAGGGCATGCCGGAGCGCTTCGGAAAAAGAACGTGTATCGTTGCCGACCTCTCTTTGGTTTATGACGCATTTTTTATCGTCATGGATAAATTCTATCGGGTCTTCGATAGTTATTATATGCCTGTCCACCTTCTCGTTCAAGTAGTTCACCATGGCGGCAAGAGTAGTGGATTTGCCGCTTCCCGTAGGTCCTGTAACCAAGATCAGCCCTTGCTCCCTGGATACGATCTCCTTCAGCACCTCCGGAAGACCGAGTTCTTCGAGTGTCGCAATCTTGATCGGAATGACCCTGAAGACCCCGCCGAGCTTGTCCATCTGGAAGAAATAACTTCCCCTGAAACGGGCAAGCTCTTCGATGAGATATGAGAAATCGAGTTCGCGTTCACGTTCCAGTCTCTCTCGCTGCACCCCATTAAGGATCGGAAGGAGCAGGTCTTCCATGTCTTTCTTGCCGATTGTCGGAAACTCGGTCGGCAGCAAGTCACCCCTGATCCTGAAGAGCGGCGGCCTTCCCACCTTGAGATGGAGGTCGGAGCCGCCACGTTTAATGAGTTCCCTCAGATAGAAGTTAAGATTCGGCTCAAACTTCGAGGCCGATACCTTGCCCATCGATGCCTTACCCGCCGGCAAGCTTTCCGGGGCGATCTTCATCACACCCCCGAGCATCCCCTCCTGGTAAAAAAGACTGCACCGCAGCTGTACAGTGCCCTGATATTCATACGTGAAATCGACGGCCTTCCGCTTCTGGAGGATCTGTTTCTGGTTTTCGGTGAGCATGGGGACAATCAGGGCTTCAAGAGTCTTCTGTGTGAGAGGCGGAAAATCCAGTTGAAGAGGGTTTCCGTCGATCCTGATGATCGGGGAGCGCCCTATGCGCAGATGGAGGTCGCTGCCTCCCTTTTCCATCAACTCCTTGAGATAATCGTCAATGGTCATTATTACTCCCTGTTTATTGGGTCTTGATGCCCATAGAGGCAAGCTTGAGCCTCAAGGTGTCGGGGTTGTTGACCTTCGAAAAGGCATCATCGATGGTAATGAGTTTGTCACGCACCAGTTCTGCAAGTGATGATTCGAGAGTGCTCATGCCCTGCTTTGCTCCTGTCTCTATCGCGGAGTATATCTGGTGCGTCTTCCCTTCCCTGATAAGGTTCGAGATGGCGTGTGTTACAATCATCAGCTCGCGCGCAGCAACGCGCCCCCTGCCGTCGGCCCTCGGAAGCAGTTGTTGACAGATAACAGCCTTGAGAGTAGATGCAAGCTGCACCCGCATCTGCTGCTGCTGATGCGGAGGGAACACGTCGATGACCCTGTCCACTGTCTGCGGCGCGTCCTGCGTATGAAGGGTGGAAAAGACCAAGTGTCCTGTTTCAGCGGATGTCACCGCAAGCTGTATCGTTTCGAGGTCGCGCATTTCACCGACAAGTATTACATCCGGGTCCTGCCTCAGGCTGTGTTTAAGGGCTTCGGCAAAAGAGTGGGTATTCATCCCTACCTCCCTCTGCCTGACAATGCAATTCTTGTGGTCGAAGACAAACTCGATCGGGTCTTCAATTGTGATGATATGTTCGCGCCTTTCGGTGTTGATTATGTCTATCATGCTCGCAAGGGTAGTGGACTTGCCGGAGCCTGTCGGGCCTGTGACGAGAATCAGGCCTCTGGGCAGCTTCGTTAAAGCAAGAGATGCGTCGGAGAGACGGATTTCCTTTGATGAGGGGATCTTGCTGGGGATAAGCCTGAGGACCGCTTCGATACCGTTTTTCTGCGAGAGCACATTTACCCTAAACCTGCTGAGACCCGGCACATTGTAAGAAAAATCGAGCTCAAGCTTTTCCTCGAATCTGCCGATCTGGTCCTGGTAGAGCATGCTGTAAATAAGGCCCTTGGCCCCTTCTTCCGTAAGCACGGGGAACTGCTTCAGCGGATTCATGCTGCCGTTTATTCTTACCATCGGCGGTTTGCCTACAACGATATGAATATCTGAGGCCTTTACCTGGGCTCCCGCCACCAAAAGATCGATCATCTCCATAAACCCTCCCCTCTGCCGACTAACCGGCACAAACGGTATGCATTACGAAATGTCTACTGGGATTATACCATAATTGCAAGCTGCAGAAGCTTGCATAAATCACCGATTTATTTTTACTATAAACACTATGGTAGATTTCCTAAAGAAAATATTCGGAACCAAGAATGAGCGCGAATTAAAGAGACTTTTCAAGGTCGTCGACGAAATCAACAGCCTGGAACCCTCAGTTTCAGCGTTGAGCAGCGAGCAGCTGTCTGCCAAGACCGACGAATTCAGAAACCTGTTGAGCCATGGCAAGTCACTCGACGATATATTTCACGAGGCCTTTGCAGTGGTAAGGGAAACATCAAAGCGCCGTCTGAACATGCGGCATTTCGACGTCCAGCTGATTGGAGGCGTCGTCCTGCACGAAGGTAAGATCTCAGAAATGAAGACCGGTGAAGGGAAAACGCTGGTTGCTACTCTCCCAGTCTATCTGAATGCACTGGATGGCAAAGGTGTTCATGTCGTGACCGTCAATGACTACCTGGCCAAGAGAGACGCCCAATGGATGAGCCGGATATACAACTTCCTCGGGCTGTCCGTCGGGGTCATCCAGCATGACAACTCTTTTCTCTTCGACCCTGCCTACCGGTCTGCCGACAAGCGTTTCGACTTCCTGAGACCCTGCACCAGGAGAGAAGCCTATTTTGCCGACATCACTTACGGGACCAACAACGAATTCGGCTTTGATTACCTCAGGGACAATATGAAGTACGATCTCTCTGAATTCAGCCAAAGAGAGCTGAATTACGCCATCGTCGATGAAGTGGATAGCATACTTATAGACGAGGCCAGAACGCCGCTTATCATATCGGGCCCATCCGAGGATTCGACTGACAAGTATTACAAGATCAACAAGATAATACCCAGCCTCAAGGTAGATGAAGACTTCAAGATCGATGAAAAGCTGAAGAACGTTACCATGAGCGAATCCGGAAGCGCAAAAGCCGAACGGCAGCTTGCGGTGTCAAACCTTTATGACCCCGCCAACATCGAACTGGTGCACCATGTACTTCAGGCCCTCCGGGCGTATCACCTGTACAAACGTGATGTCGAATATGTGGTGAAGGACGGCGAGGTCATAATCGTCGACGAGTTTACCGGGAGATTAATGCCCGGAAGACGCTGGAGCGACGGTCTTCACCAGGCGATAGAGGCGAAAGAGGGCGTAAAGATTGCAAGTGAAAACCAGACACTCGCCACAATCACCTTCCAGAACCTCTTCAGAATGTATAACAAGCTGGCTGGCATGACTGGCACCGCCGATACGGAGGCCGCCGAATTTGCGCAGATATACAACCTCGAAGTGCTGGTTATACCGACGAACCAGCCGATGAGCAGGTTGGACAGCGCGGACGTCGTTTATAAAAACCAAAATGGAAAATTCAACGCCGTCATCGGGGAGATCGAGGAGTGCCACGCGAAGGGACAGCCGGTCCTGGTCGGTACCACCTCAATCGAAAAATCCGAGATCCTCAGTCATCTCCTCAAGAAGAAACAGATTAAACATGCGGTCCTCAACGCCAAGTTCCATGAGAAGGAAGCCGAGATTATCGCTCAGGCAGGCAGGTACCATGCCGTAACAATCGCCACTAATATGGCAGGACGAGGAACAGACATAGTGCTCGGCGGAAACCCTGACGGCCTTGCAGCTGATCTTTTGAAGGACAAAGAATCCTATACGGACGAAGAATTCAAGGCAGCTCTCGAAAAAGCCCTTGAAATCTGCGTTACAGAGAGAGCGCAGGTCGTAAGAGCGGGCGGCCTAAACATCATCGGCACGGAACGCCATGAAGCTAGAAGGATCGACAACCAGCTCCGCGGAAGGTCGGGCAGGCAAGGGGATCCAGGTGCGTCACGATTCTACCTCTCGCTCGAAGACGACCTCATGCGCATCTTCGGCTCCGACAAGATCAACAGTCTCATGAACCTCCTGAAGATGGATGAGGATATCCCCATCGAAAACAAGATGGTCACAAAAGCCATCGAAAATGCACAGAAGAAGG
>Ga0181523_10004090_pt1 | contig 12844 bp, 20 predicted proteins | sample PEATcosm2014_Bin_43_FD_119752 | JGI IMG/M metagenome (GOLD analysis project Ga0181523, IMG submission 119752) | Peatland microbial communities from MTU Mesocosm Facility, Houghton, MI, USA - PEATcosm2014_Bin05_30_metaG | ecosystem: Environmental > Terrestrial > Soil > Wetlands > Peat | place... | reverse complement strand
TTTTTCGCAATAAAACATGACTTGACAACTTCCCCGCGATCTGGTAAGTTGGCAATAGGAGTCTTTCAGGAAAGCGACGGAATTTGCTCGCACGTAAGAAAAGCAACTACCTCTTGACAAGCACTCCGAAGTCTGTTACTATCGTAATGGGGCAGAACAAAGCCACCAGAAAAGGACAAACCAATATGGGAATCACAGTTGAAGAAAAAGTGTACGAACTTCCAAGTGAAGATAGCCATCGGTTAGAAGTCGTGAAGATCGGTGAGTTGAAGACGATCCAAACTTCCTACGGGCCGAAGGAAAAGTTCAGCATCACCATCAAGGTGCTGGATGAAGTGGACAGCAAGGGTGAACCGCTCAACGTTTTCATGAACGTCTCCCCCAGCATCGGTGTCAAGGCGACACTAGGAAAGTTTCTGCGCCGGTTGAAGTGGAATCTCACGGGCAAGGTTCAGATGGACGATCTCTTGGGAACCAAGTTCAAGGCGACCGTCGCCCACAACGCGGGAACAGGCGACTCCGCTGGCAAGACCTTCGCCAACATCCTCGTCGATTCAGTCGTCCCGATGAGCGCCCGTGGCCCTGCACCCGTCGAAACAGTGTAGTATACATATATACACTGTTACAGTCAAAAAGCACCGTGGGCTCCCACCCTGCACACCCTGCCCACGGTGCCCACCCTGCCCTCAGTGCCCAAGAACGTATCTGTTGCAAACAAAGCACCGAGGGCACAGAGGGAAGAATTAGTTGTTTATATAATGTGAAAAAAAAAAGCACCAAGGTTCGAGCAGCAAGGAAATCTGGAAAGAAAGGACACATGACACTCGCTGAAGAGATACGCAAAGGCGTAGAGGCTCTATTCCCCGAGGGTTCACTAGTTGAACTCCGCATCCCTAAGTCATCCACAGGCACCATCATAGGCTTCTTCCGCGACAGGGAGAAGTTGATCGCCGCCATCGAGAAGTATTCTGGTCAGGTGCCAGCGGTGTACTACACCCTGAACGCACCTGACCCCAAGCTGTATGACAACATCAAGATGCAGGACGTTGCTATCTCTGGCGCGTCAGGTTGCCATGACGACGAAGTCATGGTTCGCAACTGGCTACTCATCGACTGTGATCCCATCCGTGTTGACGCGGAGGGTAAACCGTTGGCCGACCAGAAGTGTTCCTCTACCGACGCGGAGAAAGCTGCGTCTCTCGAAGTCTCCAAGCAAGTCCAAGTCTACCTCATGAACAAGGGATGGCCTGACCCGACTTGTGCAGATAGCGGGAATGGATATCATCTCCTGTATCGTCTCGGTGGTGTACCGTCCACGAAGGAATTGACAGCGACCATCGAAGAGACGCTCGCGCATCTTGCGGAGAAGTTCAACGACGGGAAAGTAAAAATCGACACAGTCGTGTCAAACCCTTCTCGTATCACGAAGGCTTATGGCAGCTTCGCGTCGAAGGGGCCGAATACCGCCGAACGTCCTCACAGATTCTCCCGCATGCGTATAATCGGTGCGTTGGAATCCGTCACGCCGTTGCAACTAGCCGCGTTGAAACCGACGCCTGCCGCCGCTCCGAAGAAATCATCCATCGTCATCAAGGCGAAGGCTGCGGAGATGAACGCTACTCAGGATAGTGAGCCTTGGGAAAAACTCCAAGCATTCCTTGAATGGTATGACATCGCACACAAGGTCAAAGTCCGTGACCACACAAGTTGGAAGTTCGTTCTGATACCTTGCCCGTTCAACCCTGAACACAGTCAAGGCGAAGTCTCAGCGTTCGCGGATGACGACGGGCGTTTTGGGTTCAAGTGTTTTCACGAGTCATGCAAAGATAATCATTGGGAACAGTTGCGCGAGCGGCTCCAATTAGTGACGGGGAAGAAATTTTTCTTCATCACGAATCTGCCCGCTGCCGCAGGCGTGGGCGAAGTAGCAACGTCAAAGGCCATATTGAAAAGGGCGAACACCATCACGCCTGAAACAATCAACTGGCTCTGGCCCAATAGAATACCCTTCGGCAAACTGACGCTATTCGCGGGTCATCCGGGTGTAGGCAAAGGCATGGCGACTATGTATGTGGCCGCATGCGCTTCTAAGGGTACAGGGTGGAAGGACTGCCCAAACACCAATCCGCCGCTTGAGACGATTATCATGTCTTCGGAAGATGCTGCGGGCGATACACTCGTGCCACGTCTCATAGCAGCAGAAGCTGACTTGAGCAAGATCATCATGTGTCCGATGGTGCAAACGGCTAAGGGACAAAAACCTTTTACGTTGGACGCGGACATCCCGACGCTCGAAGTGGCTCTTGCGGACAATCCAGATGTAAAGGTCATCATCATCGACCCGATCATGAATCATCTCGGAAAGTTGAAGGGCAATTCAGAACAGGAATTGCGCCTAGGGCTTACGCCTCTCGCGCTACTTGCGGAGAAGTCCAAGGCCGCGATTATTCTGGTCACGCACTACAACAAGAGTACAGGCTCCGACAGCATCCAACGTGTCGGTGGCGCGATGGGCATGGTTGGCGCGGTTCGCGTAGCGTGGTCCTTCGGCAAGAATAAAATGAGTGGCGTGATGGAGATGACGCCGCTGAAAGCAAACATCGCCCCGAATATGGGCGGGCTAGAATACGAAGTAGTCTCTACGCCTGTCGAAATCAACGGGCAAACAGTGTCGATGGGGAAGATTGTATTCGGCAACACGAGCCATGCGTCTGTGGACGATGCGCTTGCGTCCGTGTCCAAAGACACCGTCACCCCTCAATATAAACTGGCGGCAAAATGGCTTGCAGATCATTTGTCGAACGGTGTTGCAAAGCAAGCGGTTGAGATTTATGAAAGCGCGGAGTATGCGGGATTCTCAATCGACACGATAAAGGCAGCAGTCAAAGAGTTGAACGGAAGCGTCGTCAAGTCGAAGCCCGATAATCCGGGGCCGACGTACTGGCAGATGCCGAAACCAACTCCCGAGGCGGAATGAAAAGACTCTGGCTCGACTTCGAAACACGATCTCTCGTAAACATCAAGAACTCGGGTTTGGATCGGTACGCAAAAGACCCATCCACCAAAGTTCTGATGCTCGCATGGGCTGTAGACATGGAAGCGCCGAAACTCTGGCAACCACGTCTAGGGTCGATGCCTGTGGAGTTGCGTGCGCTCATCTTGGATAAGACGGTGCTCAAGTGCGCGTGGAATTACAACTTCGAAAAAGACATCTTAGAGTTTGTGCTCGACCTTCCGACAGAACAGAAGGAATGGTATGACCCCTCGATTCTCTGCGCGTACATGTCCCTGCCTATCGGACTAGGACGTGCGGCAGATGCTTTGTCTGTACAGGGCAAGAAGATTCATCTCCCGCCCGACGAAGGCGTGAAACTATTTTCTGTGCCGAAGAAGGCGGGCAAGAAAATGCTCGCGGCTGGTTTGCCCGCGTACTACTTCAAGGATTGGGATTCGAATCCTGAGCAGTGGGAAAACTTCTGCGCGTATTGTATTCAGGACGTTGTCGCTGAACGCGATGTCCACTTCGCTGCGGCTGCGGTAAATTCACCGATGACTGCGGGCGAGTACGAAGCGTGGCAGTTAGACCAACGCATGAATTCCACAGGCGTGTACATAGACATGCCTTTCGTGCTCAGCGGCAAAAAACTCGCCATGGCTGAGTCCGACCAACTGCTCGCACAGATGGGCGCAATCACTCACTGCGAGAATCCTAACAGTGGCGACCAACTGAAAGCGTGGATCAAAACTCAGGGATACAATTTCGATTCGCTGGATGTTGAGCACATCGAAGAGTATCTCAAAATCCCCGGATTGAAAGAGGAAGTCCATGAGTTGCTCGAACTGAAACAGAAACTCGGCGGCTCCGCGTACAAGAAATTCCAGAGCATTCTCGACAGGATTAGTTCAGATGGGCGGCTTCGAGATCAGTTCGTTTATCACGGTGCTCACACGGGCCGATGGAGCGGACGCGGCGTGCAATTGCAGAACCTTTACAAGCCCGATAAGGCTGCGTCGAAGGTTGCGAAAGCCATCATCGAAGCGATCCGTGCGGAAACGCTTGTGTCGGGAATGTTCCCCGGCATCGACGTAATGACTTGCATTGCGTCCGTTATCAGGACTTCGTTCTGTGCGTCACCGGGCAAGAAACTGGTTGTGGGCGATCTTGCACAGATCGAATCCCGCGTGCTTGCGGCACTCGCGGGTTGTCAGGCGATGATTGACGCGTACACGAGCGGGCATGACTTGTACATCGAATTCATGTCATGGCTGTTGCAGAAACCGCTCACGAAAGAAAACAATCCTGACGAACGTGCGTACGGCAAAGTCGTCATCCTAGGCAGCGGCTTCGGCATGGGTCCAGATAAGTTCGTTGAATACTGTGCAACGTTCGGTCTGGTCATGCCACTTTGTTCTGATGACCCAGATGAGATCACCGCGCAGAAGTGTATCAACGGCTTCCGCGAAAAGTACAAAGAGATTCCGATGTACTGGCGGGCTCTCGAAAACGCATGCAAAGAAGCTGTGGAATTCCACAAGTGCATTTATGTAAAGGGCGTTGTCGTCGATGGCCGCAACCCACGCGTACTAAGAATCAAATTGCCATCGGGCCGATACATCCACTACTTCAACGCGAGGATGGAGCGCAAGAAAAAATTCGGCAAGACACAGAACTGCCTAGTCTATACTGCGTACGACTCGAAGGGCGCACAAGACAAGGACTTGTACGGCGGGCTCATCTGCGAAAACGTTGTGCAAGCAGTCGCCCGCGATTTGATGCTGGAAGGTATGTTATTGGCGGAAAAAGAAGGCGCAGCGGTGATCGCAACAATCCACGATGAGATTGTTACCGAAGTACCCATTGACAGTTCCTTTACCCTTGATGTATTGTTGAAGTGTATGACTACTATTCCTGAGTGGGCTATTAGTATGGGGTTTGTGCTCGCCGCAGAAGGGTATGAAAATTTTTACTATAAAAAGTGAGGTTTTATGGAAAATTGGAAGACCATCGAGGGATTCGACGAATACGAAGTTTCAGACCTCGGACGGGTGCGCCGTGCCGTTGCGGGCATAAATACCCACATTGGTAGGATTCTGAAACCTAACACGGTGACTAATGGATACCGACAAGTACGTTTACAACGGAACGGGAAACCGAAGAACGAGCTACTTCATCGACTTGTGGCAAAGGCATTTCTTCCAAATCCTTCGAATCTGCCCGAGGTTAATCACATCCACGGTAAGCATGACGACGCTGTGAGTAACCTTGAATGGCGTACGACGATAGGGAATCAGCAGCATGCCGCCCAAAATGGGTTAAAAGGTGAAGGTGTATACTTCAATAAGAATTCCCAGAAATGGCGAGCCTACTATTACCCCACGCCTTACAAAGAAAAGCATCTGGGATACTTCATTACAAAAGAACAGGCATTAGCCGCTCGAAACAAAGCCGTTACTGGGATGGGATTCATTCTATGACATTTTCTCAGGTGGAAAAGTTGTACAAAGGCGGCTGGCACGGGGCTATCGCCCTCGTCGGGTTGTACGAATACAAGACCCATAAATCGCTTCTTTCAAAGATTCTGGCCATCGGCCTCATCACTTTTCACACGGACGCGGCGGTCTGTGACTATCTGGAAATTCCTACCACGCCGCAAAGGTTGATAAAAAGAATGCTTGACAAGCGCACGGGAATTTGATAGAGTGTAGTTGTATCACCCTAGGGAGGAAACATGCAATTGATTACAGTTCTGCTCGCCGCTATCGCTCGCAAGGTGAATGCGGTCATCGCAGAGTACAGGAAACTTGTCGCAGAAGCAAAGACCACCGAATCGAGAATCGTTGCGGTGGCCGAAGCGGATACGGCACGTGTCCTTGGAATCGCTAAGGCGGAAGAAGCACGTCTTCTGTCCGAAGCACGTGACATCGTCGTAAAGGCGCGGAATGAGGAACGGGCGATTTTGTCTGTCGTCGAAATTCAGACCAAGAATCTTTACGAAGAAGTCGCAGACAAACTCGCCAAGTTGTAACGCGCAGGCGAACGCTGGTGGAGGGCGAGAAGCATCGCCCCTAATTTCGAAGCAGCAACGGTGCTCGTATACGAGATGCTGTGAAATGGGTTGAAGCCGTATAAGACCCATTCATAATTTTAGTGGGTGGCACGAACTGTAAAGCCGTGCGAGGAGTCTAAGCCAAACAGGAACTCCATTGTTTTGGGAGAGAACCAGCCTGACTCTTTTGGTACACCCACACTGGTTTGCGAGGTATGGTGTAAAACGCATCGCACGTCTGGCAGAGGGCCAGAAGGAACACGTTCAACTCGTGACCTCGCAAAGATATTGCAGTGTGAAGTCGCTGTACACGTGGTCAGACGCGGGTTCGATTCCCGCCGAGTCCACCAAAGCACTTAGGTCTAGCAATGATCTTGCCGGACGCTTGGCGAGCGAGCCACGCTAAGTGCTTTGATGGGCTCGAACAGGATTCGATGGGCACGCATGTATGACGATGGACTGCACGCACTGACGTGGCTGGCGTAAAATAGACACGTAACCATCAAATGCTACCAAGCCTTTGACGATGGCCGCAGCCGCTGGCTGCTAATCATCTGGGGAACGGTTCCCGCCCCATCAAAGAAAGGGGAACCAAATTTCATCTACTTGCAGCGTTTCGTACTAGGAGGAACTATGGCGATTTATGATTGTCCGTTCTGTAAGGAACCGAATGGCGAGAAGAGTTATGGATTCTCGACATGCGGGTTGGAGCCTTGGACCAGAGAACATTTCGAAAAGCACAAAAGGGAATGCGTCCAGAATCCCGCCAACCAGCGAAAGCAAATTTGTGACCTCGAAAAAGTGGTAGAGGAAATCACCTCGATCCTTGAGCAGTTGGTTCCTAAGGTCGCCGCTATAGCTCAGACGGTAGAGCACCGCACTTGTAATGCGGGGTCACAGGTTCGACTCCTGTTGGCGGCTCCAATCCCGTGACTTCTCTTCTCGACCGAGCCTACGGACTCATGGCTTGCGACAAAGAATATGACGCGGCTGGCGTATACAAGACGCATTTTTTTTTTTTTTTTCGAAAGGATAGCTGCAAGATTTGCGATCACCGTCGGTCATTCTTAGAGTCGTCCTGACTGAAATGGATTTCGATGAAACTTTCGAAACGAATTAATGGCCTTATGGATGGTAGGAGGACATCATGAACTACGTTTACAGTATTGCCGCAATTGTGAGTACGTTCTTCGCCGCGATCAGTTTCGTCGGCATTATCGTGAGCCTGAGCACGTATGACATCACGTCTGCGGTCATCTGCGGGCTCGTGGGCGCGTTTTCCGCGTCCATGGCTGCACTCATGGTCCGCCTCATGGAGTTTTGATGGCTTACAATCCGAGGGCGAAAATTTCGGGACGTGGAATTAGAAGCGGAGGAAACATGCGGATTGACTTCGGCTACAAGCGAGAAGACTTCGACAGAGTGATGGAGATTTCGGACGCGTGCTACAACGGCAAGTATCGCCCGCCCCAACAGACAATGTATGACATGATCACCGTAAGTGATGTTCTCGTCGCTCGCCTCGACCCGGAAGATGATAGCACGAGAACTATCTTGGGGTTTGCCATCATCCAGAATATTTACCAGCCGTACATCTGGAACATCGCGGTGGACCCGAAGTGGCAGAGACGCGGCATCGCGGGCAACATGCTGTGGGAGATCATCAAGAGATACACGCTGAACAAAGACAAAGAGATTTCATTACACGTTGACGCGACCAACCCCGCGCAAAAACTTTATTTCGATTACGGATTCAGAGTCGTCAGTGTCGAGGAGAATTACTTCGAGCCGAATGACGGGCTGATGATGGTCAGGAGGTTGCCGTGAGTCAAGATTGGGATGATTGGGATGATTGGGACGGCGAGCCTGAGCCTGAATCACCAGAGAAGCCAGTCTCCGAGGATGCGGCACAAGAGCGCATGCGTTTCGTGGACGCCGACCCGCTGTACCAAAACGGCGGGAAGTTTGAAGTCGCTTACGAACCGAGCGGTCTGATTATGTGCAAGACGATAGAAGTCGCTGTCGTCCCGGTGACCAAGAAGGCGGCACCATATACGACTTTTATCATGAGTCTGCCCGACCCTGTTCCTGCGGCAAAGACGTTGAAAGTAAACCCAGCGAGCAATCTGGCGAAGAACCTAGTGAGGAAAGCCTGAGTGACCAAAGTAACGTTACCGAAGGCACGAAATTCCCCTTGACGGAGTCCATTTTTTCTGTCAGACTGATACCTGAATCGGAGGACACCAATGCGAAAGTTACTGAGGCTTATATCGGTGAGTACGCTGATTGGAATCTGGCTGATGTCAAATCCGCAGGCCATTGCTCAGACCCGGACTGTGAAAGGTGCCTCCCCGACACGCGTGATTGGGACGACGAAGAACCGTGCGACCTCGACTGTTCCTGCGGAATGTGCTGATGTCTGCGGCCAGTATCGCCAGTTCTCTTGGGCGATTGCGAAGCAGGAAGGGTTCTTCCGCCCCGGCACGATTCCCAACAGGAATCACAACCCCGGCGATTTGAAGTTTGTCGCGGGCTACTCTTTCCCCGGACAGCGTGGTGTAGATAGGTTCGGCCATGTCATCTTCAAGAACGATTATTGGGGATGGGCCGCGTTGCAGAATCAAGTCCGCAAGATGTGCGTCGAATCAGGCCGCTATTCTCCGCAGATGAGCATCCAACAGATCGGCAGGCTTTACGCGAGGGACTGGAAGCGGTGGAGTGCGAACGTCGCAAAGAACATGAACTGCGACCCGCACACGACGCTCGCGGAGTTGTTCAGCATTCCGCCAACGGTGAAGGTCCAGCCTGACTCTAGCAAGATAACGGCGATCCTGAACATACAGATGGTCATGCCTAACTCCGCGTCTGTCGAACTCTGGCACGAGTTGTACGAACTAGATCAGAACGACACTAGGAGAGTGCAATATGTCCTCTAAGATCACTTGCGGAAAGCAGAAGCCTAGCGGGAGGGTGTTCGTTGTAGCGGGTGTCGTTGAATGTGAAGGACCGGAAGTGATCGCCGTCACGACCAGTCGCAAATTGGCGAACGTCGCGGTGACCAGCGACAAAGCGATTCGTAAGGCTTCCGAGCGATTTCCGTTCGACGGCTATCTCATCACACCGTACATGCTGGACACGGCAGTCTATCATACGAATTTCTTTACGAAGAAGATTGTGAGGGGATTATGAAATACAGACCGCAGAGAGGCGGCTTCAGCCAGAGCATGGCCGAAGTCCATCACGTCGATGGGCTCAGCGACCTCGCAAAATATTTGGGTGTGCAGCAGGATGACATCCAGATCGTTCGATACGGGACACGTCCTGATGTGAGGAATGGCTGGCACACGCATACCGTGCTGGTAGCAAACCAGTGCGTCGGATTCACGGACGGTGCCCTATGACCCTGATCACGCTCCACGAGTACCTGAATCCCACGAAAGAGATGTATCAGGACATGGACGACATCTCCAACGTGACCTCTTGGTACAGCGGCTCCTGCCTGACACTGAAAGAATCGGGCGTGCGGCTGTTCGTCCATGAATCACCGTCAGATATTCTCGAAATGATGAAGGGGGCATTATGAAGTTCAGGAGGAAGAAATGATGATCATGGATTCGTGGGCATGGGAGTGGTTGCCGTTCGCGTTTATCATCTTGCTCGCGCTCATCTGCGGTCACGGGGTGAGCACGTGGCCCATCGACCCCGGCATGCGGAAGCGCGAGCGTATCCGTACCGAAGCCGAGAAGCACATGGCGAAATCATGGACGAGATGTGGCGGGAGTGGAAACAATGAAAACCATGAACGATAAAGAGAAATTCATCCAAGCGTATATCGTGACTTTTCTAGCCAGTTATGCGGCGGTCACTTATCAACATAACTGTTCGACAGGCTGGGTGGGCAGTATACAACCCGTTGATGACGCCCGGTGTCTGGCAGAGGAAGCATGGGAAGCTTCGTTACTCCCGGCAGTATCGACGAAGCGATTCTCGAACTGGCCGACCAGATGGGCAAGAAGAGATTGACATTCTTCGACTGGCAATGATTATGGCGAGGAGCTAGGGGTGGCAATGGAATTCGTCCTCTGTGGCTGGGGATTTCGCATCCATCCGGCTTTCTGCGGTGGCGCTCCCGGCGTGCCTATCTCTTGGAGTTGGTGCCTGACCCTTTACTGGAAGTCGCCGTCTCATGGTGGGAATGAAGAAGCTGAATCTTTCAATTGGTGGTGGCGTTCTCGATGCCTGTATGGACGATGGCATGACGACGTGGCTATCCAGATGAGGATGTTCGAGGAGACCCCGTGACGACCATGAAAATCTCGCAGGAAGCATGGGACAGTCTCTGGGAGAACTCTAGCGGGCAGCAAGAGAGAATGTTTGATGAAAACGGTGTACCCCTTTCGAAAAGACCATCGAGCAACCCCGCGACGGCCAGTGGGGTGCTCGCTCTATACCGGATTCTTATTTTGCCACTGTCCGGATACTATTCTTCCGGATTCCATTCTTCCGGGCCGCTGCTGAAGACGAGCAAGAAGTCTTAGGAGACCCCGTGATTATTCGAAGCTGGGAAGAACAGGGCGAACAAATGCACATGTTCCAGATTCCTGTCTACTGCTTCGCGTGCAAGCACTGGATGACGGTCGAATGCGGCGAAGTCGGCCAGAGTGTGACTTGTAAACATCCTACGTGCATGGTGCGTGGCCGGATTGAGGCAGGTAAACAGAGAGCCAATTTCTTCTATATCGGACAGGCGGCAGGCCGTTCGCGGAGGAACCTTGGCATATAGACCCGGCTTCAAAACGGCCCGCAGGAAAGCGCGTGCTCTGATGCATCCCGTGAGACCCTTAATCTATGTCTGCCCGGGCGGCTATTCTGGGCGGGATAAACCGTTCTGTCCCTGTATGACCGAGGGTGTTCAGGAGGTCATGAATTTTACTCCGCGCCCGATGTATGGCCTAAATATCAATGACCATCCGGAGAACTTCGTCACTCCCGGCAGTTTCGACGAAGCGATTCTCGACTTGGCCGACGAGATGGATAAGAAGTGGGCCGCGTGTCTCAAATCGATGGCCGACTTGACTGCCTAAATTCTTTACATAAAAATTCTTTACATAAATTATTGTAGTACCCTCGTCTCATATTGAGACTACCACCCATTCCTACCACCCTACCTGTATCTCATCCTGAGACTCCTACCACCCCAAAAATACATACCCCCACCCAGCGAATAGAAAAAGAAGGTACTTAAGTCCTACTGCGCGTATAGGATAGGAACGGAAAAGGGACTCCTGTGATTAGATTCCCCGTGGCTAGGCAAGGCGCTGGCCGCTGGCAGGAGGGTGGGGGGACTCCCCCGGCCCGCCTTTCTATTCTGCTCAGTGACCCCCTGTAAGTCCCTTAGATTCAAAGATTTACGGACATGTCAATTATTTCTCAATTGTGAAAAATCTGGGGAATCTGGCAATCGGATTGCTACGCACGAAGGTCACCACATTGCCCCCGACCCGTACCCGTGCTAACCTATTGATTCCATTAGTGTAACTTTATATCATACGGTGGAAGTAACACTCAGGCGAGTGTAACATTGATTCCAAGATTCCCAGTCTCAATTTGAGACGAGGGTGCTTGAGCCTAGCCGCGGGGAATCTGGGGAATCTGGAATAGGTGTATTAGTGGAGTACACCGACACGGTAGCAAACAGAAGGCTTGTACTCTCTTAGAGCGGCCTAGGTCGATTGGCCCGAATTGGCCGGATCATGCCGATTGTACGTGTACACTAAGCCTTACGCTTGCGACCCGCCCCAGTTGTACCGCATGGAATGACATAACGTTTCACCGCATCCAATGCCTGCTCATGGGTCAGTATGTCCGACTTGAATAGATTATGACGCGGGCAGCACGGTTGACAGTTCTCAAGTGTGTATCCCTTGCCCGAATCCTTACGATCTATGCCGGATTGCACGTCACTTAGCTGTACCGCGTACACACACGGACGGGCTATGATCTCCGAGTATTGTTCTATTGTTATATCAAACTCCTGCCCACGCCGACTAGCTTGCCAGCGAGCATTAGCATAGCGCGTGCCGATAGAATCGCCCATAGCATCAAAGCGAGCCCGCCTTTGGATGCGAAAACATTCCGAACAACGATTGCCATTACCTTTAGACTTGTAAGGCAAAGCATTAGGATGCAATACGCATGGCAATGAGCCCGCTTTGGGTATGCTTGCGCCGACTGGTCTAGGTCTACTCTTAGCGTTATATCGCATAATCTATTTGTAACACGGGCGAGTGTAACAAGTCAACGACACAATTTGTCATTACTCGATTGCTCGCATGTCGTTGTATACGTACGGTTTAACGGGAAGAGGGACAATAATTGTCTCTCAAATGGCAATTCTTTACATGTCTAAAGTAACAGTTACGCTCACAAGTGATTGATTCTATTAGAATGGCCCGATGGCGAAAAAATTGCTCTACTTTAAACGTACCGCGATAGCGGACAGGAGAGAATATGAAACAGAAACGGACACGGGAACAAGCGATGAAAACGGAACAGTTTGCCCGAAAAGATGCGTTATTCGCGTCACAAGTAGCTAGCGGCATATGGCCCGCTGATACCTGCCCGAATTGTACCGCTGTTGGGCATTGTCACCTTGACTTTGGGCATCACCTATACGATTGTTGCACGCATTGCGGGAATGACGAGCGCAATATACGTCTACATTCGTATCGTGGTGGCAGCACAGGCAAACAGGCCGCACGGGCGTTACGCACGCTCGAATCACTAATTGCCCTGTC
>Ga0181523_10004088_pt1 | contig 12845 bp, 12 predicted proteins | sample PEATcosm2014_Bin_43_FD_119752 | JGI IMG/M metagenome (GOLD analysis project Ga0181523, IMG submission 119752) | Peatland microbial communities from MTU Mesocosm Facility, Houghton, MI, USA - PEATcosm2014_Bin05_30_metaG | ecosystem: Environmental > Terrestrial > Soil > Wetlands > Peat | place... | reverse complement strand
TACGAGAAACTCCAGGATCAAATCCTCAAGACCCTTTGAGCTGTTCTCCGGCGGGCGAGATTTGCAATCCGGAAGGAGTTTGTGTTACAACTACGTTATGCGTAGTACGCATGACGTAGCAGGAACCGAAAACGGCGCGGGAACGGGACACTATTCTGATCCGCCGTTGCTGGTGCTGGCCAGCCTCGCCACCGGACCCAAGCACGGACACGCGATGATCGAGGACATCGCCGGCCTGTGCGGAACTCGTCTGGGCCCGGGAACGCTCTACGGGGCGATTGCCCGTTTGGAGCAGCTGGGCTGGATCGAGCCGCTCCCGCCCGAGGAGCGCCGCCGGCCCTATCGCATCACGGCGGAAGGACTGCACGTTCTCCGTGCAAAACTGAAAACCCTACAACGTTTTACCAAAGCCGGATTGCGCAGGCTGGAGGCTCGATGAACCGCGTAGTCGCCCACCTGCTTACTCGTCTATATCCGCGTGCCTGGCGAGAGCGCTACGGCGAGGAGTTTGAGGCGCTTCTCCAAGATGGGTGTGGCGACCTGCGCACGTCGGCAAACGTCCTGTGGTCGGCGCTTTGCGAGTACATCTTCCCAACTCGAGGAGGCAGCATGGATCAACAAATCGATTCTTTTGGCGCCATCATCAAGCAGCCTAGCGCCTATCTTCCGTTAGCAATGTCGCTCACCGCCCTGACAGTCGTCGTGGTTCACATTGCCATGTTCGGCGTTGCCCGCGAGCCCGATGAGGAAACCGCTGCCCATCTCTGGCAACTGCTCATGGCTGGACAGATGCCGGTACTGGCGTTCTTCGCCATCAAGTGGCTGCCCCGCGCTCCAAGACAGACTATGTATGTACTTGCCCTGCAAGCCGGAGCTGCACTCGCATCACTGGCCCCCGTCTTTTATTTCAATCTGTGAGTGGCCACTAAAGTTGCTCGACACTGATGGCGGCCGTTATTCGGTGTTCCTGTCCAGGCTCCAGATTGATGGCGAAGTCCAGGATATTGCTCGCTTCGACGCAGAAAAACTGTGTCCACTCGCCATCCCCAAGGTCCCGCAGCTTCTGGGCTCCCTCGCGCCACGGATTCCATACTATGGTAGTGAGTGAATTCGCCTTCCTCAGCCTGACCCGGCGACGCATCTTTGGGTCCAACAGATCCAGCAGACCGGCGGTATTCAGGTAGGCGTTGTCGGTCGATGAAACGAGCGCTACGTCGCCGCGTTGCGTCTTCTCCCGATTCGAGTCGGTGTTGTCAAGAAAAGTGACGGTGTCCAGGCCCTGCAAACGCGCGTCCTGAACCTCCGACACTCGGTTGTAGGTATGGAGAGCTTCCTCGAAGTGGAGCGGGGTTGTCCCTGTATTGGCGCACACAAGTTCCAGAGTCAGCTCGGAACCGAACGTAGCGCGATGAACCAGGCGAAAGTCACCCGGCCACCAGTGCCGCGTGCTTTCATCGCTCTCGGTAACCATGGTGATGGCGACTCCTTTCCCGTTCTCAGCGATGGACTCGAGTTGCCACGCTTTTGTGCGCACGAATCCATGCGATGGAGCCTTGGGATCGTCAGCCTTGCCCCGAAACCAGGGGAAGCAGATGGGGATTCCACCGCGGATGGCCTGACCATCTTCCCAGCGCGACTTCGAGCTCAGAAAAAGTACTTCGTCGGCCCCGACGGGCTTCCAGGAGGTCACTTGTGCGCCGTGCAGATACATCTCGCCCGCGCCGAGGGAAGAGGTTATCTGCACTCGCGGCAGGGCGCCGTTGCCTTCGCCCACTTTGGCAACGCCGGCGATTCCGAAACGGCCGTCGAGTTCCGCTACTTTGGACTTTATATCCATCTCGAAGTTTCTCCATCTCCTTAAGATATGCAAGGCGTGCCGCACAAACGGCGAAGCTTGGTGTCGCCAAAGGAGCACTAACTTTACCGAACCTCCACAAAAAATGCATTCACTTTCACAATCATGACGGTTCCCCTTTCGCGGGTATTAGAAATCACGGTTAACATCAAGCCAGATCCCAGCCTCCAGTGCCGGAGAGCAATCTGGTTTTCAGACTAGAACACCGCCCCTGCCACCAGTAACCGTGGTACTCGCCGGTTGCCGGGAAATGACGCTATAATCGGGTTAGTTTTCCTCCCCCTCCAGCGTGTATTCATGGACAAAGCCCCCGGGGTATTGAGCGTGAATCAGATCGCCAACCAGCGCGTTCAGCGCTCGCGGCCCGCGCCCCGTCTCCGGCTGCTGATCGAACTGGAACCGCGCCATCGAGTGTTCTTGCGCAATCTTGCGGACCTGCTCCTGTCGCGGCGGGTCCCGCCGGTCCATATCACCTCACGGCCGGGACGTTTCTGGGGCGATGTTTTCGTTCCTTCCGGCATCTCCTGGTACTCGTTTGTGGAGTCAATGCTATTGCATTCGCTGCTGATTGTTTTGTTCGTGTGGGGCCAATCCAAGGTATGGGTGTCGGTGAAACTGTTCCCGCAGCGTGAAGCGTTCCACCGGTCGATCACTTACTATCCGCCAAAGCAGTCCTTTCGAGCGGCCGAGGGCAGGGCGCCGAGTGTTCGGACGCGGCCGCGAGTGAAGCATGCGGCGGTGCAACCGTCACATCCGACTCCGATGCCCGTGACGCCGGAGCACAAACCGAGCCTGGTCACACCACCGGACATCAAGCAGGCCACGGCCAAGCTGCCGAATTTCCCAGCGCCACACCCGGTGGCGCCAACAATGCCTTTGTCAGCCAGCGCGGGCCCGCGCCGGACGGCGTTGGCGGGACCGTCTGCGGTGGTGGCTCCTCCGCCCAAGGTCGACCCCGAGGTTGACCGCGCTACAGCTCGCCGCGCGGCGCTGCCTGAAGCTTCTGCGGTTGCTCCTGCGCCAGAGCTCGGGGCGCCTTCCGCGAGACGGGCGGTAAGCACTCCCAATATGGGCGGGTTGCGAGTTGTGCCGCCACCTCCATCGGTGCAGAACGGAGGCAACTCGGCTGGAGCTGGGCGGCAGAGTTCCTTGTCCGGCGCGGGGCTAAATGTCGTCCCCCCGCCGCCGTCGGTTCAGCGTGCGGGCAACGCTACCGGAGATGCACGGTTGGCTTCGATGGCTGGTTCGGGTGCGCCAGTTGTGCCGCCACCTCCATCGGTTCAGAACGCGGGCAACTCTGCCGGAGCCGGGCGTATGCATGGAGTGTCGCCCGCGGGCTCGCAAGTGGTACCGCCGCCGCCTTCGGTTCAAGGTTCGGGCGTCCCTGCTGGAGGCACAAGGTTGGGATCGCTTCCTGGTGCGGGGCCCAATGTCGTACCCGCTCCTCCGTCGGTTCCGGGCGCGGGCAATGCCGGAGTTGGACGCCTGGGTTCGATGGCTGGGGCAGGTTCGCCCGTGGTGCCGCCGCCTCCTGCAGTTCAGGGCGGAGGCATCCCTGCTGGAGGTACGCGGTTGGGATCGCTCTCGGGCACGGGCTCGGAAGTTGTGCCGCCGCCTCCATCCGTTGCGAGTGCCGGCGACGCTGGCGCGGTTGGACGCTTACGATCATTGTCCTCGAATGGAGCTGGAAATGGGCTCGGAGACAGCCCCCCGATCACGCCGCCTCCGCCACCAGCTGCGGCTTCGGGTAACTCTGGCGCGGGCGGACCGGGAAAGCTCCTGGAACCCATGGATCCGCTTACGGCTGACACGGCTTCGAACGCAACGGGAAGTAAAGACGACAACGAAGCTACTATTGAAGGATTGCCTCTCGGTCTGATTGGGGTGGTGTTTGCCGCGCCGGGTACGTCCTTTTTTTCCAATTTCGAAGTTTTCGTCGCCAAGAGAAGGGTGGGCAAGGGTCAACTGCAACTGATTAAGCTGGTTTATGAATTTCTTCCCTATCAGCGGCGGCTATCCGAATACAATCTTGGCAATCTGACGCCGCGAGTAATCAAGCTTCGCGTAATCCCAGATCCTAGCTGTGATGAGTCGTTGGGACAGATGATGCAGTCGGACACCGACCCAACTCGTTTCGCCACAGAGTACGCAAAACTTCCTGCAGCGCTGCGTAACTCCGATTTGACGGCAGTGCTGCCCTGTTACCGCACGAACGCAGGCGATTTCCAGAAGGCCATGTCGCAAGGGCGGTGAGATGATGGTGGAGATTCGCAAATCCCCTCAATTTAGAAGTAGGCCCAGTACCTGTTGTCAGATCGACTTCACTGGAATTGCCATCACGTCCTCCACCAATCCGACTTCCTTTTGCACAAACGGCTCGGCGTAGGTGACGCCGCCCATCATGCCGTAAAAGCGGGCCATGGATTCCACCCGCGCGCGAATTTCTTTTTGTGCTGGAAAGATTCCGCTGCCGGCTTCCTGGTCGGTGAACTGCGACTTGTATGCCATCAGCGCGGCGAAGCGCGTTTCGAACTGGTCGGTGATGTCCACGACGAACGTCGGCCGCACGTCGCGGTACAGGCTGGCGTAGATGATTTTGAAAGGACGATGAGCGGAACCCTCCAGCGGCAACTTGGCTAGTCCCGATAGAAACGCGGCCTCGTAACCGAGAATCGAGGCTGTGTAGTGATCGGGATGACGGCCCTCCCAGTAGGGAAGAATCAGAACGCGCGGACGCTGCTCGCGGAGAACGCGCGCGACTTTCCGCCGATTCTCCCAGGTATTCTCGACGCGGCCGTCGGGAATGTCGAGGGCGTGGCGCCAGGAAACTTTCAGGATGCGCGCCGCCTCGGCGGCTTCGCGGGTGCGGTCTTCCATAGTGCCGCGCGTTCCCATTTCACCTTGAGTGAGGTCGAGGATGCCGGTGCGGTATCCGCGCTCGGCCATCTTGAGCAGGGTTCCGGCGCACGTTTGTTCTACGTCGTCGCGGTGTGCGGCCAGGGCGAGAAGATCTAAGGGCATTTTGTAATTTCGCAATCGGGTAATTTTGTAATTTGAAAACCGGTACCCTTGGGCTCTTAAATTACCAAATTACCCGATTACAAGATTACAAAATTGCTTCACGCTGCCGGCTTTGTGGTCCGCCGATTCGCCAGCACGAAAGCCAGGCCGAACATGAATAGCGCGAACAGCACCAGTGTCAGAATCGATGCGGTCAGCGAGAAATCGAACGAGAACGAACTGGGCGCTTCGGGATACATCAGCGTGCGCAGCGCTTCGACGCCGTAAGTCAGCGGATTGGCATACATGAGCCAGCGAATCCATCCTGAAGCCTTGGACAGAGGGAACAGCGCTCCGGAAAGCAGCCACAGCGGAATCAGGAATAAATTGATGATGGCATGAAAAGCTTGCGTCGAATCCATGGGCCAGGCGATGGCGAAGCCGAGCGCGGTCAAGGCGAATGACACCAGGAACACGGTGAGGACGATCAGCCCGAACGAGGCCAGCGTCATGTGTATTCCGACGAGCGGCGAGAAGACCAGGAAAATCAATCCCTGGGCGGCGGCGAGCGTCGTGCCTCCCAAAACCTTCCCTAGGACAATGGCGGCTCGCGGCACCGGCGCTACCAGCACTGAGAGCAGAAAGCCTTCGTTGCGGTCTTCGATCACCGACATCATGGTGAAAATCGCGGTGAAGAGCACGATCATCACCAGCGTGCCGGGATAGAAATAATCCAGATAGTTCTGCTGGCCGGCCGCCTGCCCGGAACGAAACGAGGTTCCGAAACCGGATCCGAGGACGATCCAGAACAAAAGCGGCGAAAGGATTACACCGACCACGCGCGCGCGCTGACGGTAGAAGCGCACGACTTCGCGCCACCAGAGCGTGAAGGCGGGCAACAGGAGTCCGGCGGATGCCGGTGTGGTTGCGGTTGCGGGGAAGGTCGTGCTTTGAGTGGCCATCGCTACTAGTTTAACAGCGTGCCCAGGTCTCGATGATGAGATCTCGAGAACAAAATCTGGGAATCATGTTCCGAGAATCGCGAGACCCGGGTCGCCGTTTTTTGGCCGCGTCTTATTTCGGGGTTGTCGAGTAGAAGCCGGTCAGGCTTGCGCTTCCTATAATGTTGCCGTTCTTGGCCGCGTGAATCAATGCCACATCCAGCGTCTCGGCATTGTTCGGAAAATTCGCCGACCCGGTCAGACTAAGGGTTTTATTGAGCGCATAGACCGTGAAAATGTATTCGTGGACGAAAGGTCGATAGTTCGCCGGCGGGCACGGGCCGTCATATTCGGCATTCCCGAAGTCATTCACGATCTGACTGCCGTACGTGCTTCCGGCAACGCCCGCATTTTCGGGAAGCCCGGTCGCGGTAGGGGCGATGTTGTACATCCCCCAGTGCGTAAACGAGGCGGTGGTGTCAAACACGGTAACGATAAAACTAGCAGTGTGCGGCGGCACGTTGATCCACGACAGCTCGGGAGATTGATTTCCACCGGGGCTGCCATCGATGGAGCAGACGTTGGAGCCGTTCACAATTATGTTGTCGATCATGCTGATGGGCAGGGTCGTGTCGTTCGCGAAGGTGGTGCTGCTGACCTGGAACGAATTCGGTCCGGCAACAACTGCGCCTTTTACTTGTCCTGCGGCTGGCAGTGAGATCGACAACAGCAAGAGCATCAGACTGCTAATCGGAGTTTTCACGGATGTCCCTCCTGGGCTTTGCAAGCCGGAGGCATTGTACTCCGAGTCTGGATTCTGGCGCGGTGATTGAAGCTATGAGGATTTCTTCTTGTTCTTCTTCTTGCCGGTTTTTGGGGCTGGTTCGGCGTCTTCGCTCCAGAAGCGGTGCCCGGTGCGGCGGATGAAGACGTCTTCTAAGGTGGGTTTGCTTACGCTGAGCGATTGAATCTCTCCGGGAAAAGCCTCGACTACGTCGGGGACGAAGCGATGCCCATTTTCGATTTCGAGGCGGACGCGGTTGTCCATAACCGTGGCGTCGACCCGAAACTTGCTGCGAATGCGGTCGGCGAGGGACTGTGGGTCGCGAGCTTCAAGCAGAACCACGTCGCCTCCGATCTCGCGAGTCAGGGCTTCGGGCGTGCCGAGTGCCACCAGGTTGCCTTCGTTCAGGATGGCGAGACGGTCGCAGTGTTCGGCTTCTTCCATCAAATGAGTGGTGACGATGACGGAGACGCGCTCCTGATCGCGGAGGATGCGAAGGTACTGCCAAAGATCGCGGCGCGCGCCGGGATCGAGGCCAGTGGTTGGTTCGTCCAGCAGCAGAACCTCGGGATGGTGGAGCAGGCCTTTGGCGAGTTCGATGCGGCGTTGCATGCCTCCGGAAAAAGTTTCTACGCGATCGGCGGAGCGGTCGAGCAATCCTACGCGGGTAAGCATTTCGGAGATGCGGGCCTTCAAGCTGGGGCCGCGCAGTCCATAGAGGTGTCCCTGATGCCAGAGGTTCTCGTAGGCGGTCAGTTTGGGGTCGACGCTCTCGGCTTGAAAGACGACGCCAATGTGGCGGCGCAAGGCTCCGGGCTGGCGGACGGCGTCGAAACCGGCGATGGTGGCGCCCCCTGAAGTGGGGACCATGAGCGTGGACAGAATCCGGAAGAGCGTGGTCTTGCCGCTGCCGTTAGGGCCGAGCAGACCGAAAAGTTCGGCGGGGCGGACGTCGAAGGAGACTCCGTTGAGCGCGGTGCGATCCTGGTAGCGATGGACGAGATCGCGAACGACAATGATTGGCTTGCCTGTGGGCCTGGCAGCCTGAGCGAGGGGAGCTACATCAATGGCTGTTGAGTTCGGGGTCACACGCTATTCTACGCCGAGAAGCGACGGAATATCATCCGGTTGCGCCAAAACGATTTTCACACCCAGGCTACGCGGCGACCGGATCCCGGCCCGGGACTGGTTCCTCGAAAGCGACCGGGACGTGGCGCCAGACCTGGATGGCGAGCACGACGGTGGTCGCCAGCAGCAGCGCTCCCACGGCAACATGAATCACCGTTGCGCTCACCATGGGCAGTTCGGGTTGGGCAGCGTCTCGACCCCACATGACCCGAGTGACAAAGGCGAGAAAGCCGAGACAGAGTTGTGTGACCATCAGGCCGAGCATAGCAACGGCCGGTCGCCGAACGGCGTCTACCTTTGGGTAAACCGAGATGGCGCGAATGGCCGTCCAGGAGAGGACGATGGCGACGACACCCGAGTTGATGACGTGCGGCCACCAACTCAAGCCATGGTGGCGGAACATAGCGCCAAGGATCAACTGCACATAGAGCACAAAAATTGAGAGCAGAGTCAGCGTAAAAAGAGCGGGACGACGTTGGTCAAGTTCGGCACGGGGTTGCTCTTCGACCCAGCGCCGGCCGGTGAAGAGAACGATGGCGACGGCGATACAGAAAAAGGTCTGCGCCAATGCGGCGTGCGCGCTGGAAATAGCCGGGGGCAGAAAGAATATGACCGTCAGTCCGCCGAGGACGCCCTGCGCGATGACGGTCGCGAGCGCCGCCAGTCCCAGAAGACGCAGCCAGCGCCGTTTGTCGACTTGCCAGATCCAGACGGCCAGGATGATGGTGAGCAGTCCGACCAATTCCGCCACCATGCGATGGCTATGTTCGTACTGCACGCCCCCAACCATGCGCGGCATTTTGTAGAAGGAACCGAAGGAGGTTGGCCAATCGGGGACGGACAAGCCGGCGTCATTGCTAGTGACCAATGCTCCGGCGACGACCAGGACAAGGGTGGCGGAGGCGGTGAAGATGGCGAAGCGATGCAGTCCGCGATGGTAGGGTAGTTCGATGCCTTTCAGGATGGCCCCCTGGGAAATGCGCGCTCAGCGCGCTGAGTGCGTTTCCCGAAACGCATTAGTTTAACAGAGAGTCACTCAGAGTCTCTACGGAAGCGATTGTGCCGCCGCTGGGGCGGCCCTTTGCGCTTCCATGGCCTGAATAATGGCGTCGGCGAATTCCGAGGTGCCGGCGGTGCCGCCTACATCCCGCGTGAGTTTGCTGTGGTCGCGGTAGACCTCGTCGATTGCGTTGCGGATCTTCCAGGCGGCGTCGGCCTCGCCGAGATGGCGCAGCATGAGCAGAGCGGATCGCAACACGGCCGTGGGATTGGCGATATTCTTTCCGGCGATGTCGGGTGCGGAACCGTGTACAGCTTCGAAAATGGCACACTCGTGGCCGAAATTGGCGCCGGGAACAAGGCCCAAACCGCCGACCAGTCCCGCGCAGAGATCGGAAATGATGTCGCCGTAGAAATTCTCCAGCAGCAGCATGTCGTACTGGTAAGGGTTCATCACCAGTTGCATGCAGGTGTTGTCGACGATGTGTTCGCCGTAAAAAATCTCGGGATACTCTTTCGAGACAGCGCGGGAGCAGCGCAGAAATAATCCGTCGGACAACTTCATGATGTTGGCTTTGTGGATGCAATGAATTTTCTTGCGCTTGTTCTTGCGGGCATGCTCGAAGGCGAAACGCGAGATGCGGGTTGAAGCCTTTTCGGAGATGACCTTGATGCTCTCGACCACCCCGGGTACCACTTCGTGTTCGATGCCGGAGTAGAGTCCTTCGGTGTTTTCGCGGACGACGATCAGGTCCACACCCGGGTAGCGGGTGGGAATATGCGGCAGGTTGCGAATCGGCCGGAAGTTGGCGAAGAGTTCGAAGCGCTTGCGCAGTTCGACGTTGATGCTTGCAAAGCCGCCGCCGATGGGCGTGGTAACGGGACCCTTCAGTCCGACGCGGGTACGCTCGATGGATTCGCTGAGTTCCTTGGGAATGTATTCGTGGTACTTCTCAAAAGCTTCGGCGCCGGCAGCGAAGCTTTCCCATTCGAACTTGACGCCGGTGGCTTCGACCATGCGAACGGTAGCCTGGATCACTTCGGGGCCGATGCCGTCGCCGGGAATTAACGTTACCTTGTGGGTCATAAATATTCGTGCTGGATCGGGCCATCTGAAAACCGCCAGACGTTTCGGTTTTCGGATGGCCCGATCACCCGATCACCCGATCACCCGATTTCGATTTGGCCTTAGGTTCGGGCGTAGACTTCAGCAAGTCCTTTAGTTCAGTCATGAATTCCTGCACGTCTTTGAAATCGAGATAGACGGAGGCGAACCTTACATAAGCGACTTTGTCGTGGCGGCGGAGGCGGTTCATGATCAGCTCGCCGATTTCGCTGGTCTTACGCTCGCGCTCGGCGGATTCGATCACAAAGGTCTCGGCTTCGTTGACGATCTGTTCGAGTTTGCTGATTGGTACGGGGCGCTTCTCGCAGGCGCGCATCAGGCCGTTGAGCACTTTCTGGCGGTCAAAACGCTCGCGGCGTCCGTCTTTTTTCACCACCATGTAGGGGATTTCGTCGATGCGCTCGTAGGTGGTGAAGCGCTTCTCGCACTTCAGGCATTCGCGGCGGCGGCGGATGGAATCCGCCTCTTTGCTTTCGCGCGAATCCACGACTTTGTCATTTTCAAACCCGCAAAAGGGGCATTTCATGCTTGGAGACTCAGGAGTTCCAGTAAATTGTAGCAGGCAGGTCGCAGGTCTTAGGTGGCAGGCCTCAAGAACACCAAGGCGAGGAGCGAGTGATTTTCCTGACACCCAGGATCTGGCACCTGAAACCCGTTCACGTTGCTTCCCCGACCGCCGCGACTTCGTCCGCCTGCGCCGTCTCCTCGGAAAGCTTGCGCAGCGACAGGCGTTCGAAATGGGAGAGCAACAATCCGACGGGAACGACGGCGACGAACGTTACCAGCCACAGCATGATGCCGCAGCTGGCAGCCAGTTCGGGAGGAACGTCGAAGATGCGCTGCAGGGTGGCGATGGTCGCTAGCTGCGATCCGCCGCCGATACCGGGCAACTGGACCAAGGATCCGATCATGCTGGCGCCCATGAGTACCAGTACCTGCGACCGGCGAATATTCAGAATGGCCACGCCATAGGAGTGAGCCACGTCCTGGTAGGCCATGATGATCATGAACCACATCAGGATCGAAAGCAGGATGAGCATGATCAGCGACATTGGGTCGTGGATGGTGTTTAAACCGCTGCGGAATTCGCGGATACGGGCGGCAATTTTGTGTCCGAGATTGGCCGCGAGGTGCGAAAAGCGACGCTCGACCCAATCGGCGATGACTTCGCCTTTCCAGTGGACGGCGACCGCTCCGAGCGAAATGGCCGCGACCAGGGCGACCAGCAGGAATCCGCCTTCGCGGAAGCGGTCGTAAAAGGGAAGCGAGCGGGGGCCGGCAGCCAAGAAGATTGCGCTCACCAGCAGAATCGTGAAGGCGCCGATATCAAAGATGCGTTCGACCGCCCAGACCGCGAGCTGTGACGAGAACGTCAAGTTCTGGCGGCGCGCGATCAAATAGGGGCGGATCAGTTCTCCCGGGCGGCCCAGTATTGCCAGGCCGGTGAAGCCGATGATGGTGGGTGACACCAGGCTGACGCTGGAGGCTTCGGGACGCACCGGGCGCAGAAAAATCTTCCAGCGAATGGCGCGCACTACATAGGCGAGGTAAACCAGCACGATGCCGTGCACAAGATGAATCCACTTGTGCGGGCGGGTTTCGCGGAAGCGGGCCCAGTCGAAGTTCTGCCAGGTGCGGAACTGCAGATAAACCAGCACCGCCAGCACGACAAAAATAACCGCGTACGCTACGTATTTTTTGTTGTTCATGCGTTGCGGAGTCGCAGAGAGGCACACTCGTAGATCGCACGGCCCCACTTGAAGGTAAATGAGGAAGTCAGCAGGGTCAACGCGGGATGGGTCAACGGCCGAGGGTCAACGCGTGGAGTCGGCGGCGATGGCGCTGGCTGCAGGCTTCGGAGCGGGATGGGCGGCGCTCGCGGTTTTCTTCGGGACTTCAGTCGAAGGTTTGCCGGGAGCTTTGGCAGGAACTCTGCTCGAAGCTTTGCTGGGAGCTCCGTTCGGAAGTCTGTTCGCAACTTTGCCAGATCCTTGGGCGGCGACCTGTTTCTGTTTAGCCTCTTTTTCCTGAGCGATCTTCTTCTTGTTGTACTCGTGCACAATCCGGGCGACATAGGCGCGCGTTTCGCGAAATGGCGGGACTCCGCGATACTGCTCAACGCGCTCTGGACCGGCATTGTATGCGGCGAGCGCCTTCACCAGATCGAAATTGTAGCGTTCCAGAAGTTCGCGCAGATAGCGGCTTCCGCCGGTGACATTCGCTTGCGGATCAAAGGCATCATTCACGCCGAGTTGGTTGGCTGTCCCCGGCATGAGCTGCATCAGTCCGCGGGCGCCTTTGGGGGAAACAGCATGCGCATTGAATCCGCTTTCGGCGTGGATCACACTGTTCACCAGGTCGGGATCAAGATGATATTGCGCGCTGGCGATGTCCACGACTTGATTCAGCGGGGGTGCGGGTTTCGCTGGCGCGGTTTTTGAAGACGCGGACGGCGCGGGGACGGGCGGCGCGGGCACTGGCACTGGCAGCGAAAGATCTTTTTCGTAGCCGGTGATTTCTTCCGTGGGCACGTCGGTGAAGCTGGAATCGTCTTCCGCAAGATAGAGGCGAGTGGTGGTTCCTATAACCAGGCGATGCTCGTGGCGAATGCTGAATCCGTTACGCAGGATCGCCAACTCAGCGGCGGTTGCCGGACGAGCGAGCAGGGCGACCGCGACGGCGCAGAAGAACGCAGCGCTTTTCGCCACCAGATTCACAAACCGGACGGGCGAGAGCCCGCCCTGAGCTTGCCGAAGGGACGCCCGTCGCTCGATCGCCGATAGTCTTATTGGAATCATCTTTTTTGACTGCTCACAAGCTGACACCGATTACTGGTCCGTCAATCTGACCAACCACTACCGTTTCAAGCGCCTTTCCGTATAGCACATACTCGATGGCGGCGGATACGCCGCTTTCGGCGTTCGAGCGGGTAAGCTTCCAGTCGCGGGAACGCAGCTCTTCCGACGCATTCCCCATGATAAAGGGATGGCCGGCAAAGGCAAGCATTTCAAT
>Ga0181523_10004086_pt1 | contig 12852 bp, 9 predicted proteins | sample PEATcosm2014_Bin_43_FD_119752 | JGI IMG/M metagenome (GOLD analysis project Ga0181523, IMG submission 119752) | Peatland microbial communities from MTU Mesocosm Facility, Houghton, MI, USA - PEATcosm2014_Bin05_30_metaG | ecosystem: Environmental > Terrestrial > Soil > Wetlands > Peat | place... | reverse complement strand
TGCCGGCAATGTGATGTCGCGCGGCGGCATCTCGGTGCGTCTGCTGCGCTGGGTCGGATCGCTGATCGGCGGCTTCCGCGCCCACATTCCGTTCACGTCGCTCGGCTTCGCCGCGCTGTTCGGCGCGACTTCGGGCGTGACCACCGCGGCGACCGCGGCGATCGGAACGCTGACCTATCCTCGCATGCGAGAGGCGGGCTACAGCGAAAGCTTCGCCTCGGCCCTGATCACATCCGAAGGCGCGCTCGACAATCTCATTCCGCCGTCGATCGCGATGATCATCTATGGCATCGCCTCGGATACGTCGATCATCCAGCTGTGGACCGCCGGCATCGGCCCGTGCCTGCTGCTGGCGAGCTTCTTCGGCGGTTACATCTATTATCATTCCGTCAAAGTCGGCATCACAGATACCGGGCGCTTTTCGCTGAAGGAATTATTTCACGCAACGCGCGACGGTATCTGGTCGCTGGGCGCGATCGTCGTGATCATTGGCGGCATCTATTCCGGCGTTTTTTCGCCCACCGAGGCCGCCGGCGTTGCCAGCGTCTATGCCATCGTCGTCAGCTATTTCATCTATCGCGAAGTCACGCTCGCCGAATTGTTCGACATTGCGGCCCGGTCGATGTATCTGACCGGCCTCATTTTCATCATCGTGGCGATTGCCGGCCTCTATTCGTGGCTCTTGACCATCAGCGGCATCGCGCAGGCCATCGTTACGGTGATCACCAGCCTCCATTCCGAGCGCTGGGTGGTGCTGCTGGTCATCAATCTGTTCCTGTTGTTCATCGGCTGTTTTCTCGATCCGGCCTCGGGCCTGATCATGCTGACGCCGCTGTTGGCGCCGGTCGCCGCCTCGCTCGGCGTCGATCCGATCCATTTCGGCGTCATCGTCGTCATGAACTTGACCATCGGCACGTTCCATCCGCCGTTCGGATTGAACATCTTCGTCTGCCAGGCGCTGTTCAAGACGCCGTCGGAGACGCTCTATCGGGGCCTGATACCGTTCGTGATCCTGGCGGTGATCGCGTTGCAGATCGTGACTTACGTGCCGGCGATCTCGCTGACGATCGAGCGCCTGTTGTTCCGGTAGGACTGACTGATTACCGCGTCGCGCCTTCGATCATCCCGGCGACGTTTTTCAGCGCCGCGCGCAGATTGTCGAACAGCGCAATTCCTTCGGCCGTAACCTTGCGCTTGACGGCATGGCCGCGAGAGCCGGGCAGCCGCGGCGGTTCCGCTCCCGCCATCGGCTTTGCTTTGCCGACCATGTCCGCGATATGGGACATGCGTGTTTCGAAGGCTTTCGCGCCAGCAAAGCCTTGCGGATTGAGCGCCAGGAAAAAATGACAAATGTTGCTCGGCCGCTTGACGACGTTCTCGTAGGTCACTTGGAAGCCAGGCTCGCCGTCGGACAGTGCGCTGCAAAAAACCTCGACCATCAGCGACAGCGCGTAGCCTTTCGGGCCGCCGATCGGCAGCACCGAACCTTTAACCGCTTCGGCGGGATCGGTGGTCGGCCGGCCGCTCGGATCGAGCGCCCAGCCTTCCGGAATGTTCTTTTGCCCGGCCGCCAGCATGTGGCGGATGCGCGACCGCGCCACCATGGCGGTCGCCATGTCGGCAACGATCGGATCGGCATCGCGCATCGGAAACGAAACGCCGATCGGATTGGTGCCGAACAGGCCTTCGGTGCCGCCGGTCGGGGCGATCGCCGGGCTGGCATTGGTGAAGGCCAAGCCGATCAGGCCCAGTTCGGCGGCATGATCGGCGTAATAGCCGGCCGCGCCGAAGTGACTTGAGTTGCGGACAGCCACGGCGCCGACGCCATGCGTCTTGGCGATCTCGATTGCCAGGTCCATCGCGCGCCGGCTCGCCACCAGGCCCAGCGCATGATCGGCATCCATCACGGCGGAGCAGGGCAACGGTTGCGTCGTGGCGATAGCCGGCTTGCTCTTGATGGTGCCGTCGAGGAGGCCGCGCGTATAGAGCGGCAAATGCACGACGCCGTGCGAATCCGAGCCGTGCGTCTGCGCCCACAGCGCGACTTCGGCGCCGATCTCGGCGTCGGCACGCGGCACGCCGCAATGGGTGAAAACGTCGGCCACCAGGTCTGCGAGACTCGCCGGCGTCACCTTGTCGGCAGCGGCCACTTGCCGAAGCTTTGCCGAGAGTGCTGCTGCGTCCTGCATCGGTTCGCTCTTCAAGCCGGCGCCGCGCCGGGGAAGAAGGCTTCGGCGTTGCGGTGAAAAACTTTCTCGTAGACGTCCTCGGCATAGCCGAGCGCGCGCCAGTCGTCGACCAGCCGCTCATGCGTGAGGGTCGGCCAATCCCAGCCGAACAAAATGCGGTCCTGCAGGCGGCCGCCGATTTCCTTCTTCAAGGCCGGCGTAAAATACTTCGGCGACCAGCCGTGCAATTCATAACGGACGTTGGATTTGTGCAACAGGATCGCGATCATGTCGTCCTGCCACGGCCACGCAGGCCGGCCGGCGAGGATTTTGAGTTCGGGGTGGCGCGCGGCGACAAGATCGACGTGGCGCGGGTGGCCGTCTTCGAGCACGACACCCATGCCGCCGGGCATGCCTTGGCCGATGCCGGTGAGGCCCGTCATCAACAGTACCGGCACGCCGGCGTCGATCGACAGTTTATAGAACGGGTCCCAGATCGGATCGCTGGGCGGAAATCGCAGGCTGTTCTGGCTCTGGCAGAAGCCGAGAAAGCCGCAAGCGGTTGTCGCAAGCCGTGCATATTCCTTCAGCCAAAAATCCTTCATCGCCGGATTGGCGGCGAGCCAGTTGCCATAGACGACGTCGCGATTGTCGCGGGCAAATCCGGTTGCATAGTCGTTGGAGGCGCGGATTTCGTCTTCGTCGGTCATCCGCCAGGTGCGGTAGATATCGAGGATGCTGCGTACGTTGCGCTGCCGGAAGCCGTCGGCCATTTCCGCCTCGGTCTGAAACGTGCGCTTGCGTTTGAAGATGCGCTCGGCATTGGCGAGCTCTTCCGCGGTGCGATGATGCAGCCCGGCGCGGGTCGAGAAATGCGAATGGCAATCGAAATAGTGCACGGCGCTCACTTCTTGTCGTAGCGCTGATCGAGAATCCGCTTCGGCTTGCCTTCGCGGCCGCGGTTCGACCATTCCATCAGCGCATCTTCGGCCACGAGCTCGACATTGAGCTTCAAGCCGAGGTCGGAATGCAGGCGCTTCTCGATATGCTCCTTGAGGCCGTCCCAGCCCGGCGCATCGTCGCGCACCTCGACCTTCACCGTCATCTCGTCGCGGATCACGCCGTCGCGCACATTGCGCTCGGCAATGCACAGCCACTCGCCGGTGGTACGGTTGTCGCTCTTGATCGCCGGCAGACAGGCCTGCGGCCAGATGCTGACGCCGCGAATGCGCACCATGGTGTCGCTGCGGCCGAGCATCTTCTGCATGCGGCGGAAAGAGCTGCCGCATTCGCAGCGGTCGGTGGCGACGATGCGGGTGAGATCGCGCAGATTGAAACGGATCATCGGCTGTTGGCGGCGGTGCAGGATCGTGCACACCATATTGCCGATTTCGCCGTTTGCGACCGGCTTATTATCCTCGATGCCGACGATCTCGAAGAACGTGGAGTCTTCGTGGAAATGCAGGCCGGTCTGGTGCTGACACTCGAACGCGCCCATGCCCATCTCGTGGGTGCCGTACATGTCGTAGACCTTGCAGCCCCATAAGTCCTCGAGCTGGTTGCGGAAGGTGTTCTCGGTGTCGGGTCCGAGCCCGCAGCCGAGAAATTTCGTCTTCAGATCGCGGACGTCGAAAGCGAGTTCGTCGCGCGCGACCTTGGCGAGCTGGGTGGCGTATTCCGGACGCACATACCAGACATTGGTGCCCCATTCCTGCGCGATCTCGATCTGCCGCCGCGATGATGTCACGGCGCCAGTGCCGGTTGTGAGCGGCAGCGCGCCGAGATAATCGTGACAAGCCTTGTAACAGCACCAGCCGGCATTGCCGAGCGAACAAGTGTGCGGAATCTGCACGCGGTCGCCCGGCCGCACGCCGCAGATATACAAGACGCGCGCATGAGTGAGCCCGTTGAGCTCCCATTCAAGCGGCGCATAAAGCGTCGGCCGCGGCTTGCCGGTGGTGCCGCCCGAGGTTTGCAGCTTCAACGGCTGCGTCCGCAAAATTTCATCAACGTTGCCGTTGATCAGGCCAAACGGCGGATTTTCCTCCTGATCCTTTTTAATGTCGGCGGAATCGAACATCGGCAGCTCGACAAGATCGTCGATGCTTCTGATATCGCCCGGCTCGAGGCCTGCGGCTTTCCAGCGCCGCTTATAGAAGCCGTTCTGCCAGCCGGTTTTCATCAGATCGAGAAATTGCGCGTTCTGAAAGGCGCGAATTTCGTCCACCGACCACTTCCACCGGGTTTTCGCGAACACGTCCGGGACCGGATAGCGCTCGTACAGCGCATCCCAATCGATCGAGCGGTGATAGATCGGCAGCGACGTCTCGGCGACGCTGCGCTCAATGACGGACATTTTCAGCTCCGTATTCGGCCCATGCAGCGGCGCGGCAGGCCGCCGCGCAGCGCGACGCATCGGCAATGTGCAGGCGTTCAGGTCTTGTAGTCGGGCGCGTCGCGGTCGAGCTTGCGAAGGAGCGCGCGCCAGGTCATCTGATTGAATGGCTGGTTGCCGTCGGTGATGATCTTGGCTTGTCCGATGGTGGCATCGAGGACGGCTTGCGGCGGCACGTAGGGCTCGACCGCGCCGGCCGAGGAGCGGATTTGCGTTTCGCAGGCGCGGATGACGAGAAAGGCCAGCATATAGGCCTCGTGCACGGTGTGGCCCCACAGCACGAAGCCATGGCCGCGCTGCAGGACGATCTGCTTGTCGCCGAAATTCCTTGCCAGCCGCTGGCCTTCCTCCATCGTCGACAGCAGGCCTTCGTAGTCGTGGTAGCCGACTGGCCCGAGCCACATGGCGTACTGGTTGCCGGGAATGAGGCCGTGCTCCTGCATCGCCACGGCGGTGGCATATTTGGTGTGCAGGTGCATGACGCATTGCGCCTGCGGAAAGGCGTCATAGATGCCCTTGTGAAACGGAAAAGCGAATTTGTGAGGCAGCTCGTCGCTCGGCTCGACGTGATTACAGTTTTCGTCGAGCTTATGCAGGTTCGAGGCGGTGACCTCTTCGAACAGAATGGCAGCCGGATGCATCAGAAACTGGTCGGGGTGGTTGGGGACCCGGGCCGATAGATGCGCGAACAGTAATTCGTCCCAGTCCTGCATCGCAGCAAGGCGGAAGGCGGCCGCAAGATCGACGCGGACCTTCCATTCGGCGGGATCCATGCCCGGCTTCAATGCCCGGGCGGCACTGGTTGCGGCGTTCACGGCCTATCTCCCCTCGATCGGCGCCGTTCTGCGGCGCGCTGGTTTGGCGCAAAGTATGTCCGCGCGTGATCGCATTGTCCATTGCCGCCCCCGTCGAGCCGCGCCCGGCGCAATGCAGCGCATCCTATAAAGCAATGGGCGATTGCCTCACAGAGTTGAAATTGTCTTCAGGCACTTTTTTCGCCGTGATAAAAGGCAGTCGATGAGACAAGCCGCAGTGCTCAATCGCCGAACGCGCCGCGCCCCGCCGCGGGTTGACGAAAGCAAGCTTTCGCAACCGCTGCAGGATTTGTTCGCGACCTGGCGGCAAGCTTTGCGGCAGGACTTCAATGGCCTCACAGCGGCCGGCGAGGTCGTGCAAAATCTGTTTCCGCCGCGCGCAACCGGCGTCCCGACACAGCCGCTACGCGCCGCCGTGAATGAATTTTTGTCGTCGCTCGATGGCGAGCAGCGCGCAGCTGTAAGCTTTCCCGTCCAGAGCGACGTGTGGCGGCACTGGAGCAATATCCACCGCAACGTGATGCGGCACGGGTTGTGCTTTGCCGAATTGAGCGAGCGGCAACTGGAGCTCGTCTTCGGCATCATGCGCGCCGGGCTCGGCGCGCGGGCCTACGAAACCGCCCGCAATGCCATGCGGCTCAACGAACACCTGGCCGAGCTCACCGGGCTGCCCGACGAATTCGGCGAGTTTTTCTACTGGATCAGCATTTTTGGCACGCCGTCGCCGGACGTCCCTTGGGGCTTCCAGATCGACGGTCATCACTGCAACATCAATTGCTTTGTGCTCGGCGACCAGGTGGTGCTGACGCCGATGTTGCTCGGTTCGGAACCCGTATTGGCGGAATCGGGCAAGTATAATGGCACCACGGTGCTGCGCGAGGAGGAGGCGCAGGGTTTTGCCTTCATGACCACATTGGCGCCCGCACAGCGCGCCAAGGCTACGATCGGCTACGATCTGCCGTTCGACGGCTACGCTTCGGGCTTCAAGGACAACGTCGTCATTCCTTACGACGGTTTGCGCGTGTCCGATATGACGCCGGCGCAGCAAGCTTCGCTTGTCGATCTGATCAAGCTTTACACCGACCGGCTGCCGCCGGCGCATGCGCGATTACGCCTCGATGAGGTGAGAGAGCATCTGGACGCGACGGTCTTCGCCTGGATCGGCCAGTTCGATGCGGCCGCGCCGTTCTATTATCGGATCTACAGCCCGGTGATTTTTATCGAGTTCTATCACCAGCCCGGCGTGGCGCTGCCGGACACCGGCTATAGCCGCCGCCATGCCCATGCCCTGGTTCGTACGCCGAACGGCAACGACTACGGCCGTGCGCTGCTGCGGCATTATCCGTCGCGTCAGCCTTAAGCTTTTCCGGCCGGGTTGCCGCCCAAAGCTTCCGCGATCCAATCGCAAATAAATTCGCGCGTCGGCGCCACGTTGTCGACACCGCAATGCTCGGCGCCGCCATCAGCCAGCGTCTGGACGTGAAGCTCCGCTTTCGGACTCGACGTGCAATCGGCGATCAATTGCTTTGCCTGGCTCAACGGAATTTGCCGATCGTTCTCGCCGTGGATGCACAGGATCGGGCATTTGATCCGATGCAGGATGCCTTTGAGCGACAGCTTTTCGGAGACCGCGATGACTTCCTCGACCGAGGATTTGCCGAACACCCAGGCGACGTGGTCCCAGTAATGCGGCACCGGCAGCCGCTGTTCTTTGGCCTCGTAACGCCGCCGTTGTGTTTCGCCCCAATCGTAATTGGCGCCCCAGGCGACGGCGCATTTGAAGCGCGGCTCGAAAGCGGCGGCGCGCGGCGCATGATAGCCGCCGAGCGACAGCGCCATGATGCCGATCCGGTCGCGGTCGATGCCCGGCATCGATTGCAGAAAGTCGACCGCGGCCTTCGCCGGAACTTCGGCTTCGGGGCCGTTGTGCAGTTTTCGCATGCGCAGCGACTCGCCGACGCCCGGATTGTCGACGACGAGCGTTGCAATGCCGCGCTCCGCAAGCGCGCCGGGAATGCCGACCAGGTAGATAATCTCCTTGGTGACGTCGAGGCCGTCGAAATGAACCATGCACGGGGCGTCGCCGCCGGCATTCTGCGCGCCGATAAAAAGTGCGGGCAGCGTCGTATCCAGATAGGGTACGTCGACACGCCGGCAATTCTGCCGCGTCAGCGTCAGGAACCGGGAAAAACAATCGAGCGCCTCGCGGTACGCCTGCTGGCGCGGCACGAAATCCGGCCGCTGCATCCGTTCCGCCTGAATGAAAGCGATGAAGGCGCGGCGATATTTTGCGCCGGCGCTGAGCAAGTGTCCGCGCGCCTCGTCGGCGGCCGCGAGCCGTCTCAACTTGACGCCAAGCGCGGTCCAATCCTCGAAGAACTTTTCCGCCGCCGCGTCATCGCGATTTTTCGCCAATGGCCGCAGTGGCCGCGACGCGTCGTCGATATCGCCGATGCTCGCACCCATGCCGAGAGCGAGATTGACCGCCATGTTCCACGTGTAATTATCTTCAAAATATTCGAACATCATTGTCTATGGCGCCGCCGCGGACGGACGCCATTCCCCGGTTGTGGATCAATTCGCCATAACACGACTCAAATCCTGCATCACCGACAAAAGCGCCGCGCGCGAGTGCAGGACCGTGAGGCAGGATTGCCATACGTCTTGATCTCCCTGTCACATTTGCCGATGGATGACGGCGGCGCCTCGGGGGCTATTTGACTATCGCCTCCTTGCGGCTTTGACCAGCGCGGCCGGTGCGAAGCAACGGCGAACGGCCCGCGAGGAAATCCGTAGCCGGATTGAGTTCTGATAGGGTCGCTATCGGAAGTTCATCACGAGGGTGACCGCGATGCAGGCGATGGTGGTGGAACGGCTGGGCGAACCGCTCAAGCTTGTGGAGCGGCCCGATCCGCTGCCCGGCGACGGCGAGGTGAGGGTGCGGGTCGCCGCTTGCGGCGTGTGCCGCACCGACCTTCACGTCGTCGACGGCGAATTGCCAAACCCCAAACTCCCGATCGTGCCGGGCCACGAAATCGTCGGCCGCGTCGATGCCGTCGGTGCAGGCGTCAATGCGCTCAAAGCCGGCATGCGCGTCGGCATTCCCTGGTTGGGCCGGACTTGCGGGCGTTGTCCATATTGCCGCGAGGGCCGGGAAAATCTGTGCGATCATCCGATGTTCACCGGCTATACGCGTGACGGCGGCTATGCCAGCCATGTCGTCGCCGACGCGCGTTACGTGTTCCGGCTTCCCGAGAGCGGCGACGATGTGGCGACGGCGCCGCTGTTGTGCGCCGGACTGATCGGCTGGCGCTCGCTGCGATTGGCCGGCGAGGGTAAGAAGATCGGCTTTTACGGCTTCGGCGCGGCCGCCCATATCATCGCCCAAGTGGCGCGGTGGCAGGGCCGCGACGTCTATGCGTTCACGCGATCGGGCGATGTCGCCGCGCAAGCCTTTGCGCAAAGACTCGGCGCAGTCTGGGCCGGCAGCTCGGACGACGCGCCGCCCGACGCGCTCGACTGCGCCATCATCTATGCGCCGGTCGGCGCACTGGTTCCGGCGGCGCTGCGCGCGGTGCGTAAAGGCGGCCGCGTCGTCTGCGCCGGAATTCACATGAGCGACATTCCGAGCTTCCCTTATAGTATTCTCTGGGAGGAGCGGGAGCTTAGGTCGGTCGCCAATCTCACGCGCAAAGACGGCGAGGAATTCTTCGCAATCGTGCCGAGGGCCGGCATCAAGACGCAGACCGTTCCCTATCCGCTGATCCGTGCCAATGACGCGTTGTCGGATTTACGGACTGGACGGCTGCAGGGCGCCGCGGTGCTGGTGCCGTGACATTACTTTAGCGCAGCACGCGCTCTCGCCAGCGTCGCCTCGGGCGGCCCGGACGCATCGATGGTCGTCCATTCGACCGCGCCGATGGCGAACTCCTCCTGCTGGCGCGCCACGGCGGCGTCGGCATCCGACGCGTCGGGACCGCGTTCGCCGACCCGATTGAGGCGCGTCGGCAAATCGGCAACCAGGAACAGCCCGCGGAAATCGGCATTTGCCGACGCGGCTGCCATTTCGATCGCGGCGCGTTCCTCGGGCCTGGAGAAGACCGCATCGACGATGACCGAATGACCGGCGCGCGCGACCCGCGCGGTCTTCTCGGTCAGCCCGCGATAGATTGTGTCGGCAACTTCCGGCCGATAGGCCTCGGCCGGCAATCGATCGTGCTCGGCCACGCCATAGAGCGCTTTGCGCTCGACATCCGAGCGAAATATAAGCGCGCCGGGGACCGGCCCGATATGCGGCGCGAGCGCGCGCGCCAAAAGCGATTTGCCGGTGCCGGACAATCCGCCGGTGCAAACGATCATCGGCTTTGCCGGGGCAAGCAGTTCGAGCGCGAGATCGAAATAGTGCTTCGCCGACTGCGCGAGATCGCCTTTATCCGCAGCCGCGGCGAGATCGCGGCGCGAGGCGGTGACTTTGGCGCGGATCGCTGAGCGCAGCGACATGAAGAACGCCAAAGCGGCGATGCCGTCGCAATCTTCACTGCGCCGCGACGTGGAAAAATATCCGTTCAGCACGGCATTCGCCGCGCCGGGAAGCCCGCGTTCGACCAGGTCCATAAGCAGAAACGCCAAATCGTAGAGTACGTCGCCCTCGGCGATGATCGGATCGAATTCCAGCGCATCGAATGCGACCGGCTCGCCGTCAAGCACCGCGATATTGCCGAGGTGAAGGTCGCCGTGGCCGCGCCGGATCAGGCCCGCCGCGCCGCGCGTACTCAGGAGCGGGCGCAATTTCACGAAGGCCGCCCGCGATTTCCGCTCAAGCTCGTCGACCGCTTGCGCCGGGAACAGGTCGCCGTGCTCGCGGAACGCCGCGGTGTTGTCGGGGATGAATCCCGCAACGGCCGCAAGCCACGGCGCGGCTTCGACCGGTTCGGCGCGTGCGTGCATGGCGGCGACCGCAACGGCGAGCTTGCCGGTGAGCGCATCGTCAAGTTCGCCACGCTCGGCGAGATGGTCGAGCGTCTTGTTCTCGTCGAAACGCGTCATCTCGACCGCCCATTCGACCGTTTCGCCCGCGCCATCAAAGGCGAGTGAACCGTCCGCTTGGCGCGTGACCGGCACAACGCGGCGATAGAGTTGCGGCGCGAATTTGCGATTGACTTCGAGTTCGGCGCGGCACGCGGCTTTGCGCCTTTCCAATGTCGAATAATCGAGAAATGGGTAGCGCACCGCACGCTTGACCTTGATGGCGCGGTCGCCGGCCAGAAAGACGACCGCGGCATGGGTCTCGCACCGCCGCACTGCGGCGCCGCCGTAAGTCGCCGGATTGCCGAGGAGCTTGAAAACGGCGTCCTGAGAATCGCCGGAGGCCGGAGGCTCTGCCATGCCCAACGAATAGCCGCAGACGCGGGACTCGAAAAGCCTAGCAATCTGCCTGCGGTTCCGGCGGATAATCCGGGTGCCGAGTCTGATCGGTGGACCCGGTCAGTCCTTCACGCTCTGCCAGCTCGGCTAATTTGAGCCAATCCCTGGCCATGCCGAGAAGGAAGACCCGGCGGTCGAGGTCGGGGATATGCTTGGCAAGCTCGACGCAATTGGCCGCGTAAAGGCGGTAGCAGGCGACTGATTCCCGCGTCACAGACAACCCCCAGGATGTCTTTTGCCCCACTATGTCTTTTGACGTTCCAATAAGTTGCGTTCCGGGATTTTGGTTCCTCAGCTGCGAGCCAAGGTGCGGTTCCGCCGGGCGGGCATGGCCAGACCGCTACGCCCAGTCACGGGACGCTGCAGATTTTTTTCACCTTGCCGGATTTTTGCCGGAACAAACCTCCTCCGGCCGCGTTCGGGATCAAGGCACAGGAGGTGTGAGATCCGATCGTGAGGGGGATTCCACGTCGGCTGAGAAACGTCACGCTGCGGGATCTGAGCCCGTCTGGCGCGATTTGCTGCGTCTGCCTCACCGTGTGCCGCCTTCCGTTCCGCCCGGCATCTGGAGAGAATTATGCAGACCGCTGAAGACGTTAATGGCTCCGCATCGGCCAACGGTTCCGCCCTTCCTTCCACCCAGGTCAGCGAGCAGCACGTCAACGGCGACGCCCAGGCCGATGCCGGCGGGTTGACCGAACTCCTTCACGCGCTGCAGGCGATGCGGGTTGGCGATTTCTCCGCGCGTATGGCCGGCGACCGCGTCGGCATCATCGGCAAGATCGCCGACACCTTCAATGAAATCGCCGCAACCAACCAGCGCATGGCCAAGCAGCTCGAACGGGTCGGCCAGGTGGTCGGCCGCGAGGGCCGCACCCGGCAACGCGTGCGCTTCGGGCTTTCCGACGGCGCCTGGGGCGAGATGGAAGCATCCGTCAATTCGCTGATCGACGATCTGCTCTGGCCGACCACTGAAGTGACCCGCGCCATCGCCGCGGTGGCGCAGGGCGACCTGTTGCGCACCGTCGCGCTCGACGTCGACGGCCGGCCGCTCAAGGGCGAATTCCTGCGTTCCGCCGAGATCGTCAACACGATGATCAAGCAGCTCAACGTGTTCACCTCCGAAGTGACCCGCGTCGCCCGCGAGGTCGGCACCGAAGGCAAGCTCGGCGGCCAGGCGCAGGTCGGCGGCGTGACCGGCGTCTGGAAAGACCTCACCGAGAGCGTCAATTCGATGGCGTCGAACCTGACCGCGCAGGTCCGCAACATCGCCGAAGTGACGATCGCGGTCGCCAACGGCGACTTGTCGAAGAAGATCACGGTCGACGTGCGCGGCGAAATTCTGCAGCTCAAGGAAGCCATCAATACGATGGTCGATCAGCTGCGCTCATTCGCGTCGGAAGTCACCCGCGTGGCGCGCGAGGTCGGCACCGACGGCAAGCTCGGCGGCCAGGCCATCGTGCCGGGCGTCGCCGGCACCTGGAAGGATTTGACCGACTCTGTGAACGCCATGTGCGGCAACCTCACCGACCAGGTGCGCAACATCGCCCATGTGACGACGGCGGTGGCGCGCGGCGACCTCAGCCGCAAAATCACCGTCGACGTGCGCGGCGAAATTCTCGAGCTGAAAGACACCATCAATACCATGGTGGACCAGCTCAACTCGTTCGCCTCGGAAGTCACCCGCGTCGCCCGCGAGGTCGGCACCGAAGGCAAGCTCGGCGGCCAGGCGCAGGTGCCGGGCGTCGCTGGCACCTGGAAGGACCTGACCGACAGCGTCAACTTCATGGCCGGCAACTTGACCGCGCAGGTCCGCAACATCGCCGACGTCGCCACGGCGATCGCCGGCGGCGATTTGTCGAAAAAGATCACGGTGAACGTCTCGGGCGAAATCCTGCAGCTCAAAGAAACCATCAATACGATGGTCGATCAGCTCAACGCCTTTGCCGGCGAGGTGACGCGCGTCGCGCGCGAGGTCGGCACCGACGGCCGGCTCGGCGGCCAGGCCAACGTGCTCGGCGTCGCCGGCACCTGGAAGGACTTGACCGAC